>Ga0233375_1000030_pt1 | contig 107268 bp, 81 predicted proteins | sample ElkDunMinimDraft_10_FD_191539 | JGI IMG/M metagenome (GOLD analysis project Ga0233375, IMG submission 191539) | Fecal eukaryotic communites from dung pellets of Tule Elk in California, USA - Elk Dung E16 | ecosystem: Host-associated > Mammals > Digestive system > Large intestine > Fecal...
CATGAAGTGGGAGGGCGGCTACGTCTGGGCCTGCAAGAACTACGACGGCGACGTCCAGTCCGACACCGTCGCGCAGGGCTTCGGCTCGCTCGGCCTCATGACGTCGGTCCTCATGACCCCCGACGGCCAGACGGTCGAGGCCGAGGCCGCGCACGGCACCGTGACGCGTCACTACCGCCAGCACCAGCAGGGCAAGCCGACGTCGACCAACCCGATCGCGTCGATCTTCGCCTGGACCCGTGGCCTCATGCACCGCGGCAAGCTGGACGGCACGCCCGAGGTCACCGAGTTCGCGCAGACGCTCGAGGACGTCGTCATCAAGACCGTCGAGTCCGGCCAGATGACGAAGGACCTCGCGCTCCTCGTCGGCCCGGACCAGGCGTGGCTGACGACCGAGGAGTTCCTCGCCGCGCTCGACGAGAACCTCAAGGCGCGCCTGGGCTGACCCGGCCCTCGCACCCCGACGGCGGCGCCCCTCTCGGAGGGGCGTCGCCGTTCGTCGTTCCTGACGTCCGCGCGCCGGGCCTGCGTCCCTACCGGGCGGGGTGCGGCGGCGCTTCGGGGGCGACCACGGCCCACGGCACCCGGTGCCCCTCGGGCTCGCCCGAGAGGGCCGCTCGCGCGCACGCACGGCCTTGTTCGCGCAGCGAGGCGGCCACCGACCAGACTCCCGAGGTGGCGGCCTCGCGCGACCCGTCCCAGCCCGTGAGCGTCACCTCCCGCTGCGTACGGGACCAGGTCGAGAGGGCACCCAGCGCCAGCTCGTCGCTCATCGCCAGCACCACGACGGGGCCGGATCGCTCCAGCGTCTCCAGCAACGCCGCGGCGGCGTCCTCGCCCAGCTCACGCCGGTTGCGCTGCACCACGGCGATCCGTACGTCGTCCCAGTCATGACCGGCCTCGGTCAGCGCGTCGCGGTAGCCGGCCAGGCGAGCCCCGGTGACGGGGAAGGGGACCGCCCGCGGGTCCGCCAGGTCGGAGGGCAGGTCGCGGCCGCGCAGGACGCCGCTGGTGCGCCGCCGGTCCAGGGGGAAGCTGATGATGACGGGTGTCGCCTCGGCCAGCGGCGCGGCTGCCGCGACCGCTGCGGCGGCCGCGCGGTCGTCGGGCCCGACGCACACCAGTCCTGGGTGGGCGGGACCGCCTTGGACGGCCGCGGGCCGACCGCTGCTCGCGACCGCCGACAGCACCGGGTCGTCGGCGACCGTGGTCCACAGCACGTAGCCGTCGACCGCCGCCGACAGCACACGGTCGACGTCGGACGCGTCCCCTCGGGTGGGGATCAGCACCATCCCCAGGTCCGCGCTCACGCAGACGTCGGCGACACCGGCCAGGAACTGTGCCGCCTGCGGGTCGTCGAACAGGTAGGACAGGTGCTCCCCGACCACCACCCCGAGCTGCTGGGCACGCCCTGAGCGCAGGGCGCGGGCGGTGCTGTCGGGGCGGTAGCCCAGCCGGGCCGCAGCCTCCAGGACGCGGGTCCGGGTGGCCTCGGCCACCCGCGCGGGGCGGTTGAAGGCGTAGGAGACGGTCATGGGCGCAACGCCCGCCTCGGCGGCGACGTCCTTGACCGTTGGCCGTCGCCGGGCAGGTGTGGACACGGCGCCAGCATACTTGTGTAACGTTACGCTCATGACGTCCGACACGGTCCGCCCCGCGCCCCGCCCTTCGCGCCCCGGTGCCCGTGCCGCGTTCGCGCCCTACGCGGCGTTCGCGGCGTTCGGGATCTTCTGGGGCGCCTGGGGCGCTTCCTTGCCCACGCTGCGCGCCCAGGCCGGGGTCACCGAGGGCCAGCTGGGGACCGCCCTGCTCTTCGTCGGGCTGGGGGCGCTGCCGGCGATGACCTTCACCGGGCGTGCGGTGGACCGCTTCGGGCCCCGCGTGGCGGCGTGGTTGCTGGCGGCACTGGCCGGTGCCGGCCTGCTGATCACCGCCGGCGCGGACGGGACGGTGCGGTTGGCGATCGGGATGCTCGTGGTCGGCGCCGCCTCCGGCGCCGCGGACGTGGCCATCAACACCCTGGCGGGACGCGCGGAGCACGTCACCGCCAAGCCTCTGCTCACCCGTTCCCACGGGCTGTTCTCCGTGGGCGTGGTCCTCGCCAGCCTGTCCACCGGAGCGCTGCTGGGCGCGGGGCTGTCGCTGCTGGTGGCCTTCCTCGCGGTCGCGGCGGTGATGCTCGCCCTGGCCGCGGGTGCTTGGCTCACCAGCGCGTCGCTGCCGGCACCGGCGGGCGCCGGCGCGCGGGCGCCCCGCGGCGCGCGGAGCCGCTCGGCCCCGGTGCGCCGGATCGGCCCGACCTCACCCTTGTTCGTCGTGGGACTGGTCGCCGCCGTCGCCTACGCCGTCGAGAACGCCCACCAGAGCTGGGGAGCGGTGCTGCTCACCGACGTCTTCACCGCGTCGCCCCAGCTCGCGGCCGCCGCCCCGGCGACCTTTGCCGCCACCGCCGCGCTGGCTCGCCTGAGCCTGGCGCCGCTCTCACGCAGCCACCCCACCGCGACGCTCGTCGGCGGCGGCGCCCTGGCCGCCGCCGGCAGCGCGGTGCTGGCCGCTGCACCCTCGGTCGACGTCGCCCTGGTCGGGCTCGTGCTCGCCGCCCTCGGCACGGCGACGCTGTTCCCGACCCTGCTGAGCCGGAGCCTGCGCGGCATCGACCCCGCTCAGCACGGTCGCGCCACCTCCACGGTCGCCGGCACCGCCTACCTGGGGTTCCTGCTCGGCCCGGCCTACGTGGGCCTCCTCGCCGAGCGCAGCGACCTTCGCGGCGCGATGGTCGGCGTGGCCGCACTCGGCGTGATCGTCACCCTGACGTCAGCGCCCGTCAGCGCCTGGGCGGCCAGGAGGCCGGACCGGTGCCGGCCCCGCCGGGGCGGACGCCGAGGAGGCAGCGGGGCCGACGACGTCGCGCGCGACGAGGCGAGGAAGCCTGCCGAGGGCGGGCGTTGTGGGAGAGTGAGCGCATGACTTCCCCCGTGAACGTGACGGTGACCGGCGCGGCCGGTCAGATCGGTTACGCGCTGCTGTTCCGCATCGCGTCAGGCCAGATGCTCGGCGCCGACACCCCGGTGCGCCTGCGCCTCCTGGAGATCCCGCAGGGCGTCAAGGCCGCCGAGGGCACCGCGATGGAGCTCGACGACTGCGCCTTCCCGCTGCTCGCCGGCATCGACATCTTCGACGACCCGAACGTGGCCTTCGAGGGCACGAACGTCGCGCTGCTCGTGGGCGCGCGCCCGCGCGGCCCCGGCATGGAGCGCGGCGACCTGCTCGAGGCGAACGGCGGCATCTTCAAGCCGCAGGGACAGGCCATCAACGCGGGCGCCGCGGACGACGTCCGGGTCCTGGTCGTCGGGAACCCGGCGAACACGAACGCGCTCATCGCGGCGTCGAACGCGCCGGACGTGCCGAAGGACCGGTTCACGGCGATGACGCGGCTGGACCACAACCGCGCGCTGACGCAGGTCGCGAAGCGTGCCGGCGTGCCGGTGTCCGAGGTCCGGAAGCTCACCATCTGGGGCAACCACTCGGCCACGCAGTACCCGGACCTCTTCCAGGCCGACGTCGCGGGCACCCCGGGCGCGCAGCTCGCCGAGGACCGTCAGTGGCTGGAGGGGACCTTCATCCCGACGGTCGCCAAGCGGGGTGCGGCGATCATCGACGCGCGCGGGGCGTCGTCGGCGGCGTCCGCCGCGAACGCGGCGATCGACCACGTGCGCGACTGGGTGCACGGCACGCCGGAGGGCGACTGGACCAGTGCGGGCGTGGTCTCGGACGGGTCCTACGGGGTCCCGACGGGCCTCATCTCCTCGTTCCCCGTGGTCTCGCGCGGGGGCTCGTGGGAGATCGTCCAGGGCCTGGAGCTCTCGGAGCTCTCGCGCGGGCGCATCGACGCGTCGGTCGCGGAGCTCCAGGAGGAGCGTCAGGCCGTCGAGGAGCTCGGGCTGGTCTGACCCCGCCGGTGTCCGCCCCCGTCCCCGGACGGGGGCAGGGGGCGTCGAAGAAGGAAATTCGCTGCGTGGGCGTCGGAGGCCCGGCGTAGGGTCGTCCGGCCATGATCGACGCCCCTGTGCCCACCGAGCACCCTCCAGCCCACCCGGCCGACGACCTCACCGACCGGACGGGCGCCCACCGGCGCCCGTCCGACGACCCGACCCGGCGCCTCGACTGGCGGCGCCTGCGTGGGCCGGTCGCCGCCGTCGCGCTCGTGGGGCTCACGCTCGGGGCCGTGGGGGCGGCGCTGGGGACCGTGGTCGCCGGCTGGCTGGCCGAGGACCCGACGACGGCGACGCTGCAGCTGCTCGCCGCGTGCGTCGTGGGGGCGGCGCTGCTGGACACGGCCGGCCAGGTCCTGTGGGCGGGGGTCGTCGACCGGGCGGAGGGCCGCCTGCGCGGCGACCTCCTCACGGCGGCGCTGCACCAGCCGTTGGACACCCTCACGGAGCAGGCGGTCGGTGAGGTGCTGGACCGGGTCGACGACGACACGCACGCCGTCGGCACGCTCGTGCGACGCCAGCTGTGGGGTGCGGGGCGCACCGTCGTCGGGGTGCTGCCCATGTGGGTCGTGGCCGGCCTGACGTGGTGGCCCGCGTGGCTCCTGTTCCCGGTGCTCGGTCTGCTGGCGGCCCTGCTGGTGCGCCCGATGCTGGGCGAGATCGCCCGCCGGAAGGTCGTCGAGGAGGCGGCCTGGACCGACCACGCGGCCGCGTTCGAGGAGTCGGTGGCCGCGCGCGACGACCTGCGCACGAGCCTCGGGCAGTCCTTCTCGATCCGGCGGCTGGCCGAGCGGTCGGCGCTGGTGCACCGCACGTTCGAGGCGGTCCTGACGATCGAGGCACGCATGCTGCGCCGCGCGGGTCTCGTGCTGGCGTCGCTCCTGGCCGGGGTCGCGGTGGCGGGCGCCGCGCTCGCCGCCGACGGCGACCTGCCGGTCGACCGGCTCGTCACGTTGTTCCTCGTGACGGCGATGTTCGTGGGGCAGGTCGACAACCTCGTCCATCACCTCCCGGACATCCAGGAAGGGATCGGTGCGCTCACGCGGATCCGCCAGATGCTCGCCGTCGCGCCGGAGCCGACGGGCGGCCACGACCTGCCGACCGGCCCGGTCGGGATCGAGCTGCGCGACGTGCACTTCTCCTACGCCGAGGGGACCTTCGCGCTCGACGGCGTCAGCCTCCGGGTCCCGGCGGGCGAGACGGTCGCGCTCGTCGGCCGCACGGGCTCGGGCAAGTCGACGCTCGCGTCGCTGCTCTCGCGCGCGGTCGAGCCGCCGCGCGGTGCCGTGTTCCTCGGCGGGGCGGACGTCCGCGACCTGGACCTCCAGGCGCTGCGCGCGGCGGTCGGTGTCGTGACGCAGCGCACGGAGATCCTCGCCGGGACGCTCGCGGAGAACATCGCGCTCTTCTCCGACGTGCCGCGGTCGGACGTCGAGGCCGCCGTGCGCGAGCTGCGCCTCGAGGACTGGGTGGGCGGTCTTCCCGACGGCCTGGACACCCTGCTGGGCCCGGGCGGCACGTCGCTGTCCGCAGGGGAGGAGCAGCTCGTCGCGTTCGCGCGGCTGCTGGTCCGCGACGTGCAGGTGGTCGTGCTCGACGAGGCGACGGCGCGCATGGACCCGCTCACCGAGGCCCGTGTCGTGGCCGCCTCCGAGCGGCTGCTCGCCGGGCGCACGGGCGTGCTCGTCGCGCACCGCCTCACGACCATCGAGCGCGCCGGCCTCGTCGCCGTGCTCGACCACGGACGCGTCGTGCAGCAGGGCCCGCGCGCGGAGCTCGCCCAGGCGGCGGGCCCGTACCGGGACCTGCTCGCGGCGAGCGTCGCGCAGGCAGGGACGGACGGCGTCGCGCACCCGGCGCCGGAGCGCACGCAGGACCGGGGCGAAGCGGTCGGCGGACGTCGGCGCCGCGGCGTGCCGCCCACGCTGGCCGACCCCGGTGACGGGCCCGGCCTCGCGCGCGGCGTGCTGCACGCGCTCTTCGTGCGGCCCGCGTGGGGCGTGGTGGGCGCGGTGCTGTTCCTCGTGGCGAGCCTGGTCTCGGCGCAGGGGGCGATCACGGGGTTCCTCTGGGGGCGCACGGTCCAGGGCCTCGACGAGGGTCTCCCCGTCGCGCTGCTGGTCCCGTTCGTGGTGCTCCTCGTCGCGGCACCGCTCGCGCTCGCGCGTGCGCTGTACGTCTACCCGCGCTGGTGGGTCGAGGTGCTGCTGCGGGTGCGCATGGCGGTCATGGCCGGCCAGACCCGTCAGCACCGGCTCACCGCGACCCCGCCGGGCGAGGTGGTGGCCCGCGCCATGGACGCGGACAGGTTCGTCCGGTACGCCGACCGCTGGGTGGACTTCGTCAACGGCCTGGTCATCGCGGGCGTCACGGCGCTGCTCAGCCGGTCCTGGCTCGCCGGTGCCGTGCTGCTCGCCGTGATGGTGGTCTCAGCTGCCGCGTCGGCCCTCGGGCGCCCGATCGCCGGCCGGTCGGCGACCCGCTCGTCCGCGGCGCGCGCCCGGTTCGGGCGTGCGCTCGTCTCCGCGCTCGACTCGGCGCGCACCGTGAAGCTCGCGGCCCGCACGCCGCAGGTGCACGCGCATCTGCGGGAGGTCGACGACGGCCGCGTACGTGCCGCGGTGTTCGAGCACCGGGTGCAGGCGGCGCTCGACGGCGTGCCTCTCGTGATGATCCAGCTCGGGGTCGTCGCGGCGTGGGCCGGTCTGCTCACCGGCACGTGGGACCTCGCGACGGCGCTCCTCGTCGCCAACGCCGTGAACGGCTTCGGCTGGTTCGGCGTCGTCGCCGGAGCCGTGGTCACCGAGGCCCCGGGCACGCGCTCGTGGCAGCGCGCGACGGCCCGCCTCGCGGGCGGGACCGACCTCATGGACCTGCCGGCCGGCGTCGACCTGCTCACGGGCGGCGCCCCGGAGCCGGTCCCCGGGCCGCGTCGCGCGCTCGAACGGCTGGACCTCGCCGGGATGACCGCCCTGCACGACGACGGCACGATCGGCGTCCAGGGCGTCGACCTCTCGGTGCAGCGCGGCGAGCTCGTCCTGCTGCTCGGTCAGGTGGGCGCGGGCAAGTCGAGCCTGCTCGCCGCGCTGGCGGGGCTCATGGAGCACACCGGCCGGATCCGCTGGAACGGCGCGGACGTCGACGACGCGCAGACCTTCCTGCGGCCCGGTCAGGTCGCGCACGTCGCGCAGGTGCCGCGCGTCCTGTCGGGGTCGTTCGCCGACAACGTGCGCCTCGGGCACGAGCGCGAGGTCGACGGACCGGTCGCCGCCGCGCGGCTGGAGCGCGACGTCGTCGAGGCCGGGGGCCACGCGGCGCTGGTCGGGCACCGCGGTGTCCGGCTGTCGGGCGGGCAGGTGCAGCGGCTCGCCCTCGCGCGCGCGCTCGCCACGGACGCCGAGCTGCTCCTCGCGGACGACGTCTCGAGCGCGCTCGACGCCGCGACCGAGGTCGAGCTGTGGGCGTCGCTGCGGGACCGTGGCACCACGGTGATCGGCGCGACGTCGAAGCGCGCGGCGCTGGCCCGCGCCGACCGCGTCGTGGTACTCGACGACGGCGCGGTCGCCGACGTCGGTCCCTGGAGCGAGCTCGCGCCGCGCTGGGGGCACCTCGCGGGCTGAGACCCGGCGGGACCGCCGGGCCGGGCCCGGGTGAAACCGCGCGCGAGCGCCGGTTCCCCCGGGCGCGGCCCGGTTCGCGCCTCCGGCTCGGACTACCGTGTGTCCAGACCGACCGAGCGGAGGACGACGATGGTGCGCCGGGGCACGAACCTGCCGCGCATGGGCGACTTCAACCAGATGGTCGTGCTGGACCAGATCCGGCGTGCCGACGACGGGCTCAGCCGCGTGGAGCTCGCTGCGAGCACCGGTCTTTCCCTGCAGACGATCTCGAACATCGTGACCCGCCTGATCTCCCGCGGGCTGGTCGTCGAGGGGGAGCGCCGCGTCGAGGGTCGGGGCAAGCCGCGCACGATGCTCCACCTCGACGCGCGCGGCGCGTTCGCGCTCGGGGTGCACGTGGACCCGGTCGTCGTGACGGCCGTGCTCGTGGACCTCCGGGGCGGCTACGTGGAGAAGACGGTCGTCGAGACGCCGCGCGGTCCCGACGCGCTCGTCGCGGAGGTCGCTCGCGGCACCGCCCGGATGCTCGACGACGCGGGCGTGCGTCGCGAGGACGTCCTGGGTCTGGGCGTCGCCGCTCCCGGACCGATCGACATGACGACCGGCCGCGTGATCCACCCCCCGCTCCTCGAGGGCTGGGCGGACGTGCCGCTGCGCGACGAGCTCGCCGCCGCGACCGGGCTGCCGGTCATCGTGGAGAAGGACGTGAGCGCCGCGATGGTCGCCGAGCTCTGGCGGGGCAACCGCATGCTCGACGGGACGTCGCTCTTCTTCTACCTCGGGTTCGGTGTGGCCGTCGCCGTCGCGCACGAGGGCGAGCTGTTCGCCGGGTCGTCGCGCAACGCGGGCGAGATCGGCCACCTCATCGTCGACAGCGACGGCCCGCAGTGCACGTGCGGGAACCGCGGCTGCATCGGCGTGAGCGCCGCGCCGGCGACGCTCGTGCGCGAGGCGGTCGCGCGCGGCGTCCTCGACCCGGCGACGCCCGCGACGACGCCCCGGGAGCTCGATGCCGCACTCACCCTGGTGTGCCGGGCGGCCGCCGCCGGGGACGACGTCGCAGCCGGCATCCTGCGGACCTCGGCGCGCCGGGTCGCGCACGGGATCACGATCGTCGCGGACCTCGTCGACGCGCGCGTCGTGGTCTTCGGAGGGCCGAGCTGGGCCCGCCTGGAGCCCGCCTACACGGCGGTCGTGCGCGAGGAGCTCGCAGCCCGCGCGACGCTGCGCGAGATGCATCCCGTCGAGGTCCTCGGGTCCGCGGTGGGAGAGCACGTGGGCGCCGTCGGGGCCGCGAGCCTCGTCCTCGACGACGTCTTCACGCCCCGGCCGTCCGGGCTCGTCGCGGCGCCTTCCCGGGGCACGGCGACGGACGGGCCCGGTGGACCGGTGCCGGCGTCGGCCGTCGCACGGTAGCCGCGGGTCCCCCCGCCACCCCCTCCTGCGGCGAAGACGGAGGTCATCGGGCTGCCCTTGACACCATTAACTCAATTCGCTTGAGTTAATGCACCAGCCAGCCCGGCGTGCCGGGCTCTTCATGTGGCAAAGGAGCACCATGCGACTGGCACGACCCCTGGCCGCGGGGACCGCGGCGATCACCCTCGTCCTCACGCTCGGAGCCTGCGGCTCCGGGAGCGGCGGCTCCGACGGCGACGCGACGATCAAGATCGCGTACCAGAAGTTCGGCAACTTCACGCAGGCGGACGAGCTCTTCCAGGACGTCAAGGCCGAGTTCGAGGACGCCAACCCGGAGGTCACCATCGAGCTCGTCCCGATCGAGGCGAGCCAGAACGACTACTTCACCAAGCTCGCGCTGATGAACCGCTCGCCGAACACGGCGCCCGACCTCATGTACGAGGACACGTTCATGATCAAGTCGGACGTCGAGGCGGGCTACCTCCTGCCGCTCGACGACTACCTCGCAGAGTGGGACGACTGGGACCAGTTCGTCGACCGCGCCAAGGAGGCCGGCCTCGGCGACGACGGCAAGACGTACGGCGTCTCGATGGGCACCGACACGCGTGGCCTGTGGTTCAACAAGGACGTGCTCGCGAAGGCAGGACTCCCGCAGGACTGGGCCCCGACGTCGTGGGACGACCTGCTGGACGCGGCGCGGGCCATCAAGGCCGCCGACCCCGAGGTCATCCCTCTCAACGTCTACTCGGGCAAGCCGATGGGCGAGGCCTCCGCGATGCAGGGCTTCGAGATGCTGCTGTACGGCACGGGCGGAACGCTCTACGACGCGGACGAGCAGAAGTGGGTCGTCGGGTCTCAGGAGTTCGTGGACTCGCTCGACTTCCTGAGCACGATCTACTCCGAGGGCCTCGCCCCGACGCCGCAGCAGGCGCTCGACCCGAACGTCGGGAACACCGTCGCGGCAGAGTGGCTGCCGAGCGGCAAGCTCGGTATCGCCCTCGACGGGTCGTGGATGGCGGGCACGTGGCTCGACTCCGGCACCGCCCCCTGGCCCGAGTGGTCCGAGGTCATGGGCACCGCGCCCATGCCTACGCAGGACGGCCAGGAACCGGGCGCAGTGAGCATGTCGGGCGGCTGGACCCTCGCGATCGGGTCCGGCAGCAAGAACCCCGACGTCGCGTTCGACGTCCTCGCCCTCGCGCTGAACGAGGAGAACTCGCTGCGCTTCGCGATCGACAACAGCCAGATCGCCGTGCGCACCGACGTCGCGGACGACCCGTCGTACGAGGAGTCCAACCCGACGACGGCCTTCTTCTCCGACCTGGTCGAGGTGACGAACTTCCGGCCCGCGACGTCGGACTACGCACAGATCTCCAACGCGATCCAGGTCGCCATGGAGTCCGTCATGACCGGCCAGCAGACGCCGGAGGAGGCGGCGGCGGTCTACGACGAGGCCGTCGTCGACGTCGTGGGCGAAGAGAACACGACGGAGGGCTGAGCGTGTCCGCGACCCTCGCCCCGGCGCCTGCCGGGGCGAGGGGAGCGGGACCGGCCCCGTCGCGGCGGCAGCTGCGTCGCACCACGGGTCGGCTCGTCCCCCTCGTCCCCGCCGTCGTCCTCCTGGCCCTGTTCATGCTGGGGCCGGTGATCTGGTCCTTCTACGGGTCGTTCACCAACGCGGCCCTCACGGGCCCGAACGCCGCGAACCCGGAGTGGGTGGGCCCGCAGAACTACGCGGACCTGCTCGGCGACCCGAACTTCCCGAAGGCGCTGTGGCTCACGGTCCTGTTCGTCGTCGCGTCCGCGGTCGTCGGGCAGAACGTCCTCGGCCTCGCGCTCGCGATGCTCATGCGCTCGGCGCTCCGGCCCGTGCGCGCCGTCGTCTCGACGCTCGTCGTCACGGCCTGGGTGCTGCCCGAGATCGTCGCGGCGTTCGCCGCGTACGCGTTCTTCCACGCCGACGGCAGCCTCAACGCGCTGCTCGCCGGGGTCGGGGTCCAGGGGCCGGACTGGCTGTTCGAGTCCCCGATGCTCGCTGTGATCCTCGCGAACGTGTGGCGCGGTACGGCCTTCTCGATGATGGTCTACTCCGCCGCCGTGTCCGAGGTGCCGCCCGAGCTCGACGAGGCCGCGCGCGTCGACGGCGCGAACGGGATGCAGCGCCTCGTGTGGGTGACCATCCCGACGATCCGCCGCTCGATCTCGACCAACCTCATGCTCACGACGCTCCAGACGCTGTCCGTCTTCACGCTCATCTACGTGATGACCGGCGGCGGGCCGGGGACCGACAGCTCGACGCTGCCGATCCTCGCGTACCAGGAGGCGTTCAAGTTCGCCCAGGTCGGCTACGGGACCGCGATCGCGACGGTCATGCTCGTCATCGGTGGCGCGTTCTCCGTGGTCTACATCCGCAGCCTGCGTCCGGAGGTGGACTGATGGCCCAGACCGTCCCCGTCACGCCCGCCGCGGCGGGTGCGCCCGCCGCCGGGCTCCCGGTGCACGACGCCGGCACGCCCGAGCCGCCGTCGCGCCGCCCCCGCGCGTCCCTCGCCGCACCAGGCTCGCGCGCGACGCGACTCGCGTCGAACCTCGTGCTCGTCGTTGTCGGCCTGTGCTTCGTCGTGCCGCTCGGCTGGATCGTGCTCGCGTCGCTGGACGCGCGCGCGACGCTCGTCGTCGACGTGCCCGACGAGGTGACGTTCGCCAACTTCGCGGCGATCGCGACCCCCGAGCAGACGTGGCTCCCGCTGTGGAACGCGTTCCTGCTCTCGGGCGGCACCGGTCTCGTCGCCGTGGTGGCGTCCGTGCTCGCCGCGTACCCGCTGTCGCGCTACCGCATGCGCTTCAACAAGCCGTTCCTGTACGCCGTGCTGTTCGGCACGTGCCTGCCCATCACCGCCATGATGGTCCCCGTCTACTCCCTGTTCGTGCGGCTCAACCTGCTCGACTCGCTGCCCGGGACGATCTTCTTCATGGCGGCGACGTCGCTGCCGATGGCGATCTGGATGACGAAGAACTTCATGGACTCCGTCCCGGTGTCGCTCGAGGAGGCGGCCTGGACCGACGGCGCGTCCGCGATGACGGCGCTGCGCGCGATCGTCCTGCCGCTCATGCGCCCGGGGCTCGCGGTCGTGTTCATCTTCGTGTTCATCGGGGCGTGGGGGAACTTCTTCGTCCCGTTCGTCCTGCTGCTCTCGCCCGAGAAGCAGCCCGCCGCCGTGAGCATCTTCGCGTTCTTCGGCCAGTACGGCTCCGTCGCCTACGGCCAGCTCGCAGCCTTCTCGCTCCTCTACTCCCTGCCCGCGATCGCGCTCTACGTGCTCGTCACGCGCCTCGCCGGCTCGTCCTTCGCGCTCGCCGGGGCGGTCAAGGGCTGACCGCGTCCGCGCCCGCCACCGCACCTCGCCTCCCGCACCCTCAGGAGACCCCATGCACGACACCACCGCCCGTACCACCGCCCGCCTCGATCGCTTCGTCCGGGAGCGCCTCGAGCCGGCCGTCCTGCGCGATCGTCGCGCGCTCGACGTCGCCGCGTGGGAGGTGCCCGACGAGCCCGTGCCGTTCGCCGAGGCGCGGGCCGCGACCTACGCTCCGTTCGCCGTCGGCACCCCGTGGGGCCGGCCGTGGGGGACCGTGTGGTTCCACGTCACGGGCGCGGTCCCGCCGCAGTGGCGCGGCGACGCCGCGCCGCAGGGGACCCGCGCGGAGGTCGTCGTGGACCTCGGGTTCACGACGGCGCAGCCCGGCTTCCAGGCCGAGGGGACGGTGTGGTCGCCGGACGGGCGGATCGTCAAGGCCGTCGAGCCGCGCAACCAGCACGTCCCGCTCGGCGGGGTGCCGGGCGTCCCCGGCTCGGGCGCGGCGGACGGCACGGTCGACCTGTACGTCGAGGCGGCGTCCAACCCCGACGTCCCGGGCGGCGCCTGGACCCGCCCGACGCCGATGGGCGACAAGGCGACCTCGGGCACGGAGCCGATCTACGCGTTGCGCGCGGTCGACGTCGTGCTCGTCGACGAGGTCGTCTGGGAGCTCCTGCAGGACGTGCGCGCGCTCGCCGGGCTCGTCGCCGTGCTGCCCGCGACCAGCCCGCGGTCCGCCCAGGTGCTGCGCGCGCTCGAGGACATGCTCGACGTCGTCGACCCGGCCGACGTCGCGGGCACCGCCGCCGCGGGGCGCGCGGCGCTCGCGGGCGCGCTCGCGAGCCCGGCGGCCGCGAGCGCGCACCGCGTGCACGCCGTCGGCCACGCGCACATCGACTCGGCCTGGCTGTGGCCCGTGCGCGAGACCGTGCGCAAGTGCGCGCGGACGTTCTCGAACGTCCTGTCCCTCATGGACGAGGACCCCGACCTGACGTTCGCCTGCTCGTCGGCCCAGCAGTACGCCTGGATCCAGGAGTTCTACCCCGAGCTGTTCGAGCGCATCCGCGAGAAGGTCCGCGAGGGCCGGTTCGTGCCCGTGGGCGGGATGTGGGTCGAGTCGGACACGAACATGCCGGGCGGCGAGGCCCTCGCGCGACAGCTCGTCGCGGGCAAGCGCTACTTCCTCGAGGAGCTGGGCGTCGAGCCCCGCGAGGTGTGGCTCCCGGACTCGTTCGGCTACACCGCCGCCCTGCCCCAGCTCGCGCGTCTGGCGGGGAGCGACTACTTCCTCACCCAGAAGATCTCGTGGAACGACACCAACACGATGCCGCACCACACGTTCTGGTGGGAGGGCCTCGACGGGAGCCGGGTGTTCACCCACTTCCCGCCCGTGGACACGTACAACTCCGACCTCTCGGCGCCCGAGCTGGCGCGCGCCGAACGCCAGTTCGCCGAGAAGGGGCGTGCCAACACGTCGCTCGTGCCGTTCGGGTATGGCGACGGTGGTGGCGGTCCGACGCGCGAGATGGTCGCCGCGGCCCACCGCGCCGCCGACCTCGAGGGGTCACCGCGCGTCACGCTGTCGAACCCGCAGGCCTTCTTCGAGGCCGCGCGGACCGAGTACGCCGTACCGCCCACGTGGGTGGGCGAGATGTACCTCGAGTACCACCGCGGCACCTACACGTCCCAGGCGCGCACCAAGCGGGGCAACCGGCGCAGCGAGCACCTGCTGCGTGAGGCCGAGCTGTGGGCCACGACGGCGGCCGTGCGTGTCGGGGCGACGTACCCGGCCAAGGACCTCGAGCGCCTGTGGCGCCTCGTTCTCCTGCAGCAGTTCCACGACATCCTGCCGGGGTCGTCCATCGCGTGGGTGCACCGGGAGGCCGAGCGGAACTACGCCGAGATCGCGACGGAGCTCGAGGCCATCGTCGTCGAGTCGCTGCGCGCGCTCGTCGGGGCCGGAGAGCGGCGTGTCGTGGCGAACGCGTCGCCGTTCGCGCGGGGCGGGGTCGCCGCGCTCGGGGCGGGCGTGGTCGCCGGCGCGGCGCGGGTCCCGGGCGCGACGCTCGTGCGCGACGGCGACGGCTGGGTCCTGGAGAACCCGACCGTCCGCGTGGCGGTCGACCGCGCCGGGCTCGTGACGTCCGCCGTGGACCTCGCGACCGGACGCGACGCGATCCTGCCCGGCGCGCGCGCGAACGTGCTCCAGCTGCACCGCGACGTACCCAACGAGTGGGACGCGTGGGACATCGACGAGCACTACCGGCGCACCGTCACGGACCTCGTGGACGCCGAGGTGGTGGAACCGGCCGAGGCCGGACCGGGCTCGGCCGCGCTGCGGGTCGTGCGCTCCTTCGGCGACTCGCGCGTGGAACAGGTGCTCGAGCTCGCCGCCGACGCGCCCGCGCTGCGCATCACGACGCGCGTCGACTGGCACGAGCGGCAGAAGCTGCTCAAGCTCGCGTTCCCGCTCGACGTGCACGCCGAGCGAGCGTCGTCGGAGATCCAGTTCGGGCACGTGCAGCGCCCGACGCACGCCAACACCTCGTGGGACGCCGCGCGGTTCGAGACCGTCGCGCACCGCTGGGTGCACGTCGGCGAGCCGGGCTTCGGCGTCGCGCTCGCGAACGACTCGACGTACGGGCACGACGTGACCCGCACGCGCGTGCCGGACGGGTCGTCGGCCGACGCCCCCGGGGCACCGGGCGGCGAGGTCGCACCCGCTCCCGGCGGGCGGACCGGGACGACCGTGCGCCTGTCGCTCCTGCGTGCGCCGCTCTTCCCGGACCCCGACGCCGACCAGGGCGAGCACGTGCTGCGGTGCGAGCTCGTCGTCGGCGCAGGGATCGCCGACGCCATCCGGCACGGCTACGCGCTCAACCTCCCGGAGCGGGTGGTCGAGGGGGAGCGCGACGTGGAGCCGCTCGTCACGGTGGACGACGACGCGGTCGTCGTCGAGGCGGTCAAGCTCGCCGAGGACGGCAGCGGCGACGTCGTCGTCCGGCTGTACGAGAGCCGCGGCGGGCGTGCGACGACGCGCGTCGCCGCCCGCTTCGACCACGCGGGCGTCGTTGTGACGGACCTGCTCGAGCGCACGACGGGCGACGTCGCGACCGAGGCGGGGGCCGCCGTCGTGCGGCTCACGCCGTTCCAGGTGGTGACGCTGCGCTTCCGCCGCTGAGCCGCCGTCGAGACCGACGCGCGAACCCGAGCACCACCGGACGAAGGAGAGACGATGAGGTTTCGAAGGATCGTCGGCGCGGTCGGCGTTCTGTCGTGCGCCCTCGGCGCCGCAGCGCCCGCGACCGCGTCAGGGAACACCGGCGACGAGCCGGCGAGGGACACCACGCACCTGGACCGGGCCCTCGCCAGCTACGGGGCGATGCAGGAGCACCTGTACGTCGACGACGGGTCCGGGCTCTACCTCGAGCACTTCCCGAGCCGGGCGGAGGACCGGACCTACTCGTTCGAGTGGCCGTTCTCGCAGGCCCACATCGCGACGCTCGACCTCACCGGCCTCCCGGAACCGCTCGGCGACCAGTTCCTCGACGACCTCGCCGACCGCGGCCGGGCGCAGGAGCACTTCTGGAACGCGGAAGGCGGCACGACCGGGCTGCCGGGATACGACTCGTACCCGCGCGCGCCCTACGGTGATGGCGGCGACATGTTCTACGACGACAACGAGTGGGTCGCGCTCGCCAAGGTGCAGCAGTACCTCGAGCAGGACGACGAGGCCGCCCTCGAGCGGGCGAAGGAGATCTTCGAGCTCGTCGTCTCCGGCTGGGACACCGACCCGACGCACCCCGCTCCGGGCGGCGTCTTCTGGACCCAGGCTCCGTGGAGCACCGACCGCAACACGGTCTCCACGATGCCGGGTGCCCAGCTCGCGACCCAGCTCTACATGATCACCCGGGACGCGGAGTACCTGAGCTGGGCCGAGCGGATGACGACATGGACGGACCGGTACCTGCTCGCGCCGAACGGGCTGTACTGGGACAACGTCAAGCTCGACGGCTCGATCGACACGACGCAGTGGTCGTACAACCAGGGCGTGCCGGTGGGCACCTACACCCTGCTGTACCAGGCCACCGGCGACCAGGAGTACCTGCTCAGGGCACAGGCGGTCGCGAGCGCCTCGTACCGCTACTACGTCACCGAGGGTCGGCTCCACGGCCAGCCCATGTTCTTCAACTCCATCTGGTTCAAGAACCTCCTGCTCCTGGAGTCCGTGACGGGTGGGGACACCTACCGCAGCGCGATGGCGGACTATGCGGACGAGCAGTGGCGCGACGCGCGCGACCCTGAGACCGGCCTGTTCCCGGCTGACGGGGACACCACGGAGCTGCTCGGCCAGGCCGCGATGGTGCAGATCTACGCCACGTTGGCCCGGTCCGCGAGCGAGACGAGGCTCCCGGTCTCCTCCGAGGTCGCGCCGCGGTGCCTGGCGGGCGACGCGTACGTCGCGGTGCGCGCGACGAACGACGGCGCGGTGCCCGTGGACGTCACGATCTCCACGCCGTTCGGGGAGAAGACGTTCGCGGACGTCGCCGCAGGGAAGAGTGCCTACCAGTCGTTCCCGGCGCGCTCGAGGGCCGTCGAGGCGGGTGAGGTCGCGATCACCGCCACGGCCGTACGCAACGGTGAGGTGGTCACCTCAGCCTTCGCCGTCGCCTACGAGGAGATCGCCTGCTCGTGACGCCGAGACACGCACCCTGATCCTCCAGCCCTCCCCACCACCCCGCCCGAACCCGGGGTTGTGCGCCACCAGACGGCACGGGTGGCGCGCAACCCCGGGTTCGGCGCTCCCGGGGCGGCCCCAGGGACACCCGCCGCACGCGTACAGGACCTTGCTGCAAGTTTCTGCAACCAGTACAGTCTCGCTCAGCCGTACGCTGAGAAGCCGCGGTCGACGTCGCCCGCTGTCGGTCGCCGTCGACCTCGGCTGCAGGTGCGGTCCCGCACCAGCCACCGGACGAGGGAGTCCTGATGACCTCCACGCCGCGACGACGCCGCTCCGAGCGCACACCGTCGCCCGACCCATCCCGCCCGACGTCCCGTCTCACGAGCGCCCGCGGCCGCGGGTCGCGCACGACGGCGTCGGTCACCGCTCTCGCGCTCGCGACGTCGGGCCTGGCGGGCGTCACGCTCGCCGCGTTCGCCGCCCCCGCCGTCGGAGCCGACGAGCGCACGCTCGCCCTCGTCGGCGACCTGCAGTCCGAGCTGGGCTGCGCCGCCGACTGGGACCCCGCCTGCGCGGCGACCGAGCTCGCGCCCACCGACGCCCCGGGCGTGTGGTCCGCCGAGTTCGACGTCCCGGCCGGGACGTACGCGTACAAGGTCGCCTACGACGACGCCTGGGACGAGGCGTACGGGCGCGACGGCGGCCAGGACGACGCGCCGCTCGTGCTGGGCGGCGACGCGACCGTGCGCGTCACGTTCGACGAGTCGACCCACCGCATCGCGCTCACGCCGCTCGGGCTCGCGGGCGGCTACGACGAGGCGCAGGACGCCGACCTCGTGGTGCCCCCCGTGCGTCAGCCCGGGTCGGACGAACGCTTCTACTTCGTCATGACCGACCGGTTCGCGAACGGCGACCCGTCGAACGACACGGCGGGCCCCGGCGACGACCCGCTCGTCTCCGGGTTCGACCCGACGAACAAGGGCTTCTACCAGGGCGGCGACATCGCGGGCCTGCGGCAGAACCTCGACTACGTCGAGGGCCTCGGCACGACGGCGATCTGGCTCACGCCGTCGTTCAAGAACCAGCCGGTCCAGGGCACGGGGGCCGACGCCTCGGCGGGGTACCACGGCTACTGGATCACCGACTTCACGCAGATCGACCCGCACCTCGGCACGAACGCCGAGCTCGAGGCGCTCATCGACGAGGCGCACGACCGCGGCATCAAGGTCTACTTCGACATCATCACCAACCACACGGCCGACGTGGTCGACTACGAGGAGAAGCAGTACTCGTACGTCGACCAGGCGACCTCGCCGTACCGCGACGCCGACGGGAACGTCTTCGACCCGGCGGACTTCGCCGGGACGGGCGAGTTCCCGGCGCTGGACCCCGCGACGTCGTTCCCGTACACGCCGTTCGTGCCCGCGGGCAAGGAGGACCTCAAGGTCCCGGCCTGGCTGAACGACCCGACGCTGTACCACAACCGGGGCAACTCGACGTGGACCGGGGAGTCCGTCACGTACGGCGACTTCGACGGCCTCGACGACCTCATGACCGAGCACCCGACGGTCGTCGACGGGTTCGTGGACGTCTACCAGGACTGGGTCGACCTCGGCATCGACGGGTTCCGCATCGACACCGTCAAGCACGTGAACTTCGAGTTCTGGGAGACGTGGACCACCGAGGTCCTCGACTACGCGCACGCGCAGGGCAAGGACGACTTCTTCATGTTCGGCGAGGTGTACGACGCGGACGCCGCGAAGCTCTCGCCCTACGTGCGCAGGACGGACATGAGCTCGACGCTCGACTTCACGTTCCAGTCCGGCGCGACGAGCTTCGCGAGCGGCAACAGCGCCAAGGGTCTCGCGTCGCTCTTCGCGAGCGACGACATGTACACCACGCCCACGACGAACGCGCAGGCGCTGCCCACGTTCCTCGGCAACCACGACATGGGCCGTGTCGGGTACATGCTCGCGAGCACCGACGCCCCGCTCGCGCGCGACGAGCTCGCGCACGACCTCATGTACCTCACGCGCGGCCAGCCCGTCGTCTACTACGGCGACGAGCAGGGCTTCGCGGGCACGGGCGGCGACAAGGACGCGCGCCAGACCCTCTTCGCGACCCAGGTCGGCGAGTACGCGGACCAGCCGCTCGTCACGGGCGAGCAGGCCGGCAGCGTCGACCGCTACGGCACCGACGCGCCGCTCTACGAGCACATCGCGGCCCTCGCGGCGCTGCGCGAGGCGCACCCGGCGCTCGCCGACGGCGCGCAGGTCGAGCGCTACGTCGAGAACGGCGCGGGCGTGTACTCCTTCAGCCGCGTGGACCGCGCGGAGAGGGTCGAGTACGTCGTCGCGCTGAACAACGCGGCCGAGGAGCGGACGGCGACGTTCACGACGCTCACGCCGGGCGCCTCGTTCGAGGTGCTCTACGGCGAGGGTGCGCAGCCCGTCACGGCCGACGCCGACGGCGTCGTCACCCTGACCGTCCCGGCGACGGGCACGGTCGTGCTGCGCGCGGACCGCGAGGTCGGCGCGGACTCGTCGGGGGAGATCGCGCTCACCGTGCCCCGGGCCGGCGGAGCAGTGACCGGCGTCGCGCCTGTCGCGGCGACGGTCGACGCGGACGCGTGGGCCGAGACGTCGTTCGCGTGGCGCGAGGTCGGGAGCGCCGACTGGCACGCGCTCGGCACGGCCGAGGACACGACCCCGCGCGTGTTCCACGACGTCGCGAGCCTTGCCGAGGGCACGCTCGTCGAGTACCGCGCCGTGACGACCGACGCCGACGGCGACCGCGCCGCCGCGTCGACGTTCGCGAGCGTCGGGGTCGACGTGAGCGGCGACGTGAGCACCGAGCCCGAGCCCGAGATCGACCTCGTGACCGTGCCCGGCAGCCACAACGCGGCGATGGGCTGCGCGGGCGACTGGGCCCCGGGCTGCGAGGCCGCGCAGCTCACGCAGCGCCCCGACGGCGTCTACGAGGGCACGTTCGACGTCCCGGCCGGGACGTACGAGTACAAGGTCGCGATCAACGGGTCGTGGACCGTGAACTACGGCGTCGGCGGCGTGCCGGACGGCGGCAACGCGACGTACACGACGACCGGCGGACCCGTGACGTTCTACTGGGACCCGGTGAGCAAGGACTTCTCGAGCACCGCGCAGGGCCCGATCGTCACGCTCCCGGGCTCGTTCCAGGACCAGGTCGGCTGCCCGGGGTCCTGGGCACCCGACTGCCTCGCGTCGTGGCTCAAGGACCCCGACGGCGACGGCACGTACACGTGGTCGACCGACGACCTCGCCGCCGGCGCGTACGAGGGCAAGGTCGCGCACGGCCTGAGCTGGGCCGAGAACTACGGCGTGGGCGGGGCCCCCGGCGGCGCGAACTACCAGTTCTCCGTCGGGGACGGCGAGAACGTGACGTTCTCCTACGACCTCGCGACGCACGTCCTGACGATCGAGGTGGCGAACCCGCCGCTCCCGGGCACCGGCCAGCAGGCCGCGCACTGGGTGCGCGAGGGTGTCGTCGCGTGGCCGGGCGACCTCGGCACCGGGGGCGACTGGACGCTGTGGGCCGCCCCCGAGGGCGGGCTCTCGGTCACCCCGGGCGCCGCCGACGGTGAGGTGCAGGCTCCGGAGGGCACGGCGTCGTACACGCTCGTGGTCGACCCGTCCGGCCTGCCCGACGACGTCGCCGCCGAGTTCCCGGCGCTCGCCGGGCACACCGCGCTGCGCGTGCTGGGCGACGACGGCGAGCCGCTCGACCGGACCGCGGTCGAGGCGGCGCTCACGGGCCAGCTTCTCGTCACCCGGGCCGACGGCGGCGCGCTCACGGCCGCGACCGGCGTGCAGGTGCCGGGCGTCGTCGACGACCTGTTCGCCGAGGACGCGGCCGAGCGTGAGCTCGGCGTCTCGTGGCACGCCAACGGCAAGTGGGCGTCGTTCGCGCTGTGGGCGCCGACGGCGAAGGCCGTCTCGGTGCTCGCCTGGCCCGCGGGGGCGTCGCTCGACGACGACCCGCGCCGGTTCGCGGCGGCGCGCCGGTCCGACGGCACGTGGATGCTCGACGGGAAGGCGGCCGACAAGAAGCTCGGCGGCGCGGCCGTCGGCTGGAAGGGCGCGCGCTACCTCTACGAGGTGCAGGTCTACGTCCCGAGCACGGGGAAGGTCGAGACGAACGTCGTCACCGACCCGTACTCCGTCGGCCTGACGCTCGACTCCACGCACTCGGTGGCCGTCGACCTCGACGACCCCGCGTTCCGCCCGAGCGCCTGGGAGGGCACGCCCGCCCCGGTCGTCGAGCGGTCGGTGGACCAGACGATCTACGAGCTCCACGTCCGCGACTTCTCGATCTCCGACGAGACGGTCCCGGCCGAGCGGCGCGGCACGTACCTCGCGTTCGCCGAGCAGGACTCGGCGGGGATGACGCACCTGCGCGAGCTGGCGGACGCGGGCCTCACGACGGTGCACCTGCTCCCGACGTTCGACATCGCGTCGATCCCCGAGGACCGTGCGGCCCAGGCCACCACCGGCGACCTCACCGGGTTCGCGCCCGACTCGCCCGAGCAGCAGGCCGCGGTCGCGGCGGTGCAGGCGCAGGACGGCTTCAACTGGGGGTACGACCCGTGGCACTTCGCCGCGCCGGAGGGCTCGTACGCCGTCGACGCGGACGGCGGCGCGCGCGTGGCCGAGTTCCGCACCATGGTCGGGTCGCTGCACGGCGCCGGGCTGCAGGTCGTGCTCGACCAGGTGTTCAACCACACCGCGGCGAGCGGGCAGGACGCGAGGTCGGTCCTCGACAGGGTCGTGCCGGGCTACTACCACCGGCAGAACCCGACCACCGGTTCCGTCGAGACCAGCACGTGCTGCCAGAACGTCGCGACCGAGCACGCGATGGCGGGCAAGCTCATGGTCGACTCGGTCGTCACGTGGGCGAAGGACTACCGCGTCGACGGGTTCCGCTTCGACCTCATGGGACACCACTCGACGCAGAACATGCGCGACGTCCGGGCCGCGCTCGACGAGCTCACGCTCGCCGAGGACGGCGTCGACGGGAAGTCCGTCTACCTGTACGGCGAGGGCTGGGACTTCGGCGAGGTCGCGGGCAACGCGCTGTTCGAGCAGGCCACGCAGGGCCAGCTCGGCGGCACGGGCATCGGGACCTTCTCCGACCGGCTGCGCGACGCGGTGCACGGCGGGTCTCCCGTCGACGGCGCCTCGACGTTCACGCAGGGCTTCGGCACGGGCCTGGCGACCGACCCGAACGGGCAGCCCGCACGGGCGGGAGAGCCCGGGACCGTCAACGACGGCTCCGACGACGAGCTCGCCGACCTCGGCCACCAGACCGACCTCGTGCGTCTCGGCCTCGCGGGCAACCTGCGCGACTACACGCTCGTCACGTCGACGGGCGAGGAGAAGCGTGGCGACGAGATCGACTACCGCGGTGCTCCGGCAGGGTACGCCGAGTCTCCCGAGGAGGTCGTCACGTATGTCGACGCGCACGACAACGAGACGCTGTTCGACCTGCTCGCGCTCAAGCTGCCGGCGGACACGCCCATGGACGAGCGCGTGCGCATGAACACGGTCTCGCTCGCCACCGCGGCCCTGTCGCAGACGCCGTCCTTCTGGCACGCCGGGACGGACCTGCTGCGGTCCAAGTCGCTCGACCGCAACAGCTACGACTCCGGCGACTGGTTCAACGCGATCGACTGGACCGGCCAGGACAACGGGTTCGGCAAGGGGCTGCCGATGGCGGCCGACAACGAGGACAAGTGGCCGCTCATGGCCCCGCTCCTCGCCGACCCGGCGCTCGAGCCGTCCCCCGACGACATCGCGACCGCGTCGGCCCAGGCGCAGGACCTCCTGCGGCTGCGGCACTCGACCGAGCTCTTCCGGCTCGGCGACGCCGACCTGATCCGGGAGAAGGTCACCTTCCCGGGTGCCGGGGCGGACCAGGTGCCGGGCGTCGTCGCGATGTCCGTCGACGACACGGTCGGCGCCGACGTCGACCCCGCGCTCGACGGGCTGCTCACCGTGTTCAACGCGTCTCCCGACGAGGTCACGGTGCCGCTCGCGGCGCTCGCGGGCCGCGACTACGTCCTCTCGCCGGTCCAGGCCGCGGGGAGCGACGCCGTCGTGCGGGGGGCTTCCTGGGACGCGGTCACGGGGACCGTCACGGTGCCGGCGCGCACCGTCGCGGTGCTCGTCGAGCCGCAGTCGGGCGCGGATCTCCCCGTGTCCGTGCAGGTCCAGCCGCGGTGCCTCGCGGGCAAGGCGTACGTCGCGGTCCGCGCGACGAACGACGGCGCCGTGCCCGTGGACGTGCGCCTGGCGACTCCGTTCGGCGAGAAGGCGTTCGCCGACGTGGCGCCGGGGGCGAACGCCTATCAGTCGTTCGCGTCCCGGGCGTCGGCGGTCGAGGCGGGCGAGGCCGTCGTGACGGCCTCCGCGGTGCTCGACGGCGAGGAGGTCACCTCGACCTTCACCGTCGCCCACGAGGAGCTCGCCTGCTCCTGACGCCGGCGGAGGACGGCGGTTCGGCGAGGGAGAGCCCTGGTAGCGACCAGGGTCTCTCCCTCGCCGCATCCGTGGTCCACGGTCGCGAGGCGGGGTGCTACGGTCGCGAGACGTGACCACGTCTCCCGCGCCCGATCCCGGGGCCCCCTCGGCGGGCACGGCGCCCGCCGACCCGTTCTCCCGCCCGACGGCGGAGCTCGTCTTCCGCACAGCCGTCGCCTCGGACCTGCCGCGCGTCGTCGCTCTCATCGCGGACGACGCGATCGCGCGGGCGCGCACGGGGCAGGTGGGGCCCGAGCACGAGGCCGCCTTCGCCGCGATCGACGCGGACCCGAACAACGCGCTCGTGGTGGTGGAGCTCGGCGGGGAGGTGGTGGGCACCATGCAGCTCACCGTGATCCCGGGCATCTCCCGGCGCGGCGCCTCCCGGCTGCTCGTCGAGGCCGTGCGCGTCGACCGCCGGCTGCGGGGCCGCGGCGTCGGGCGCGCCCTGATGGCGTGGGCGCACGCGTGGGGCCGGGAGCGCGGGTGCGCGCTCGCGCAGCTCACCTCGGACAAGCAGCGCGAGGACGCCCACCGGTTCTATCGCTCGCTCGGCTACGAGCAGTCCCACGAGGGGTTCAAGCTCGCGCTCTGACCCGGCCGCGCGGCGTGCGCGTCAGCGGAAGACGACCGTGCGGTGCCCGTCGAGCAGCACGCGGTGCTCGGCGTGCCAGCGCACGGCGCGGGCGAGCGTCTGGCGCTCGACGTCCTCGCCGATCGCGACGAGGTCCTCGACGCGGCGCGAGTGGTCCACGCGCTCGACGTCCTGCTCGATGATCGGTCCCTCGTCGAGGTCTCCGGTCACGTAGTGCGACGTCGCGCCGATGAGCTTGACGCCGCGGTCGTGCGCCTGGGCGTAGGGCCGGGCGCCCTTGAAGCTCGGCAGGAACGAGTGGTGGATGTTGATGATCCGCCCCGGCATCTCGCGGCACAGGTCGTCCGAGAGGATCTGCATGTACCGCGCGAGGACGACGAGCTCGACGTCGAGCTCGTCGACGAGCCCGCGCAGCCGCGCCTCCGCCTCGGCCTTGCTGTCCCGGGTGACGGGGACGTGGTGGAACGGCTTGCCGTAGAAGGTCGCGATGTCCTCGAGGTCGCGGTGGTTCCCGACGACGCCCACGACCTCGATCGGCATGCGCTGCGACCGCTCGCGGTACAGGAGGTCGACGAGGCAGTGCGGCGCCTTGGAGACCATGAGCAGGGTGCGCACGCGCCGCCCGACGACGTCGAGCTGCCACGACATCGCGAAGCGCGCCGCGACCTCGCCGACCGCGCGCTCGAGGTCGTCGCGCGACGCGGCCGCCGTGACCTGGACGCGCATGAAGAACAGGCCCGAGAGCGGGTCGCCGAACTGCTGCGACTCCGTGATGTTGCCGCCGAGCCGCGCGAGGGCTCCGGCGACGGCGTGCACGATCCCCGGACCGTCGGGGCACGAGAGCGTGAGCACCCAGTGCGTCGGGTCTGCGGTCGTCGGCTGTGCGGCGGACGCTTCGGTCGGGCGCGGTGCGGCGCCGGGGGCTGTCGTGGACACCCCTCAGAGGGTAGCCGCGCACCCCGGCAGGTGCGGCCGCCGTCCTACCCGCGGAACGGGTGCGTCCGACATCACCCGGGACGCCGGGGTGCCGCGCACCGATGTCTGACACGATGACCCCATGAGCGACGCGCAGATCACGACCCGCCTCGTCACCGACGCCGAGGCAGGTGAGCTCCTGACCCTGCGCCGGGCGGCGTTCGTCACCGAGGCACAGCTGTACCAGGACCCGAACATCCCCCCGCTGACCCAGACCCTCCACGAGCTGCGCGAGGACCTCGCGCGCGAGGACGTCGTGACGATCGGCGCCTGGCTCGGCCCGCGCCTGGTCGGGTCCGTCCGCGTCGAGATCGAGGACTCCAAGGCGACCCTGGGGCGCCTCGCGGTCGCGCCCGACATGCAGGGTCGCGGCATCGGCACGCAGATGCTCTTCGAGGTCCTGCCGTACCTGCCCGAGCAGACGACGGAGATCTGGGTCTTCACGGGCAAGGACTCCAAGCAGAACCTCGCGATGTACACCAAGCACGGCTACGAGGAGCAGTACGACAAGGCGGCGGGCGACCTGACCTACACCTACCTGCGCCGCATCCTGGGCGCCGCCGAGGTGCGCGACGAGCCGAGCGCCTGACCTACCGGCGGGGGCCGGCGCTCACCCGGTCGCCCGACGCGGTGGCGACCTTCGTCGCCCCGGTGATGGCCGCGATGATCTCCTCGTAGCTCGCGCCGGGGCCCGAGAAGCTCCCGTTGTTGCGCCCGTGCCGCAGCACCTCGACCCGGTCGGCGACGGCGCGCACGTCGGTCATGTTGTGGCTGATGAGGATCACCGCGTGCCCCATGTCCCGCAGCCTCTGGATGTGCGTGAGCACCTCGGCGGACTGCGCCACGGACAGCGCCGCGGTCGGCTCGTCGAGCACGACGATCCGCGGCTCGCCGAGCAGGGTGCGCGCGATCGCGACGCTCTGGCGCTGCCCGCCCGAGAGCGTCGAGACCGGCACCCGCACCGACGGCACGCGCGCGTTGAGGTCGCCGAGCACGCGGCGCGCGGTCTCCTCCATGGTGGCCTCGTCGAGGCCGCGCCCGCGCCGCAGCTCGCGGCCGAGGTAGAGGTTCGACACGACGTCGAGGTTGTCGCAGAGCGCGAGGTCCTGGAAGACCGTCGCGATGCCGAGCGCATGGGCGGCGACCGGGCTCGGGATGCTGACCGGGACGCCGTCGGACTCGATCATGCCGGCGTCCGGGGTGAGCACGCCCGCGATGACCTTGGCGAGGGTGGACTTGCCGGCGCCGTTGTCGCCGACGAGCGCCACGACCTCGTGGCGGTGGATCTCGAGCTCGACGCCGGTGAGGGCCTGGACGGCGCCGAACGCCTTGTCGATCCCGTGCAGCGCGAGCGCCGGCAGGGCAGGGGTGGAGGTCACGACGGGTCACCTTCGGTGGAGGGGGAGGGTGCGACCGCGAGACCGTCGTTGGCCAGGTCGGTCGCGGCGAGCGCGAGGGCGAGCGCCCCGAGGATCTCGGCGCGGGCGCCGAGGTCGGAGGCGAGGACCTCGACCGGGGCGATCGTGTTGGGGACGAGGTGGCGGCGCATCGACTCGCGGAGCGGGGCGAGGAGCACCTCACCGGTGTCGGCGAGCTCGCCTCCCACGACGACGGCCCGGGGGTTGAGCGCCGTGGCGAGGTTGGCGACGACGGAGCCGATGCGGTCCCCGGCGTCGGCGACGACGCGTCGGCAGCCGGGGTCGCCGTCGACCGCGCCCTGGACGAGGTCGTGCAGGGTGAGCTCCCCGTGGCTCGTGCGGACGAGGGCGAGCAGGGCGTCCGAGCCGACGACCGTCTCCAGGCACCCGCGGTTGCCGCACCGGCAGATGGGGCCGGCGGGGTCGACCTGCACGTGGCCGATCTCGCCCGCGGTGCCCGCGTAGCCGCGGTGGAGCCGCCCTCCGAGGACGATGCCCGCGCCGGTGCCGTACGACGCGCGCACGAAGATCGAGTCGCGGTGGCTCCGGGTCGCGCCGAGCTGGTGCTCGGCGAGGGCGGCGAGGTTGGCGTCGTTGTCGACCATCACGGGCCGGGCCAGGCGCTTGGTGAGCACCTGGCCGACGTGGACGTCGTCCCAGCCGCGCATCACGCCGCGCACGGAGATCATGCCCGTGTCCTCGTCGACGGGGGCCGGCAGCGCCACCCCGACGGTCAGCAGCTCGTCCAGGGATGCGCCGACGCGTTCGAGCAGCTCGACGACGAGCAGGGCGGCGCGGTCCAGACCGGTGTCGATGCGGTGGTCGACGGGTAGCGGCATGTGCTGCTCGGCGAGGATCTCGCGGCTCGGGTCCCCGAGGGCGACGGTGAGACGGCGGCGACCGAACTGGACTGCGGCGACCACGCCGAGGCGGCGGGCCAGGGTCACCATCTGGGCGCGTCGCCCGGAGCGGGACGCGGGCCGGGTGTCGACGACCCCCGCACCGGTGAGCTCCTTGACGATGGTCGAGACGGTCGCCGTCGAGAGCCCTGTCGCCTCGGCGAGCTCGACCTGGGTCAGCCCTCCGTAGCGCCGCACCGCGTCCACGATGCGGAGTCGGTTCGCTTCTCGGAGGGAGGTCTGCGATCCGGGGGTCGACCGGTCGCTGTTCACAGGCGGCAGAGTACACGCTCCCGCCGCACCGGGACGGAGCAAGGGCGCGCGAGGCGATGAGTTAGAGCCTCGAACACAGTTTGGTGACGGTGACGTCCAAGCGCTTGACTGTCGAACTCAATTCTCGCTACGTTCCCTGCCGTGCCCGTGGGAGCGGTCCCGTCCGGCGTCGGACGGCCGCGCTGCCCACGGCCCCGCCGTGCCGCCCTCACCCGGGTGCACGGCCTTCGACGACGAGAGGGAACGACGATGACGTCCTTGCGCAGAAGGGTCGCCGCACTCGCGGGGACCGCACTCCTGGCCGGTTCGCTCGCAGCGTGCAGCGCGGAGCGGGCGAGCGACTCGGGAGACGGCGAGTCCGCCGCCGACCCGGGCGAGACCCTCATCGGCATCGCGATGCCGACCCGCAGCCTCGAGCGCTGGAACAACGACGGCGAGCACCTGGAGGGTCTGCTCCAGGCGTCGGGCTACGAGACGACGCTGCAGTACGCCGACAACAAGGTCGACCAGCAGATCACCCAGCTCCAGAACATGATCAACCAGGGCGCCGACGTGCTCGTCATCGCCTCGATCGACGGCACGGCCCTGGGCCCGGTCCTCGACCAGGCGGCGGAGAACGACGTCCCCGTCATCGCGTACGACCGACTGATCAACGGCTCCGAGCACGTCGACTACTACGCGACGTTCGACAACGAGCTCGTCGGCACGCTCCAGGGACAGTTCATCGTCGACGAGCTCGGTCTCGCCGACGGTGCCGGCCCCTTCAACCTCGAGCCGTACGCCGGGTCGCCCGACGACAACAACGCGAAGTTCTTCTTCAAGGGCGCGTGGGACGTGCTCAGCCCCTACGTCGAGTCGGGGCAGCTCGTCGTCCCCTCCGGCAAGGCGCCCGCGACGACCGAGGACTGGGCCTCCATCGGCATCCAGGGCTGGGAGTCGGCGAAGGCGCAGTCGGAGATGGAGAACCGGCTCAACTCGTTCTACGCCGACAAGAAGGTCGACGTGGTCCTGTCCCCGAACGACTCGCTCGCGCTCGGGATCGAGCAGGCGCTCGAGGGTGCGGCGTACACGCCGGAGGACTGGCCGATCGTCACCGGCCAGGACGCCGACGAGGCGAACGTGAAGAACATGCTCGCCGGCAAGCAGTCCATGACGGTGTGGAAGGACACCCGCACGCTCGGTGACCAGGTCGCGACCATGGTGCAGCAGATCGTCGAGGGCGGCGAGGTCGAGGTGAACGACAGCGAGACGTACGACAACGGCGTCAAGGTCGTACCGGCGTACCTGCTCCCGCCGGAGGTCGTCACGGCCGACACGGTCGAGGACCGGCTCGTGGGCTCGGGCTTCTACACGGCCGAGCAGCTCGGTCTGTGACCCGGGCGGGGCGGCCGGCACCGCCCCGCCCGCCGGTCGGCCCCGCGAGACCGCGCGGGGCCGGCCGGACCACCCGAACACCGGGCGACGTCGTCGACGCGCCCGTGGACCAGACAGGAGCTGGGATGGTTCTCGAGAACGTGCTCGAGACGGGGAACATCCTCGAGATGCACTCCATCAGCAAGGAGTTCCCCGGGGTCAAGGCGCTGCAGGACGTGACGCTCGAGGTGCGTCGCGGCGAGGTGCACGCGATCTGCGGGGAGAACGGGGCCGGCAAGTCGACCCTCATGAAGGTCCTGTCGGGGGTGTACCCGCACGGCTCGTACACCGGCGACGTGCTCCTCGACGGTCAGGCCTGCGAGTTCCGCGGGATCCGCGACAGCGAGGCGCGCGGCGTCGTCATCATCCACCAGGAGCTGGCGCTCGTCCCGTTCCTCTCGATCGCCGAGAACATCTTCCTCGGCAACGAGAAGGCGACCGGCGGCGTCGTCGACTGGAACCGGACGGCGGCCGAGGCGGCCCAGCTCCTCGAGCGCGTCGGCCTCGCCGAGAGCCCGGCGACGCTCGCGGCGGACATCGGCGTGGGCAAGCAGCAGCTCGTCGAGATCGCCAAGGCGCTGTCCAAGCGCGTCGACCTGCTCATCCTCGACGAGCCGACGGCGGCGCTCAACGACGACGACAGCGCCCACCTGCTCGCGCTCATCGAGCAGTTCCGCGAGGCCGGGATCACCTCGATCATCATCTCGCACAAGCTCAACGAGATCGCCGCGATCGCGGACCGCGTGACGATCCTGCGCGACGGCCGCACGATCGAGACGCTCGACCTGCGCGGTGACGAGCCCGTGAGCGAGGACCGGATCATCCGCGGCATGGTGGGGCGCGCGCTCGAGAGCCGGTTCCCGGTGCGCGAGCCGACGGTGGGGGCCGAGGTGCTCCGCATCGAGGACTGGACGGCGCACCACCCGGTCGACACCGAGCGGGTCGTCGTGGACCGCGCGAACCTCACGGTGCACGCCGGGGAGATCGTCGGTCTGGCGGGCCTCATGGGCGCCGGCCGCACCGAGCTCGCCATGAGCGTGTTCGGGCACGCGTACGGCACGCGCATCTCGGGGAGGGTCTACAAGGACGGCGTCCCGGTCCGCACCCGCACCGTCTCCGAGGCGATCTCGCACGGCCTCGCGTACGCGACCGAGGACCGCAAGCGCTACGGCCTCAACCTCATCCAGACGATCCGCGAGAACATCTCCGCCTCCGCGCTCGGCAAGGTCGCGCGCTGGGGCGTCGTGCAGCGCGAGGAGGAGGCCACCGTCGCCGAGCGCTACCGGCGCGACTTCGGGATCAAGGCGCCCACGGTCGAGTCGCTCGCCGGCAAGCTCTCCGGCGGCAACCAGCAGAAGGTCGTGCTCGGCAAGTGGGTCTTCTCCGACCCGGACGTGCTCATCCTCGACGAGCCCACGCGCGGCATCGACGTCGGTGCCAAGTACGAGATCTACTCGATCGTCAACGCGCTCGCCGACGCGGGCAAGGCCGTCCTCGTGATCTCCTCCGAGCTGCCCGAGCTCCTCGGGATCTGCGACCGCATCTACGCGATGAGCCAGGGGCGGATCACGGGTGAGGTCGCCCGCGCCGAGGCGACCCAGGAGACCCTCATGCACTACATGACCATGGACAAGGGAGTCATCGACCGATGAACGCCGTCAGGGAGTACCTCGGCCGCAACGTCCGCCAGTACGGCATCGTCGCGGCACTGCTCGTCATCGTCCTGCTCTTCCAGGTGCTCACCGACGGGCGTCTGCTCTACCCGAACAACGTCGCGAGCCTCGTGCAGCAGAACGCCTACGTCATGGTGCTCGCGATCGGCATGGTCATGGTGATCGTGGCCGGGCACATCGACCTGTCCGTCGGGTCGGTCGTGGCGTTCGTCGGCGGGCTGTGCGCGATCATGATGACCCAGTGGGAGCTGCCGTGGCTGGTGGCGGTGCTGCTCTCGCTCGTCGTGGGCGCGCTCGTGGGCGTCTGGCAGGGGTTCTGGGTCGCCTACGTCGGCATCCCCGCGTTCATCGTGACCCTCGCCGGGATGCTCGTCTTCCGCGGGCTCGCGATCGTCCTCGTCGGGACGAGCATCGCCGGGCTGCCCGGGGGCTTCAAGTCGATCAGCAACGGCTCGCTGCCCAACTGGTTCGGGTTCGTCGGCGACCTCGACGTCGTCACGCTCTGCGTGGGAGCGATCGGCATCGTGGCGTTCGCCGTCGCGCAGTGGCGCTCGCGGACCGCGCTGCGCAAGCACGGGCTCTCGGTCGAACCGATGTCGGCGTACGTCGTCAAGGTCTCCGTCGCGGCCCTGCTCATCGGGGTCGTCACGTACTGGCTCGCGCTGAGCGCGGGTGGCACGCCGATCGTGCTCCTCATCGTGGGGGCGCTCATCATCGCGTACTCGTTCGTCCTCAACCGGAGCGTGTTCGGGCGCCACATCTACGCGATCGGCGGCAACCGGCACGCCGCGGTCCTGTCGGGCGTGAACGCCAAGCGTGTCGACTTCGGCATCTTCGTCAACATGGGCGTGCTCGCCGCGGTCGCCGCGGTCATCACGACGTCCCGCGCGGGGGCCGGCGTCGCCGGCGCCGGCGTCAACTACGAGCTCGACGCCATCGCCGCGTGCTTCATCGGCGGGACCGCCGTGACGGGCGGCGTCGGTCGGATCTCAGGGGCCATGATCGGGGCGCTCATCATGGGCGTGCTCAACATGGGCCTGTCGATCATGGCGGTCGACGCCGCGTGGCAGCAGGCGATCAAGGGTCTGGTCCTGCTCGCGGCCGTCGCGTTCGACATCGTGAGCAAGCGCCGCGCGGCCCTGCGCTGATCGCCCGGGCCGGCGCGCGGCGTCGGGCGTCCCCGTGGACGCCCGACGCCGCGCGCCGGCCCGGATTCGTCGTCCGTGCCCGGAGGGGCGTGGGTTAGGATCGATCGCGTCGCGACTGGCGCAACCCGCCGAGCGTCTCGTGCCGCGCACGAGCCGCGGGCCGGGGGATGGTGGATCACCACCGGGGAGCGGCACGCTGTGCAGACGACGGGTCGTTCGCCTGGGCCCCGGGTCACCCCTGGGTGGGGCGTACCCGGCGAGCCGGGACGTGACCACCGCCGACAACTGCCAGACACCGCGGAGGAGACGCCATGAGCGCCCAGCCAGCCGACAACGTCCTCGACACCCCCCTCGCCGAGCTCGACCCCGAGATCGCCGCCGTCCTCGACGGGGAGCTCGCGCGCCAGCGCGACACCCTCGAGATGATCGCGTCGGAGAACTTCGTCCCCCGCGCCGTCCTGCAGGCGCAGGGCTCCGTCCTCACCAACAAGTACGCCGAGGGCTACCCGGGCCGCCGCTACTACGGCGGCTGCGAGCAGGTCGACGTCGCGGAGAACCTCGCGATCTCCCGCGCCAAGGAGCTCTTCGGCGCCGAGCACGCCAACGTCCAGCCGCACTCCGGCGCCACGGCGAACGCCGCCGTCCTGCACGCGCTCATCAACAAGGGCGACAAGATCCTCGGCCTCGAGCTTGCCCACGGCGGCCACCTCACGCACGGCATGAAGATCAACTTCTCGGGCAAGCTGTACGACGTCGCCGCGTACGGCGTCGACCCGCAGTCCTACCGCATCGAGATGGACGAGGTCCGCAAGCAGGCCCTCGAGACGCGCCCCGACGTCATCATCGCCGGCTGGTCCGCGTACCCCCGCCACCTCGACTTCGCCGCGTTCCGTGAGATCGCGGACGAGACCGGCGCCAAGCTCTGGGTGGACATGGCGCACTTCGCCGGCCTGGTGGCTGCGGGCCTGCACCCGTCCCCGGTGCCGTACGCCGACGTCGTGTCCTCGACGGTGCACAAGACCATCGGCGGCCCCCGCTCCGGCTTTATCCTGAGCAAGGAGGAGTTCGCCAAGAAGATCGACTCCGCCGTGTTCCCGGGCCAGCAGGGCGGCCCGCTCATGCACGTGGTCGCGGCCAAGGCCGTGTCGTTCAAGATCGCGGCCACCGACGACTTCCGCGACCGCCAGGAGCGCACGCTGCGCGGCGCGAGCATCATCGCCGACCGCCTCGTCCAGCCCGACGTCACGGAGGCCGGCGTCTCCGTCCTCACGGGCGGCACCGACGTCCACCTCGTGCTCGTCGACCTGCGCCACTCCGCGCTCGACGGCCAGCAGGCCGAGGACCTCCTGCACGAGGTCGGCATCACCGTGAACCGCAACGCCGTGCCCTTCGACCCGCGCCCCCCGCGCGTCACGTCGGGCCTGCGCATCGGCACGCCCGCGCTCGCGACCCGCGGCTTCGGCGACACCGAGTTCACCGAGGTCGCCGAGATCATCGCCGCGACCCTCAAGGGCGGCGCCGCCTCGGACGTGGACGCGCTGCGCGCCCGCGTGCAGAAGCTGACGGCCGACTTCCCGCTGTACCCGGGCCTGCAGCAGTGAGCGCCCAGCTCCTCGACGGCAAGGCCACCGCGGCGGCGATCAAGGCCGAGCTCGCCGAGCGCATCGCGGTCCTCGCGGGCAAGGGCGTCGTGCCGGGCCTGGGCACGCTGCTCGTCGGCGACGACCCGGGCTCGCAGTGGTACGTCGCGGGCAAGCACCGCGACTGCGCCGAGGTCGGGCTCGCCTCCATCCGCGAGGACCTGCCCGGGGACGCGACGCAGGAGGAGATCGAGGCCGCCGTCCGCCGCCTCAACGAGGACCCCGCGTGCACCGGTTACATCGTGCAGCTCCCGCTGCCGAAGGGCATCGACACCAACCGCGTGCTCGAGCTCATCGACCCGGCCAAGGACGCGGACGGGCTGCACCCGACGAACCTCGGCCGCCTCGTGCTGCGCGTCAACGAGGAGGTCACCTCGCCGCTCCCGTGCACGCCGCGCGGGATCATCGAGCTCATCGAGCGGCACGGGATCTCCCTCGCGGGCAAGGAGGTCGTGGTCGTCGGCCGCGGTGTGACCGTCGGCCGCTCCATCGGCCTCCTGCTCACGCGCCGCGAGGTCAACGCGACCGTCACCCTCACGCACACCGGCACGACCGACCTCCCGGAGCTCGTGCGCCGGGCCGACGTCGTCGTCGCGGCCGCCGGGGTGCGGGGCATCATCACGCGCGACATGGTCAAGCCGGGCGCCGTCGTCATCGACGTCGGCGTCTCGCGCGAGGTCGACCCCGAGACCGGCAAGAGCCGCGTCGTGGGCGACGCCGCGCCGGACGTCGCCGAGGTCGCGGGCTGGATCTCCCCGAACCCTGGGGGAGTGGGCCCGATGACCCGCGCGATGCTGCTGGCGAACGTCGTCGACTCCGCGGAGCGCGCCTCCGCCTGATCTCCGCCCGAGGGCGCGGTCGTGGGTCTCACCTGGCCGCGCCCTGCGGCGTTCCCGGGGCGACGCCCAGGCGCTACTCTGCGCGGGTGACGAGGGCGCGCATCGCGACGACGGCTGCGTACGCCGTGCAGGGGTTCGGCTTCGCCGTGGTGCTCACGAGCATCCCCGGCTACAAGGACCGGCTCGGCATGGGCGACGACGTCGTCACGCTCGTCGTGCTGGGCGTGTGCGTCTTCGCGGGGCTGGGCAGCGCGCTGTCCGGCGTCGTGGCCGCGCGGCGCGGTGCGCGGGCGGTCGTCGTGGGTGGCCTGCTCGTGGCCGCGGCGGCGATCGCGGGCGTCGGCGCGGCGCCGTCCTGGCCCGTCTTCTTCGTCGCGATCGGGCTCTACGGCCTGGCGCTCGGCACGGTCGACGCGGCGATGAACATGCTGGGCATCGACGTCGAGCGGGCCCACGACCGGAGCCTGCTCGCGTCGTTCTACGCGGCGAACGCCGCGGGCGGGGTCCTCGGCGCCCTCGCCGTCTCCGGCACCGCGCTCGTGGACCTCGCCCAGCCCGTCGCGCTGCCGCTCGTGGCGCTGCTCGTCGCCGCGGGTGCCGTGGGGCTCGCGCTCCGCCTGCCCGTCGGCGGAGCGCCGCCCCCCCTGCCCGCCCCGGGCGGGGCCGAGGCGCCGGGGACGCCGACCGCGCCGGCAGGACCCGGCACGGGGCCCGCCCCGCGCGAGGGGGCGGCCCGGGGGACCGTGGCCCGGGTCGCTGCGAGCGCGATCGTCGTCCTCGGCGCGGGCATGGTCGCGTTCCCCGTCGCCGACTCGGCGGTGTCGAGCTGGAGCGCGACGTTCCTGCGCGACGTCCTCGCGGCGAGCGCGGCCGCGGCGCCGCTCGGGTACGCGGCGTACCAGGCCGCCCTCATCGTCTCGCGGCTCGTCGGCGACGGGCTCGTGGAGCGTGCGGGGCGCGTGCGGGTCGTGCGGCTCGGCGGCCTGCTCGGCGCGCTCGGCTTCGTCACGGTCGCCGTCGCACCCGCGTGGCCGGTCGCGGTGCTCGGCCTCGCGGCCACCGGCCTCGGGCTGGGCGTCGTGGCCCCGCTGGCGTTCTCCGCCGTCGGGGACCGTGCCCGCGAGGCGGTCGCCGCGGGTCGGTACGGGTCGGTTCCGGACGTCTCGCCCGGTCCGTCGGTGACGGCGACCGACGACGGGCCCGACGCCGCCGTCGCGGCGGTCACGGACCGTGCGGTCGCGCGGCTCAACGTCTTCACCTACGCGGGCGCTGTGCTGGGCGGCGTCCTCACGGGCGTCTTCGCGACGGCCCACCAGCTGCGCCTCGGGTTCGTCGTGCTGGCCGTGCTCGCCTCGGTGTCGGTCGTCCTCGCCGGCGCGTTCCGGCCCGCGCGGTCCGCCCCGGTGCGCGTGACGGAGCCCACGCCGCCCGCCTGAGGAGGTTGTCACCGGCGTGTGATGGGATGGCCGGCGTGCTGACCATCGCCACCGCCAACGTCAACGGGATCCGTGCCGCCTACCGCCGGGGGATGGACGCGTGGATCGCGTCCCGCACCCCGGACGTCCTGCTGCTCCAGGAGGTGCGCGCACCCGACTCGGTGGTGAACGACCTGCTCGACGGATGGCACGTCGCCCACCAGGCGTGCGACATCAAGGGCCGGGCGGGCGTCGCCGTGGCCTCGCGTCTTCCCGTCGCGGCGGTCCGCGTCGGCCTCGGCGCGGGGGAGCCGGAGCCGCCCTTGGACACCGGCCGCTGGGTCGAGGCGGACCTCGAGCTGCCCGACGGCGGCCGCGTCACCGTGGTATCGGCGTACATCCACTCGGGCACCGTGAGCCAGCCGGAGACGATGACGGCGAAGTACGCGTACCTCGAGAAGGTCACGGCACGCCTGCGCGAGCTCGCCGCGACGGGGGAGAAGGCCGTGCTCGCGGGCGACCTCAACATCGCCCACCGCAACGCCGACATCAAGAACTGGAAGGGCAACCTCAAGAGCGCCGGCTTCCTGCCCGAGGAGCGCGCGTACGTCGACGTGTGGCTCGACCGGATCGGACTCGTCGACCTGGGCCGCGTCCACGGCGGGGAGGGCCCCGGCCCGTTCACGTGGTGGTCGTGGCGCGGGCGCGCCTTCGACAACGACGCGGGCTGGCGCATCGACTACCAGCTCGCGACCCCGGCGCTCGCCGAGCGCGCGGTCAAGGTCGAGGTCGACCGCGCTGCGTCGCACGAGGAGCGCTGGAGCGACCACGCGCCGGTCGTCGTCACGTACGACGTCTGAGCCGCGGCGTCCGGGCGGGTGCAGCGACGGGCACGGCCGCCCCTCCGGCCGCGTCCGGCCGTCGGTCGCACCTCCGGCCGTCGGTCAGGCGACGCGCTCGGCCGGTGCGGACGGCGTCGCGAGGAGGAACCCGGGGGCACCGAGGCCCTCGCGCTCGAAGGCGGCGCGCACGGCGTCCGCGACGGCTTCGACCTGGTCGGCCCGGACGAGCGCGATCGCGGAGCCGCCGAAGCCGCCGCCGGTCATGCGGGCGCCGAGCGCGCCCGCGACGCGCGCGGCATCGACCGCGACGTCGAGCTCGACGCTCGACACCTCGTAGTCGTCGCGCAGCGAGGCGTGCGAGGCGTTCATCAGCGGGCCCACCTCGTCGGGGCGGCCGTCGCGCAGGAGCGCGACGAGCGCGCGCACCCGTCCGATCTCGGTGACGACGTGGCGGACGCGACGACGTGCGACGTCGTCGGCCAGCCGGTCGAGGGCGGCGCCGAGCGTGGCGGCGGGGTCGGTCGACGCCTCGACGGCGTCGGCGAGCTCGCGCAGCGAGCCCAGACCGAGCGTGCGGGCGGCCTCCTCGCACGTGGCGCGGCGCGCGGCGTACTGGCCGTCGACGAGCCGGTGCTCCGCGCGGGTGTCGACGACGAGCAGGGCGAGTCCCGCGGCGTCGAGGTCGAACGGCACCTGGGCGACCGACTCGACCGGGTCGAGACCGGGGCGGCAGTCGAGCAGCAGGGCGTGCCCGGCCTGCGCGCGCAGCGACGCGGACTGGTCCATGCCGCCCGTCGGGGCGCCGGCGATCTCGTTCTCGGCCCGGATGCTCGCCGCGGCGAGGGCAGCGCGGCCCGCGTCGGACGCGGCGAGGCCGAGGCCTGCGACGTCGTCGAGCGCGACGGCGACCGAGCACTCGAGCGCGGCCGACGACGACAGCCCGGCGCCGAACGGGACGCACGAGTCCACGGCCGCGTCGAAGCCCGGCACGGCGTCCGGGTCGGCGCCCTGGGCGACGAGCTGCTCGCGCAGCGCCCAGGCGACGCCGGCGACGTACGCGCCCCAGCCCGAGACCTCGCCCGGCTCGACGTCCTCGAGGCGGGTCGTCCAGACCTCACCCGGCGCCTGCGCGGATGCGAGGCGCACGAGGGAGTCCGTGCGCGGGCGCAGCGCGACGTACGTGCGGTGCGGGAGCGCGATCGGCAGGCACAGGCCCGCGTTGTAGTCCGTGTGCTCGCCGATGAGGTTGACCCGCCCCGGGGCGGCCCACACCCGCAGGCCGTCGGTGCCGTCGGTCCCCGCGGCCTCGGGCGCGTGGCCGCCGAACGCGTCGGCGAAGACGGCCCGCGCCCGGGCGGCCCCGGCGTCGTCGGACCAGGACGGGACCCACCCGCGCGCGGCGCTGGCGGGCGCGAGCTCCTGGAGGCGTGCGGCGATGCGCTCGGGGGTCGTGTCGCTGATCCACGCCGCCATGCCGGACTCCGAGCCGGCGAGGTACTTGAGCTTGCCTGGTGCGCGCAGGACCGAGAACACCTGCAGGTGCAGGCGCGCGAGCGTGACGTCGTCGGTCCCGCCGTCGGCCACGGAGCGGCCCTCGTGCGCGGGCGCCTGGTGCCACGCGGCGATGTAGGGCAGGGTGATCGGGTCGCCGTCCGCGGTCTCGAAGAACCGGTCGAGGCGGCGCAGGAGCTCGAGGTACGCGGCAGCGAGGTCGTCGCGCTCCGCGTCCGTGAGCGCAGGCAGGTCCGGCACGTCGCGCCGGGGCGCGAGGTGGACCTCGACGGGCCAGCGCGCCGCGTAGGGGACGTAGGCGACCCAGTGCTCGGTCTCGAGGACGACCCGCCGGCCGTCGGCCAGCTCGGAGTCGAGGACGTCGCGCAGGAGGTTGCGGCCCGTGCGCTCGTGGTGGGCGCGGGCCTGGGTCAGCAGCGCGCGCGTGCGCGGTGTGACGTAGGGGTAGCCGTAGATCTGCCCGTGCGGGTGGTGCAGCGTGACGCCGATCTCCTGCCCGCGGTTCTCGAAGCAGAACACCTGCTCGACGCCGGGCTCGGCGCCCAGGGCCGCGGTGCGGTCGGCCCAGGCGTCGATGATCGTGCGCACGCGCTGCGGGGGCAGCGCACCGAACGAGGAGCCGTGGTCGCTCGAGAACACGACGACCTCGCACCGGCCCGCCGCGGGCGCGTGCTGCTGCAGCGGCGCGTCCTCGACGACGTCGTCCGGCACCCCGGGCACGCGCTGCAGCGACGGGAAGCGGTTCTCGAACACGACCACGTCGTAGTCCGTGTCGGGGATCTCGCCGTCGGAGTACGCGGCGCCCGGTCGCGCGGGGCACAGCGGGCACGAGTCGGCGGCCGGGAGGAACGTGCGGTTCATCCGGTGCGCGGCGAGCGGGATCCAGTCGCCCGTGAGCGGGTCCCGGCGCATCTCCGGCCCGGTGTAGGGGTGCGGCACGCCGTCGGGCCCGGCGACCGGCGCGAACCGGTCGGCGAGCGGCCGCGGGTCGTCGAGGCGTCGCGTGCGCTCGCCGGAGACGTACGCGGGGGAGTCGTCGAAGTAGACGAGCTCGCGGCCGTCGGCGAGGCGTGCGGCGGTGCGGCGCAGGTGCTGGTTCATGCGTGCGTGGTTCCGATCGCGGTGCGTGGGGGTTGGTCAGGCGACGACGAGCTGCTCGACGAGGTCCTCGACGCGGGCGCGGTCGTCGGCCGAGAGCCGGGCGTCGGTGACGAGGACGTCGACGTCGGCGAACGTGGCGAAGACGCGCAGCCCGGTCGTGTGCCACTTCGTGTGGTCGGCGAGCACGACCGTGCGGCCGGCCGCCTCGATGAGCGCGCGGTTCGTCGCGGCCTCGTCGAGGTTCGGCGTGGTCAGACCGATCTCCGGGTCGACGCCGTGCGCGCCGACGAACGCGAGGTCGACGCGCAGCCCGGACAGCGCGGCCTCGGCGAGGGGCCCGACGAGCGCGTCGGACGGCGTACGGCTGCCGCCGGTCAGGATGGTCTCGACCCGGGGGTCGTTGGCGCGGTGCAGGACCTCCGCGACGGGCAGCGAGTTCGTCACGACCGTCAGCGGGCGCAGCGCCGGGTCGGCGGCGATCCGTGCGGCGAGGAGGTGCGTCGTCGTGCCCGCGCTGAGCGCGATGGACGAGCTGGGGGTGATCAGGCGGGCCGCGGCGGTGGCGATGGCTTCCTTCTCCGCGGCCTCGCGCGTGCTCTTGGCAGCGAACCCCGGCTCGTGCGCCGTCGTGTGCGGCGCGACGGCGCCACCGTGCACCTTGCGCACCAGGCCCTGGTCGGCGAGCTCCACGAGATCGCGCCGGATCGTCATGTCCGAGACGCCGAGCTCCCGGGTCAGGTCGCCGATCCGGACCGCGCCGTGGTCGCGGATCTCCGTGAGGATGCGTTCCTGGCGCTGTGAGGCGAGCATGCGGAACAGTATTGTCCAGATCGGTCGGAAATCCAACACGATCGAACAGGACCAAACATCGGGTCCCGGTGCGGCCCGGCGGGGACGGGGTCGCCGCCGGGCCGCGTGGGCGGCGTCAGTACCGGATCGCGTCGATCACCTTGACGCGGACGGCGACGATCGCGGGCAGCAGCCCCGCGAACGCGCCGACCCCGACGGCCGCGACCATGCCGGTCAGGGCGGCGGAGAACGGGAAGCCCGGACGGTCCTGGACCGCCGATCCCATGAGCGCGTCGAGCGGCACGTTGTGCAGCACGACGACGGCGATCGTCACGCCGAGCACCCCGGCGACCGTCGTCGCGACCACGCTCTCCATGAGCACGGAGAAGAAGACGCGTCCGGAGCTCGCGCCGAAGCTGCGGCGGATCCCGATCTCGCGGATGCGGTAGCGCACGGTGACGAGCGCGATGTTTACGAGCCCGAGACCGCCGAGCAGGAGCGCGATCGCGCTCACCCCGAGCACGACCCACCGGATCGCACCGTCGACGTCGGAGTAGGACGCCGAGTCCGACCGGTAGACGTCGGCCTGCACCCCGCTCAGCGCGCCTGCGACGTCGCGCTGGATCGCCTCGACGAGGCCGTCCGCGAGGCCGTCCGGGACCCACAGCTCGAGGCTCGGCGGTCCGGTCATCTCGAGCGACTCGGGCGTGACCCAGGCCGCCTGCGCGTCGACCAGCACGTACGCCTGCGGCTCCGCCTGGGGCCAGTCGTTCGGGAACGCCCCGACGACGGTCGCGACGACAGGGTTCTCGCCCCCGATGGTGACCGTCGGGTGCTCCGCGACGCCCACGCCGCCGAGCAGGTCGAGGAACGCCTGGTTGACGACGAGCGCCGGGGCGAGCCGGTCGGCGTCCGCCTCGGTGAACCAGCGACCGGACGTGACCTCGAAGCGGTGCATCGTGGCCCAGTCGACCTCGACGCCCGTGGTGTAGACCTCGCGCGTGCCGTCCGGGAAGCGGATCGGCGCGGGCGCGTTGCGCAGCATCGAGGAGTGCTCCACGGCGTACCGGGCGACGATCTCGTCGAACACCTGCTCGTACTCCGCGGGCGACGGCATGACGCTCCCGCCCTCGCCCGTGGGCCACGCCGAGACCTGGAGCGTCGCCGCGCGGCCGCTCCAGCGCTCGTTCTGCTCCGCGGAGACCTGGCGCAGCATCTCGCCCGCGGCGGTGATCGTGGTGATCGCGCACACCGCGACGGCGACGCCGACGAGCGCGAGCAGCACGCGCACCTTGTGGACACGCAGCTCGTCCCAGGCCTCCAGGACGGCGCCGACGACGCCGGTCATGCCGCGTCCCCCTCGCCGTGCGCCGCGGCGGCGGCGAAGGGCCGGGCGACGTGCTCCGCCTGGACGTCGTCCCCCGTCGCGTCGAGCCCGCCGAGCGAGCCCGCGCTGCGTGCGCTGATCGCGATGGGCGTGAGCACGCCGTCGCCGAGCCGGAACTGGCGCGACGCACGGGACGCCACCGCGAGGTCGTGCGTGATGGCGATGAGGGCCGAGCCGTTCTCCTGCGCGATCGTGTCGAGCAGGTCCATGACCTCGCTGCCCGTGTCGACGTCGAGCGCTCCGGTCGGCTCGTCGGCGAGGATGACGCGCGGGACGCGCACGAGCGCGCGGGCGATCGCGACGCGCTGCTGCTCGCCGCCCGAGAGCTTCTCGGGGCGCGTGTCGAGGCGGTCGCCGAGGCCGACCCGTTCGAGCATCTCGGCCGCGAGCGTGCGGCGCTGCCAGAACTGGCGCCCGCGCGCGTAGAGCAGCGGCGCGACGACGTTCTCGAGCGCGCTGCGCCCCTGCAGCAGGTTGAACTGCTGGAAGACGAAGCCGAAGTCGGTGCCGCGGCGGCGAGCGCGGGCGCGGCCCGACAGCCGGCCGATCGGGACGCCGTCGAGCAGGTACTCCCCGCTCGTCGGCGCGTCGAGGAGGCCGAGGATGTTGAGCAGGGTGGACTTGCCCGTCCCCGAGCGACCGACGATCGACACGTGCTCGCCCGCGCCCACCGTGAGGTCGACGCCGCGCAGGATCTCCAGCTCGCGGTCGTCGGGCAGGAGGACCGAGCGGGTCACCCCGCTCAGCTCCAGGAGGCTCATCAGCCGATCACCTCGCCCGTCATCGGGTCGACGACCGGCAGGACGTCCACGCCGGGCACGAACTCGAGCACCTCGTCGCCCTCGGCGAGGCCCTCGGTGACCTGGACGACGGTGCCGTCGGTGAGGCCGAGCGTCACGGCGCGCTCCTCCGCCTCGCCGTCCTCGCCGACGACCCACACCTTGCCCTGCTCGACGCGGCCGAGCACGGCGGTGACGGGCACGACGAGCGCGCCCTCGGCCGAGCCCGCGGTGATCTCGAGCTCGGCGGCGAGACCGGCGAACACGGTGACGTCGCCGGGGACCGCGCACGTGACCGACGCCGAGGTGCCCGCCGCGGCGGGGTCGGTGCCCTCCTCGGCGCCGGCCGGGGCGGCGGCCGAGCCCATGCGCAGGCCGGTGCACGTGAACGGCGCCGGCCCGCCGGTGACCGTCACCGTCGCCTCGGCCGGGATCTGCAGCAGGCGGAACTGCTGCTCGGCGACCATGGAGCCGGTCACGGAGAGCGTCCCGGGGGAGATCGTCGCGAAGTCGTCGCCGACCGACACCTCCTGGTCCTCGAGCGCCGTGTACGTGGCGACGGTGCCGCCGATCGTCGCGGCGACGGTCTCCTTCGTCACCTTGGGCCGGCGCTCGGTGACGGTGACCTCGCCTGTCTCCGGGTCGGTCTTCGTCAGGGGCTCCTGCGGCTCCGTGAGCGTGACCTCGAGCAGCGGGGCACCCGCCTCGACGACGTCGCCCGGCTTCGCGTGGACGGCGGTGACCGTGCCGCGCTGCGTGACCTTCTGCGGGGCGGCCGCGTCGGCGACCACCTGCCCGGTGAGCGTGACGGTGTTGGTGACGTCGGCCGTCGTGACGGCGACGCGGGGCTCGACGAGCTCGGCGGACGGGACGGCCGGGTCGTCCGGGGGCTCGGGCGCGGACCGGAACGCGATCACGGCCAGCAGTGCCGCGATCACCCCCCAGATGACGATGCGGAGGGCGGGGAAGATGATCCGGCGGGTGATACCCACGGGCAGGCTCCTGGGTTGCGTCGGTGACGGACGGCGGCGCTCCGCGGCGCGCGACGGGCGCGAGGGCGGTCGGGCGAGCGCACGGCCCGAGGCTAGGGCTGCTCGGGAGACGGCGTCGTCATCCTGGGGGAGGAGTTCTGCCGCCCCGGGGCCCGTGGAGGGTCGCGGTCCGGTCGACGCTCAGCGCTGCGACGGGACGACCGACACACCCAGCGCGCGACCCGCCAGGCCGCGCGGGCGGCGCGCGAGCGAGAGCGCGACGTCGCGCAGCGCCACCGCCGCAGGCGCCTCGGGGTGCGCGAGGACCACGGGCGTGCCGCTGTCCCCGGCCTCGCGCAGCGACACGTCGAGCGGCACCTGGCCCAGCAGCGGCACGTTCGTCCCCGTCGCCCGCGAGAGGTTGGTCGCGACGCGCTCGCCGCCGCCGGACCCGAAGACCTCGAGACGCGACCCGTCGGGCTGCTCGAGCCACGACATGTTCTCGACCACACCGACGACGCCCTGCTGCGTCTGCGTGGCGACGGACCCCGCGCGCTCGGCGACCTCCGCGGCCGCGACCTGCGGCGTCGTGACCACGACGATCTCGCTGCCGGGCAGGAGCTGCGCCACGGAGATCGCGATGTCGCCGGTCCCCGGCGGCAGGTCGAGGAGCAGCACGTCGAGGTCGCCCCAGAAGACGTCGGCGAGGAACTGCTGGAGAGCACGGTGCAGCATCGGCCCGCGCCACACGACCGGCTGCCCGGCCGGGACGAACATGCCGATCGAGACGACCTTCACGCCGTGAGCGATCGGGGGCAGGAGCATGTTGTCCACGCGCGTCGGCTGACGGTCGACGCCGAGCATGCGCGGGATGGAGAAGCCGTAGATGTCCGCGTCCACCACGCCGACCTCGAGGCCCTGCCGGGCGAGCGCGACCGCGAGGTTCGCGGTGACGGACGACTTGCCCACGCCCCCCTTGCCGGAGGCGATCGCGTAGACCTTCGTGAGGGACTCGGGCTTGGCGAACGGGATCTCGGGCTCTCCCACGCCGCCGCGCAGCATCGTGCGCAGCTCGGTGCGCTGCTCCGCGCTCATGACGCCGAGCTCGACGCGCACGTCCCCGACGCCCTCGACCGCGCGGACCGCGGCGTCGACGTCGCGGGTGAGGGTGTCGCGCATCGGGCACGTCGCGACCGTGAGGTCGACGCCCACGGTGACGAACGACCCGGAGCCCGCCGGTGCGCCCGGTCCGACCTCGACCGAGCGGATCATGCCGAGGTCCGTGACCGGGCGGCGGATCTCGGGGTCGATGACCGCGGTGAGGGCCTGCCGGACGGCGTGCTCGAGCGTGTCTGCTGCGGGGTCGGGCATGGCTCCATCGTAGGCGCGCCGGGCGGGACGTCCGGCGGGCCCTTGGTCCCGAGCCGGACGTGACCTCGCTCGCACGACGCGCGCCCGCGCGGAGGGGCTACGGTGCACGGATGGATGCCCTCTCCTCCCTGGCTCGCGACAGCGAGCTGTTCGGCGACGCGGCACGCAGCGCGCCGCCGGACGCGCGCGTGCCGACCTGTCCTGAGTGGACCGGCGCCGACCTGCTCTACCACCTCGCCGAGGTGCAGGACTTCTGGTCGCGCGTCGTCGGACCGTCGCCCGGCAGCGGGCTCGGCGGCGGCGACGTCGAGCCGCTGCCGAGACCGGCGTCGGACGCCGAGCTCCCCGCGCTGCTGCAGCGCTCGACCAGCCGGCTCGTGGCCGCGCTCACCGGGCGCGACGCGACGGAGCCCTGCTGGTCGTGGCACGAGGAGGGGCGCACCGTGGGCTGGGTCCTGCGGCGGCAGGCGCACGAGGCGCTGATCCACCGGGCCGACGCCGAGCTCACCGCGGGGCGCGACGTCACGCCCGCCGACCCGGACGTGGCCGCGGACGGCGTCGACGAGGTCCTCGCGGTCATGGTCGACGGCGTGCCCGGGTGGGGCGTGTTCACCCCCGACGGCGCCACGATCTCCGTGGTCGTCGACGGCCCGGGGGAGACGCCCCGGAGCTGGGAGCTCGCGTTCGGGCGCTTCACCGGGACCGGCCCGGAGTCGGGAACGGCCTACGACCTCGACGTCGCGCAGCTCGTCGACCTGCCCGGCTCGACGACCGCGCAGGTCGCCGGGCCGGCGTGGGCGCTCGACCTGTGGCTCTGGGGCCGTGGCTCCGCCGACGGGCTCACCGTCGCCGGTGACCCCGCGCTCGTCGACCGCCTGCGCCACGTCGCGGCCGAGGGCACGCAGTAGCGCAGGCGGGTCAGCGCTCGGGCTGCTCGTCCTCGGGCTGGCGGGACGACTGCTCCTCGAGCTCCTCGAGCAGGTTGCGGATCTCGGAGCGGACGAAGTCGCGCGTCGCGACCTCGTTCAGCGCGATGCGCAGCGCGGCCATCTCGCGCGCGAGGTACTCGGTGTCGGCGAGGTTGCGCTCGGAGCGCTGGCGGTCCTGCTCGGCGGTGACGCGGTCGCGGTCGTCCTGGCGGTTCTGCGCCAGCAGGATGAGCGGCGCGGCGTACGACGCCTGGAGCGAGAGCATGAGCGTGAGCGCGGTGAACCCGAACTCGGCGGAGTCGAACCGCAGCCCTTCCGGGCCCCACGAGTTCCAGATGATCCATACCGCGCAGAAGATGGTGAGGTAGACGAGGAACCGCGGCGTGCCGAGGAAGCGGGCGATGCCCTCGGTCGACCGCCCGACGGCGTCCTGGTCGACGCGGACGCGCGGGATGAGCGAGCGGCGGGCGGACTTCGGGGTGTCGAGGCGGTCAGCCACGGGCCACCCCCGGACCGTCGTGCGCGACCGAGCGGCGTGCGGCGGCCGTGTCGACGTCGTCGTCCGTCTCGCGCCAGTCGTCCGGGAGCATGTGGTCCAGCACGTCGTCGACGCTGATCGCGCCGAGCAGGCGCTTCTCCGCGTCGAGCACCGGGACGCACAGGAGGTCGTACGTGGCGAGGATGCGGGTGACGCGCCCGAGCGGCGCGTCCGGCGTGATGCCCTCGACGTCGGAGTCGAGCACGGAGCCCACGGCCGCGTGCGGTGGTTCGCGCAGCAGGCGCTGGAAGTGCGCGACACCCAGGAACCGGCCCGTCGGCGTCTCCAGGGGAGGGCGCACGACGAACACCATCGAGGCCAGGGCCGGGGCGAGGTCGTTGCGGCGGATCTGGGCGAGCGCGGTGGCGATCGTCGTCTCGGGCCCGAGCACGACCGGCTCGGTGGTCATGAGACCGCCCGCGGTGTCCTCGTCGTACGCGAGGAGACGGCGCACGTCGCGCGCCTCCTCGGGCGCCATGAGCCCCAGGAGCTGGGCGGCCTGCGCCTCGGGCAGCTCGTGCAGGAGGTCGGCCGCGTCGTCGGGCTGCATGGCCTCCAGGACGTCGGCGGCACGGTCGGTGTCGAGGCCGGACAGGATCGCGACCCGGTCGTCCTCGGGCAGCTCCTCGAGGACGTCGGCGAGACGCTCGTTGTCGAGCGCTCCGGCGACCTCGAGGCGGCGGGTGTCGCCGAGGTCGTGGATGACGTCGGCGAGGTCGGCGGGCTTGAGGTCGTCGTACGCGGCGAGCAGCATCGCGGCGCCCTGCGCCTGCGGGCTGCCCGCGAGCCCGGTGACCGCCGCGGCGTCGACCACGAGCGCGTCGCCGCGGCGCCGCAGCCCGAGCGTGCCCTTGTGCTGGGCGTGCCGGCGCACGTACAGCTTCGTCACGAGCCAGTCGCCCGTGCGCTGCCGCTCGATCGCGAGGTCCTCGACCGTCGCCGATCCCGAGCCGTCGACGAACTCGACCGTGCGCTCGAGCAGCTCGCTCACCGCGAGCGTCTCCATGGCGCGCTGCTCGAACCGGCGCATGTTCACCAGGCCCGTCGAGATGACCTGGCCCGCGTCGATGCTCGTCACGCGCGTGAGCGGGAGGAAGACACGACGCCGGCCGGGCACCTCGACGACGAGGCCCACGGCGCGCGGCGCACCCTTGGGTCTGATGAGCACGACGACGTCCCGCACCCGACCGACCTGGTCGCCGATGGGGTCGAACACGCTGGTCCCGGCCAGTCGCGCGACGAAGACGGTGGTGGCTGTGCTCACGCGGCAAGACTACGCACGCGCACCCCTGGCCGCGCGTTCCTCCCGGGGGGTGGCGCCCGCCGGGCCGCGCGAGCCTCGCGCCACGGGCAGGAGTACGACAGACTGGGCGAATGAGCATGTCACGCCCGGGTGCCGTCCCCCGTGTCCCCACCCCGCCGCGCGGCGAGCAGATCGCGGCGTACGCGACGTACCTCGAGGCGCAGAAGGCGGTCGACTACCTCTCGGACAACAAGTTCGCCGTCGAGCTCGTGACCATCGTCGGTACCGACCTCAAGATGGTGGAGCGGGTCACGGGACGGCTCACCTACGGGCGCGTGGCGATCGCCGGCGCGGCCTCGGGTGCGTGGTTCGGCCTCTTCGTCGGCCTGCTCCTCTTCCTCTTCTCCGGCGACGGCGCGTTCGTGCTCACCGCCATCGCGATCGGCGCCGGGTTCGGCCTGCTCTTCTCCGTGCTCTCCTACGCGCTCACCCGCGGCAGGCGCGACTTCACGTCGCAGAGCCAGATCGTCGCGTCCGCGTACGGGATCCTGTGCGCCCCGGAGCGTGCGGGCGAGGCGCGCCAGCTCCTGGCCGGCATGCCCGAGGGCGCGGGCGGCGTGCGTGCGCCCGCCGCCCCGGCCAACCCGACCTGGGGCACGCCCGGCGCGCAGGCGCCTCCGGCGGCACCGCCCGCCGCGACGCCGCCGGCCGCGGCACCGCCCGTCACTGCTCCGACGCCGCCGTCGGGCGCTCCGGCACCGCCCGCCCGGACCCCCGACCCGCGCTGGACCACCCCGACGGGGGAGCCGCGCTACGGGGCGATGCGGCCGACGTCGGACCAGCCGGCCGACGCGCAGCCCGCCGCCGAGCCGCAGCCGCACCAGCCCGACCAGCCCGAGCGCCCCGCCTGAGAGACGGCGAGGGCCGACCGTCGGACGTCTTCGTCCGTCGGCCGGCCCTCGGCGGGAAGCGCGGTCAGCGCTTCCGCGGCTTCACTGCGGTCTCGGCAGCCCTCTCGCGCTTCTGGGCGCGCTTTTCCTTGAGGGACGACGTCGCTTCCTTCTTGGTGCTCTTCGCCACGTGAGTTCACCTCCCCTCGCCGGTGGATGAACGGGCCACCATAGCCCAGTTCCGCCGCCGGCGAGGCGGACCCGGCTCAGCCGCGCAGCCGGGCCATCCAGGCCTCGACGTCCTCGGGACGACGGGGGAGCGCGGCCGAGAGGTTCTCGTTGCCGTCCGCGGTCACCAGGACGTCGTCCTCGATGCGCACGCCGATGCCGCGGTACTCCTCCGGGACCGCCAGGTCGTCGGCCTTGAAGTACAGGCCCGGCTCGATCGTGAACACCATGCCGGGCTCGAGCACGCCGTCGAGGTAGAGCTCGCGGCGCGCCTGCGCGCAGTCGTGCACGTCGAGACCGAGGTGGTGGCTCGTGCCGTGCACCATCCAGCGTCGGTGCTGCTGGCCCTCGGGCGACAGCGACTCCTCGGCGCTCACGGGGAGGAGGCCCCACTCCTCGAGCCGGGCCGCGACGACCTCCATCGCCGCGGCGTGCACGTCGCGGAACCGCGCACCGGGGACCGCGACGGCGAACGCGGCGTCGGCGGCGTCGAGCACCGCCTGGTACACGCGGCGCTGGACGTCGGTGAACTCGCCGTCGACGGGCAGCGTGCGGGTGACGTCCGCGGTGTACAGCGAGTCGACCTCGACACCGGCGTCGAGCAGCACGAGCTCGCCGGCACGCACGACGCCGTCGTTGCGGATCCAGTGCAGCGTCGTCGCGTGCTCGCCCGCGGCGGCGATGGTCTCGTAGCCGACCGTGTTGCCCTCGAGCCGCGCGTGCGCGTCGAACGTCGTCTCGATCACCCGCTCGCCGCGGCGGTGCTCGACGGCGCGCGGGAGATGACGCACGACCTCCTCGAAGCCCGCGATCGTCGCGGCGACGGCCTCGCGCATCTGCTCGACCTCGTGCTCGTCCTTGACCAGGCGCAGCTCGGAGACCGCCTCGACGAGCGCGGCGTCGGTACGGCGGTAGGCCGCGTGCGCCCGCTCGAGCCACTCGGCGTCGGTGAGCTCGCGCGTCTCCTCCTCGGAGACGTCCTGGAGGCCGGCCTCCGCGCGGATCGCCTCGACGAGCGCCTCGACCGCCTCGTCGGCGCCCGCGACGACGAGCAGGGTCACGCCGTGGGCGCCGACGTCCTTGGCGAGCGCGTCGCGCAGCTCGTCGACGTGCCGCGCCTCGATGCCGGTCGCGGTCGCGACGTCGTCGAGCGACGGGCGCGCGCCGACCCAGAACTCGCCGTAGCGCGAGTCGGCGTAGAACTCCTCGGTGTCGCGCGCCGCGAGCGGGCGCACGTAGAGCACCGCGTGGTGGCCCGAGCCCTCGTCGCCCGTGCCGGGCTCGACCGGGTGCAGGACGAGGACCGCGTCGGGCTCCTGGTCGGTGCCGAGACCGGTGAGGTGCGCGAACGCCGAGTGCGGTCGGAACCGGTAGTCGGTGTCGTTCGAGCGCGTCCTGAGCGGGCCTGCGGGGACGACGAGGCGGGTGCCCGGGAACTGGGCGGACAGCGCGGCGCGGCGTGCGGCGGTGTAGGGCGCGGCCGGGAGGGGCTCGACGTCGAGCCTCGCGCGCGGCGCCCAGCCGCTCGTGATGAAGGCCTTGAACGCGTCGGAGTCGGGGCGCTGCGATCGGTTGCTGCCACGCGCAGCCAGGTCCTGGTCGGCGGTCGGCACGGTCTCGGGCGTGACGGGGGTCGCGTCGGTCATGCACCCAGTCTCGCACCGCGCACGCGGCCGAAGTCCGCGAGCGCGTGCCCCAGCACCCGGTTGAAGGCCTCGGGAGCCTCGCTGTTCACGTCGTGGCCGGCGCGCGGCACGACGACGAGCGCGGCGTCCGCGGCGGCGGCGAGGTAGCGCTGCTCCTCGAGCCGCATGTGGTCGCGCTGGCCGTTGACCAGCCACACGGGGACGTCGACGTCGCGCACGTGGGCGAGCCACGAGCGGCCCGCGAGCTGGGAGAGGGCGTCGGTCACGACCTCCCATCCCGGCCGGTGGGACGCCGTCGGGCCCGCGTCGCCCGGACCCGCGAGGGTGTACGACGACGCGGCGCCCCCGGCGAGGGTCCGCCCGCCTCCGGCGAGGGTGTCCCAGGCGGCGACGCTCGTGCGCGCGGCCCAGCGCGCGCCGGCTCCGAGGAGCCCGCCGCCCGCGACGACCAGGCGCGCGACGTCGCGGTACAGCGCGACGGGCTTGCCCTTGGGGTCCGACGTGCACGCCGCGGCGACGACTCCGGCGAGGCGCGCGGGTCGGCGCGCAGCCCACGCGAGCGACGTGTACCCGCCGAGCGAGAGCCCGACGAGCGCGACGCGCCGGTCGGGGCCGAACGACGCGGCGGCCTCGTCGAGCACCTCGAACGAGCGCTCGAGCGTGAACCGCTCGTGCGCGCGGGTGCCGTGGGCGGGCAGGTCCACGGCGACGGCGTCGTGGCCGAGGCCGCGCACGTGGGCGACCTGCCGGTCCCAGATCGCGCCCGAGGTCCGCATGCCGTGGACGAAGACGACGGCGGGTGGCTCGGTGGGCGTGGCGCCGGGCGCCGAGGGCGTGGTGCGGGTCATCGGTGTCATCGAGATCGACTGTGACAGCCGCGCCTGGGACGGGCGTGGTGAGCGCCGGTGGCACGTGTGCACATCGTGTGCGGGTCCCGCGCGCGTCCGTCACTATCCTGGACCCGTGCGCATCGACCTCCATACCCACTCCACCGCGTCGGACGGCACGGAGGCACCGGGAGAGGTCGTCGCCGCCGCGTCCGCGGCCGGGCTCGACGTGGTGGCCCTCACCGACCACGACACGACGGCCGGGTGGGCGCAGGCGACGGACGCCGCGCTGCGCCACGGCGTCGCGCTCGTACGGGGCGCGGAGATCTCCGCGCGCTCGGGCGGGATCTCGGTGCACCTCCTGTCGTACCTGCACGACCCTGCCCACCCGGCGCTCCTCGCGGAGCTCGACCGCACGCGCGACGCACGCACGAGCCGGGCCCGCCGCATGGTCGACCTGATCGCCGAGGACTACCCCGTCACGTGGGAGGATGTCCTCGCGCAGACCGCCCCGGGCACGACGATCGGGCGCCCGCACATCGCGGACGCGCTCGTCGCCGCCGGGCTCGCGACCGACCGCTCCGCGGCGTTCGCGACGATCCTCGCCACCGACACCCCGTACTACGTGCCGCACTACGCGCCCGACGCCGTCGCGGCGGTGCGGGGGATCCGCGCGGCGGGCGGTGTGCCCGTCTTCGCCCACCCGGGCGCGGACGGGCGCGGACGCGTCGTGGGCGACTCCGTCGTCGAGGAGATGGCCGCGGCGGGGCTCGCGGGGCTCGAGGTGTTCCACCGCGACCACGACGAGCGTCAGCGCGCACGGCTCGCCGAACTGGCCCGCACCCTGGGCCTGTTCGTCACCGGGTCGAGCGACTACCACGGGGCCGGCAAACCGAACCGGCTCGGGGAGAACACGACAGCACCGAACGTGCTGGAGCAGATCGAGGAGCTGGGACAGTTGGACGTGATCAGGTGAACGGGCGGACGCATGCGCCGGTGGGCGCGCCGGGGGCCGCGCGGTGAACGAGCTCTTCGACGTCCGGTTGTTCACGGAGGTCTTCGTCACGCTGTTCGTCATCATGGACCCGCCCGGCACCGTGCCGGTGTTCCTCGGCCTGACGAGCACGATGGCCGCCAAGCAGCGCAACCAGGCCGCCCGCACGGCGATCCTCGTCGCGTTCGGCGTGATCGTCGCGTTCGCGGTGTTCGGCCAGCAGATCCTCAGCTACATGCACATCTCGCTGCCCGCGCTGCAGACCGCCGGCGGGCTCCTGCTGCTGCTGGTCGCCATGGAGCTCCTCACGGGCAAGATGGAGGACCCGGAGCCGTCCGGCAACAAGGGCGTCAACGTCGCCCTCGTGCCGCTCGGCACGCCGCTCCTGGCCGGGCCGGGCGCGATCGTCGCGACGATGGTCTTCGTCCAGCGCGTGGGGGAGCGCGGCGGCGGCGTGGCGGAGTGGGCCGCGATCGCTGCGGGCGTCGTCGCCGTCCACGTGTGCCTGTGGCTCTCGATGCGCTTCGCCAACGTCATCAACCGCGTGCTCGGCGACTCGGGCACGATCCTCGTGACGCGCATCGCCGGTCTGCTGCTCGCGGCGATCGCGGTCCAGCTCGTCGCGGACGCGGTCGTCGAGTTCGTCCAGAACGCCTCGTAGGTCGTGCCGCCCCGACCCTGCGGGGTCGGGGCGGCACCCGTCTCGCACGCAGGAGTGCGCCGGGTCCGGCCAAACAGGGGATGTTAGGGTCTTTCGGTGCCGCAGCCGATCACGCCGCCCCGCAAGGTCTCCGAGCTCGTCGTCGAACGCCTCTCCGACCTCGTCGCGCGCGGCGAGTGGCCCGTGGGGACGCGCATCCCGCCGGAGCCCGAGCTCGTGGCCCAGCTCGGCGTCGGGCGCAACACCGTGCGCGAGGCGGTGCGCGCGCTCGAGCACGCCGGCGTCCTCGAGCCACGACGCGGCGACGGCACGTACGTCCGCGCAGCGGACGGGCTCGACGCCGCGCTGACCCGCCGGGCCCGCACCACCGACGCCCTCCACGTGCTCGAGGTGCGGGGCATCCTCGAGCGCGGGGCGGCGCGCGCCGCCGCGCAGCGCCACGACGGCGAGGCCCTGGCCCGGCTGGAGGCGGCGCTCGCGGCGCAGGTCGCCGCGCGCGACGCGGACGAGGCCACGTTCCAGGCCGTCGACGTCGCGTTCCACGCCGAGGTCGTCCGTGCCGCGGGCAACCCGCTGCTCGCCGACCTCTACGGGGGGCTCGACCACGGCCTCGTGCGCACGTTCGCGTCGGGCGCCCGGCGACCGCACGACCGGGACGTGCCCGGCCACGAGGAGGTCGTCGCGGCCGTGCGGGCCCACGACCCCGAGGCCGCCGAGCGCGCCGTGGCGTCGACGATCGACGTCCTGCGCGCGCACCTCGTCGAGGGGCGCGGATGAGCGGGGCGCGCCGGCCGCTCGGTGTCGCGGCCGTCGTCGCGATCCTGCTCGCGTCGCTCAACCTGCGCCCCGCGGTCGTCGCGATCTCGCCGCTCCTCGGCGAGATCCGGGCGGAGCAGGGCCTCAGCGCCACGGCCGCCGGGGTCCTCACCACGCTCCCCGTGCTGTGCTTCGGCCTCCTCGCGCCCGTGGCACCCGTGCTGGCGCGCCGCTGGGGCCTCGAGCGCGCGCTCCTGGTGAGCCTCGTCCTGCTGTGCGCAGGGTTCGCGCTGCGCCTCGTCCCCGAGACGTGGGGGCTGTACGCCGGGACGCTCGTCGCGGGCAGCGCGATCGGCCTGGGCAACGTGCTGCTCCCGGCGCTCATCAAGCGCGACTTCGCCGACCGGATCGGGCTCATGACGGGGCTCTACTCGATGGCGCTCTCCGGTGGTGCGGCGCTCGCGGCCGGGCTCACGCTGCCCGTGGCCGCCGCCGCCGGTCTCGACTGGCGCGGGGCGCTCGCGTCGTGGGGCGTCCTCGCCGTGCTCGCCGTCCTGGTGTGGGTGCCCCGGGCGCTGCGGCCCGACCCCGTGGGGACGCTGGCGTTCCGCGCGGCGCGCGCGGCGCCGGGCTCCCGCTCGGTGTGGTCCAGCCCGCTCGCCTGGGCGGTGACCGTCGTCATGGGGATGCAGTCGCTGTCGTTCTACGCCGTCAACGCGTGGCTCCCCGAGATCGTCGTCGCGCTCGGCGGGACCCCCGAGGGCGGCGGCTGGCTGCTCGCCCTGTGCAACCTCGCGGGCATCGCCGGCTCCTTCGTGACGCCCGTGCTCGCGGGGCGCATGCGCCGGCAGCGGGGGGTCGGCCTGGTGCTCGTCGCGCTCGTGGCGTCCGGCCTGCTCGGTCTCGCCCTCGCGCCCGGCGCGGCGCCCGTCTGGTCCGTGCTCGTCGGGCTCGGGCAGGGCGGGGGGATCAGCCTGGCGCTGACCCTCATGGCCCTGCGGGCCCGAGACGCGGCCCACACGTCCGAGCTCTCCGGCATGGCGCAGAGCGCCGGGTACCTGCTCGCCGCGGGCGGCCCGCTCGGCCTCGGCCTCGCGCACGACGCGACCGGCACCTGGACGCTCCCGCTGCTCCTGCTCGTCGGGGCGGCGGCCGTGCAGGGCGTGGCCGTCTGGTTCGCCGGGCGCGACGCGCACGTGCACTGACGGGCCGGACGCGACGGAGCCCCGGTCGTCCCCGCCGCGAGGTCGCGGTGCGGGACGACCGGGGCTCCGCCGTCGGGACTACTCGGCGGGCTGGGGCGCGGGGGCGCCGCCACCCTCGACCGGCCGGCCGCCGCGCGTGCGGCGACGGTTGCGCGACCGACGACGGCGCTCGCCGCCCTCGTCGGACGCGCCCGCCTCGCCGCCCGCGGCGTCCCGCTCGCCGTCGGGCCGGCCGCGGCCGCCCTCGGGGCGGTCGTGCTCGCCCTCGGCGCGGCGGCCGCCACGCCCCTGGTCGCCGGGACGGCCGCGGTCGCCGCGCTCGGACCTGCCGCCCTCGGAGCGGCCGCGACCGCCGTCGGACCGGCCGCCCTGGCGCCCGCGGGAGCCGCCCGCGGAGGTGTGCCGCTTCCCCGTCTCGCCGAGGTCCTCGATCTCCTCGGCGTCGAGGCCGGCGAGCGTGCGCTGCTCCTTGGGCAGACGGCCCTTGGTGCCCGCGGGGATGTGCAGGTCGGTGTACAGGTGCGGCGACGTCGAGTAGGTCTCGACCGGCTCGGGCTTGCCGAGGTCGAGCGCCTTGTCGATGAGGCCCCACCGGGGGATGTCGTCCCAGTCGACGAACGTCACGGCCGTGCCCTTGTTGCCCGCGCGGCCGGTGCGGCCGGTGCGGTGCAGGTAGGTCTTCTCGTCCTCGGGGCACTGGTAGTTCACGACGTGCGTCACGTCGTCGACGTCGATGCCGCGCGCCGCGACGTCGGTCGCGACGAGCACGTCGATCTTGCCGTTGCGGAACGCGCGGAGCGCCTGCTCGCGTGCGCCCTGGCCGAGGTCTCCGTGGATGGAGCCGGCCGCGAAGCCGCGGTCGACGAGCTCGTCCGCGACCTTCGCCGCGGTGCGCTTGGTGCGCGCGAACACGATCGTGCGCCCGCGGCCGTCGGCCTGCAGGATGCGTGCGAGCACCTCGACCTTGTCCAGCGCGTGCGCGCGGTAGACGACCTGCTCGATGTTCTTGACCGTCTGGCCGCCGTCGTCCGGGTCGTTGGCGCGGATGTGCGTCGGCTGCTTCATGTAGCGGCGCGCCATCGAGACGACGGCGCCCGGCATGGTCGCCGAGAAGAGCATCGTGTGCCGCTGCGCCGGGGTGCGGGCCAGGATCTTCTCGACGTCGGGCAGGAACCCGAGGTCGAGCATCTCGTCGGCCTCGTCGAGCACGACGGTCGCCGCGCGCGTGAGGTTGAGGTGCCCCTGGTTCATGAGGTCGATCATGCGGCCCGGCGTGCCGACGACGACCTCGACGCCGCGCGTCAGCGCCTCGACCTGCGGCTCGTACGCGCGCCCGCCGTAGAGCTGGACGATGCGCACCGAGCGGCGCTTCGACGCCGTGCCGAGGTCGCTCGCGACCTGGACGGCGAGCTCGCGCGTCGGGACGACGACGAGCGCCTGCGGCTTGCCGGGGGAGGGCAGCTCGTCGAACCCGGGCTCGCCCGGGGCGACGACGCGGTGCAGGAGCGGCACGCCGAAGCCGAGGGTCTTGCCGGTGCCCGTCTTGGCCTGGCCGATGATGTCGTGGCCGGACATCGCGACCGGCAGCGTCATCGCCTGGATGGGGAAGGGGTGGGTGATGCCCGCGTCGGAGAGCGCGTCGACGATCTCCTGGCGCACGCCGAAGTCGGCGAAGGTGGTGTTGTCCGCGTGCACGCTCGCGGCGACGGTCGTCGCGTCGGCGCTCACGTCCGGGGTGGCGTCTGTGGTGGTCACTGGTGCCTCTGTCTCGTTCGGGCACGCGCGACGCTCCACGGGCCCGTCGTGGGCCCGGCACCGGGAGGTCTCCCGGTCGCGGTCGTGCGCACCTCGTGGCCGGCAGCCGATCGTGGGATGTCGTGGCGAGGCCCGCGCTGCGGACCGTGCCGTGCCGTCGTCGTACGCGTGACGAGCGTGAGGTCTGGACGACCGGGCAACCGATGTACGCCCGCCATGATATCGGAGAACTATCCTGACCCGATGAGCGACACCGAACACGCCGACGCCCGCGCCTCCCAGGCCCCGCCGACGGCGCAGGCGACGGACGCCGTCGAGCTCCTCGGCCTCGTCGCCTACACGGAGCTCGCCAGCTTCGGGCGTCTCGCCGGCGACGCCGCGCACGCCCCCACGCTCCGCCAGCGCCAGGCCCTGTCCCGCCTGGCCGCGGCCATGCTAGATCGGCAGGAGCGCGTGCTGCGGCGCGTCGCCGAGCTGGGGGGCGAGCCCGACGACTGCATGACGCCCTTCGACGGCCTGTTCGACGACTTCGACGAGCGCACGCGCCCCAGCACCTGGTGGGAGGGCATCCTCAAGGGCTACGTCGGCCAGGGGGTCGCCGACGACTTCTGCCTGCTCGCCGCGCAGGGCCTCGACGAGCGCTCGCGCACGGTCGTCGTGGACGCGCTCACGCAGGACACCCCGTCGCAGCGGTACGCGCCCGTCATCGCCGAGGCGGCCGGTGCCGACCCCGTGCTCGCGTCCCGCCTGGCGCTGTGGGGCCGCCGGCTCGTGGGGGAGGCGCTCGGTGTCGTGGGTGTCGTGCTCGCGCGGCGACCGGCGCTCGCGCGGCTGGTCGCGGCGGGCGACGCCGCGGCCGACGACGCGTCGGACGGCGGTGCGGCCGGCGCGGGCCCGGCGCCGGCGACGCAGTCGTGGGTCTTCGCGCGGCTCACCGCCGAGCACTCGCGCCGCATGGACCGCCTCGGCCTCGCCGCCTGACGGTCCCGGACGCGCGCGGCGCGCGTCCCCGGGGAGGGGACGCGCGCCGCGGGCAACCGGGTCAGAGCGAGCCGAAACCGACCCGGCGCTGCTCCTCGGTCCCGATCTCGACGTACCCGAGGGACGCCGTCGGGACGATCACGCGGCGGCCGCGGGAGTCGACGAGCTCGAGCGCCGGCGCGCCGCCCAGCGCGTCCGCGACGGCGGTCGCCACGGCCTCGGCGGACAGGTCCGTGTCGACGACGATCTCGCGGGCCAGGTTCTGCACACCGATGGTGACTTCCACAGCAACTCCTCACAGCGGCTGCGCCAGGCGCAGCGACGACGGGCCTCGGACCGCGCGGGGGGCGCGGCCCACCGGCGACAACGCGTTCGATAGTAGTCAGATTCCCGGCGGCGTCCCGCCGGAGCCTACGGACGGCGCGCCCGGCCGCGCGCGGCGCAGCATGCCGTGGAGCCCGCGCCACACGAGGCGCGGCACGAGGCGGGTCACGTCGTCGGCGGACGTCGACCCGTCGGCGCGCACGGCCTCCGTGGCCGCCGCGCGTCCCACCGCCGTGCAGGTGCGGGCGACGACGAGCGCCTCGTCGCCGTCGAGCTCCGCGATCCGGGCGAGCACGTCCGCGAACGCGCACGCGATGCGGGTGTCGGGAGCGAGCACGCGGGCGCGGACGACGGGGTCGCGCATGACGTCGGACTCGAAGAGCAGCGCGGCGGACGTGCCCGCGGCGCGGGCGTAGGCGACGTAGGCGCGCACGATGCCCTCGATGACCGCGAGCCCGTCGACGGCCAGCGCGTCGGGGTCCTCGTCCGCCGTGCCCGGCGCGGGCTCGCGGAACGGGTCGAGCGTCTCCTCGACCGCGTGCACCAGGCGTTCGCCCTGCTCGTCGACGACGGCGAGGTAGAGGTCGAGCTTGGACGGGAAGTGCCGGTAGAGCACGGGCTTGCCGACGCCGGCCCGGTCGGCGATGTCGTCCATGGAGATGTGGTGGTAGCCGTGCGAGGCGAAGAGCCCTTCGGCGATCGTCAGGAGCTGCGTCCGCCGCTCGTCCCGGGGCATCCGGCCACGGCCGCCGGCGTGCGGCGCGCCCGTGCCGCGCACCCGCTGCTCGCCGCCTCCGGTCATGGGGCGAGGATACGGAAACGCCGTCCTGTCGACCCGGCGCGACGAAGAGTGGGACGATGGGGCGGTGCCCGACAGACATACCGCCACGAAACGACGCGCGACGGCCTCGACGACGCCCGCGACGGGACCGCTCCGGCACGGCGCGGCCGTGGTCGCGTGCCTGGCGGTCGGGTTCGGGGGCGGCGTCGCGACCGCCGAGGTGTGGGACGTGCCCGCGGGCGGCGGGGGCACCGGCGTGCTCACGGCCGCCGACGTGACCCGGACGGACGCCGCGACGGAGCGGGACGGCGAGGGCACGACGAGCCGCTCCGCCGCCGAGCGCGCCGGGAACGCGCAGGCGGGCCCCGGCGACGTCGACCTCGCGGCCCCCGAGGCGGTCCCTGCGGACGAGACGCAGCCGGTGCCCCCCTCGACGACGACTGCGACCGAGCCCGACCCGACGCCCACCACGACGCCGGTGGCGCCGGTCCCCGAACCGGGCTCCGGACTCGTGGGCACGGTCACCGTGGAGCCCGACCTCGGCGGGACGCTCGCCGTCGTGCCTGGCGAGCACCCGGCGCCGGGTGCGGGCACCGTGCGGTCGGTCCGGGTCGAGGTCGAGGCCGGCCTGCCGGTCGACGGCGAGGTCTTCGCCACCGCGGTCCTGGCGACGCTCAACGACCCGCGCGGCTGGTCCGGTCCGGACGGCGTGACGTTCTCGCGGACCGCCGCCGACGACGCGTCGGTCCGCGTCGTGCTCGCCAGCCCCGCCACGACCGACCGCCTGTGCGCGCCGCTCGAGACCGCGGGGAAGTGGTCGTGCGGCAACTCCGCGTCGGGTGCCGCGGTGCTGAACTTCGAGCGCTGGGTCGTCGGGGCCACCGACTTCGGGGACGACCTCGCGACGTACCGGCAGTACCTGGTGAACCACGAGGTCGGTCACGTCCTCGGCCACGGGCACGAGTCGTGCCCGAGCCCGGGCGCCGTGGCGCCGGTCATGGTCCAGCAGTCGATGTCGACCGAGGGCTGCCTGCCCAACGGGTGGCCCGTCCCGTAGACCTGCCGAGCCCTGCGCGTCCGGTCCGGCGGTGTGGGTGGCCCGTGATGGGATCGGCTCGTGCTCCGGACCCCCGCCCCTCGCCTCGTCGCGCGGCCTCCCGACCCCGAGACCGGCGTCGAGCTCGACGAGTCGCAGCGTGCGGCGCTCGCGACGGCCTCGTCCCCGGGGGTGACCCTGGTCGTCGGCGCACCGGGCACGGGCAAGACGCTCGTCGCGCAGGAGGTCGTCCTCGCGGCGCTCGCGGACGGCGTCGCGCCCGAGCGGGTGCTGCTGCTCGCGTCCTCGCGCCGCGCCGCCTCCTCGCTGCGCGACCGCCTCTCGGCGCGTGCGCGCCGCACCGTGGGGGCGCCGCTGGTCCGCACTGCCGCGTCCGCGGCCTTCGCGGTGCTCCGGGAGCGGGCCGCCGCGCTCGGCGAGCCGCCGCCCACGCTCATCTCCGGGCCGGAGCAGGACCTCGTGCTCGCGGAGCTGCTCGAGGGTCATCTCGAGGGCGAGGGCGCGCCGCTCGCGCTGCCCCCGGGCCTGCCCGAGGAGGTGCTCGGTCTGCGCGGCCTGCGCCAGGAGCTGCGCGACCTGCTCATGCGTGCGGCGGAGCGAGGGCTGACGCCGGCCGACCTCGCGGACCTGGGCCGTCGCTACGAGCGCCCGGAGTGGGCCCTGGGCGCCCAGCTCTTCGCGGAGTACCTCGACGTCACGGCGCTGCGCGCGGGCACGCCCGACGCCGGGTCGCGGTTCGACCCGGCCGTCGTCGTCGACGAGGCGGCCGAGGCGCTGCTCGCCTGGGACGACGAGGTGCCCGACGCGCCACGGCCCCGCTGGGACCTCGTCGTCGTCGACGACTACCAGGAGGCGACCGTCGCGACGGCGCGCCTGCTGCACGTGCTGCACGACGACGGGGCACGCCTCGTGCTCCTCGGTGACCCGGACGCCGCCGTGCAGACGTTCCGCGGCGCGAGCCCCGGCCTCGTCGGACGGGCGTCCGCGCCGGTCCGGCGGGACGGCGCGCGCAGCGGCGAGCTCGGCGCGCGGGCCGCCGTGCTGGGGACGGCGTGGCGCCAGAGCGCCGCCCTGCGCGAGGTCACGCGGCGCGTCGCGGCGCAGGTCGGGACGGTCGCGGGCGCGATGCACCGTGGTGCGCCGGGGCGCCCGGAGGACGCCGTGCCGCAGACCGCGGTCGACGGCGCGCCGGGGGACGGGTCCGTCGAGGCAGCCGGCGGCGCGCCCGTCCAGGTCGCGGTGCTCTCCGCCGTCGCGCAGGAGTCCGCCTTCGTGGCGCGCGAGCTGCGCGCCGAGCACCTGCTGCGTGGCACGCCGTGGCACCGGATGGCGGTCGTCGCGCGCACCGGGACGCGGCTCGCGGCGCTGCGGCGCGAGCTGGTCGCCGCGTCCGTGCCGGTGACCCTCCTCGGCTCCGACGTCCCGCTGCGCGACGAGCCGGCCGTCGCGCCGCTCCTCGCCGCGGTGCGCGTGTGCGTCGCGGCGCCCGAGGACGGCGACGCGCTGGACCCCCTGACCGCGGCCGCGCTCCTCACCTCGCCCCTCGGCGCGCTGGACGTCGTGGCGCTGCGCCGCCTGCGGCGGGCCCTGCGTGCGGAGGAGCTCGACGGCGGGGGTGGTCGCTCGTCCGACGCGCTCCTCGTCGAGGTGGTCGAGGACCCGGCGCGGGCCGCGACGCTGCCGCCGACCGTGCGGCGCGGGCCGGCCGCCGTCGCGCGGGCGCTCGCCGCCGGTCGGGAGGCCGCCGGGCAGCCGGGCGCGACGGCGCAGACGGTGCTCTGGGCGGTCTGGGCCGCGACCGGGCTCGCGGAGCGGTGGCGCTCGGCCGCGCTCGACGGCGGGCCCGCGGGCGCGCGCGCGGACCGCGACCTCGACGCGGTCCTCGCGCTCTTCCGCGCGGCGGAGACGTTCGTCGACCGCATGCCCGGCGCCCCGGCGGCGGCGTTCGTCGAGTACCTCGCGTCGCAGGACCTGCCCGCCGACTCGCTCGCCGCGAGCGCGAGCGGTGCGGACGCGGTGGCCGCACTCACCCCTGCCGGCGCCGCCGGGCGGGAGTGGGACGTCGTCGTGGTCGCCGGCGTGCAGGACGGCGTGTGGCCCGACCTGCGCCTGCGTGACTCGCTGCTCGGGTCGCAGGCCCTCGTCGAGCTCGTGGCGGGCCGCGCGCACGACGCGCACGGCGTCGGGTCGCAGGCCCGGGCCCAGGTCCTCGCCGACGAGCTGCGCGCGTTCGTCGTGGCGACGTCGCGCGCCACGCGACGCCTCGTCGTCACGGCCGTCGAGGACGCGGAGGAGGCTCCGTCGGTGTTCTGCGACCTCGTCGTCCCGCCGGCCGATCCCGACGACGGGCCGTCCGGTCCCGGGTCGCCCGGTCCGGGGACCGGCGATCCCGCGGGCGCGGGGGGCGGGCCGACGGGTGAGCGTCGGCACGTCCGGGTCGGTGCACCGCTCGACCTGCGCGGCCTCGTCGCCGCCGCGCGCGGCGTCCTCGTCGCGGACGCGGCCCGGGCTGACGCGTCCCGACCCGACGCGGCCCGGGACGAGGCGGGGCGCTTGGGGGTGGGTCGTGCCGACGCGGCGCACGACCGGTCCCGTACGGGCGCGGACGAGTCCGCGGACCCCGACGAGCGTGCGGTCGCCGCCGCGACGCTGCTCGCGGACCTCGGCGCGCTGGGCGTCGCGGAGGCGCGACCGGAGACGTGGTACGGCGTCGCCGGGGTGTCGAGCACGGCCCCGCTGCGCACGCCCGACGAGACCGTCACCGTCTCTCCGTCGAAGGTCGAGACGGTCACGACGTGCCCGCTGCGGTGGTCTCTCGAGGCCGCCGGCGGGACCGCGCCGGACGCGACGCACCAGAGCCTCGGCACGCTCGTGCACTCGATCGCCGAGAGCGCGCCGTCCGGCACGCTCGCCGAGCTGCGCGCCGAGCTCGACCGCCGCTGGGTCGAGCTCGCGCTGCCCGATGGCTGGCCGACGCGCCAGCTCCGCCGCCGCGCCGAACGCATGATCGAGAAGCTCGCGGCGTACGTCGCGCAGGCGGGCGAGCCGCTCCTCGTCGAGCCGACGTTCGACGTCACGGTCGGCCGCGCGCGGCTGCGCGGGACGATCGACCGCGTCGAGGCCGCGGGCGACGGGAGGGTCCGCGTCGTCGACCTCAAGACCGGGCGGCGCACCGCGACGAAGGCCGAGGGCGCCGAGCACCCGCAGCTCGGCGCGTACCAGCTCGCCGTCGAGGCGGGGGCGCTCGACGTGCCCGAGGGCACGCGCAGCGCGGGCGCACAGCTCGTCTACGTCGGGAGCACGCACGTCGGGCCCGCGGTCGTGCCGCAGCCCGCGCTCGACCCGGCCCCGGACGGCTCGAGCTGGGCGCGCGACCTCGTCGAGGACGCCGCCGGCACCATGTCGGCGGCGACGTTCACGGCACGCCGGAACGGGCTGTGCGAGATGTGCCCCGTGCGCCGGGCGTGCCCGGTGCAGCCCGAGGGCAGGAGGGTGGTGGCGTGAGCAGCGAGCTCTTCGAGCTCCCGGAGCCGGACCGGGCGCACGTGCGTCTCGTCTCGGCCGACGGCGTCGCGGTCGACCCGGGCCCGGGTGGCGGGCACGACGCGCCGGGTCGGCCGACGCTCTCCGCGACAGGCATCGCTGACCTGCTCGGGCGACCCCGCCCGACCCCGGAGCAGGTCGAGGTGATCGAGGCCCCGCTCGAGCCGACGCTCGTCGTCGCGGGCGCGGGCTCCGGCAAGACCGAGACGATGGCGGCGCGCGTCGTCTGGCTCATCGCGAACGAGCTCGTCGCGCCCGACGCGGTGCTGGGACTGACGTTCACGCGCAAGGCCGCCGGCGAGCTCGCGGAGCGCGTCCAGGTGCGCCTCGCCCAGCTCGCGCGGGCGCGGGGCGGCGCGGCGTCGGCCCTGTCGCTCCTCGACCGTCCGACCGTCGCGACGTACAACGCGTACGCCGCGTCCCTCGTCGCCGACCACGGTCTGCGGGTCGGCGTCGAGCCGGGCGCGCGGCTCCTCGGCGAGGCACAGCAGTGGCAGCTCGCGGCGGAGGTCGTCGAGAGCTGGGACGACGACCTCGGCACAGACCGCGCCCTGAGCACCGTGGTCGCGGCGGTGCTGGGGCTGTCGGGCGCGCTGGGCGAGCACCTCCTCGAGCCGCACGACGCCCGGGACCGGCTCGCGGGGATCGTCGAGCAGCTCGACTCCCTGCCGCTCGGCCCGCGGCAGAAGGCGCGGACCAAGGAGGTGGAGAAGCTGATCGGCGACGTGGCCGAGCGGGTCCGTCTCCTCGACGTCGTCGCGGAGTACCGCCGGCGCAAGCGTGCGTCCGACTCGCTCGACTTCGGCGACCAGGTCGCGCTCGCCGCGCGGCTGGCGCGCGAGGTGCCGGTCGTCGGCCAGACCGAGCGCTCCCGGTACCGCGTCGTCCTGCTCGACGAGTACCAGGACACCTCGCACGCGCAGGTCGAGCTGCTCGCGGGGCTGTTCGGCGGCGGCCACCCCGTGACCGCCGTCGGCGACCCGCACCAGTCGATCTACGGCTGGCGCGGGGCGAGCGCGGGCGGGCTCGCCCGGTTCCCCGAGCGGTTCCCGCACGCGAGCGGCGGCCGGTCGGCCGTGCGCTTCCTGTCCACGTCGTGGCGCAACGACGCCGCGGTGCTCGCCGCGGCGAACGTCACGGCCGCGCCGCTGCGCGCCGAGGCGTCCGGAGCGCGCGACGCCCGGGTCGAGGTCCCGCCCCTCGCGCTGCGTCCCGACGCCGGCCCGGGCAGGGTGTCCGCGCACGTCGCGGCCACCGCCGAGGAGGAGGCGGCGGCCGTCGCGGAGCTCGTGGCGGCGCGCTGGCGCCCGGCGAGCGCCCCCGGCGGCCGGGTCACGGCCGCCGTGCTGTGCCGCAAGCGCAGCCAGTTCGCCGCGCTCGAGGTGGCGCTGCGCCGGCGAGGGCTTCCCGTCGAGGTCGTCGGCCTCGGAGGGCTGCTCACCACGCCCGAGGTCGTGGACGTCGTCGCGCTCCTCGAGGCGGTGCACGACCCCTCGCGCGGGGACGCCCTCGTCCGGCTGCTCACCGGTCCGCGGCTCAACCTCGGCGCGGCCGACCTGCACGCGCTGTCCAGCCGCGCGGCGGACCTCGCGCGGATCGAGGGGGCGCTCGCGGCCCGGCGGCGCTCGCGCGCGCAGGGTCCGGACGACGGGGACGGACCGGCCGTCGTCGAGGGTGACGTGGCCGACCACCGGTCGATCGTGGACGCGCTCGACGACCTCCCGGAGCCGGGCGAGGCCGCGGGCGACGGCCGCACGCTCACGGCTGCCGGCCACGCGCGCCTGTCCGCGCTGTCCCGGACGCTGCGCGCCCTGCGCGGGCTGACGTATCTGTCGCTGCCGGAGCTCGTCGTCGAGGCGGAGCGCGCGCTCGGGCTCGACGTCGAGGCGGCGACCAACGAGGCGATGCTCTCGTCGCGCCGACTCGTGGACCCGGAGGTGGTGAGCGACCGGGCGCGCGAGCACCTGGACGCGTTCCGCGACGTGGCGGCGACGTTCTCCCAGACGGCGGACGTCGTGACGCTCGGGGCGTTCCTCGCGTGGCTCGGTGTCGCGTCGTCGCGCGAGAACGGCCTCGACCTCCCCGTGCGCGCGCCGGACCCGGACGCCGTGCAGGTCATCACGGCGCACGCGGCGAAGGGGCTCGAGTGGGACGTCGTCGTCGTCCCCGGGCTGGTCGACGGCGTGTTCCCGACCGTCGCGCAGTCGTCGACGGGCCTGCGCACCGACAGCGGGTGGCTCAGCGACGTCAGCCAGCTCCCGTACCCCCTGCGCGGCGACGCCGCCGACCTGCCGGCGTTCCGGCACGACCTCGCGGCGGACACCAAGGAGCTCGTGGCCCGCCGCGACGAGTTCCGCGCCGCGTCCGGCGAGCACCAGCTCGCCGAGGAGCGGCGCCTCGCCTACGTCGCCTTCACCCGCGCGCGCCGCGAGCTGTACCTCACCGCGTCGTGGTGGCAGACGGGCTCCCGGCCACGTGCGCTGTCGCCGTTCCTGCTCGAGCTCGTCGAGTCGCGCGTCGTGGCGGCCGACGGATGGTCGGCCCCGCCCGGCCCGGAGGACACCAACCCGCTCGAGGACGTCGAGGTGACGGGGACGTGGCCGGCGCCGGACGACGCGGTGCCGGGGTCGGCACGGTCGGTGCTGCGCGACACGGCCGCGCGTGTCGACCGGGCCGTGGTCGAGCGTGGGGGGCACGAGCCCGGGCTCACGGCACCCGTGGGCGTGCTCACCGACGCCGACGGGCGCGACCTCGTCGCGCTCGCCCGGGTGCTGCTCGCCGAGCGGGCGGAACGCTCCGGGCGCGACGTCGAGCTGCCGGCGCACGTGTCCGCGTCGGCCCTGGTGCGGCTCGCGGCCGACCGCGGCGAGTACGCGCTGCACCTGCGTCGGCCGGTGCCCGCCGAGCCGACCGTGCACGCCCGGCGCGGCACCCGGTTCCACCTGTGGGCGGAGCGCTACTTCACGACGTCGTCGCTGCTCGACGTCGAGGACCTCCCGGGTGCGGACGACGAGGACCTCGACCCGGACGCCGACCTCGAGCGGCTGCAGAGCACGTTCCTCGCGTCCGAGTGGGCGTCCCGCACCCCCGTGGCGGTCGAGGTCGACGTCGAGACCCCCGTGGGCGGGACGGTCCTGCGCTCGCGCATCGATGCGGTCTTCCCGGAGCACCCCGAGCACGCGGGCGGCGCGCACGACGCCGTGGTGGTGGTCGACTGGAAGACGGGTCGCGCACCGTCGGACCCTGCGGCGCGCAGCGTCCGCGAGGTGCAGCTCGCGGTCTACCGGCTCGCGTGGGCGCGGTGGACGGGGCTCCCGCTGGAGAAGGTCGACGCGGCGTTCTACTACGTCGCGTCCGACGAGACGGTGCGCCCCCGGCGGCTCCTGGGCGAGGCCGAGATCGAGGCGCTGCTCGCCGGCTGAGAGCCGGTCGGCCCCGCTCAGTCGTCGTCGTGCGTCGCGTCGTCGAGATCGGCGAGCATGTCGAGCGCGTCCGCGACGACGTCGTCCAGGCCGTGCCGCACGCCGTGCAGGAGCCACCGTGCGAGCGCGAGCTCGCCCACCAGGAGCGCACGGTCCACGAGGTGCGTGTCGGTGAGCTCGGTGCGGCGCAGCTGGTACGCCTCCATGATGGAGTCGATCGCCTCGGGCGGGGCCGAGACGAGGACCCAGGCGAGGTCGTCCGCGGGGTCGGCGACCCGTGCGCTCGCCCAGTCGGTCAGCGCGACCACGCGCCCGCGCTCCACGAGCACCTGCTCGGGCCCGAGGTCGCCGTGCACGACGACGGGCTGGAACCGCCACAGCGACACGTCCTCGAGAGCCCTCTCCCAGCGCCGCAGGAGCGCGGGCGGCACCTTGCCCGTCCCGGCGGCCTCGTCGAGCTCGGCCATGCGGCGGGTCCGGTACTCCTCGACGTCGTACCCGGGCAGCCCCGCGTCGTCGACGACGGTGCGCGGGAGCTCGTGGATCGAGGCGAGCACGCGGCCGAGGTCGGCGGCGAGCCCCGGGCCGGGCCGCAGGGCGTCGACGTCGAGCGGCGCACCGTCGAGCGCGGGGTGCACGATCGCGCGCCCGCCCTCGGGCAGGAGCGCCGAGCCGCTGATGCGCGGGACGGCGAACGACAGCACGCCGGACTGCACGTAGTGCTGGAGCGAGGCCAGCAGCTCGGTCTCTGCCTCCAGCGCCGCGCCCGCCTGGAGGCTGCGCGGCGCGCGCACGGTCCACCGGGCGCCGTCGGCGTCGGTCACCACGGCGGTGTCGTAGTCGCCCGGGTCGTCGACGGGCCGGGCGCTGCGGGCGTCGAGCCCCGGGACGGCGGCCGTCGCCAGCGCGGCCAGGGTGAGCGGTGAGCGGGGCACCCGACCACGGTAGTCGGTGGTGCGTGGCTCGCCCTCGCCCCACGCCGACGGTGGCCTACGGTCGGGGGGTGAGCACCCCACTGCCCCGGACCCCGCTGCACGATCTCCCGCTCCCGCTGGACGGCACGCTCGTGGACCGTGCCGCGCACCGGCGCGCGGAGCCGGACCTCGTGCGCACGCTGCGCGCGGAGCCGACCGCGCGCATCCTGCTCGTCCACCGTGGCCGCCTCGCGGTGGGCCGGGACGCCACGGCCGACGGGGGCGCGGAAGGGCTCGTCCTCCTGGATCCCGGGGCACTGGGCGACGTGGACCCCGCGAGCGACGACGAGCGGGCGCGCTGGCTCTTCCTCGGCGAGGACGACGTCGCCTCGTACGTCGCGCTCGTGCTGCCCGACGACGCCGACGCCGAGGAGGTGGACATCGAGGGGGTCGACGCGTCGGACCCGTTCGCCGTGCTCGCGCGCGCGCACACCTGGTCGGGGCTGCGCGAGGTCGTCGGCGCGCTCGCGACGCCGTTCGCCGGCCTGGCGACGGAGGCCGTCGCGCTCGCGGCCTGGCACGCGAGCCACACGCGCTGCCCGCGCTGCGGCGGACGCACGACGGTGGAGAACGGCGGCTGGACGCGACGGTGCGTGGCGCAGGGGATCGAGCTGTACCCGCGCACCGACCCGGCGGTCATCATGACGGTCGTGCACGGCGAGGGTGACGACGAGCGGCTGCTGCTCGGGCACGCCGCACACTGGCCGGAACGCCGGTTCTCGACGCTCGCGGGCTACGTCGAGCCGGGGGAGTCGCTCGAGGGCGCGGTGCGCCGGGAGGTCGCGGAGGAGGCGGGCGTCGTCGTCGGCGAGGTCGCCTACCGCGGCAGCCAGCCGTGGCCGTTCCCGGCCTCGCTCATGCTCGGGTTCGCGGCGCGGGCACTGACGACGGACCTGCGGGTCGACGGCGTCGAGCTCACCGACGCGCGCTGGTTCACGCGCGCGGAGCTCGCCGAGGCCGTGCGCGAGGGTGAGGTGCTGCTGCCCGGCCGGACCTCGATCGCCCGGTCCCTCGTCGAGGACTGGTTCGGGTCCCGCCTCCCGGACGCCTGAGCCCGACCCGTCGCGGGCGGGCCGAGGGCCCGGTCCGAGCACCCGGGCCGGGCCCCGTGCACGCCGTGTTCCTGCCGAGGGCGGGTCAGGCGGCGAGTCGCTGCTTGACCTCGGCGAGCGACGGGTTCGTCGCGGCGGACCCGTCGGGGAACACGACGGTCGGCACGGTCTGGTTGCCGTCGTTGACCGACTCCACGAACTCGGCCGTACCGGGCGTCTCCTCGATGTTCACCTCGGTGTAGCCGATGCCCGCGGAGTCGAGCTGCGTCTTGAGGCGTCGGCAGTACCCGCACCAGCTCGTCGAGTACATGACGATCGAGCCGGCGTCGGGCAGGGTCGGGGTGGTCATCGAGGATCTCCTGGTGCGTGGTCGGGCGGCGCGTGCCGCGGAGAGACGGTCGTGACCGTAACACCGGCGTCCTGCGGGCTGTTCCCCGCGCACCTCCTGCACGGCACGGGCGGCCGTGTCACCGGAGCCTGCGAGAATCGCAGGTGATGTCCACGCCACCCGTCTCCCGCCCGCCCGCCCTCCGCTCGGCCGACGAGATCCTCGACGCGCTCGACCCGGACCAGCGCGACGTCGCGCTCGCCCTGCGCGGGCCGGTGTGCGTGCTGGCCGGGGCCGGCACGGGCAAGACGCGTGCGATCACGCACCGCATCGCGTACGGCGTGCGCACGGGCGTGTACGTCCCCACGAGCGTCCTCGCCGTGACGTTCACCGCGCGCGCGGCGGGCGAGATGCGCACCCGGCTGCGCGAGCTCGGCGCGACGGGCGTGCAGGCGCGCACCTTCCACGCCGCCGCGCTGCGCCAGCTCGGCTACTTCTGGCCGAAGGTCGTCGGCGGGGCTCCGCCGCGCATCCTCGAGTACAAGGCCGCCGTCGTGGGCGAGGCCGCCCGGCGGCTCGGGGTCGGCGTCGACCGCGTCGCGGTGCGCGACCTGTCGTCCGAGGTCGAGTGGGCCAAGGTCTCCCTCGTCACGGCGGACGACTACGTCCGGGCGTGCGAGGCGATCGACCGCGAGCCTCCCGCGGGGTACGACCACCAGACGGTCGCGCGCCTCATCACCGCGTACGAGGACGTGAAGACGGAGCGGTCGGTCATCGACTTCGAGGACGTGCTCCTCATGCTGGGCGACATGCTCGCGACCCAGGGCGGGGTCGCCGACGAGGTGCGGCGCCAGTACCGCCACTTCGTCGTGGACGAGTACCAGGACGTCTCCCCGCTCCAGCAGTTCGTGCTCGACCAGTGGCTCGGGGGCCGTGACGAGCTGTGCGTCGTCGGGGACCCGTCGCAGACGATCTACTCGTTCACGGGTGCGACGCCGCACCACCTCCTCACGTTCTCGCGCACCCACCCCGGGGCCCAGGTCATCCGGCTCGTGCGCGACTACCGCTCGACGCCGCAGGTGGTGAACCTCGCGAACCAGCTCCTCGCGCGCGCCGGGCGGGCCGGCGGCGCGCACCAGGCGCTCGAGCTCGTCGCCCAGCGGCCCGCGGGCCCGCCGGTCGCGTTCACCGCGTACGACGACGACGAGGCGGAGGCGAGAGGCATCGCGCAGCGCGTCTCGCGGCTCCTCGCGGCGGGGACCCGGGCGAGCGAGGTCGCGGTGCTCTACCGGACCAACGCGCAGTCGGAGGCGTTCGAGTCGGCGCTGGCCGACGCGGGCATCGGGTACCTCGTGCGGGGCGGTGAGCGCTTCTTCCAGCGCAAGGAGGTGCGCGACGCGATCGTGCTCCTGCGCGGGGCGGCGCGCTCGGCCGACCCCGAGGTGCCGATGCCCGAGACGGTGCGCGACGTGCTGGCCGCCGCGGGCTGGGCGCCGCAGCCGCCGGCCGCCCGCGGTGCCGCGCGCGAGCGGTGGGAGTCGACCCAGGCGCTCGTCGCGCTCGCCGACGACGTCGCGGGGCTCGCGCAGGCCGCCGACGCCCCGGCGCCCACCGTCGCGACGTTCGTCGCCGAGCTCGACGAGCGCGCCCAGGCGCAGCACGCTCCCACGGTCGAGGGCGTGACGCTCGCGTCGCTGCACGCGGCCAAGGGCCTCGAGTGGGACGCCGTGTTCCTCGCGGGCATGAGCGAGGGGCTCATGCCCATCTCGCACGCGGAGACGGACGAGGCGGTCGCCGAGGAGCGCCGGCTCCTCTACGTCGGGATCACCCGCGCCCGCGAGCACCTCGAGATGTCGTTCGCGCGCTCGCGCAACCCCGGTGGGCGAGCGACGCGGCGTCGCACGCGCTTCCTCGACGGGCTGTGGCCGGACGACCCGGCGGCGCCCGGCGCGCGGCGCTCGCGCGGGGGTCAGGCGAAGCTGCGGCTCACGGGGGAGTACGACCGCGAGCTGTTCGAACGACTGCGCGAGTGGCGCCGTCAGGTAGCCCAGGAGACGGACAAGCCCGCGTTCACCGTGCTCGTGGACACGACGCTCGCGGCCGTCGCGGAGACCCGCCCGACGAGCGTCGCGGCGCTGGCCAGGATCAACGGGCTCGGGCCGGCGAAGATCGAGCGCTACGGCGCCGCGATCCTCGAGATCGTGGGCCGCGCGGAGTCGTGACGGGGCGACGCGGCGACCCGCGAGAACTCGTCCGAGAAATCTCCGCAAATAAGTTGTGCGCCCCCTCGGGGGCGGCATATGGTCGACGAGTCCTGTTGGGGAGGGGCGCGCCGAGAGGCGGGTCCCTGAACGGAGAGAGGGGGTGGGAAAGCTGATGAAGAACCAGATCGCCATGGCGAACCTGCTGGATATCGCGACCGCTTGCGCGGGCACGCCAGGAGGACTCCGTCCCCGTGCACGTGTGCACGGCGGCTCCTTCGTCACCCGCCCCGCACCCGACTCCGCCCCCAGGACACGTCCGGTCTGATCGACCGAACCTTCCAGGCCGCGGAGTCCATCTAGGACCCGCGGCCTTCGTTCTCTCCAGAGCACGACTGCCGATGAGGATCACCGGTCTTCCCCGTCTCTTCTGACGGGACCGCTGGCCTCGGGTCCTGTGACGACGACGTTCACACCCACGACAGGACATCACTGGAGGAATCGTGCGGCTCACCGCGCTGCTCGACAACATCACCGCCCAGGGCGGATCCGGCCCCTGGGTCCCCCACCAACCGCTGGCCACCCCGCTCGGCGAGCAGGACTCCGCCGAGTTCGACCGCCTGCTCGCCGGCCTGCTTCCCTGCCGCACCAACGACCCCGAGCTCTGGTTCGCCGAGCGTGCGACCGAGGTCGAGGAGGCCAAGGCGCTGTGCCGCACGTGCCCGCTCGTCGAGGGCTGCCTCGCCGGCGCCGTCGAGCGTCGCGAGCCCTGGGGCGTCTGGGGCGGCGAGGTCTTCGTGGACGGCGTCGTCGTCGCGCGCAAGCGCGGTCGCGGCCGTCCCAGCAAGGCCGAGCTTCTCGCCCGGGAGGCAGAGCGCCAGGCCCAGGAGGCACAGCGCGTCGGGGCCGAGGCGTCAGTCGGCGCCTCGACCGCGGCCTGACATGCGCAGCGGCGCCCCGTCCGGGGGCGTGCGTGCCAGCTCGCCGCACCCGCACCGCGGGTGGCGGCTCGTCTCGCGCAGCCGCGGCACGGCATCGGGAGCAGGGATCTCGATGCGGGCCGTGGCTGCGCGGGGCACCAGCCCGTCCAGGGCTGCCAGCACCTGACCGGCGGCGACCGCCGCGGCCGACGCCGCGAGCAGGGTCTCCTCCGGAGCCGGACCCGCCGCCGAGCGCAGCTGCTCGGCGAGCTGCGGCCAGCACGGGTCCGCGTCCGCGCGATGGAGGTCCACGCACCTCAGGCACGGGCCGAGCCCCGGACGGACGAACGGACCCACGACCACGTCGGCCTCGCGCACCACGACCGACAGGTGCGCCACCCCCTCGCCCACGAGCCCGCGGACCCGCCCCGGGTCCGCCGCCCCGTGCTCGACGACCACGGCGACGTCGGGCAGGCGGTCTCCTGCCCCGTCCGCACCCTCGACCGGTCCGGTCACGACACCGGGCGTCACCTCCGCGATGCCCCGCCGCACGGCGGCCTCGCGCGCGGACCCGACGTCGCGCAGCCGGTAGGCGCCGACACCCACGTCCGTGACGAGCACCGCGGCCGGGTCGTGCAGGACGAGGGTCCCCACGCCCGCCGTCGCGAGGTGCGTCGCGAGCGCCGCACCGACGCGTCCGAGCCCGACGACCGCCACCACCGCCCGGGCGCGCGCCGCGAGGACGCGGTGACCGGCGCCGTCGGGCCGCAGCGCCGCCAGGACGCGCACGTCGGCGGCGCCGTTGCCGGGTGCGGGCGAGTCGGGACGGCTCCGCCGCGACGGGACGAGGAGGCGCGCCTCCTCCAGCAGCCGCAGCAGCTCCGCCTGGCGCGGCCGGGTGATCCCCGACGGCGGAGCCAGCCGGTCGTCGGGGCGTACGAGACCGCACAGCCAGTCCTCCTCGGCGGACGTCAGGCCGACGAGTCGCACGGACCACCGGGGGTCGGTCCCGATCTGGAGCTCGCCGGGGGCGCGGCGCAGCACGGGGGCGTCGGGGCGCAGCACGCGTCGTCGGTGCACGGATCCTCCGGTCCTCGGTGCGGGCGGGCGCGGCCGCCCCTGTCCCGGTCAGCCTGGCACGGAGGACGGGTCCCCGGACCGTCGTCCACAGCCGGGGCTTCCTCGCGCGACCGCGGCGCGGCCTTGACCGGAGGCGGGCGATCACACGGGGATGTCACGACCGATCGCGGCGGGGTCGGGCGATGACACGGCGTGGGCCCTGCCAAATCGTGGCGAGAACCACTACGGTCTGAGCGTGGTCCCGGAGACGATCGTGGAGGTTCGGCGCAGCCGCCGACGCAAGAGCACGGTGAGCGCCTACCGCGACGGCGAACGCACCATCGTCGCGATCCCGGCGCGGTTCACCCGCGCCCAGGAGCGCGAGTGGGTCCAGCGCATGCTCGACCGCCTCGCGGACTCCGAACGCCGGCGGCGGCCCTCCGACGACGAGCTCGCGCGCCGCGCGACCGAGCTCTCCGAGAAGTACCTGGGCGGTCGCGCCCACCCGACGAGCGTGCGGTGGTCGGGCAACCAGGACCGCCGGTGGGGCTCGTGCACGCTGATCGACGGCTCGATCCGCATCTCGACGCGGCTGCGCGGCATGCCGTCGTGGGTGCTGGACTACGTGCTCCTGCACGAGCTGGCGCACCTCCTGCACGCGGGCCACGGACCCGGGTTCTGGAAGCTCCTCGAGTCCTACCCGCGCACGGAGCGCGCGCGGGGCTTCCTCGAGGGCGTGTCGTACGCGCGCGACGCGGACCGCGACCCCGACGTCGCACGCGACGAGGACGCCGACGAGGAGGACGACGACGGGGCCACGTCGTCGGACGCTCCCGCGACGTGACCCCGACCGTGCGCCGCCGGGCGTGAGCCCGCGGACAGGAGTCCGGGGGCCCGAGACCCTCGGGCGTCAGTCCGTCGAACGGTCCGCGCCGCCGCTCGGGCCCTCGTCGCCCGGTTCCGCGTCGCCCGGGCCCTCGGCCGTCCGGAAGATCTCGGCGAGCGCCTCGTCGACGTCGCTCGCCTCGTCGCGGGCCGCCGCGCGCCGCCCCTCGTAGCCTGCCGGGTCGTCGAGGTCTGCCGCGTCGGGGAGCAGGTCGGGGTGGTCCCACACGCCGTCGCGCGCGGCCGCGCCGGACTGCGCAGCGATGAGCGCCCACAGCGCGGCGGCGTCGCGCGAGCGGCGCGGGCGCAGCTCGAGGCCGACGAGCGTGGCGAACGTGTGCTCGGCCGGCCCGCCCGCGGCGCGCCGACGGCGCAGCATCTCGCGCAGCGGCACGGCGTGGGGGAGGTGGGCGAGCGCGGCGACCGCGGTCACCTCGTCGACCCAGCCCTCGACGAGGGCCAGCGTGGTCTCGAGCCGCAGGAGCGTCGCCTGCTGCTCGGGCGTGTTCTGCAGACCGAAGACGCCGCCGGACAGCGCGGACTGGAGCGCGCTCGTGTCGGTGAGGTCCACGTCGGCGAGCTGCGACTCGAGGGCGGACAGGTCGATCGTGATGCCGCGCGCGTACGCGTCGACGAGGCCGCGCAGGTGCCCGCGCAACCACGACACGTGCGTGAAGAGGCGCGCGTGCGCGGCCTCGCGCAGCGCGAGGAAGAGGCGGACCTCCTCGGCCGGGGCGTCGAGTCCCTCGGCGAAGGCCTCGACGTTCGTGGGGAGCAGGACGGTCGCCGCCCGGTCGAGCAGCGGGAGACCGACGTCCGTCGCGCCGAAGACCTCGCGCGAGAGGGTCCCGGCGGCCTGGCCGACCTGCATGCCGAAGACGGCGGACCCCAGACGCTGCATGAGCGCCGCAGGGTCGGAGGCCGGGATGCCGAGCGCGCCCGCCGGCAGGCCGGGCAGCGTGAAGCCGACACCGGGCAGCGCGGAGGGCTCGTCCCCGAAGCCTTCGGGGAGCTGGTCGCGCAGCACGGTCGCGAGCGCGTCGGCGACGGACGACGCCACGGGCGCGACGAGCTCGTTCCACGCCGGCAGCGTGTGCTCGACCCACTCCGAGCGGCTCCACGCCTGCGCCTTGCCGCCCGACGGCGGGAGGTCGGTCACGGCGTCGAGCCACAGCTCGGCGACGGAGAGCGCCTCGGTGACCGAGCGCTGCTGGGCGAGCGTGACGGACGGGTCGCCCTCGGCGACCGCCACCTGCCGGGCGACGTCGTGCGAGACGTCCGTGTTGACAGGCCCCTCGCTCGGTGTGGAGAGCAGGCGCTGGACCTGCGCGAGCACGTGCTGGAACAGCTGCGGGTCGGCGGCGCCGCCCGCGGCCAGGGCCTGCGGGTCGAGCCCGCGGGCGCGCAGCTCGCGCAGCGCCTCGTCGGCGTCGGCTCCCAGCATCGAGCGGAGCAGCTCCTCGAACCGCGGGTCGAAGGGGGTGTCGTCGTCCGGTCCGGGCGTACGGTCGGGGGGAAGGCTGCTCATGGCGACTCCTCACGGTAGCGTCGGTGATCACCGTAACCACGATCGAGCGTCGAGAACGGGGGCTGGGCCATGTCCGAGGGCCGGGTTCGCTCACGGCGCAGCGCGCACTCCCGCGGGCCGGGGGAGCCCCCCGCCGATCGGGGGGAGGACCCCACCCCGGACCCCCGGTGGTCCGTCGCCGTCGTTGGTGCAGGTCGCGTGGCCGACGCCGTCCGGGCCGGTCTGGGCGTCCGGGAGCCGTCGCCGACCACGTCCGACCCGGTGGCGGACGGGTGGCCCGACGGCGTTCGCCGGCTCGTCGTCGTCGCCCCCGCCGGCGAGTTCGGCACGCCCCAGGGGCGCACGGACGCGGAGCAGCGTGCACGGCTCGCCCTCCTCGGCCGGCGGGCGGGCGAGGCGGCGCTCGCCGCCGGGCTCGAGCACGTGGTCGCGGTGACGTCGGCCGCGGTGCACGGGGCGAGCCCGGGCCGCGCGGTGATCGACGACGACGAGCCGGTCGCCGCGCACGACGGTCCCGGGTTCGCGGGCGACCTCGTGGCGTTCGAGGACGCCCTGGGCGAGGCGCTCGGCGACGTGCCGCTCGCGCTCGTCCGGCCGGCGGTCGTCGTCGGCCCGCGGATCGACACGGTCCTCACGCGCCACTTCGAGGCGCCCCGGCTCCTCACGGTGCGCGGGGCGGAGCGCACGTGGCAGCTCGTCCACGTGGACGACGTCGTCCAGGCGGTCCGGGTCGTGCTCGACCAGGGGATGGTCGGCGGGCTGACGGCGGGACCCCGGCGCGACGGGCTCCCGGACGAGCTCGACTCGGAGACGGTGGCCGCAGCGGCGGGGATGCGCACGGTCCAGCTGCCGACCGCGAAGGCCTTCGGCGCCGCGGAGCGTCTGCACCGTGTCGGGGTGCTCCCGTCCCCGGCGAGCGACCTCGCGTTCGTCGTGCACCCCTGGTCGGTCTCGGCACGGCGCCTGCACGACGCCGGGTGGTCGCCGACGTGGTCGTGCGCGGCGGCGCTCGAGGTCCTGCTCGCGGAGGTGCGGGGGCGCGTGGGCGTCGGGGGCCGCCGGCTCGGCGGGCGCGACGCCGCGGCGCTCGGTGCGGCGGGGGCGGCCGTCGCGGCGCTGGGCACGGCCGCGGTCTGGCGCCAGGCCCGGTCCCGACGGCCCTGACGAGGAGATCCCAGGAACCTCGGGGATGATGTCCCGGTGAGCGACGCACCCACCTTCGACACCCTGCTGGCAGAGGACGACGACGCCCCGCCGCCCGTGACCCGCCGGTCGCTGACGTTCGGCATCTCGCTGCTGGCGACGACGCTGCTCGTCGCGGGCCTGGCGATCCTGCCCGCACCGTACGCGGTGCGCTCTCCCGGCCCGACGGAGAACACGCTCGGGCAGCAGGACGGCAGGCCGCTCATCTCCATCGCCGGGGCGCAGACCTACGAGTCCACGGGCGAGCTGCTGCTCACCACGGTCTCGGTCGCGGGCGGGCCGGGCTACCCCGTCAACCTCGGCCAGGTGCTGCAGGGGTGGTTCGACTCGTCGCGGTCGGTACGGCCCGTCGAGGAGGTCTTCCCGACGGACCGCACGAAGGAGGAGACCGAGGAGCAGGGCCAGGTCGAGATGATCAGCTCGCAGGAGAACGCGACCGTCGCGGCCCTCACCGAGCTGGGCTACGAGGTGCCCGCGACGCTCACGGTGCAGGGCGCCGTGACGGGCAGCGGGTCCGACGGCGTGGTGGAGCAGGGCGACGTCATCGTCTCGCTCGACGGCTCCCCGGTCTCGACGTACCAGGACCTCATCGACGACCTCGCGGACGTCTCGCCGGGCGCGGACGTCGTCCTCGGCGTGCTGCGCGACGGCACCCCGACCGACCTCACGGTGACGACGACGGACGGCGGGGACACGGCGCTGCTGGGCGTGTTCATCGACCCGACGTTCGACTTCCCCGTCGACGTGTCGATCCAGATCGAGGACATCGGGGGCCCGAGCGCCGGCACGATGTTCGCCCTCGGCATCATCGACCAGCTGACGCCCGAGGACGAGGCGAACGGCGTGGTCGTCGCCGGGACGGGGACGATGAGCGTCGAGGGCGACGTGGGCCCCATCGGCGGAATCCAGCAGAAGCTGTACGGCGCGCTGCGCGACGGCGCGACGTGGTTCCTCGCACCGCAGGCCAACTGCCCGGAGGTGGCCGGCAACGTGCCGGACGGCCTCCACGTGGCGGCGGTGTCGACGCTCGCGGACGCCCGCGCGGCCGTGACCGCGATCGGCGCAGGGCAGGGCGACTCGCTCCCCACCTGCGAGGCCGGCGGCTGACGCCCGGCTCAGTCCTCGAGCGTCGCGCGCAGCGCGCTGACGAGGCCGGGCACGAGGTCCGGCCCGCCCGCCACGTCCGTCGCGGCGTCGTGCGCGCGCGAGCGCACCGCGCACCAGCTCGGGCCACCGCGCAGGACCCCGACGGCGAGACGCACGTCCTGCCGGTCGGGGTGCGAGGCGAGGTGGTCGAGCGCGGCGGCCGGGTCGTCCGGGACGCCCTCCTCGGCCGCGGGAGGCAGCACGATGCGCTCGACGACGAGCGCGACGCCGTCGACCGCGGCGGGCCAGGCGATGCGCGCGAGCGCGTCCTCGAGGTCGCCGTCGGCGGAGAAGCCCTCCTGCTCGACCGAGAGCAGGTGGTGCGGGTCGGCACCGGCCGCGACCACCACGTCGGGCGGGAGGCGGTCCGCGAGCGACGGGTCGTCCGCGAGCGCCCGGGCCGTGGAGACGAGCGCGAAGAGGCGCGGCGGGGCGTCCCAGCCGGCGTCGGCGGCGTGTGCCTCGACCTCGTGCACGGCGACCGCGAGCGCGTGCTGCGACGTCGGGCCGCCGGGGGCGACGGGGGCGGGCGGGTCCACGGGTGGCACGTCGGGGGTCGCGTCGTCAGGCTGGGACATGCCACCCATCGTCCCTCATCCGGCCCGGAGGGCCCGCATCGCGGCGCGGGTCGCGCCGCCGGGTCGCGCCGCCGTCGCCCGTCGCGCACCCAGTCGCGCACCCGGTCGCGCACCCGGTCGCGCACCGGTCTGCCCCATCCCGGCCCGGACCGTGGGAACCTTGGGGGAGGACCGGGCGTTGACCCGGTGCACGCCCGAGCCACGACCTGAAGAGGTAAACCCACCGTGTCATTCGCCGCAGCGCCCCGCCGGCCGTCTCCCGGGACGCGGCCCGCCCGGCGCCGGAGCCCGATCGGCATCGCGATCGCCGTCGTCGCCGCCCTCGTGGTCCTCCTGCTCCTGCTCGCCCAGTTCTGGACCGAGGTGCTGTGGTTCCGGCAGCTCGACTTCACGAACGTCCTGTGGACGCAGTGGGGCACGCGCATCGCCCTGTTCGCCGCGGGCTTCGTCGTCATGGGCGGCCTCGTCTTCCTCTCGTTCTCGCTCGCGTACCGGTCGCGGCCGATCTACGCGCCGTCGACGCCCGAGCAGGCGACCCTCGACCAGTACCGCGAGGCGATCGAGCCGCTGCGCAAGGTCGTCATGACCGTGGCGCCCGCGCTCGTCGGCTTCTTCGCCGGTGCCGCCGCGGCGTCGCAGTGGCAGACGGTCCTGCTCGCGATGAACTCCGTGCCCTTCGGGTCGACGGACCCCCAGTGGGGCATCGACCTGTCGTTCTACGTCTTCACGCTGCCCCTGCTGCGGTTCGTCGTGAGCTTCCTCATGGCGGTCGTCATCATCGCGGGCATCGCCGCGGTGGCGACCCACTACCTCTACGGCGGGCTGCGGATCGGCGGCGGCGCCGACGCGGGGCCACGCACGACGACGGCCGCGCGCGTCCAGCTCGCGGTCACGGCCGCGCTGCTCATGCTGCTCGTGGCCGCGAACTACTGGCTCGACCGGTACTCGATCCTCACGTCCGCCGGCGCCCGGTTCGACGGGGCGTCGTACTCCGACGTGCACGCCGTCATCCCCTCCAAGGCCATCCTCACCGCGGTCGCGGTGTTCGTCGCGGCGCTGTTCGTCGTCGCGGCGGTGCGCGGCAACTGGCGGCTGCCCGCGATCGGCGTCGGCCTCATGGTCGTCTCGGCGATCGCGATCGGCGGGATCTACCCGAGCGTCGTCCAGCGCTTCCAGGTGGCCCCCAACGCGCAGGACTTCGAGGAGCCGTACATCCAGCGCAACATCGACGCGACGAAGGCCGCCTACGGCATCGACGACGTGCAGACGGAGTCGTACAACGCCAAGACGGAGGCCGAGGCCGGGGCGCTGCGCGAGGACGCGGACACGACCGCGTCGATCCGCCTGCTCGACCCGGAGGTCGTGAGCCCGTCCTTCAGCCAGCTCCAGCAGAACAAGCAGTACTACCAGTTCTCGTCGTCGCTGTCGGTCGACCGCTACACGATCGACGGCGAGAGCCGCGACACCGTCATCGCGGTGCGCGAGCTGAACCAGGAGGGCCTCGGCGCGGACGCCCGCAACTGGGTCAACGACCACACGGTCTACACCCACGGCTTCGGCGTCGTGGCCGCCTACGGCAACCAGATCGGCCCTGACGGCCGCCCCGCGTTCTACGAGGGCTCGATCCCGTCGACGGGCGCGTTCACGGACGCGGGCGGCTACGAGCCGCGCATCTACTTCTCGCCGGCGGCTCCGCAGTACTCGATCGTCGGGGCGCCCGAGGGTACCGACCCGTGGGAGCTCGACTACCCGGTCGACGACGCGGCCGGCCAGGTCAGCAACACGTTCCCGACCCAGACGATCGAGGCGGGTCCGAGCGTCGGCCCGTTCATGAACAAGATCCTGTACGCCCTGAAGTTCGGGTCCGAGCAGATCCTGTTCTCCGACCGCGTGACCGAGGACTCGCAGATCCTCTACGACCGCAGCCCGCGAGACCGCGTCGCGAAGGTCGCGCCGTACCTCACGCTCGACGGCCGCGTGTACCCCGCGGTGGTCGACGGGCGCGTGAAGTGGATCGTGGACGGCTACACGACGTCGAACGCGTACCCGTACTCCTCCTCGGAGTCGCTCGAGGACTCGACCCGTGACTCCCTCGTCGCCGCGAACTCGGTCGAGGCGCTCGCGCCGCAGCAGATCAACTACATCCGCAACTCGGTCAAGGCGACCGTCGACGCGTACGACGGGTCGGTCGACCTGTACGCGTGGGACGCCGAGGACCCGGTCCTGAAGGCGTGGACGAACGTCTTCCCGAGCTCGGTGCAGCCGCTGTCGGAGATCTCGGGCGACCTCATGAGCCACCTGCGCTACCCCGAGGACCTGTTCAAGGTCCAGCGCACGCTGCTCGCGAGCTACCACGTGGAGGACGCGAACGAGTTCTACACGCAGCAGGACTTCTGGCGGATCCCCGAGGACCCGACGGTCGGAGGCGCGACGAAGCCCGCGCAGCCGCCGTACTACCTCACGCTGCAGATGCCGAGCCAGAACGCCCCGAGGTTCTCGCTCATGTCGACCTACATCCCCGGTGGTGGTTCCGACCGCAACATCCTCACCGGGTTCCTCGCGGTGGACGCCGAGCCGGGGGACGAGGCCGGCGTGCGGTCCGAGGACTACGGCACGCTGCGGCTCCTCGAGCTGCCGCGCAACGCGACCGTGCCCGGACCGGGGCAGGTGCAGAACAACTTCAACACCGACCCGACGGCAGCGGACGGGTTGCTCGCCCTCCGTCGCGGTGACTCGACGGTGATCAACGGCAACCTGCTCACCCTCCCGGTGGGCGGTGGCCTGCTCTACGTCCAGCCCGTCTACGTCCAGTCCACCGAGGGCACGCGTTTCCCGCTGCTGCGCAAGGTGCTCGTGTCGTTCGGCGACGAGATCGGGTTCGCCGACACGCTCGACGAGGCGCTGGACCAGGTGTTCGACGGCGACTCGGGTGCGAACGCGGGCGACGCCGACGGTGGGGTGGAGACCGAGGTGCCCGACCAGCCGGCGGACGGCACGACGACGGACCCGGGGACCACCGAGCCCGACACCGACGCACCGGCCACCGAGGAGCCGGCGCCGCCGGCCGACGGCGGGGCGGTGGACGGTGACGCCCGCACGCAGCTCGACACGTCGCTGCGCGCGGCGCAGCAGGCCATCGAGGACGGTCAGGCAGCGCTCGCGGAGGGTGACTTCGCGGCGTACGGCGAGGCCCAGACCCGCCTGCAGGAAGCGCTGCAGGCGGCGCTCGACGCCGAAGCGGCGCTCGACGCGGCGGCGTCCGAGGGCTGACGCCGGCGGGCTGCACGCACGCACGAGGACGGGCGGGGACACCGGAAGGTGTCCCCGCCCGTCCTCGTGCGTCGAAGTTGTCATTTCGCCGACCGGGCGGGAAGATCACTGCTCGTGACTTCTGCAACGGTTTGCAGCAACGCTTTCAGCGCCGCGCGTGCGACCTCCCCGGCCGTCCCCGCCGTGCGCCTCGCGCACCCGTCGGGGTCCGAGCTCGTCGTCGCCCTGCGGGGCGCCGCGCTGCTGTCGTGGCGTGCGCCGTGGCGCGGGCCGGGCGGGACCGTGGCGGTCGAGGACCTCGTCGACGGGTACGCCGACGAGGCGGAGGTCGCCTCCCACGACGCCGCGCGGTCGGCGGTCATGGCGCCCTTCGTCAACCGCCTCGCGGGCGGGGAGTACGTGTTCGACGGCGTCCGGCACCAGGTGCCGCCCGTGCTCCCGTGGGACGAGCTCACCATGCACGGGTTCGTGCGCGCGCTCGACTGGGAGGTCGTCGCGCGTGGTGACGACGGCGAGGGTCGTGACATGACCGGCACCGTCGCCGAGGTCTCCGTGACCCTGCGCACGACCGTCGCCGCCGACACGCACCCCGGATACCCCTTCACGCTCGAGCTCGAGGCCGAGTACGCGCTCGGCGCCACCACGATGGGCCTCGCCCTGCGCGCGCGGAACACGGGCGGGTCCGCCGCGCCGGTCGCCCTCGGGTGGCACCCCTACCTGCGGGTGCCCGGCCACGCCGACATCGACCGGCTCGAGCTCACCGTGCCGGCGGGCCGCGCCGTCGTGACGAACGACGGCCTCGTCCCGCTCGCCGGGGCCGCCGCGTTCGGAGAGATCGACGGCGTCGGCCCGCTGAGGCTCGCGGGCGTCCGGCTCGACCACGCGTTCGCCGACCTGCGCCCCGACGCCGACGGCCGGGCGCGCACGCTCGTGCGCGACCCGCGGACGGGGCAGGGGCTCGCCGTGTGGCAGCGCAGCGGCCTGGTGCACGTGTACACCGGCGACGGCCTCGTGCACCGCGAGCGCGCCGCCGTCGCCGTCGAGCCCGTCGAGACGATGACGGACGCGTTCAACCGTCCCGACTGCGCGCGGGCGCTCCGGCTGGAGCCGGGGGCGGTCCGGAGCTTCGAGGTCGGCATCGAGATCCTGGGGTGACCCAGGTCTCGTCCGCGCGATTTGGCCTGGTCCGAAACCTCACGTAGAGTAGTGATCACCGACGCGGGGTGGAGCAGCTCGGTAGCTCGCTGGGCTCATAACCCAGAGGTCGCAGGTTCAAATCCTGCCCCCGCTACGATCTGATGTCTGAGGACATCGCGAACGGCCGGACTCACGGAAACGTGGGTCCGGCCGTTCGTCGTTTCAGCCGACGCCGACCCCGCACCACGGCCTCGGCAGGCAGGGCCGCGGTGCGGGACGGGTTGCTACCGGGTGCTGCGGGCGGCGTCCTCGATCAGGCGCGCTACCGCGACGGGGTGACTGACCATCACGGCGTGGGAGGCGCTGACCTCCTCGGTGTACGCGCCGGCCCGTTCGGACATCCAGCGCTGCACCTCGGGGTCGATCGCGTGGTCCTTGCGCGTGATGAGGCTCCACGAGGGGATGGTGCGGAACGCCTCCCCGACGCTGGCGTCGGTCACCGCTCGCGTGTTGGCGGGCCGCTGGACCACGGCCAGGTCGGCGGCCGTCTCCTTGTTCACGTCGTTCGCGAAGAACTCCCGGAACTGGGCCGGGTCGATCGCCACCTCGACGCCGTCCGGGACGGGGGTCGAGACGAGCGGGATCGCGGGCGAGGTCTTGGCGGCCAGGTCGCCCACGGTCTCGCCCGCCGCCGGGATGAATGCGGCGACGTAGACCAGCGCCTTGACGTCCGGGTCCGACGCGGCGGCGTTGGTGATCACGGCGCCGCCGTAGGAGTGGCCCACGAGCACGACGGGACCGTCGATGGTGGACAGGTAGCTGGAGACGTAGGCCGAGTCGCCGGTCAGCCCCTGGAGCGGGTTCGCGAGTGCCTGGACGGGGTACCCGTCCTTGCGAAGCCGCTCGATCACGGGCGACCAGCTCGAGGAGTCCGCCCACGCCCCGTGGACGAGGACGACGGTCGGCTTCGGGTGAGGGGCCGGGGGCTTCCCGACGGCCGAGGCCGTGAGGACGGGGCTCAGGACGCCCAGCACGGCGAGGGCGCTGGCGATGGCGGCGGGGATACGGAAACGCAGACGCATGGTCGTTCCTCCAAGGGGTTCGGTGTTGCGGTGTTCGGTGGTGCCCCCCTGCCGTCCGGCAGGGTGGTCGTCAGCTCGGCCGGCCGTAGGCCTCGAGCAGGCGGAGCCAGATCTCGCTGATCGTGGGATAGGCAGGGACGGCGTGCCAGAGCCGGTCGATCGTGACCTCGCCGACGATCGCGACGGTCGCCGAGTGCAGGAGCTCCGCGACGTCCTGGCCGACGAAGGTCGCGCCGAGCACGACGTGGCGGTCGGCGTCGACGACGAGCTTGGCGCGGCCGGTGTAGTCGTCGGCCTCCAGCGCGGCGCCGGAGACGGAGCCGAGGTCGTACTCGACCGTGCGGACGGAGAGCCCGTTCTCTCGTGCGTGGGCCTCGGTGAGCCCCACGCTCGCGACGGCGGGATCGGTGAACACGACACGGGGAACCGCGGCGTGGTCCGCGGTCGCGGCGTGCGCGCCCCACGGGCCGCCGTCGAGCGGTGTCCCGCGCAGCCGCGCGGCGATGGCCTCCCCGGCGGCGCGCGCCTGGTACTTCCCCTGATGGGTCAGCAGCGCCCGCCCGTTCACGTCGCCGACGGCGTAGAGCCAGTCGGTACCGTCGACGCGCAGGGTCTCGTCGACCCGGAGCCCTCCCGGCGAGGAGAGCCCGAGCGTGTCGAGGCCGAGGTCCTCGGTGTTCGGGCGGCGCCCTGTCGTCACAAGGATCTGCTCGGCCTCGACGACGGAGCCGTCCTCGAGCGTGACGGTCACGACGCCGTCGGCACCGCGGACGACACGCGTCACCGTGACGTGGAGTCGCACGTCGACGCCGTCCGCCGCGAGGGCGGCCGCGAGGTGCTCGCCGGCGAAGGGCTCCTCGCGGTCCAGCAGCGCCGAGACGGACAGGACGGTCACGCGCGAGCCGAGCGAGGCGTAGGCCTGGGCGAGCTCGACGCCGGCGACGCCGCCGCCGAGGACGACGAGCCGCGCCGGCACGTGGTCGGCTGCGGTGGCGTCCCGCGTGCCCCACGGGGCCGCGGCCGCCAGGCCGGGGATCGGCGGGACCACCGGCACGGAGCCGGTGGCGAGCGCCACCGCCGCGGCCGTGAGCACCTGGTCGCCGACCTGCACGGTGCGCGGCCCCGTGATCCGGCCGCGCCCGCGGACGAGGTCGATGCCCGCGGACTTGAGCCAGGCGACCTGACCGTCGTCCGCCCAGCCGTCCGTGAACGACGTGCGTCGGGCGAGCACCGCTGCGGCGTCGAGGCTCCCGGTGACCGCCTCGCGGGCGCCAGCCACCCGACGGGCGGCCCGCAGCACGTGCCCGCTGCGCAGCAGCGCCTTGGACGGCACGCAGGCCCAGTACGAGCACTCGCCTCCGACGAGCTCGGACTCGACGACGGCGGTGCGCAGCCCGCGCCGGGCCGCGTAGTCGGCGACGTTCTCGCCGACGGGTCCGGCGCCGACGACGATCAGGTCGTAGTCGTATCCCGTGGTGTCCATGACGCTCACTCCTCCTTCTCCCGCAGGACGCGGCCGAGCCGGAGGGCGGAGGCGAGGAAGAAGATCCCACCGAGGACCGCGTAGCCGGCGGTCCCGGCGATCGCGTCCGACCCCTGGAGGCCCTGCGCGAGGAACGCGCCGCCCACGACGACCGAGAGGCCGCCGCTGAGCATCTGCGCCACCTGCCCGCCCGAGCGACGGTTGCGGACCGCGGCGACGAGCTGCGGAATGCCTGCGCCGATCGCCCAGACCCCCCAGACGGCGAGGGCGGCACCGACGGACTGCGTCGACGCCACGCCGAGCGCGACGGCGACGACGACGCTGACGACGACGTTCGCCCGCTCCGCGACCGAGGGGGTCGTCGTGCGCGGGTGCGCGCGGATCTGCCAGAGCACGGCGGACGCGTCGAACAACGGGTAGACGACGAGCAGGGTCGTCAGCCAGGGACCGGCCGTGGTCGCCGAGGTGAGGAGCAGGACCGCCCAGACGACGGCGACGGCGAACCGGGTGAGGTACAGCCGGCGCAGTGCCGAGCGGAACGTGGTGGGGATCGTGTCGATCGTCGTCATGGCGTCCTCACGGCTCCCGTCGTGGTCGACGCCGGGGCGGACGGCCGTCGGCGCGGAGCCGTCGTCGTGCGCGGGGTCACGAGGGTCATGGTGGTCTCCCTTCCGCGGCGCCGGACGGACGGTCCGTGGCGCCGGTTTCATACGGGAGACGTTCTCTCGCGGCGGGGCACGTTCGAATCCGTGGGGTGCCCGGTGGGTGCCCTGGCGGCTCGTGCGCGGCACGGGCGCGTGTCGGCGGCCCGACGGAGGCGTCGGCCCGACGGAGGCTCGGCCGGGCAGCGCGGGCCTACGGCGTGGGCGAGCCGTCCAGGACGCGCGCGAGCTCGGTGCGCGACGCGATGCCGAGCTTGGCGAAGACCTTGTGCAGGTGGTACTCGACGGTGCGCGGGCTGAGGAAGAGCCGAGTGCCGATCTCGGGGTTGGACAGGCCGTCGCGGGCCAGCCGCACGATCTGCGCCTCGCGCTTCGTGAGCTCGGCGCCGGCGTCGACGGTGCGTCTGCGGGCGCTCTCCCCGGTGGCCTCCAGCTCGCGACGTGCCCGTTCGGCGAACGCCTCGACACCCATCGTGGAGAACATGTCGTAGGCGAGCCGGAGCTCGTGGCGAGCATCGAGGCGGCGACGCGCACGCCGCAACCACTCCCCGTAGACCAGGTGGGCACGTGCCAGGTCGACGCGGACCCGCGTCCGGCGCAGGTGGGATATCGCGTCGCGGTGATGCCGCTCGGCGTCGTCGCCCTCGCTCACGAGCGCCCGGGAGCGCGCCTCGACGCCGAGCGCCCAGTCGGTGCCGGAGGCGCGGGTCCGCTCGGCCAACCGCTCCACGGCGTCGAGGGCACGCTCGAGCTCGTGGCAGCGGGCTGCCGCCTCGACGAGCTCGACGAGGGCCCAGTTGTGCCAGGCGAGGGCGTCGGCGCTCGCGGTCCCGTGCTCGCCGGCAGCGAGCGCCAGGTCGTGCCGTCCGAGCCCGTTGTAGAGAACGGCTTGCGCCGTGTGGGCGGCGGTCACCGCCAGGCCCTCCCCGCGGGACAGGGACGCCTCGATGGACGACTCGATGACCGCCGTCGCCTCGGCCTCGCGTCCCCGCCACGCTGCCCGCAGCACCGACCCGTACGGGATGTGGATCACTCCCGTGGCGTCGGCGGCCGCATCCATCTCCTCGCTGAGCGACGCGACGGCGTCCAGCTCGCCGGCGAAGACCCGGGGCGCGAGCTGGAAGGCGAGCCCGACCGGCAGGGCGCGCAGCGCTCCCGTGCGGCGCGCGAGCAGGACGGTGCGGTCGGCGAGCTCGGTCCAGGCGTCGTAGTCCCACAACAAGGACGCGACGCGGCAGGCGAGCCAGTTCCAGCGGAGCGCGTCCTCGTCCGAGGTGGTCGTCCGGAACGTCTCCAGTGCGCGTGCCAGGGGTGGCGCTCCTGCCGGGTAGCCCTCGATGGCGAGCAGGGCCATGCCGTCGAGGAGCAGGTCTCGGGCGCGAGGGGGGTCTGCAGGCCGTGGTGCACGGCGGGCAGCCTCCGCAACGTCCAGGATCCCGTCGTCGACGGCTCGACCCGCGAACTGGGCCGCCGCGAGCGCCTCGAGGTAGGTGTCCCGCGCCAACGGCACGTCGAACGGTTCGAGGCGTCGAGCGGCACGCAGGAGCAGCGGTGGCGCGTCGTCTCCGCGGTTGCGGGCGTAGACGATCTCGGCGCGCAAGAGGTCGGCGCGGGCGGCCTGGACGCCGGTCAGCGGCGCGGCCTGCGTGGCGGCCAGCAGACGGAGTGCTTCGTCCGGGTCGCCGGCGAGCTCGTGGGCCTCGGCCGCGGCGAGCGCGCGGCCCGCCCGGACCGCCGGGTCGGGCGTGAGCACGGTGGCGCGGTCGAGGAATGCCGCCGCGGCCGCGTATCCGCCCCGGGCCTGGGCGTGGGCGGCCGAGCGTTCCAGCTCGCCCGCGACCTCCTCGTCGGGGCCGGCCGTCGCCTGTGCCCGGTGCCACGCCCGGCGGTCGCCGTCGACCGCAGGGTCCGTGACCGCGGCGAGCGCGCGGTGCGTCTCGCGGCGCTCCGCCACCGTCGCCGACCGGTAGACGGCCGAGCGGACGAGGGGATGGCGGAACGACACCCGGGTGGTCGTCCACCGGAGCAGGTCCTCCAGCGCCGAGGGGTCCGCGTCGTCGGCGGAGACGTGGAGCAGGTCCGCCGCGCGCCACAGCAGGGCAGCGTCGCCGAGCGGCTCTGCGGCCGCCACCAGCGCCAGACGGCGCTGGCCGGGCGACAGCTGACCGATCCGGCGCCGGAAGCTGTCCTCGATGCGGGCGGTCAGACCTCCGGGGTGGTCCGCGCCCAGGCCGGCGGCGAGCTGGGCGTGGGTCAGACCGCGCGGCAGCTCCAGGATCGCCAGCGGATTCCCTTGCGTCTCGGCGACGATCCGGTCGCGCACCCGCGGGTCCAGCGGCCCGCGGACGACCGAGTCGAGCAGCGCCTGCGCGTCGGTCGGCGGCAAGCCCCGGACCGGCATCTCCGGGATCCCGGCCAGCGCGAGGTCGGAATCGACGCCTCGTCGGGCGAACACCAGGGCGACCGACTCCGCCGCCAGACGGCGGGCGACGAACCCGAGCACCTGGGCCGAGGCCTGGTCGAACCACTGCGCGTCGTCCACGAGGCACACGAGCGGACGGTCGGAGGCTGCCTCGGCGAGCAGGCTGAGCACCGACAGCCCGAGCAGGAACCGGTCCGGTGCGGGGCCGTTCTGCAGGCCGAAGGCCGTGCTCAGCGCGTCCGACTGCGGCTCCGGGACGGCGCCGAGGTGGTCGAGCAGAGGTGAGCACAGCTGGTGCAGCGTCGCGAAGGCCAGCTCGGCCTCGGCCTGGGCCCCGGCCGCACGTGCGACGCGACACCCGGTCGCCTCGTCGGCGACATGTTCCAGCAGCGCGGACTTCCCGACACCGGCCTCACCGGTGACGACCAGCGCCCGGCTCTGCCCTGCGCGGACGTCGCGCAGCAGTCGCTCGAGTCGCTCCTGCTCGGACCCGCGCCCTCGCATCACGTCCTCAGGCTACACACAGGCCGACGGCGACGATCGGCGCACCCGTGGTGCGGAGCGGTCCCGTGCCGGCACGCACCACCAGGGACCCGGCCGGTGGGCACCCGGATGCGACGGGCGGGCCGGCCGCGCGAGAGTTTCGAGCATCAGCACGGACGACGGAGGGGCTCATGGCGACGGAACGGGTCGGAGGCGAGGGCGTGGCCATCATCGGCACCCACCAGGACGCGGCCCGTGCCGCGAGGCCCCTCGGGGCGCGAGGACGAGCTCCGTCCTCTCCGGCACGCGGGCCGCCCGGCCCGGTGGGCCGACGGCCGGGACGCCGGTCGCGCCACGCCCGGCAGTACCTCGAACGATCCAGCACAGACACGACGAGCACAGACACGACGAACCAGCACAGACGACAAGGAGCCTCGCATGACCACGAAGATCACGATCATCTTCGACAACCCGGTCGACCCGGACGCGTTCGAGTCCTCGTACCCCGACCTGATCGACCGCGCGCGGAAGGTCCCCGGGGTCCTGAGGACGGAGACGTCCAAGGTCTGGCCCAAGGAGGACGGCAGCCCCACCCCGGCGTACCGCATGATCGACCTGTACTTCCCTGACTACGACGCAGCCAACGCGGCGGCGAGCACGGCCGAGATGCAGGCGTTCTTCCCGCGCGCCTTCGAGCTCGCCACGGGAGGAGCGAGGGCGGTCTTCGCGAACGTCGAGGAGTCGTGAGCATCTCGCCGGCTCGGCTCCGGCGACCGGGGGCGCGGTAGCGGCTCGACCCCGCTGACGGTCGACGGCAGAACGGCCGTGCCCGGTCCGACGGTGCGATCGGACCGGGCACCGCCCGGGGCGGGTGCCGGCTCACGACGAGAGCCGTCGTGCCGCCGGTCCGGTTCCGCGCTGTGACGCGACCCACGCCGTCCCCGCGGCACCGGGGGAAGTCCCACGTCGGGGCCGGCGTTATCGTCAGTGGCCGGTGCCCACCACTCCCGCGGGCACCCGACACCCGGAAGGTCACCATGCGCCGTCTGCGTCCCCGTCCCGTCACCCTTGCCGCGCTGACCGCGGTCACCGCGCTCACGCTCGCGGCATGCTCGTCCGGCGGCACGGGGGAGGGCGACGCCGCGAGCCCGACGGGCGACGCGTCGTCGGCCGCCCAGTGCGAGCCGGGCGCGCTGCCCACGCTCACGGACGGCGTCCTGACCGTCGGTGCCGGCGAGGCGTACTCGCCCTGGTACGTGGGCGAGCACGACTCGGGCGAGGGCTTCGAGTCCGCGCTCATCTACGCGGTCGCGGACCGCCTCGGGTACGCGGCCGAGGACGTGCAGTGGGAGGTCGTGACGTTCGAGCAGATCGTCAGCCCGGCCATCAAGCCGTTCGACCTCGCCGCCTACCAGACGTCGATCACCGACGAGCGCGAGCAGGCCGTCGACTTCTCGAGCCCGTACCTCACCACGCGTCAGGGCGTCATCGTCATGGAGGACGGCCCGTACGCGGGCGCCACGACCCTCGCCGAGCTCGACGGTGCGCGCATCGGCGTGACGGCCGCGCAGACGAGCCTCACGCTCGCGGAGGCCGCCTGGGGCGAGGACGCCGACATCTCGCCCTACAGCGCCGCGGGCGACGGCATGCAGGCGCTGCAGTCCGGCACGATCGACGCCATGGTCATGGACGTCGACCAGGGCGTCGCCGCCTCGACCGAGTACTTCCCCGACTCCGTGGTCGTCGGCACGCTCCCGGACGAGGGCGTCGTCGAGCAGTACGGCCTCGTGCTCGACCTCGACTCGGAGCTGACCGACTGCGTCTCGCAGGCGGTCGACGAGCTCGAGGCGGACGGCACGCTCGCCGAGCTGCGCACGACCTGGCTCAGGTCGGACGACATCCCCGTCCTCGGCTGACCCTGACGTGACCGTGCCCGACGACGTGCGCCCGCCCGGGCACGCCGGCACGCCCGCGGCCGCGACGGGGACCGCCTGGTCCCCGTCGCCGCTCGCGCTCGAGCGTGCGGCGTTCCGGCGCGCCCAGCGGCGTAGGTCGCTGCTCGTCGCGCTCGTGAGCACGGTGATCGTCGCCGTGACCGTCGTGCTCGTCGTCGTCAACGCACCCGGGTGGGAGCGCGCACGGACGGCCTTCTTCGACCCCCAGAACGCGTGGGCCTCGCTACCGGCGATCCTTGAGGGCCTCTGGCTCAACCTGCGCGTGTGGGTCGTCGCGGGCGTCGTCGGTACGCTCCTCGGCCTCGGCCTGGCGATCGCGCGCACGAGCCGCGTCCCGGCGCTGTTCCCGCTGCGGGCGTTCGCCGTCGCGTACGTCGACCTGTTCCGCGGCGTCCCGCTCCTGCTGGTGCTGCTGCTCGTGGGCTTCGGGCTGCCCGCGCTACGCCTGGAGTGGCTGCCGACGTCGGGCGCGTTCCTCGGTGCGCTGGCGATCGTGCTCACCTACACCGCGTACCTCGCCGAGGTGTTCCGCGCCGGCATCGAGTCGGTGCACCCGTCGCAGGTCGCCGCCGCGCGCTCGCTCGGCCTCACGCGGGCGCAGACGACGCGCCGCGTGGTGCTGCCGCAGGCCGTGCGCAACGTCACCGCGCCGCTCGCGAACAACCTCGTCTCGCTGCAGAAGGACTCGGGGCTCATCTCGGTGCTCGGGGCGGTCGACGCGATCCGTGCCGCACAGATCGCGACGACGGGCAGCTACAACTTCACGCCCTACGTCGTCGCGGGCGCGCTGTTCTTCCTCGTGTCGTTCCCCCTGACGCGCGCGGTCGACGCGTACCAGGCGCGCCGTGGCTGGGGGAGGTCGCTCGCGACCGTGAGCGGGGCGGGGGACATCCGGTGACGCCGCAGGTCGAGACCCCGCGGGACCGGTCGCCCGGGCACCTGCTGTCCCTGCGCGGCGTGCGCAAGACGTTCCCGGCCCCCGGGGCGTCGGAGGGTCGTCGGGTCGTGCTCGACGGCATCGACCTCGACGTCGACGCGCACCGGTGCGTCGTGCTGGTCGGGTCGTCCGGCTCGGGCAAGTCGACGCTGCTGCGCGTCGTCAACCTGCTCGACGAGGTCGACGACGGGCAGATCCTCCTCGACGGCGAGGACGTCGCCGACCCGCGGCTGGACGCGAACCGTGTGCGCGCCCGCATGGGCATGGTCTTCCAGGCGTACAACCTCTTCCCGCACCTCAAGGTGCTGGACAACGTGACGCTCGCGCCACGGCTCGTGCACGGCCGCTCCCGCGCGCAGGCCGAGGCGGCCGCCGTCGAGATGCTGACCCGGGTCGGTCTCGGCCACAAGACGCTCGCCTACCCCGACCAGCTCTCGGGCGGCGAGCAGCAGCGCGCCGCCATCGCGCGTGCGCTGGTGAACGAGCCCGAGCTGCTCCTGCTCGACGAGGTGACGTCCGCGCTCGATCCCGAGCTCGTCGGCGAGGTGCTCGACCTGCTCGCCGAGCTGCGTGCCGAGGGTCGCACGATGCTCGTCGCGACGCACGAGATGGGCTTCGCCCGCCGGGTCGCGGACGAGGTCTGCTTCCTCCACGAGGGCCGTGTCCACGAGCGCGGCACCCCCGAGCAGGTTCTCGGCGACCCGCAGCGCGAGCGCACGCGCGCGTTCCTGCGCCGCCTGCACGCCTGACCCCGCCGCCGAACACGGGATCAGCGACCGGATCCACCCGGATCCGGCCGCTGATCCCGTGCTCGGCGGTCGCCGGACGCGTGCTCGGGCCGTTCGGAGCGCGTCCGGCCACGCCGGGGTCAGGCGCGGACGGCCAGCACCACGGCGGCCGCGACCGACGCGCACGCCACGAGCGCGTAGAGCCACGTCCACGTGCGCCGGCCGGCCAGGCGCAGGAGGATCGCCACGACGAGCGCGCCCGTCGCGAGCAGCGGCCCGTCCACGACCGCCTCCGCGTCGACGGGGAGGCGCAACGTCTCCAGGAGCTGCGCCGGCAGCCCGAAGAACGGCTCGCTCCGCCGCAGCGAGCCCTCGGGGAGCAGCAGGAGCATGCGCAGCACCGCGGCGAGCGCCAGCAGACGCGGCACCATGCTCAGGACCGCGCCCCCGACCCGCCCCCAACCCGCGCCGCGCGCCGGCGCGGCGGCCCGTGCCGGGGTGGCGGCCCGCGGTTGCGGCGGCACCGCCTGCCCCGGGTGCGCGGCCCCCACAGGGGGCGCGGGCTGCGCGAACACGGGCTGCCGGGCCGGAGCCGACGCAGGGCGTCCGCCTCCGCCCGCCGGCCCGGTCGTCCGCGGCCGGACCGACGGCGGCCGGGGCGCGGGCCCGAGGTGCTGGACGGAGCTCTGGCGTGGGCGGACCGACGGCGGGACGGGCCGGGCCACCTGCGTCGCGACGAGGTCCGGGACGTCCAGCACCCGGGTCCGCACGACCGACGGTGGCGCCGGCTCGCTCCGGTGCGGCGACGCCGGGGACGTGCCGCGCGTCGAGACGCGCCGCACGGGCTCGGGCCGCGCCCCGTCGCGTGCGGAGCCGTGGACGGGTCCGGAGCCACCCCGCGGCACCGCCTGCTGCGGGTGCCGGTACGCCCGCCAGCCGCGCAGCGTGTCCGCGTGCCCGTCCGGGGGGACGGCGGCGTGCCACCGCATCGCCTGCCAGAGCCAGTCCTTGATCTCGGCGGGGGTGCGGCCGTCGGCGACGTGGGCGCCGATGCTCGCCACGTGGTCGGCGATGACCTCCGCGGCGGCGCCGTCGAACCCGTCGTTGTGCGCCTCGGAGAGCACGCTCATGAGCGTGGCGTCGTAGACGAGGCCGTGCCAGGGTTCCCGTGCCCGGTCCTCGGGCGTGCTCGCCGGGGCGTCCGGCCGTGGAGCCTCGTCCCCGCCCGTCCGCTCGGCGCGGACCGGGACGGCGGTCGCGCTCGCCATCTCGGCGACCGCCCCGAGGGCGCGCTCGGTCGCGGTGGGGCCCTCGTGCACGATCCGCTGCGTGAGCAGCAGCGTCTCGTCGGCGGCCTCGCCGGCGAGCCGGGCGCGGAGCACCTCGGCGACGTTCTCCAGGGCGGGGCGGTGGTTCGGCTGGTACCGGGTCATCGACAGGATCAGGTCCTGCAGGTGCGGGTCGATCGCCGGCAGCGCGGACGGGGACGGGTGGAGCTCCATCCCGCTCGGCACCCCGACGAGGTCGTCCGGCACCTCCTTGACGAGGTCCGCGGCCTCGAGGTCGCGGCCGAGGAAGTTCAGGTCCGCCGGGACGACGCCGGTGCTCGCGAAGATCAGCAGCAGGCCCAGGGCGTACACGTCGGACCGCGGGTGCACGCGCCGGGCGAACAGCTCCGGCGCCATGTAGGCGAGGGTCCCGACCGGCTGGGTGGACGTCGCCGCGTCGAACATCTTGGCGATGCCGAGGTCCAGGAGGACCGCGCGGTCGCCGTCGACCATGACGTTGGCGGGCTTGAGGTCGCGGTGCACGCAGTGCTGCTCCTGCAGCACGAGCAGCGCGGACGCGACCTGCGCCGCGAGCCGCAGCGCCCCCGGCCCGTCCAGCGGTCCCGTCGCGCGCACGTGGTCGCGCAGCGTGACGCCGGGCACGAGCTCCATGGCGAACCACGGCTGGTCGTCGTCGAGATCCGACCCCACGAACGCGGGGTAGCCGCGCCCGCCGACGGCTTCGAGCAGGTGCACCTCCTGCGCGAAACGCTCCCGCGCGCCCTCCTGCAGACCCGTGAGGACCTTCACCGCGACCTCGGAGCCGTCCTCCGCGGTGGCGCGGTACACGTGCGCGAACCCGCCGTGCCCGAGCACCTCGCCCAGGAGGAACGTGCCCTTGCGCTCGCCGCTCGCCGGGACGTGGCGGACGGGCCGCCGGGGCAGGGCCGCGGGGACCGGGTCCGGTCGGTCCGGCGCGGGCGCCGGCTCGTGGGCCGGCTCGTGCGCCGGGGGGCGCGGCACCCGTCCGAGGTCGACGCCGCCGGGCGCCGCGGTGCTCAGGTTCGTGTCGTCGTCGGTCGCCGCCGCGGGGGCGAACTGCTCGAGGCCGGGCATAGGCGCAACGTTACAAGTGAGCAGGTCATGGACGTAGCGGGACAAGGTCGACCTTCCGGGCTACGGTCGCGGGCCGGCGGCGACCTGGCAGGCTGGCGGGATGGTCAACCGCCTCGCCCACGCCGTGAGCCCGTACCTGCGCCAGCACGCCGACAACCCGGTCGACTGGTACCCGTGGGGTCCGGACGCGTTCGCGGAGGCGCGTCGTCGCGACGTCCCGGTCATGGTGTCGGTGGGGTACGCGACCTGCCACTGGTGCCACGTCATGGCGCGCGAGAGCTTCTCCGACCCGGCGATCGGCGCGCAGCTCGCCCACGGCTTCGTCGCGGTGAAGGTGGACCGGGAGGAGCACCCGGACGTCGACGCGAGCCTGCTCGCCGCGGCGAGCGCCTTCACCCCAGACCTCGGCTGGCCGCTCACCGTGTTCACGACGCCTGACGGCGCGCCGTTCTACGCGGGCACGTACTGGCCGCCCGTGCCCGTCGCCGGGCGACCGGCGTTCCGCGACGTGCTCGACGCCGTCGGGCAGGCCTGGGAGCACCGGCGCGAGCAGGCGGTGGAGACCGGCGAGACGATCCGCGCGGCCCTGCGCGACGCGGCCGCTGGTCGTCGCACGGGCGTACCGCGCGCGGCCGCGACGGCGTCAGCCGGCCACGAGGCGCCCGCCGTCGGCCTCGTGGCCGACCTGCCCGGGAACGCGCGCGAGGTCGTCGACCGGGTCGAGGCCGCGGAGGACCGGGTGCACGGTGGCTTCGGCGGGGCCCCGAAGTTCCCGGTCGCCCCGGCGCTCGAGCTGCTGCTCGACGTCGCGGCGTCGTCCGTCGTCGACGCCGAGATCGCCCGCCGCGCCCTGTCCCTGGTCGGCCGCACCCTGGACGCCATGGCGGCGAGCCCGCTGCGCGACGGCGACGGCGGCTTCTTCCGGTACGCGACCCGGCCCGACTGGTCGGAGCCGCACTACGAGCGGATGCTCTACGACAACGCGCAGCTGCTCTCCGCGGCGACGACGCTCGCCGTGCTGCGCCGCCGCGGCGCCGCCGCGTCACCCGCGGCCCAGGACTCGGACCCGGGCGAGGCGACCGCCCGGCTCGCGGCCGGCGTCGGGCGCTTCCTCCTGCACGTCCTGCGCCTTCCCGGCGGCGCGTTCGCGAGCGCCCAGGACTCCGAGTCGGTCGTCGACGGGCAGCGCGTCGAGGGCGGCTACTACCTGCTCGGAGCCGACGAGCGTGCACGGCACGCGCCGCCGCCCCTGGACACCAAGGTCCTCACGGGGTGGAACGGGCTCGCGATCGAGGCGCTCGCGCGGGCCGGGCACCATCTCGACCTGCCCGACCTCACGGACGCCGCGCGCGTCGCGGCCGACCGCCTCCTCGACACGCACGTGCGTCCGGACGGGACGCTCGTACGGGCCTCGGAGGGCGGCGTCGCCTCCGAGGCGATCGCCACGCTCGAGGACCACGGGGCGTTCGCCACCGCCCTGCTCGTCCTCGGAGGTCTGACGGGGGACGCACGCCTCGTCCGCGAGGGCCTGCGGCTCGTCGCGGCGACCGTCGGCCCGGACGGGACGCTGCGGTCGCCGCAGGGCGCCGACCCGGTGCTCGCCGTGCTCGGGCTCGCCGGGGGAGCGGATGCCGACCCGTCCGAGGGCGCGGTCCCGTCCGGCACGACGGCGGCCGCCCGGGCCGCGCTGCTCGCGCACCTCGCCACGGGCGAGCCGCGGTACCGCGACGCCGCGCTCGCGCACGTCGCCGCGTCGTCGTCGACGGCGTCCCCGACCGAGCACCCGCTGGGCGCGGCCGGCGTGCTGCGTGTCGCCGTCGGGCTCGCGGAACCGCCCCACCAGCTCGTGCTCGTCGCCGCCCCCGGGCCGCGGGAGTCGTTCCGGCGCGCCGCGCGCGACTGGTACCACCCGGGCGCTCTCCTCCTCGGCGCCTCGCCCGACGACGCCGCGGCGCTCGCGGCCGACGGCGTCGGACTGCTCGACGGGCGCGGTCCCGGCGCCTACCTGTGCGCCGACTTCGTGTGCCGCCTGCCCGTCCACGAGGCCGAGGCGTTGCGTTCCCAGCTCTGACGTCCGGCGGGTGGAGGGCGTGCAGGGCCGGCGGCGCGCGCGCATGATGGAACGGGACGCGGGCCGCACCGTCGCGGTCCGCTGGCCCGTGCGGGAGGAGGAGCCATGAGGGCGTCGGTCGGAGACAGGATCGTCACCGCGTCGGGGGTCGTCGGAGGCACGGTGCGCGACGGGATCGTGGTGGAGCTCCGGCACGAGGACGGGTCGCCGCCCTACCTCGTCGAGTGGTCGGACACGGGCGAGCGCACGCTCGTCTACCCGGGGTCGGACAGCTATCTGGAGCACGTGCCCGGTGCGGAGACCGGGGAGGGCACCGACACGACCAAGGTCTGGCGCGTGCAGGTGAGCGTCGTGGAGTCGGCGGGCCGCACCACCGCAGAGGCCGTGCTCGTCGCGGAGACGCCCGAGCACCTGCGCGCGGTCGGGCGCGCGCGCCGGGACCCGCACGACGTGGACGTGCCCCTCATCGGCGACGAGATCGCCGTCGGGCGCGCGCTGCGGCGCCTCGCGGACCGGCTGCTGGGCGACGCGGAGTCGGACATCGAGAGCTCCACGGGCGTGCCGGCGCACGTGCACCAGTGACGGCTGCCGGCCACGAGCGGGGGAGCGGTGTGCGCGCCGTCGTGCACGGGCACGTCCAGGGCGTGGGCTTCCGGTGGGCGACGCGCGAGCGCCTCGACGCGCTCGGCCTGGACGGCCGGGCGTCCAACCGTGCCGACGGCACGGTCGAGGTCGTCGCCTCCGGGCCGTCCGACGCCGTCGACGCGCTCGTCGCGTGGTTGCGCGACGGCCCGACGCCGGGTCACGTCACGCGCGTGGACGTGGGGGCCGGCCCGGAGCGGCGGGACTGAGGACGCCCGTCGGGCGGTGCGGCCCACCGCGCCTGGACCCCCCCGACCGCGTCTCAGGGGTCCTGGCGGGCCAGCACCGACTCCCAGTGCCACGGCTCGGGCACGCGCCCGTCCGGCTCCGCGAAGTCGGGGTGCGTCCAGCCGTAGGTCCCGGCGTTCTCCTTGAGCCAGGTGTACTGGACGGTGTCGAAGACCTGCACGCCGCCCCCGAGGTCGACCGCGAGCCCGAGGCCGTGGTTCGAGCAGCCCGGGGGCGCGGCGATCGGTGACGAGGGGTCGTACAGGCCGGCCTGCTCCTCGTACGTGCGGTAGGCCGAGTTGATCGTCAGGTGCACGCCGAAGCGCTCGACGTACGCGGCGTCGAGCGCGACCAGGCTGTCCAGGACGTCGGCGCGCACGCGGTCCGAGGGCGACCACGGGATGGCGGCCAGGTCCTCCTCCGGCACCCGGCCCCCGTCCGGGTCCCACACCTGGTCCGGGGCGGGGCACGTGACGGCGTCCTGGGCGGCGAACAGCTCGTCGGTCGTCGTGTCGACGGCGGTCAGCGCGGAACCGAGGTCGACCAGCGCCTGCTCCAGCGCCGCCAGGTCGTCGTCGGCGAGGCCCGCGCCGTCCAGCGAACTGGCGGTGTCGAGCGCGCTCCGCAGCCCTGCCCGCACGGTCTCGTCGGCGCCGAGACCCTCGGTCGCGCCGTAGACCTTCTCACCGAGCTCGACGACGGTCGACAGGCTCGCGCGTGCCGCCTCGACCTCGCCTCGTGCGTGCTCCAGCATCGAGTCGTGCACGGCGCCCGACGCCGCGGCCAGGGCATCGCTCGTGCGCGTCGTCCCGGTCGTGACCCGCGCGAGGACGGGCTCGGCCAGCAGGTCCCGGGCGCGCTCGACGTCGGCCGCCAGGCCGTCGCGGGCCGCCGGGTCCGCCACCTTCCCCTGGGAGGTCACCAGGAGCTGCTGGGCGGCGGCGGCCTGGGCGGCGAGGTCGCGGTACTCCGACGCCCGGTACCAGGCGAAACCGCCGCCCGCCGTCACGAGCGCGAGCACCAGCGCCACCACGAGGACGATGCGGGCGGTGCTCCGCCGCGGCCGGCGGGCGTGCCGCCGACCGGTCCCCGAGCCGCCGGCCCCGTGGTCTCCGTCGCCCTCGTGGTCGGGGGGGTCGGTCGGGGGCGCGGCGCTCGTCACGATCACAGCGTCAGAACCTACGTCACCCGACGGCCGCCCCGGACCGTTCCGCGGGGTGCACACGGAACCGTCACCGTCCCCGCCTGCGCTCCCCGAGGTCGGCGGCGACCCACCGCTCGCGCCGCGCCGCAGGAGGGGCCGCGGGTCGACGTCGTGCATCAGCGCGCGGGTCGGAGCCCTCCCCAGAGGGTGTCCCCGGCGACGGCGCCGGGGCGAGGTCGGGAGGGGTCATGAAGCGGCTGGTGCTGTGCTGTGACGGCACGTGGAACTCGCCCGTGAACGCGAGCGTGTCGAACATCGAGAAGATCGCCCGGTCGGTCCGCACCGGCATCGGTCCCGACGGGGTGCAGCAGATGATGTTCTCCGTCGAGGGCGTGGGGGCGCAGGGATACCTGGTGGACAGGCTCCTCGGCGGAGCGTTCGGGTACGGGCTCACGCGCAACGTCGTCGCGGGCTACCGCCACCTCGCGCTGAACTACGAGCCCGGCGACGAGATCTACGTGTTCGGCTTCAGCCGGGGCGCGTACACGGCGCGGAGCATCGTCGGGATGGTCTCCACCGTCGGGCTGCTCACGCAGGACGCGCTCGCGCGCGACCACCTGTGCGACGCCGAGCGGATCTACCGCGTGCGCGACCGTGCGCAGCGCGCCGCCCTGGCCGCCGAGCTCAGGGCCGAGAGCTGCCACGACCACGTCCCGGTCGCGTTCCTCGGCGTGTTCGACACGGTAGGCGCCCTCGGAGTCCCCGGGCTCTCCCGGCGGCGCAGCCGGTTCCACGACCTGCGCCTGTCCACCGACGTCGAGTGCGCTCGCCAGGCGCTCGCCATCGACGACCGCCGGATCACCTTCGAACCCTGCCTCTGGGACGTCCCGGTGTCGATGGCGTCACGCGTCAAGCAGGTGTGGTTCCCCGGCGGTCACAGCGACGTCGGCGGCGGCGCCCGGGCCCGCGCGCTCTCGGACACGGCGCTCCTGTGGATGGTCGGCGAGGCGGTCGCGCGCGGCCTCACGGTCGACGAGGACCGGCTCGTCGCCCAGCTCCACCACGAGGACGCGTTCGTGTGCCGGTTCCGCCCCGGCCTGCTGTTCGGCACGCTCAACCTCGTGAAGAGGCTGCGCCGCCGGCCGCGGTTCCGCGGGGACCGGCGCGTGCTCGCCGGCGTCCCCACGCCGCCCGGGACCGTCGACGCCGTCTACCTCGCGGAGACGGCGGCCCACCTCACCGCAGACGCCGGCTCCGAGTACGCGCGCCACGCACGGAACGTCGCATGGTGGCGCGAGGCAGCCGGTGCCGAGCTCGCGCAGCGCGTCGAACCCGTTCCCGGGGGCGGCGTCGAGCCCCGCCCGCTCGTGCTCGCCTGACACCACGGGCACCCCCCCGGCCGCACGTCCCCCTGCGTGCGCTCCGGACGGGTGCCCGGGGACGGCGTCCGTGCGATGCTGAGGAGCGTGAGCGAGCAGACCCCAGCCCTGATCCCGGCGGACCAGCTCGTCCCCGTGGACGCCCACGTCCTCGGCAACCCGGCGGCGCCCGTCACGATCGTCGAGTTCGGCGACCTCGAGTGCCCGTACTGCGCCGCGGCGGCCCCCGTGCTGCGGAAGGTCGTCGAGTCGTCGGAGGGGCGGGTGCGCCTCGTGTTCCGACACTTCCCCCTGTTCGAGATCCACCCGCACGCGCTGTCCGCGGCGCTCGCCGTCGAGGCCGCCGCCGCGCAGGGCCGCTTCTGGGAGATGCAGGCGGCGCTGTACGAGCACCAGGACCAGCTCGGCGAGGGCGGGCTCGCCGAGCGCGCCGAGGAGCTGGGTCTCGACGGCGGCTCCGTCGTCGGCGACGCCGCGCAGCAGTACGCCTCGCCCGTGCAGCGCGACTACGCCGACGCTCTCGCCGCAGGCGCCCAGGGCACGCCCACCCTGTTCATCAACGGCGCCCGCTACAGCGGTCGCGTCACCGCCGACGGCCTCCGCGCCGCGATCGCCGCCGCGCCACCGGCGAGCTAGACCTTCCGCGCGGGGGTGCCCGGGCTGCCCGGGTGCCCGGGGTGCTCGGGGTGACTGCCCGCGGAGTGGGTCCGCGTGCGGGGTGTCCTCGGTGCTCGGGCTGCCGTGCCGTCGCCGTGGTCCGTCGGGCGGGGGTTCTGGGAGCGCGGCTCTGACGCCCTTCGCCTCCGAGGCCACCCCGCCCGCTCGCCCGCCCCCACCCACCCCGACACGCAGGCGAGCGACCGCCGTCGAGCAGGGCGACCATCCCGACACCTCGGGCGACCTGCCTTCGGGTCGGTGCGTCGGTGCGTCAGTGGGCGTCAGGCCGTCGGAGGGCGCCAGGGAAGGGGCGGGAGGGAGGGAGGGGGGCCCTCGGCGCCGGGGGAGCACAGGGGCCACCGGTCGCCGATGAACCGGAGCGCGATCGAGCCGAGGACGGCCGCGACGAGGGAGCCGGCGAGGATGCCGATCTTCGCCTGCTCGATGAGCACCTCGTCGTCGAACGCGAGCTCGGCGATGAACAGCGAGATGGTGAACCCGATGCCCGCGAGGATCGCCCCGCCGAGCAGGTGGGAGTAGTGCACCCTCCCCGGCAGGTCGCCCAGGCCGAGCCGGAGGGCGAGCGTGGAGGCGCCGAAGATGCCGATCGCGTTGCCGACCACGAGTGCGACGGCGACGCCGATGGTCACGGACGACGTCGCGGCAGAAGAGAGCGACTCGGCGTCGAGGCGCACGCCGGCGTTCGCGAGCCCGAACACGGGCACCACGACGTAGGCGCTCCAGGGGTGGAGCACCCGCTGCAGGCGTTCGCTGGTCGGGACCGCGGCGCGTGCGGCGAGCTCGGTCAGGTGCTCGCGCTCCGCCGTCGTCTCCTGCGCGAGGCGCTTGGCGTACTTGGGCACGACGGCGACGTCGACCGCGCGCGACGACCGGGACGGCAGGAGGAGGCCGACGAGCACGCCGGCGAGCGTGGCGTGCACGCCGGACGCGTACACGGCGCCCCAGAGCGCGATCCCGACCAGGACGTAGGGGGCAAGGCGCCAGACGCCCAGCCATCGCAGCGCGAGGATCACGGCGACGAGGACGGCTGCGACGAGCAGGCCGGGGAGCCACAGCGTGTCGGTGTAGAAGATGGCCAGGACGGTGATGGCGCCGATGTCGTCGACCACGGCGAGCGTGAGGAGGAACAGGCGGAGCTGGTCGGGGCAGCGGGGACCGAACAGCGCGAGGATGCCGACGAGGAACGCGGTGTCGGTGGACATGACGATGCCCCAGCCGTGCTGCGCAGGGGTGCCGGCGTTGAACGCGAAGTAGATGAGCGCGGGCACGGCGAGCCCGCCGAGCGCCCCGAGCGCGGGCACCGCCACGGTGCGGCGGTTGCGCAGCTCGCCGCTGGTCACCTCACGGTTGATCTCGAGGCCGATGACGAGGAAGAAGATCGCCATCGCGGCGTCGTTGACCCAGTGGTGGAGGTCCATCTCGAACGACCACGGCCCGACGTTCCAGCCTGCGGTCGACGACCACAGGGCGTCGTAGGCGCCGGACCACATGGAGTTCGCCCAGAGGAGCGCGACGACGGTCGCCGCGAGGAGCAGCACCGCGCCGCCCGCCTCGGTCGCGAGGAAGCTGCGCAGGGAGGGCGCGACGGGACGGATCTGGAAGCGCAGCGGCGGTCCCGGGTGGGCGGGCACCCGCACGATCGGGAGGGAGGGGTTCGGGGCTGGATCGGTCACGAGACCTCCGGTGGGTCGAGGGGGCGGACGACGCCCACCGGCGCCGGACCTGCGCAGGGTCACAACTCTCCCGGCCGCACGATCCTTCCGCAACGGTCGGATGGCTCGCGCCACAGCGCCCGAGTCCGTCCTCCGGAAGAGTTCTTCCGTGGACGTTGCTCCCGCGCGGGAGCGCTGCTAGCGTCGAGCGCGCCCACGGCGGGCCCGGGCCGAGCGGCGCTCGATGGTCGACGCGTCTTCCGGACGCCGGAGACGGACACCCCGGCGTCGCTGCCCGAACCGTGGAGGCTCACGATGGACACTCTTGCCGTGGACCCAGCACACCTGGAACGAGCCGTCGCCCTCGCCGTCGACAGCGTCGCGAACGCCGGCGGCCCCTTCGGCGCGGTGCTCGTGACCGCCGACGGGCAGGTCTTCGAGGGGAACAACCGGGTCACGCAGGACAGCGACCCGACCGCGCACGCGGAGGTCGTCGCGATCCGTCGCGCGTGCTCCGCGCTGGGCACGTTCGACCTCACCGGCGCGACGCTCTACGCGAGCTGCGAGCCGTGCCCCATGTGCCTCGCGGCCGCCCTGTGGGCGCGCGTGGCGACCGTGCGCTTCGCCGCCGACCGCTACGACGCCGCACGCGCCGGCTTCGACGACGCCGCGTTCTACGAGTTCTTCGAGGGTGACCCGGCGGACCGCACGATGCAGGTCGTGCACGAGCGCACGACGACCGCGAACGCGCCGTTCGACGCCTGGCGCGTCCTCGGCTCGCGGACGGAGTACTGACCGGCCCGGCAACCGGAAGCCCCAGGACGTGCCCCGAGGACGTGACACCCTCGGCTCCGGCCGGCGTCGTCGGGTGCGGGGTGCGGGGTGCGGGGTGTGCGGGCACGGGACCGCCGTCGTGGGAGGCTGGGCCTCGACACCGCCCGCACCGCCGGAGCCACCGCACCTCCCGGTGACCGGTCGGCGCGGGTGGCAGGGACGGGGACGGCGGGAGGACGGACATGGGCGGGAACGCCGCGGCTCGGGTGAGCGTCGACGAGCACCGCGCGGACGTCGCTGCGCTGCTCGCACCGCTCGTGGAGGCTGCCCGACGGCGCACGCGCACCGAGGAGGTCGTCCTGGCCGACGCGCTGGGCAGGGTCCTCGCGGGCGACCTCGTCGCGCCCGTCGCGATCCCGCTGTTCCGCAACTCCCAGATGGACGGGTACGCGGTGCGGGCGGCGGACGTCTCCGGCGCGCGCCCGGAGGCGCCGGCACGCCTCGCCGTCGCCGCCGAGATCCCTGCCGCCCCCGGCGTCCCCGCTCCGCTCGCCCCCGGCACGGCGGCGCGCATCATGACCGGGGCGCCCGTGCCCGACGGCGCCGACGCCGTCGTCCCGGTGGAGGACACCGGCACCGGGACGTTCGCCGGGTCGCCGGGAGACGGCGGGCCGCCCGTCGTCGAGGTCCGGGCACCCCGCGCCCCGGGTGACTTCGTGCGCGAGGCGGGCTCCGACGTCGGCGCCGGCGATGTGCTCCTGCCCGCCGGGACCGTCCTCGCCCCGCACCACGTGGCGGCCGTCGCGGCGTGCGGGGTCGCTCGGGTCCAGGTCGTCGCCCGGCCGCGCGTCGCCGTCGTGTCGACGGGCTCGGAGCTCGTGGGTCCGGGCGGGACGCCGGGGCCCGGGCAGGTCTTCGACGCGAACGGGGACGCGCTCGGGGCGGCCGCCCGGCGCTGCGGCGCCGAGGTCGTGCTCAGCGCGCGGTGCGGCGACGACGCCGCGCGGTTCGCCGACGTGCTCGCCGAGGCCGCCGACGTCGCCGACCTCGTCCTCACCTCCGGCGGCGTGTCCCAGGGTGCCTACGAGGTGGTCAAGGACGTGCTCGGAGGTGCCGGCGGCCGGGGGGCCGGGGCCACGGCCTCGCCCGCGGTGACCTTCCGCTCGGTCGCGATGCAGCCCGGCGGGCCGCAGGGCCTCGGGACGGTGCACGGGACGCCGGTCCTCACGTTCCCCGGGAACCCGGTGAGCGCCCAGGTCTCGTTCGCGGTGTTCCTGCGCGAGCCCCTCGAACGTGCGGCGGGGCTGCCCGCCGTCGACCGGGTCCGCACGGCCGTGCTCGACCACCCGCTGACCTCGCCCGCGGGGAAGCGTCAGCTGCTGCGCGCCGCGACGCGACCGGACGGGACCGTGCGCGTGGTCGGGGGGTCGGGCTCTCACCTCGTCGCGTCGATGGCGCGCGCGGACGTCCTCCTGGACGTGCCCGCGGACGTGACAGAGTGGGACGCCGGGACCGAGGTGGAGGTGTGGGAGCTGTGAGCGAGACTCCGGGCGCGGACACGCTCGAGAGCGTGAGCCGCGTGACGACCGACGTGCTCGACGACGCGGTGTCGCGTGCCGTCGAGGAGTCCGTCGGGGCGCCGGAGCACGGCGCCGTCGTGACGTTCCGTGGCGTCGTGCGCGACGTCGACGGCGGGCGCGGCGTGACCCGGCTGGACTACGAGGCCCATCCCGACGCGACCGCGGTGATCCGGCGGTGCGTCGCCGGGGTCGCGGCGGAGACGGGTCAGCGCGTCGCCGCGGTCCACCGGTTCGGGGCGCTGGAGATCGGCGACGTCGCGCTCGTCGCGGCGGCGGCCGCGGGCCACCGCCGCGAGGCGTTCGAGGCGTGCTCGCTGCTCGTCGAGCGCATCAAGGCGGAGGTGCCGATCTGGAAGCGCCAGCACTTCGACGACGGCGTCTCGGAGTGGGTCGGGCTGTAGCGGCCCGGTCGTCCCGCGCCGGACGCCTCAGCGCGCGGCGGGGCGGTTGTCGAGGAGCATCCCGATGCCCAGCCCGACGGCGGTGCCGAGGACGAGCCCGAACCAGCTGAGCACGACGGTCCCGACGACGGCGCCGATCGTCGCACCCAGCACGCTCCGCGTGCCGGCCTTCCAGCTCTCGGACCGCTCGTCGGTCCGGTAGATCGGCAGCGCCGAGCCGCTGTTGTCCGGGGTGGTCGCGGCGGCGTCGTAGGTCGAGGAGGAGGGGCGGTTCGTGGGGGCGGGGGAGATCGTCGTCACGACATCCATGGTAGGAAGCGGCGCCCGATCTGACCTGGGGCGATGCACCGAGGTGACCGGCTTCACCCTATGATCTGCGCCACCGTCAGCCGCCGATCGCGCCCATGCTGCGCGACGTCGGGGCGAACGCGTCGGCGGCGAGCGTGGGGGCGTCGCTGCCGTGGGCGAGGGGCTTGCGCCACATGGCGCCCTGCCAGGCGCGGGCGACGGCGTCGTCGCGCGCGTCGTCGGTGAGGTCGGGGGAGCGCAGGATCGCGCGGAGGTCGGTCTCGTCGTCGCCGAACAGGCACGAGCGCACGGTGCCCTCGGCGGTGAGCCGGGTGCGGTCGCACGCGCCGCAGAACGAGCGGGTGACGGACGCGATGATGCCCACGGTCTGCGGCCCGCCGTCCACGAGCCACTCCTCGGCGGGTGCGGACGGATCGTCGCGGCCGACCTCGCGCAGGTCGAACCGCCGTCCGAGCACCTGCAGGAGGTCCGTCGCGGACACGAGGTCGTCCCGGGTCCAGTGCCCGTCGGCGTCGAGCGGCATCTGCTCGATGAAGCGGAGGTGGCACCCGTGGTCGACGGCCCACGCGAGCAGGTCGGCGGCACCGGCGAGCGTCTCGGGCATGAGGACCGCGTTGAGCTTGACCGGGGCCAGGCCCGCGGCGAGCGCGGCGCGGATCCCGGCGAGCACGTCGGGCAGCCGGTCGCGGCGGGTGAGGCGCGCGAAGTGCGCCCGGTCGACGGAGTCCAGCGAGATGTTCACGCGGTCGAGGCCGGCGTCGACGAGCTCGTGGACGCGCTTGTCGAGCCCGATCCCGTTGGTGGTCAGCGACAGCGACACGTCCGGCGCGGCCGCCCGGGCGGCGCGCAGGATGTCCGCGAGGTCGCGGCGCATGAGCGGCTCACCGCCGGTGAACCGCACGTCCGTGATCCCCAGCCGCCCGACGGCGACGCGTACGAGCCGCCCGATCTCCGCGGCCGTGAGCAGCGCGTCGCGCGGGATGGCGGGCAGGCCCTCGGCGGGCATGCAGTAGGTGCAGCGCAGGGAGCACTTCTCGGTGATGGAGATGCGCAGGTCCCGCGCGACGCGGCCGTACCGGTCGACGAGCGCGGCCGTCTCGGGGCGGCCCTCGAGGGAGTCCATGGGGCCGTCCCCGGGCGCACCCGTACGCATCCGGGGGATCCCGAGGGGGACGGCGGTCATGGCCCGATCGTAGACGCCGCACCCGGGACCGCGCCGCTCGTCGTCGCGGGCGGTGCGGTGGTCGGGCCGTGCCGGGGCGGCGACCCGCGGCGCTCAGGGACCGACCTGCGTACGACCGCGTGCTAGCGTGGGAGTGCGCGAACGGAAAGCAACTTCCGTTGCGCGGAAGAGTTCTCCGGAACTCGTAGTCCACGGGCGGATTCAAGCCCTGCGCCCCGCGCGCGTCACGGCCGACGCGCGACCGGGCACGCAGGGGACTCACCGCAAGGGTTCACTGGAAGGACGCCGGTTCACCGGCCCCCTGGCGGAAGCGAGGCCCACGATGCTCCAGATCGTCGACCGGCTCGCCCCCTGGCTCGGCCCGGGGC
>Ga0233375_1000032_pt1 | contig 105944 bp, 89 predicted proteins | sample ElkDunMinimDraft_10_FD_191539 | JGI IMG/M metagenome (GOLD analysis project Ga0233375, IMG submission 191539) | Fecal eukaryotic communites from dung pellets of Tule Elk in California, USA - Elk Dung E16 | ecosystem: Host-associated > Mammals > Digestive system > Large intestine > Fecal...
TGGTGCGGGTGAGAAACTGCGACGGATGTTGCGAACCGGTTCGACGCTCCGCCTGCAATGACGCTAGTTTCGAACGCCGTTCGCTGCAAGAGTGCGGAACAGCCAATCTTGCGGCGGCAGGATCGGTGTGGTTAGAGTCGAACCGGTTCGCAAGGAGTGCGGGCCGGTTCGGCAACGGAGCGAGCAGCAGGAGGCGGAGTGGCCACCATCGGGGATGTCGCCAGGGCGGCGGGTGTGTCCCGCAGCACGGCGTCGTACGCGTTGTCGGGCAAGCGGGCGATCTCGGCGGACGTGCGTCGGCGTGTCGAGGAAGCGGTCCAGCAGCTCGGCTACACACCGAACGCCGGGGCGCGAGCGCTCGCCACGTCGCAGACGATGGTGATCGGTCTGCTCGCCCAGTTCCTCGAGGACGAGTTCGCGCCCGCGATGCTCCAGTACATGCTGGGCGTCTCCAATACGGCCCGTGAGCTGGGCTACGACATCCTTCTGGTGTCCGGCGCCGACGGGACCCGCGCCCTGCGCCGCATCACGGACTCCCGCATGGTCGACGGCATCGTGCTGCTCAACGTGGCCGAGCGCGACGAGCGCCTGTCGATCCTGCGCTCTGCCGCCCAGCCGGGCGCGCTCGTGGGTCTGCCCGCAGACTGCACCGGGGTGGACGTCTTCGACCTCGACTTCGAGGAGGCCGGCCGGGTCATGGTCGACCACCTCCACCGGCTCGGGCACCGCGAGGTGGCCCTCGTGTCGCAACCGCAGCACGTGGTCGAGCGGGGCGGCGCCTATGTGTGGCGCCTGCAGAACGCCGCCATCGAGGCCGCACGGGCCCGGGGCATGACCCTGCACGCGACCTCCGCCGCGGCGCACCAGCCCGACGTCGGCCGCGATCTGAACGCCCTGCTCGACGCGCATCCCGGTGCCACCGGGCTGTTGGTCCACAACGAGGCCGCCGCGGCGGCCCTGCCCACCGTCCTGCACGAACGCGGCCTGACCGCGCCGCAGGACCTGTCCGTCGTGGGGCGGTACTCGGACGAGTTCGCCCGCACGTTCTCCCTGCCCTACTCGTCGATCGAGAGTGCGCCCGACCGGCTCGGCCGGATGGCGGTACGCCAGCTCGTGCGCCGCATCGAGGGCGAGGTGGCGGCCGACGAACCGCACGTCGTGCGGTTCGTGACGCCGGAGCTGGTGGACCGCGGCAGCACGGGAGCACCCCGCCCGGCCTGAGGCACCACACCAGCACCCCCAGAACCAGAACCAGAACCAGTTCCAGTACCAGCACCAGCACCAGCACCGTCCCGCCGACGTCGTCGTCGGGCCGGAGACGTTCAAGGAGGAACCATGCAGCACTCGCGGCGCAAGCCGGCCACCACCCTCGCGGCAGTCGCCGTCCTCACACTGGCGGGCGGGCTGAGCGCCTGCTCGTCCGGCGGCTCCGGCTCGGCCGCGAGCGGGGGCGACGACACCACGTACACCTGGTGGGACCCCTACCCCCAGCATGACGACGGCTCCGAGTGGGCCGGCCGCGTCCAGGCCTGCGGCGAGGAGGCCGGCGTCACCATCGAGCGCACCGCCTACGACACGACGGCGCTGACCAACCAGGCCCTCCTCTCGGCCCAGGAGGGCACGTCGCCCGACGTCATCCTCATCGACAACCCCGCCGTCTCGACGCTCGCCGACACCGGGATCCTGACCACCGTGGACGAGTTCGGCCTGGACACGTCCGCGATCGACGAGAACCTCCTCGACGCCGGGGTCGTCGACGGCGAGGCGTACGGCATCCCGATCGGTGCGAACACGCTGTCGCTGTACTACAACGCCGACGTGCTGGGCGACGCGGGCGTCGACCCGGCGTCGATCACCGACTGGGACTCGCTGACCGCCGCGCTCGCGCAGGTCAAGGAGGCGGGCCACAAGGGCATCACGTTCGCGGGCATCGGCACCGAGGAGGGCTCGTTCCAGTTCCTGCCCTGGTTCTGGGGAGCCGGCGCCGACCTGACCGCGCTCGACTCGCCCGAGGCCGTCGAGGCGCTGGAGCTCTGGAAGGGCTGGCTCGACGAGGGGTACGCCCCCAACACCGTCATCAACAACTCCCAGAACACGGTGTGGGAGGAGTTCCTGACCGGCGACTTCGCGTTCGCCGAGAACGGCACCTGGCAGGTCAACAGCGCGGCCGAGGCGGAGTTCGAGACCGGTGTCGTCCAGCTGCCGGCGAAGGACGGCGGGGTGGCCCCCGCCCCGACCGGTGGCGAGTTCATCGTCGCACCCGTGCAGGAGGACACCGCCCGGTACGACGTGACCCGCCAGATCGTGGAGTGCATGACCACGCCGGAGGGCTTCGTCGAGACGGCGAACACCTTCGCGTACTACGTGCCGCCGACGGCTGAGGGGCAGGAGCAGCTCGCCGCGGAGAACGCCGACCTGGAGCCGTGGGTCGAGGCCGTGCAGAACGCCAAGGGTCGGACCAGCGACGGTCTGGGCACCGACTACCCGGTGATCTCCGAGGCGCTGTGGACCGCCGTCCAGAACGCACTGGCCGGTGCGGCGAGCCCGCAGGAGGCCCTGGAGACCGCCCAGTCCGACGCGGAGTCCGCGACCAGCTGACTCCCGGCCCCGCCCCGCCTTCGTCGAGTGCTGGATATTCGCCCCTGAACTGCCCGTCGAAGGGCGAATATCCAGCACTCAACGAGGTGTGGGTGACCGATCGACCAACCGACCGAGGAAACTTCTGATGACTACCACCGAGGCCGTTGCCGCGGCGGTCGCGCCCCCGGGCACGGACCGGGCGCGGGCTGCCCGCCGGCGTCGTGGCCCGGCAGCCTCCCAGTGGACCGCCCTGGGCTTCGCCGCGCCGCTGCTCGCGTACCTGATCCTCTTCTACGCCTACCCGCTGCTGCGGAACATCGATCTCAGCGTCCACGACTACACGATCCGCGCGTTCGTCCAGGGCAACGCGGAGTTCGTCGGGTTCGACAAGTACGTCGAGGTGTTCACCTCTTCGGCGTTCCCGACGGCGCTCTGGAACACCGCGGTCTTCACCGTCGTCTCGATCGTTTTCCAGTACGCGATCGGTCTTGCGCTGGCGGTGTTCTTCCGGTCGGGGTTCCGGCTGTCGGGCCTGCTGCGCGCGATGTTCCTCGTGCCGTGGCTGCTGCCGCTCATCGTGTCCGCGTCGACGTGGGCCTGGATGCTGAACAGTGAGAACGGCATCGTGAACTCCGTGCTCGGGGCGTTCGGTGTCGAGCAGATCAACTGGCTCACCTCGCCGGACACGGCGCTGTTGTCCGTGACCATCGCCAACATCTGGCTCGGCGTCCCGTTCAACCTGGTCATCCTCTACTCCGGGCTGCAGAACATCCCCGGCGAGGTCTACGAGGCGGCGTCGCTCGACGGCGCCGGGCCGTGGAAGCAGTTCTGGAGCATCACCTTTCCCCTGCTGCGGCCCGTGTCGGCCATCACGATCCTCCTCGGGCTGATCTACACGCTCAAGGTTGTGGACGTCATCTGGATCATGACCACGGGCGGCCCGGGCAACGCGTCCACCACCCTGGCCATCTGGTCCTACCGGGAGGCATTCGGAACCGGTCAGCCGGACTTCTCGCCGGCCGCCGCCGTCGGCAACCTGCTGATCCTCATCGCGCTGGTCTTCGGGTTCCTGCACCTGCAGCTCCAGCGCCGTCAGGAGGACTCATGACCAGCCGTCCCACACCCCCGACGAGGAGCACCGTGCGGAGGACAGCACGCAAGCCCGCGTGGAAGACGGCACTCGGGGTGTTCTTCACCCTCGTCATGCTCTTCCCCGTCTACTGGATGGTGAACGTCTCGTTCACCCAGACGCGTGACCTGCGGGCCGACCCGCCGCACTGGTTCCCGTGGGACCCGACGTTCGAGGGTTACCAGGCCGTGTTCGCGCAGCAGCTGCCCGCACTCGGGACGAGCCTGCTGATCGGGCTCGGCTGCGTGGCGCTCACCGTGGCGATCTCCGCGCCGGCGGGCTACGCGCTGGCCCTGCTGCACCTGCGCGGCGGGCGCACGCTGAACTTCCTGCTGCTGGTCGCGCAGATGATCCCCGCCGTCGTCATGGCCATGGGCTTCTACGCGGTCTACAACAACCTCGGGCTGCTGAACACCGTGGGCGGGCTGATCGTCGCGGACTCGACGGTCGCGGTGCCGTTCGGAGTGCTGCTCTACACGGCGTTCATGTCCGGCATCCCGCGCGAGCTGCTGCAGGCGGCGCGGGTGGACGGCGCGGGCGCCTGGCGCACCTTCCGCTCGATCGTGCTGCCGGTGAGCCGCAACTCGACCCTGACGGTCGCGCTGTTCGCCTTCCTGTGGGCCTGGTCCGACTTCATCTTCGCCTCGACCCTGAGCCGCAACGGCGACCTGATCCCCATCACGCTGAGCATCTACAACTACATCGGCAACAACACCACGCAGTGGAACGCCATCATGGCGACCGCAGTGGTCGCGTCGGTGCCCGCGGCGATCCTGCTCGTCGTGGCGCAGCGCTACGTGGCGGCGGGCGTCACCGCCGGTGCCGTCAAGGACTGACGAAGGAACTCCGTGACAACTCATCACTCGGCGCCTCCGGCGTCACCCGTCGTCCCGCAGGGCCCGCGCCGCGGGCTCGGCGTCGGCGAGCTGCGGCTCGACGGCGGCTTCTGGGGAACGCTCCAGGAGACGAACGCGACCGCCACGCTGCGGCACTGCCTCGACTGGATGGAACAGCTCGGCTGGCTCGGCAACTTCGACCGCGTCGCGGGCGGCGCCACGGGCGGGGAGCGGCCGGGCTGGCAGTTCTCCGACTCCGAGGTGTACAAGCTGCTCGAGGCGCTGGCCTGGGAGTACGGCCGCACGGGCGACCCGGCGGTCGATGCCCTGCTGGGCAAGGTGGTGGACCGGGTGGCGGCCGCGCAGGACGCGGACGGCTACCTGAACACGTGCTTCGGCCACACCGGCCAGCCGGGCCGGTACACCGACCTCTCGACCGGCCACGAGCTGTACTGCACCGGGCACCTGCTGCAGGCCGCGGTGGCCCGGGTGCGGACGGTGGGGGAGGACGATGCCCTGGTCGACGTCGCCCGCCGCGCCGCCGACCACGTGTGCCGGGAGTTCGGTGCGGACGGGCGGGGCGCCGACGGCCGGGACGGTATCTGCGGCCACCCCGAGATCGAGCTGGGCCTCGCCGAGCTCGGCCGTGCCCTCGCCGAGCCCCGGTACACCGAGCAGGCACGGATCTTCGTCGAGCGGCGCGGGCACGGCACGCTCGCGCCGATCGCACTGCTCAGCCCCGCCTACTTCCAGGACGACGTGCCTGTGCGCGACTCCGACGTCTGGCGCGGCCACGCCGTCCGCGCGCTCTACCTGGCGGCCGGGGCGGTCGACGTCGCGGTCGACACCCACGACGACGACCTGCGCACCGCCGTGGAGCGGCAGTGGGCACGTTCCGTGGAGCGGCGCACCTACCTGACGGGCGGCATGGGCTCGCGGCACCAGGACGAGGGGTTCGGCGACGACTGGGAGCTGCCGCCGGACCGCGCCTACTGCGAGACGTGCGCGGGCGTCGCCTCGGTGATGGTCTCCTGGCGCCTGCTGCTCGCCACGGGCGAGGTGCGGTACGCCGACCTCGTCGAACGCACGCTCTACAACGTGGTGGCGACGTCACCGCGCACCGACGGGCAAGCCTTCTTCTATGCCAACCCGCTGCAGCAGCGCGAGCCCGGCGCCGACGTGCGGCCCGACGCCGTCAACCCCCGCGCCGAGGGCGGCGTGCGTGCGCCCTGGTTCGACGTGTCGTGCTGCCCCACCAACGTCGCGCGGACCCTGGCCTCGTGGCAGGCGTACGCGGCGTTCGTCGACGAGGTGCCTGGAGGCTCGGGTGGTGACTCGGGCGCCGTGGTCACCCTGGCCCAGTACGCCGCGGGCGAGGTGCGGGTGTCGCTCGGTGGCGACAGCGGCGAGCTCGTGCTGCGCGTCGCCACCGACTACCCCCACGACGGCCGGATCGCCGTGACGGTCGTCGGCGCTCCGGACCGGCCCGTGACGCTGCGCCTGCGCGTGCCGCACTGGGCCGACGCCGCCACGCTCACCGCCACGGACGGGTCGACCACCGGCGTCGGGCCGGGGTGGGCCACGGCCGGCGTGCTCGCCGCGGGCGACGTGGTCACGCTCGACCTGCCCACCGCCCCGCGGCTGACCTGGCCCGATCCGCGCGTCGACGCCGTGCGCGGCACCGTCGCGGTCGAGCGCGGGCCGCTCGTGCTGACGCTCGAGTCGGTGGACCTGCCGGCCGGCGTGCCGCTCGACGCGGTGCGGCTCGACCCCGCCGTCGAACCCCGTGCGCACGAGGACGGTGCGCTGGTGCGGGCCCATGTCGTGGAGCTCCCGGACAGCGGGGCGGGCAGTCCACCGTTCGGCGCGGTGCGCCCCGGCGGCGCACCCGTCACCGCGCTGGACCTGCCGCTCGTGCCGTACCACCGGTGGGCGGAGCGCGGCCCGTCGACCATGCGCGTGTTCGTCCCCACCATCTCGAAGGAGACCCGATGACCGACCAGAGGGACCCGGCCGCGGCCGTGGTGAACCCGATCGAGCTGCCCGTGCGTGCGGACGGCACGCGCCTGACGTGGCGCGGTAGCGGTGAGACGCTCGTCGTGGAGCCCTGGGGCCGCGACAGCGTGCGCGTGCGCGCGACAGTGCTCGGCGATGTCGAGGATACCGACTGGGCGCTGCTGCCGCCGGACCCGGCCGCCCACGAGGGCGCGCGGGTCGAGCTGCGCGCCGACGGCGCGACGCTGGTCAACGGCGGCATCCGGGTCGAGCTGACGACCACCACGGCCTACACCGAGGTGGTGGGCTACGAGGTCTCGCACTGCGAGCTGGCGTTCTACGACGCCGACGGGCGGTTGCTGCTGCGCGAGCTCGACCGCGGCGGCTCGCTCCAGCTCCGCGCCCGGAACTTCCGCCCGCGGCTCGGCGACGACGGGCACACGCTCACGGCGTCCTTCCTGTCCGACCCGGACGAGAAGCTGTACGGGATGGGGCAGTACCAGCAGCACGTGCTGGACCTCAAGGGTTCCACGTTCGAGCTGGCGCACCGCAACTCGCAGGCGAGCGTGCCGTTCGTGCTCTCCAGCGGCGGGTACGGGTTCCTGTGGCACGACCCGGCGATCGGCCGCGCGACGTTCGCGCGGAACCGCACCGAGTGGCACGCGGAGTCCACCCGGCAGCTCGACTACTGGGTGACCGCGGGCAGCACGCCCGCGCAGATCTCGCGCGCCTACGCGGACGCCACCGGGCACGCCCCGATGATGCCCGAGCGAGGGCTCGGGTTCTGGCAGTGCAAGCTGCGCTACTGGAACCAGGAGCAGCTGCTGGAGGTGGCGCGCGAGCACCGCCGGCGCGGGCTCCCGCTGGACGTGATCGTCGCCGACTTCTTCCACTGGCCCAAGATGGGCGACTACCGGTTCGAGGAAGAGTTCTGGCCGGACCCGGCCGCGATGGTCGACGAGCTGCGCGACCTGGGCGTCGAGCTCATGGTCTCGGTGTGGCCGCAGGTCTCGCTCGAGTCGGAGAACGACTCCTACCTGCGCCGGAACAACCTGCTGGTGCGGTCGGACCGAGGCATCGACGTCCAGATGGCGTTCCAGGGCGCCAGCACCTTCCTGGACGTGACCAACCCCGAGACGCGGCGCTGGCTCTGGGACGTCTGCCGGCGCAACTACGGCTCGCACGGCATCCGCACGTTCTGGCTGGACGAGGCCGAGCCGGAGTACGGCGTGTACGACTACGACGCCTACCGGTACCACCTGGGCCCGGCGCTGCGCGTGGGCAACGTCTACCCGCAGGCGTTCGCGCGCGCCTTCTACGAGGGCCAGGTGGCCGACGGCGAGACCGACGTCGTGAACCTGGTCCGTTGCGTGTGGGCGGGCAGCCAGCGCTACGGGGCGTTGGCCTGGTCGGGCGACATCTCGTCGACGTTCGAGGACCTCGCGCGCCAGGTCACCGCGGGCATCCACATGGGCGTCGCGGGGATCCCGTGGTTCACCACCGACATCGGCGGGTTCCACCGGGGCGACGTCACCGACCCGGCGTTCCACGAGCTGCTCGTGCGCTGGTTCCAGTTCGGCGCGTTCAGCCCCGTCATGCGGCTGCACGGCGACCGGCTGCCCGGGCACGAGGTGGTCGCCGAGGACGGCTCGCCACGCCTGGGCTCGGGCGGACCCAACGAGCTGTGGAGCTTCGGCGACGAGGTGTACGGCGTGCTCGAACGCTACGTCCACCTGCGCGAGACGCTCCGCGACTACGTGCGTGGCGCCATGCGCGCCGCGCACACCGACGGTCAGCCCGTGATGCGCGGCCTGTTCCACGAGTTCCCGGACGACGCGCGCGCCTGGGAGGTCGACGACCAGTTCTTGCTCGGCCCGGACCTCCTCGTCGCTCCGGTGCTCGTCGCCGGGGCACGGGAGCGCGACGTCTACCTGCCCGCCGGCGCCCGCTGGACCGACGCGGCCACGGGCGAGGTGCACGACGGCGGTGCCGTGGTGCACGCCGATGCGCCGCTCGACGTGGTGCCGGTGTTCCTGCGCGACGGCGCACTGCCGCACGTGGTCGGCCGCACGACGGGCCAGGTCGCGCCGGGCACGCCCACCGACCCGGCCTGACCCGTACCGCCGGCGCTCGCGGTGGCTTGCGGCTTGCCGCGGCTTGCCGCGTGAGGTCGGCTGGTTGCACCGAGATCGGCACATCTTGGAGCCGATCTCGGTGCAACGGGCCGACGTCGCAGGGGACTGCCGAACGCGGCTCGTCGTGAGCGACTAGACGAACGCCCCGAGCACCAGCACCACGACCAGGGCCACCACGGACAGCACCGACTCCATGAGGGACCAGGTCTTGAAGGTCTGGCCCACGGTCATCCCGAAGTACTCCTTGACCAGCCAGAAGCCCGCGTCGTTGACGTGGGAGAGGAACACCGAGCCGGCGCCCACCGCGAGGACGAGCAGGGCGGCCTGCGCGGGTTCCAGCCCGGCCGCCAGCGGCGCCATGATGCCCGCGGCGGTGATCGTGGCGACGGTCGCCGACCCGGTGGCGACGCGGATGAGCGCCGCGACCAGCCAGCCGGCCAGCAGCGGCGTGATCCCCGCGTCGGCGATGCCGGACGCGATGACGTCGCCGACGCCGGAGTCCACGAGCGTCTGCTTGAAGCCGCCGCCCGCGCCGACGATGAGCAGGATCCCGGCGATCGGGGCGAACGACGAGCCCACCAGGTCGCCGAGCTGCTGTCGCGTGCGGCCGACGGCGGTGCCGAACGCGACCAGCGCGAACAGTGCGGTCAGGAGCAGCGCGACGAGCGGTTCGCCGAGGAACTCCAGCACCGTGCCGTAGGCCGTTCCCTCCGTCCCGGTGATCTCGACGACCGAGCGGGCGAGCATGAGCAGCACGGGGAGCAGCACGACCAGCACCGACATGCCGAACGACGGCTTGCGGAGCCCGGCGGTCGCATTCGGTGACGTGCCGGACCCACCGTCCGCCCCGTTGCTCGCCCCGCCGCCGGACATGCCGAGCACGGTGGCAGGGGGCTCGAGCCGCACCCAGCGCGTGAGCGGGATGGCGAGCAGCGGCCCGGCGAGGATCACGGTAGGCACGGCGACCAGCAGACCGAACCCGAGCGTGAGGCCCAGGTCCGCACCGAGCGCGTCGATGGCGAGCAGCGGGCCGGGGTGCGGCGGTACCAGGCCGTGCAGCGCCGAGAGCCCGGCGAGTGCCGGGATGCCGACCAGCACGGGGTTGGCGCGCATACGGCGGGCGACGATTATCACCACGGGGATGAGCAGCACCACGCCCACCTCGAAGAACAGCGGGATGCCGACCACGAACGCGATGAGCGCCATGGCCCAGGGCAGCCGCTTGGCCGGCGTCCTGTCGAGGATGGTGTCGACGATGCGGTCGGCGCCGCCGGAGTCGATGAGCAGCTTGCCGATGATCGCGCCGAGCGCGATGAGCACGCCCACGCCCGCGACCGTGGTGCCGAGCCCCGTGGTGAAGCTCGTGAACGTGTCGGTCAGGCCGATGCCGGCCACCGCCGCGAGCACCCCGGACCCGAGCACGAGGGCCAGGAACGGGTGCATCTTGAGCCACACGATGAGCGTGACGATGACGGCGATGCCGGCGACGGCCGCGACGACGAGCTGCGGCGTCGAGGCGGTCGGTGCGGCGTCGGCGGCGTGGGGGAGTGCCGTCACGGCGGCGCCCTGGGCGAGCAGATGGGCGGTGTGGAGCATCAGTTGCCCTCCGTGGCGTCGGTCCGGTCGAGACCGCGCAGGATCTCGTCGACGATCTGGTCCGGACGCGGCGCGATGTCGACGGAGAACCCGGGCTCGTCGTCCTGCAGCGGTTCGAGTGCGGAGAGCTGCGAGTCGAGCATCTCGGGCTTCATGAAGTGGCCGGCGCGCGCCTGGATGCGCGTGCGCAGCAGCTCGTAGGAGCCGGTGAGGTGCACGAACTGCACGCTGCCCGCCGCTGCGTCGCCGCCGGCCGACTCCAGCAGCTCGCGGTAGCCGCGCCGCAGTGCGCTGCACGGGACCACCGCGCTGCGCCCCTCGGCGAGCTCCTGGGCGAGCCAGTCGCGGATGCCGCGCAGCCACGGCCAGCGGTCCTCGTCGACCAGCGGGTGGCCGGCGGCCATCTTGGCGACGTTCGCCGGCGAGTGGAAGTCGTCGCCCTCCGCGAACGACGCGCCGAGCCGTCCTGCCAGGAGGGCGGCGACCGTGGTCTTGCCCGATCCGGCCACGCCCATCACGACGATCGCCCGAGGCCGTCCGGCGCCGGGTGTCCCGCTGCTTGTCTGGGTCGAGTGCATCTCTGCCTCGGTGACGTCTGTGTCCATCCGACCATCCTCACTCATTGATGACATCATTGACGCGTGATTCATATCACCAATAGGACGGGTCGTCCGGCCCGCCCCACTAGGCTGAGGAGATGCCGCCCGTGCTGCACAGCCCCGTGCTCGACGCCCTGGGTCGCCGTATCACCGGCGGCGACCTGCCGGCCGGGGCCGCCCTGACGCTGGACGGGATCAGCGCGGAGTTCGCCGTGTCGCGCACCGTCGCGCGCGAGGCGATGCGCCTGCTCGAAGGCCTCGGGCTGGTGCGTTCCGGGCCGCGCGTCGGCATCGTCGTGCTGCCGCACGACGCGTGGAACGTGCTCGACCCCAAGGTCATCGGCTGGCGGCTCGACGGTCCTGGACGTGCCTCGCAGCTACGGTCCCTGACGGAGCTGCGCCAGGCCGTCGAGCCGCTCGCCGCGGCGGGCGCGGCCCGCGGCGCGTCCGCCGCGGTCCGGGACGAGCTCGTCGCCGTCGCCCTGCGCATGCGCATGCTGGGCGAGGCCGGTCAGGGGGACGGCGAGGAGTTCCTGGCGCTCGACGTCCGGCTGCACACGCTGTTGCTGCGCTCCTGCGGCAACGAGCTGTTCGGCGCGCTGGCCGACGTCGTCGCCGTCGTCATCTCGGGGCGCACCCACCTGGGGCTCATGCCCGCGCACCCGGCGCCGGGGACCCTCGACGCGCACGAGGCCGTGGCGCGTGCCGTCGCCGCCGGCGACCAGGACGCGGCCGAGGCGGCCATGGCCCGGATCGTGCGCGAGGTGCGCGGGGCGCTGGGTCGACCGCTCGCCGGTTAACCGTCAAGGATGCTGGGCACGGGTGCCTCCCGTGCACCAGAATGTCGGCGTGACCCCGGTCCACCAGCCCCGACGCCCCCGCGACGCGCGGGGTCCCGTCGCGGCGTCGGTGGCGACGTCGGTCGCCCTGCTGTCCCACCTGGCCGGTGGCGGCGTGGTGCCGAGCGGGCTGTGGGTGGTGGTCCCGTGGGCGCTGTCGCTCGCGGTGTGCACGGCCCTGGCGGGCCGTCGCCTCTCCCTGTGGCGGACGGCGGTGTCCGTCGCCCTGAGCCAGCTCCTCTTCCACGCGCTGTTCGTGCTCGGCGCGGCCGATGTGCCCGGTGCGCCGCGTGGTCCGGGGCCGGGCATCGAGCACGGCCCGCACGGCGGGAACCCGCTGCCGACGTCGCCCGCGTACCTGCCGGAGCTGATGGCGGCCGACGCGACCATGTGGATCTGGCACGGCGTCGCGGCCGCCGTCACCGTCGGCGCGCTGGTCAGCGGAGAGCGCACCCTGCTGCGGCTGCGTGAGCTGGCCGGGTGGACTGCCGCCCGCCTGCGCCGGCGCCTGCCGACGCCCGCACACCTGGCCGCGCCCCTCGCCGTCGTGCGCGTCACGGTGCCCGACTGGTTCACCGGCTCCTTTCCCGCTCGTCCTGAGGTGTCGCCGTCGCGGCGGCGCGGGCCACCCCGCACGCACGCGATCTGAGCCGTCGCCCCGCGCGACCCCTTTCCGAGCACCGACCAGCTCCGCCGCGCCCGCCGTCCTGCCCTGGACGCGCCGGGCGGGAGCGCTCCGTGCTGCCCTCAGGACCCGGAAGTGACAACCCCTCATGACCACTGCTGTCCCCGCGACCGCCTCCCCGACGCCCGAACGCGCCACCCCTGACAACCGCCCGCCCGGACCCGACGGGCCCGCCCGGCGCTCCCGCTGGTTCGGTCCCCTCCTGCTCCGGCTGCACTTCTACGCGGGCCTGCTCGTAGGCCCGTTCATCCTGATCGCGGCCGTCAGCGGCGCGCTCTACGCGCTCACGCCGTCGATCGAGCAGGTCGTCTACCGGCACGAGCTGCACGCGCCGGTCACGGCCACACAGCTCACCCTGGCCGAGCAGACCCGGATCGCCCGCGAGCATCTCGGCGACCTCGAGGTGACGCCGTCCGCCGTCCGACCGGCCCCCGGGCCGGGCGACACGACCCGCGTCATGTTCGCCGACGGCACGCTGGGCGAGAGCGAGTCCCGCGCCGTGTTCGTCGACCCGGGTACGGGCGAGGTACGCGGCGACCTGACTGTCTACGGCAGCGGCGGCGCCCTGCCGATGCGCACCTGGCTCGACCAGCTGCACCGCAACCTCCACCTCGGCGAGACGGGGCGCCTCTACAGCGAGCTGGCGGCGTCCTGGTTGGGGATCGTGGCGCTCGCGGGCCTCGGTCTGTGGATCCGGCGCATCCGGATGTCGCACACCCGGCGTGCTACCGCGAAGGACATGCTCCGGCCCGCCCGCGGCCGCACCGGGTACCGGCGCCTGTTCAGCTGGCACACGTCCGTCGGCATCTGGGTGCTGCTCGGGGCGCTGTTCCTCTCGGCTACCGGTATCACCTGGTCGCAGCACGCGGGCGGCAACGTCGAGGACCTGCGTGCGGCCTTCGACGCGACCACACCCACGGTGGACGCGAGCCTGCCGGACGGCGGTGCGGCGGACGGCGGCGCGGACACCGATGAGCAGGGCGCAGGGCACGGGGAGCACGCGGGCCACGGCGCCACGGGACCCGCGGACGGCGGGGGAGCGACCGACCTCGCGCTGTTCGACGCCGTCCTCGCCACCGCGCAGAACGTGAACGTGAACACCGGGGCGGTCGAGATCCAGCCGCCCGCCGAACCCGGTACCGCGTGGGTGGTGCAGGAGATCCAGCGCAGCTACCCGACCGAGGTCGATGCGGTGGCGGTGGACCCCACGACGCTGCAGGCGGTGCACCGTGTGGACTTCGTCGAGTTCCCGCTCGCCGCGAAGCTCGCCCGCTGGGGGATCGACGCCCACATGGGTTCGCTGTTCGGCCTGTCCCACCAGCTCTTCCTGTTCTTCCTGGCGAGCGGTATCGCGACGATGGTCGTGCTCGGTTACCTCATGTGGTGGAAGCGCCGGCCCACACGCGACCCGCGGCCGCTGGCCGGCACGCCGCCGCGGCGCGGTGCGCTCCGGGGTGCACCGTGGTGGGGCGTCGGGGTCGTGCTGGCCGCCGCGGTCCTGGTCGGGTGGTGGCTGCCGCTGGTCGGTTGGACGCTGGCGGGCTTCGTCGTCGTCGACGTGGTGGTGGGTTTGGTCAGGAGGCGCAGGGCCTGGCGCAGGGCCTAGCGCAGGGCCGCGAGCAGCGGTAGCCGGACGGCGGGCGGCAGCGGCGCGCCGTCCGGCCGCGCCGCGATCGACCGGAGCTGCAGTGCCACGAACCTGCGGGAGGCCGCCACCGCGGCCTTCCGCGAGGTCGCCCGGATGCCGGAGTTGGCCATGATCAGCATGATCAGGTCGTCGAGCACGAAGTCGCGGCGCAGGCTGCCGGAGTCCTTGGCATGCTGGATCAGCTCGCCCAGGCAGCGGAGGGCGTGCGTACGCTCCTGGGCGAAGTCGGCCGCCTTGGGGAACGCCGTGACGAACGCGGCGGTGAAGCCCCGGTCGACCGCGTGCATGACGCACACCTCCTCGATCACCGTGCTCAGGCCGTGCCACGGGTCGGGGTCGTGCAGCCCTCCCTCGACGATCCGCCTGCAGGTTGCCATCTGCTCGGCGAACGCCTCGGTGACCAGCGCCTCCTTGGTCGGGAAGCGTCGGTACAGCGTCGCCGGGCCGACGTCGGCGCGGCGCGCGACCTCCCGCATCGAGACTCCGATGCCCTCCTGCGCGAACGCCGCGCGCGCCACCTGGAGGATGCGGTCGCGGTTGTCGCGCGCGTCGGAGCGCAGGTCGTGCCGCGGCGTGCCGGACCGGACGGGGTGTTCCACATCAACAGGATGGCGCAGCCGGCCCGAGATTGCCAGACCGCTGCGCGTGCGGATCAGTCGGATGCGGCCCGGCAGCCGGCACCCGACGCCCGGTGGGTCAGTTCTGCAGCAGCACCTTGATCGCGCGCCGTTCGTCCATGGCGCGGTAGCCCTCGGCCACCTCGGACAGGGGCAGCGTGAGGTCGAAGACCTTTCCGGGGTCGATCTCACGCTTCCACACCAGGTCCAGCAGGTGGGGCAGGTACGCGCGGACCGGCGCGACGCCGCCACGCAGACCCTTGTTGCCCCAGAACAGCGCGTCGGTGGGGAGGTCGCCGTGCGGTACGCCGACGATGCCGATCATGCCGCCCGGCCGCACCAGCTCGACCGACTGTGCCCGGGCCTCCTCGGTGCCCACGCACTCCAGCACCGCGTCCGCGCCGATACCCTCGGTCAGCTCGCGCACCTGGGCCAGGCCCTCCTCACCGCGCTCGGCGACGATGTGGGTGGCCCCGAACTCCCGCGCCACTTCTTGCCGCGACTCGTGCCGGCTCATCGCGATGATCGTCGTCGCGCCGAGCTGCGCCGCGGCCAGCACCCCGCTGAGCCCGACGGCGCCGTCGCCGACCACCACGACGCTCGAACCCGGCCCGACGCCGGCCGAGACCGCCGCGTGCCAGCCGGTGCACATCACGTCGGAGAGGCTCAGCAGGCTCGGGATCAGGTCGGCGTCCGGCTCGCCGGGGGTCGCGAGCAGCGTGCCGTCGGCGTTCGGGATGCGGATCTTCTCGGCCTGGCAGCCGTCGTAGCCGCCGCCGTGCAGGCAGTTGGCGTGCATTCCCTTGCGGCAGACGGCGCACGTGTTGTCGCTGTGCTTGAAGCCGCCGACCACGAAGTCGCCGGGCTTGACGGTGGTCACCGCGTCGCCGACCTGCTCGACCACGCCGACGTACTCGTGCCCGATGGGTACGGGCCGCCTGACCTGCGATATGCCGCGGTAGCGCCACAGGTCGGAACCGCACACGCACGCGGCGACGGTGCGGATGACGGCATCGGTCGGCTCGATGACGACGGGGTCTGCCCGCTCCTCGAAGCGGACGTCCCCAGGGCCATGAATGATTGCTCCTCGCATGTCCCTATTGAACACGCCGTTTGAACACGCTGTTTGAACACGCCGTGCCGACGGGAGCCCGCCGGGACACGGGAGCTCACGGCGTCCGGGGCTCCCGCGTCCGGGGACGTCAGCGCGTGGCGGCGCGGACGACGTCGGCCAGCGGGGTGGCGGGGCGACCCACGAGACGGGCCAGGTCCTGGCTGTCGGACTCGAGGTCGCCCGCGGCGATGGAGGCGTCCAGCGCGGCGACGAACCCGGCGGTTCCCGCGTCGAGGCCGTGCTGTTCCAGCTCGGCCTGGTAGTCGTGCACGGACAGGTTGCGGTGCGTCACCGTGGTGCCGGTGATCTCGGTGATCGTCGCGGCGAGCTCGTCGAAGGTGAACGGCTGGCCGGCGAGCTCGTGGACGGCGTCGGCGTCGTCGTCCGCCAGGAGTGCGGCTGCTGCCGCGGCGGCGTAGTCGGCGCGCGGGGCGGCGGAGACCTTGCCGTTCGCCGTGGCGCTCACGATCTCGCCGCGCTCCAGGTACTCGGCGAGCCGCTCCGTGTAGTTCTCGGTGTACCAGCTGTTGCGCAGCAGGACGGTCGGGATGCCCGACGCGCGCAGCACCTCCTCGGTGCCCTGGTGCTCGCCGGCCAGCGGGTTCGACGTGTTGTCCGCCTTGAGGATGCTGGTGTAGACGATGCGCTCGACGCCGGCGGCCTTCGCGGCGTCGATCACCGCGGTGTGCTGGGCGACGCGCGCGCCCGGCTCGCTGGCGGAGACCAGCAGCAGCCGCTGCACCCCGGCGAGCGCCGTGGGCAGGGTGTCGGGACGGTCGTAGTCGCCCTCGCGGACCTGAACGCCACGCTCGGCCAGGTCGGCGGCCTTCTCGGGAGTGCGGGCGACCGCGACGACGTCGGCGGCCGGCACGCCGCGCGACAGCAGCTCCTCGATGGCGAGGCGGCCCAGGTGGCCCGTTGCTCCGGTGACGGCGTAGGTGGTCATGGTTGGCTCCAGGGGGATCAGTGGTGGTTGCCATCAGGTAGCACTAACAAATCGAAAGTACACCACATCGGGTGCGTGGACGGGTACCCTGGGGTCGTGAGCATCCCTGACCCGGAACCCGCCGACCTGCCGGGCGACCGTGCGAACGGGCCGCCGCAGGAGCTGGTCACCGACGTCTTCGCGCGCGGCTGCACGTCGCGGGCGTCCTTCGAGGTGGTCACCTCCAAGTGGGCGTCGCTCGCGCTCCTCGCGCTGGGCGAGGGCAGCTACCGGTTCAACGCGCTGCGCCGCCGTGTCGAGGGGGTCAGCGAGAAGATGTTGTCCCAGACGCTCCAGGCCCTCGAGCGCGACGGCATGGTCACACGCGACGTCGTCACGACCATCCCGCCACGTGTCGAGTACGGCCTGACGCCGCTCGGCGAGCAGGTCGCGGCCCGGCTGCGCGCGCTGGCCGACCTCCTGGAGGCCACGGCGGCGGAGGCCGCTGGAGCCGCGCGGGACGTCGACGCCGCTCGGGCCGCCCGCCGCCCCCTCCCCAACGAGACCTCGGCTGCTTCGCTTTGAGGCCTCTCAAAGCGAAGCAGCCGAGGTCTCGTTGGAGATCGGCGGGCGGCCGGGTCGGCGGGCGGCGGCCGCGCCGGTACCCGGACACGGGGGCGGCGTCGGCCGGCATGCCGAGGGACTCCAGCGCGACCCGACCTCGCCGAGCAGGCCCACCACGCCTGCTACGTGCCGCCGCCTCGGCGTGCGGTGACCTGCTCACCCCGCCGCGACGCCGACCAGCTCCGCCGAACGCTCCCAGAGTCGGCGGGCCAGGTCGGCGTCGCCCGCCTGCGGGTTGACGCGCCGGGCGATGCGCCCGCGTTCGTAGTAGGCGCCCGACTGCCAGCCGGTGCCCGGCTCCGTCCGTGCGAAGTGCACGAGCTGCGCCGCGCCCTGCTCGGGCGACGTGAGGAACATCTTGCCGATCCGGTTCTGGTAGAGCTGCCGGAACACGCTGGTGCTCTCGGCGCCGAAGTTCGTCGCCACACCGCCCGGGTGGAAGGCTGCCGCCGACAGGCCTCGATCGTGGAAGCGGCGGTGCAGCTCCGTGGTGAACAGGATGTTCTCGAGCTTGGCGGTGCCGTAGGCGCGGTGCGCCGAGAAGTCTCGGTCGTGCTCGAGGTCGTCCATGTCGAGGTGGCCGAAGAAGCGCGCGCCGGCACTCGAGGTCTGGATCACGGCGGCGCGGCTCGCCAGCAGCTTGTCGAGCAGCAGGCTGGTGAGCAGGAACGGCGCCAGGTGGTTGAGCTGGAACGTCTGCTCGTGGCCGTCGACCGTCCTGGCCCGGTCCCCGAGGAGGCCGCCCGCGTTGTTGGCCAGCACATCGATGCGCGGGTAGGCCTCGTCGAGCTCTGCGGCCAGCCGCCGCACGTCCGCCAGTCGCGTGAAGTCGGCGACGAAGTGGTCGCCGCCCACCTCGGCGGCGACCTGCGCGGTCTTCTTCGGGTTGCGTCCGACGACGACGACGCGGTGGCCCGCCTCGGCGAGCAGGCGGGCCGCGGCGGCGCCGATCCCGTCGCTCGCGCCGGTGATGACGGTGGTCCTGGGGGAGCCGCTCGGGGGAATGTCCATGCGACACAGCATGCAGTGACTGACACAATGTGTCAACGGCGGCGCATCGTGTAGCCTCGTCGCATCATGGACGGAGACACCCAGCAGCCACGTACCGGTCTCAGGGAACGCACGCGACGGGCGATCCAGAGGGAGATCACCGAGACCGCCGAGCGGCTCTTCATCGAGCGTGGTTATGAGGCCACGACGATCGAGCACATCGCCGAGGCGGTCGGCATGTCCCGCCGCACGCTCTACCGGTACTTCTCCACCCGGGAGGACATAGTCCTGGCCAAGCTGGACGCCGTGGCCGACGACGTGCTCGGCGGGCTGCGTGCGCGGCCCGCCGGGGAACCACTCTGGGAGTCCCTGCGGCGGTCCTTCGACGGGCCCGTCGTCGACCTCGACGGCACCGCCGGCAGCGACTTCGCGGAACCGATGCAGCGCGTCATCTTCGGCACACCGGGCCTGCTGGGACGCTACCTGGAGAAGATCGAGCGGATGCAGGGCGTGCTGGAACGGGTCGTGCGCGAGCGGGCTGAGGCTGCGGGCACCCCCTGGGCGGACGACGACCCCACGCCCCGCGCCGTGGTCGCCGCCGCGCTGGGCTGCCTCCTGGCCGCACAGCACGCGTGGCTCGCGGGTGGTGCCAAGGAGAAGTTCGCGGACGTGGTCGACCGTGCCATGGCCGCCGTCGGGCCCCGGAGCTGATCCGGGGCGTCCGGCCGGCGTCGTGGTCACCCGAGCGGCGGTGGCCGGCTCAGCGTTCGTCGGAGGGCTGCGTCCTCGTCACGCGGAGCACACCGTGCAGCTCGGCGAGCCGGAACACCAGGTCCTCGACATTCTTGGACGCTCCGGAGAAGCGCAGCGTCGCGTCGATGCGCGGCGCCGTGCGCGGGTTGGGCACCTCCCGGACGGACAGGAGCGACGCCTCGAAGCCCAGCTCGGTGGCGGTGGCGAGGATGTCGCGCAGCACGCCCTCGCCGTTGCGATAGCGCACCACGAGCGTGGGCGGACGGCGTCGGCGCACCATGCGGCGTCCGACGAGCGTGAGCAGGACGACCGTGAGCAGGTGGAAGCCCGTCCCCGCCACGGCGAGCACGGGCTGACCGGCTCCGCACGCCATGCCGATGGCGGCGGTGACCCAGATCGACGCGGCGGTCGTGAGCCCGCTGACCGAGCCGCGGTTGACGAAGATGACGCCCGCGCCGAGGAACCCGATGCCTGACACGATCTGGGCGGCGATGCGCGTGGGGTCGACGATCGCGTCCGGGCTGGTCACCGACTCGAACCCGTAGGCGGACACCAGGGTGAACAGTGCGGAGCCCATGCCGACGAGCGTGTGCGTGCGCAGGCCCGCGCTCTTCGACCGGAGCTGACGTTCCGTGCCGACGACCGCTGACAGGAGGAACGCGAGCCCGAGCAGGGCGAGCTCGGTGCCGGTGGTGCTCGTGACGATGGACATCTGGGCGTCCCTCCGTGTGCAGGTGTGGTTGCCGGTCGTTGATTGATACCACTAGAGCAACCGGAGTTCGCGCTGGGTGTCCGCCGGCCGCACCGATGGCTCCCACGGCCGCACAGCGGACGGTGGCGCGCGTCCGGACTGTCGGGGTGACGGTTGCCGAACAGGCCGTGTTGCTGTGGGTGGACGATGTCTACACCAGGCAACACAGGTCGGGGGCGTAGGTCCTACCGTGGACCGGACGCCTCCAGGAGACGAGCGATCGGCAGGACGTCAGGTGATCGGCACCCTGAGGTACCGATCACCTGACGTCCTACCGATCACATCTACCGATCACTCCTGCTCGCCGCACCGTCAGCGGCGCTTGACCTCCAGGGCCGCGGTCGACTCGGAGGCCCCGAGGTCGTCCGTCCCCGCGTAGGTCGCGGTGATCGTCCAGTCACCTGCCTTCATCAGCGGCGGGACGAGCACCTCGGCGCGGCCCTTGTGCAGCTTCACGGTGCGCTCGTACGGGTGACGGTCGCCCTCGCGAGCCACCGTGACGGTCACGCGCCCCGTCGGCTGCACCTCGTCGGCGGAGACGGTGACCTTCACCCGGAACGGCTCCAGCGGACGGACCGAGGCCGGGGCCTGGATCGTCGTGCTGGTCGTCGCCGGCAGCAGGTCGTCGGGCACGAGCGCGCTGACGGCGGTGCGGTGCACACCGCCCTCGTCGGAACCCGCGTAGACCCAGGCGTTGTCCGCGCTGACGGTCAGGGACCGCACGGACATCGCCGTGAGGTCCTTCGACGCCGACACCCACGTGGCACCGCCGTCGGCCGAGACGAAGACCCCGGCGCCGTTGGCGGCGAGCCCGTACGGCTTCCACCGTGCGGCGCCCGCGACCAGGAGCCGCGTCCCGGCGGCCGGCCCGGACGGCACCTCGACGGCCACGAACGTGCCCACGGCGGCGGACGTGTTCGGCACCTCGGCGGCGCGGAACGAGTCACCGCCGTCCGTGCTGAGACGAATGCCCGGCGTCTCGCCGACCACCACGTGGTCGGTGTCCTCCGGGTCCACCCACACGGACCGGGTGTCGCTCTTGGTCAGGCGGACGAGCGTCCTCCCGAGGTCGTCCGAGCGGTACAGGCCGGACGAGGTCGCCAGCCACAGCCGCTGCTCGTCGTCCGGGTCCACCACGATCTGCTGCACGTTCAGCCCGTGGGCGTAGGCGGTCCACGTCTCGAACCCGTCCCGCGACACCATCAGGCCGGAGTCCACGAGCGAGCCGTAGCCCACGGCCACGGTGTCCTCGTCGTGCGGGGACACGGCCAGGGTCGTCGGGGTGAAGCCCCCGGTCGGACCGACCTGCGCCAGGTCGGCGTCGGTCTCGCCGGCGCCCAGGGTGAGGATGCGCCCGCCGCCGAACGCGTTGGAGCCGATCGCCCAGACGGTGCGGTCGCCCAGCGGGGACTGGACCACCTCGGTGACCTGGCGGCCGATGATTCCCTCGTGCCCGATCGAGCCCCAGTCCTGCGTGTCCGGGTCCAGGTCGGACAGGGACCGCTGGTGCAGGCCTTCGAAGTCGACCGCGCGGAGCACGGGGTCACCGTCGGCGTCGACGCCGACGTGCACGCCGGCGACGTCGCTGCCCGAGACCCCGGTCTTGGTCCACTCCTCGCCGTCGTCGGTCGTGTAGTACCCGGCGTTCTCCATGGACATGACGATCTGGGTGGCGGGTGTGCCGGGCCAGTGGTCCACGTCGGTGGCGAGCGGGCCGCGCACGGGCAGCGGGTGGGTCTGCCACGTCGCGCCCAGGTCGGAGCTCGTGCTGTAGGACGACAGGCCCGACGCGTAGACGGTGCCGTCGACCAGGGTGGTCACCGTGACGTAGGACTGCTCGGTGTCGGCGCCCTCGGACCAGGTGGCGCCCGCGTCCTGCGACGTGAGCGCGACGCCGTCGCCGCGCACCAGCACCGCGGTGGAGCCCTCGGCCACGACGCCCTGGGGGCGGTCGGGGTAGTCCGTGGTGACGTAGGTGTGGGTGACCTCGCGGCCCCCGGTCAGGACGTCGGCGACCCGGTAGATGCCGTCGTAGGTGGCGATCAGCAGGTCGTCGTCCGCGAACGCGGCACCGGACACCGGACCGTTCCACAGCGGGGCCACACGGCGCCAGCGCTGTCCGCCGTCCTGGCTGAGATAGAGCCCGTCGTCGGTGACCGCGGCGAGCGCGTCACCGTGGGCCACGAACTCACGGATGGCGACGTCCGGGAACGGCAGGACGGTCCAGGTGGCACCGGCGTCGGGCGTGTGCACGATGCGGCCGGAGTAGCTGGCGTCGAGCACCACCGCGCCCGTTGCGCCGTTCAGGGCGACGTAGAACCCTCCGGCGGTCGCCGGGTCGGCCACGGGGATGCCCCAGCCGTCGGCGACAGGCATGCTGCGCACCCGCTGCCAGGACCGGCCGTAGTCGGTGGTGACGAAGGGGTGCACGCCGGATCCGGTCATCGCCAGGCCGGTGCCCGGGGTGGTGGGGGAGGTGGCCAGCTGGCGGGCCGCGCCGGACAGGCCGACCTGCTCCCACTCGCCGGGCTGGTCGGCGCCCTCGGACTGCACACCGCCGGTGCCGGTCAGGGTACGTCCGGTGACGGTCGCCCGGGCGTCGATCCGGTAGGTGCCGGGCTCGTCGAGCGGCACGGTGCCGCGGTACCAGCCAGGGCTGCTGCTGACGGGGGTCAGGGACGCCGTGTACTTCTCGCCGGACGGCGCGGTCGCCGTCGCCGTGGGTGCCGCCTCGGGCGCCAGGGGCGTGAAGACGAACACCTCGGTGCTCCCGGTCGCCAGCGACGGCGACGTCTGGACCCGCAGCGGTCGCACGTAGGCCGCGTAGGGGACGCGCAAGGTCGTGCCGTCCGAGACGGTGCCGACGACGACGCCGGAGGTCTCGGTGTCGATCGAGCCGGACTCCGGTGACGTGGTCCCGGGGGTGACGGTGAGGTCGACCGAGGCGCTCCGCCCGGCCGGGATCTTCACCTGGCGCGCGGACAGCTCGGCGTGGCCGGTGCTGCCGTCGGCGGGCCGGGCGGCGAGCTTGACGGTCACGGCCTTGGCACCGGAGTTGCGCAGCACCACGGTGCTGGTGCGCACCGGGTCCTTGCCCATGTCGGCCAGCCCGAGCGAGACGGCGTCGGGCGTCGCGGTGACCTGCTGGCCCACGGCGGCCGCGATGTCCAGCTTGCCGGCGCCCTGGGCGGACGGCGACACGTCGGCCTCGTCGGACCTCAGCGCCTGGGCGCTGCCGATCAAGGTCGCGCGCAGCTGCTCGGCGCTCTGCTCGGGACGGGCCTGGGCCAGGAGTGCGGCGGCCCCCGCGACGTGCGGGGCGGCCATGGAGGTACCCGACATGCGGTACTGGTTGCCGTCGACCTCGAACTCGGCCGGGATGTCGGACATGATCTCGAACCCGGGCGCCACGATCTCGGGCTTGAGCGTCATGGCGTTGCTCGGACCACGGGAGCTGAAGTCCGTGATGGTGTCGGTCCGGTCGACCGACCCGATGGTGGCGCGCGCGGTGCCGGCCTCGACCTCGGGCTTGAACGTCTGGTACTGGGCCGAGCTGATGTTCATCATGACCAGGCTCTCGCGGCGCAGGTCGAACCCGCCGCCGGCCAGGATGTTCGCTGAGCCCTGGGGTCCGGAGCCGCCGTCGCCCGCCGGGTCCGTGGGGCTCGGCGTGTACAGCAGGGCCCCGACGGCGCCGTGCTCCTCGGCCAGCTGGGCCTGCAGCAGGTGCGGGCCCAGGACCTGGCCCAGGGAGGTGGTGGTCATGCTCTCGATGACGACGATCGCACCGCGCACGTCGCCGGCTTCCTCGTAGTCCTCCTCGTCGAACCCGTCGCCGACGTCGACCAGCCGGGCCTTGAGGCCCTTGGCCGGCGGGTTGGCCGACAGCGGGAACCGGGTCACGTCCAGCGGACGACGCGCGTCGCCCTTCCGGGCGCCGTCGAGGGTCAGTGTCGGGTCGGACACCCCGGTGACCTGCGCGCCCACGGCGATGACGCCCTCGGCTGCGGCCGGTGAGCTGACGCTCTGGTCGTACGGCCCGGCGTTGCCGGCCGCAGCCACGACCACGACGCCCTGTCGCACGGCGGCGGTGGAGGCCCGGCCCAGCGGGTCGGTGCCGTCGCCGTGCGTGCCGAGGCTCATGTTCACGACGTCGGCCGGGTGGTCGCCCAGCGGGTCGATGGCGGCGTCCAGCGCGAGCAGCAGGTCCTCCGTGGTACCGCCGCCGTTCGCGTCCAAGGCCTTCCACGCCGTCAGCGTCACATCTGGGGCCATGCCCGTGAGGTTGTCACCGCCCGCGCCGACGATGCCGGCCACGTGCGTGCCGTGCATGTGGTCGTCCATGGGGTCGGCGTCGTCGTTGACGAAGTCGTAGCCGCCGGCCACGCGGTGGCCGGGGCCGAACCCGCCGCCGAGGTCGGCCAGCGTGTAGTCGATGCCGGTGTCGATGATCGCCACGGTGCGGCCCTCGCCCTTGACGGGTACGCCGTCCGCGTCGGTGCGCTTCCAGACCTTCGGTGCGCCCGTGGCGGGGATGTTGGCCTCGCCGCCGAGGATCCGGACGGGTGCGTCCTCGGTGACCCGTGCGACGCCGGGGGCGGAACGCAGCTCGGCCAGGTCCGCCGGGTCCACGGTCGCGACCACGGCGTCGAGCACACCCGTGACCGACCGGGTGTCGTCGAGGTCCACACCCTGACGGTCGGCCCAGGAGGTGACGCCGCCCTGTGCCTCCTCGACGGTTTCGACGGCGGCCCGGTACTCGGCGGCGAACGCGCTGCGCGCCGTGGCCTGACGGGCGCGTGCCGCGGCGACCTTGGACTGACCGACGACCTCGGCGGCGTTCGGGGCGTCGAGCTCGATGATGACGCGGACCGGGTCACGGCCGGCTGCGGGGTCCGGTGCCGCGACAGCGGCGCCCGGAGACAGGATCAGGGAGACCGAGACGAGGGCGCCCGTGCACAGGGCACCCCGGCGGCGGCCGGAGAACAGAGGTTGCATGACGGTTGTCTAACCGCCGCCTGCCCGGATGGGCAATGGTCCGCCTGGCCGGACCCGGCCACTGGCCGGTACCGGCCGCAAGTGTTTACACAGCGGACACGCAGGAAGGCGGTTTTCACCCGGTCAGCGGCTCAGATCCAGCCCCGCCGAACCGCCTGCACGCCGGCCTGGAACCGGTTGGCCGCACCGAGCCGTCGCAACAGGTCCGCGCTGCGCCGCCGCAGCGTCCGTTCCGACAGGCCCAGCTCGCGGGCGATCGTCTCGTCCTTGGCGCCCGAACCGAGCAGCGCGAGCAGCGCCCGGTCGTCCTTGCCCGGCCCGCGGTCCGGGGGAGCAGCGCCCTCCAGGGTGTCGGCCGCCGGCACCTCCACCGAGTCGTTCCACACCGCCTCGAAGGCGGCGCACAGCAGCTCCACGAGGGGTCCGCCCTCCACGACCACGGCGGTGGGCCGCTGGGGGTCGAGCGAGGCGCTGACCAGCGCCGTCCGCCGGTCGGCGATGGCCAGCTTGGTGGGCAGGTGCCGCGCGATGCGGGCCCGCTCGCCCTGGGAGGCGGCGTAGCGGATCTCCGCCCACGCGCCCGGCCGGTCCAGCACCTCCGCGGCGTACACGGCCCGCCACAGCACGCCGCGCTCCAGCACGAGCGGCTCCACGGGGTTCTCGCCGGCCAGGACGTAGGGCGGCCGGTCGAACGCCATGAACTCGCCGGTCACCTCGTGCTCCAGGCGTGTGTACCAGGCACCGACCAGCGCCGGGTCGTCGATCACGTGGACGCCGGAACCGGGTTCGCCGGCGTCGGTGGTGAGCTCGAACAGCCCGGCCAGGTCCGGGATCGCCGCGCGTACCCGGTCCAGATGCATCGCCGTGCGCTCCGTCAGGGCGCGCAGGGCGATGCGCGGGTCCACCGCCGTGTACTCGCCGTCGCTGCCGCTGGTCCGGTTGATCAGGCCCGCCGCACGCAGGCGTGCCAGCATGCCTGCGGCATCCGTGCCGTCCAGTGGCACGCCCTGCTCGACGTCCTGCACGCGCACCGTGCCCTGGGCGAGCACGTAGCGGTAGACCAGCCGCGTGTCGTCGTCGATGCCGACGGCGTCGAAACCCGTGTCGGTGTCGACGCCGTCGGCGCTGTGTGCGGGATCTGGGTCCGGTGCCATGCAGCACAGGGTAGGCGCAGGCTCGGTGTGTCCCGGGCACGCCACCGGCGCGCGCCCGTCGACGGGTGAAACGACGTGGCGTCCCGCGGCCGGCGCACTAATCTGTGCCTCAGGGGCCGCTCGATCTCGAGGCGGGCCCGCAGGTGATTCTGCCTGTGATTTTGCATGTGATTCTTCGTGCGACAGGAGCACTGATGGCGAACCTGACCACCATCGAGCGGTCGCCCGATCCTGAGACGCACGAGCCGGGCAAGGGCTGGCCCACGATCGCCGAACGGATCCGGACCCTCGGGCAGAGCCGCCTCGGCGCGCTCCTGCTGCTGCTCGGCACGGTCGCCGCGATCGTGTGGGCCAACGCCGCCCACCACTCCTACGAGGAGTTCTGGGAGACGATCCTCACCATCGGGGTGGCTGACCTCCAGGTCGAGTTCACCCTGCACGCCCTGGTCAACGACGCGCTGATGGCCATCTTCTTCTTCACCGTCGGCCTCGAGGTGCGCCGGGAGTTCTCCATCGGCGAGCTCACCAGCTGGTCCCGGGCGGTCGTGCCCGTCGCGGCCGCCGTCGCCGGACTCGTCGTACCCGCCCTGCTCTACGTGCTCATCAGCCGCGGAACCGGCTGGGAGAGTGCCTGGGGGATCGTCATCTCGACCGACACCGCGTTCGTCGTCGGCGCCCTCGCGCTCATCGGACCCCGCGCGCCCGGCCGGCTGCGTGTGTTCCTGCTGGCGCTCGCCGTGGTCGACGACATCGGGGCGCTGTCGATCATCGCGTTCGTCTACACCGAGAACTTCGACCCGCTCCCGCTGGTGATCGCCGCGGTCGGTCTGGTGGGCGTCTACCTCACGCGGTACGTGCCCACGGGGCGTGGGCCCGTCTACGCCACGCTCTCGGTCGTCGTCTGGCTCGCCTTCCTGGCCTCCGGGGTCCACCCGACGCTGGCCGGCGTCGCCATCGCACTGCTGGTGCCGGTGTACCGGCCGAGCCGGCGGGACGTGGAGCACGCGCTGACGCTGGCGCGCACGTTCCGGCAGTCGCCCAACAGCGACTACGCGCGGGCCGCCGCGAACAGCCTGCGCGAGTCCATCTCGATCAACGAACGGCTGCAGTCCGCGTACGCGCCGTACGTGGCCTACGTGATCCTGCCGCTGTTCGCGCTCGCCAACGCGGGCGTGCAGATCAACGGCGAGATCCTGGCCGTCGCGGCCGGATCGGCCGTGACCTGGGGCGTCGTCGTGGGCCTCGTGGCCGGAAAGCTGATCGGCGTGCTGGGGTCCGGCGCGGTCATGCGGGTGCTGCGCATCGGCGACCTGGGACCCGGCCTCACGCTCGACCGGATCGCGGGCGGCGGCGCCCTGTGCGGCATCGGCTTCACGATCTCGCTGTTCATCGTGGACCTCGCCATCGACGACCCCGCGGTGCAGAACGAGGCTCGTGTGGGCGTGCTCTCGGCATCGGTCGTGGCGTTCCTGCTCGCCGCGGTGATCTTCAAGGTCTCCGACCGGCTGCACCCCGCCAAGGAGGCCGGCGCCACGCTGGTGCGACCGGTCGACCCGGCGCGCGACCACGTGTACGGCCCGCCCGACGCCCCGTACACGCTGGTCGAGTACGGGGACTTCCAGTGCGGGTTCTGCTCCAAGGCCTCGGGCGCCATCCAGGAGGTGCACCGCGAGCTGGGGGACCAGCTGCGGTACGTCTGGCGGCACGCACCGCTCGACCGGTACCACCCGAACGCGGTGGCGGCGGCCGAGGCGGCCGAGGCCGCAGCATTGCAGGGCGAGTTCTTCGCGATGGAACGGAGCCTGCTCCTGGACCAGGAGAACCAGCTGCCGTCCGACATCGTGCGGCGGGCGGCGGAGCTCGGGCTCGACGTCGACCGGTTCGAGCGCGACCTGGTGTCCCCGGAGGTGGCCGGCCGGGTGCGCGACGACGTGCTCGACGCCGAGGCGATGGACATCACGGCCGTCCCGACCTTCTTCGTCAACGGTCGACGGCACTCGGGGCCGTACGACGCGCAGTCGCTGATCCGGGCGCTGACGAGCACGGAGGCCGTTCCCGACGCGGGTGGTCGGTAGAACGTCAGGTGGCCGGCAGCCCGAGCTGCCGGCCACCTGACGCCCTACCGGCCACGCCGGGCCGCTCAGCCCTTGACCGAGCCCGACATCAGGCCGCCCACGAAGTACTTGCCGAGCACGATGTAGACCAGCAGCGTCGGCAGCGACGCGAACAGCGCGCCCGCCATGGAGACGCCGTAGTTCTGCAGCAGCGCACCGTTGGCGAGGTTGTTCAGTGCCACGGTGACGGGGCCGTTCTGCGACGACGAGAAGAACACCGCGAACAGGAAGTCGTTCCACGCGGACGTGAACTGCCAGATCAGCACCACGACGAAGCTCGGGATCGAGATCGGCAGCACGATCGACGCGTAGGTGCGCAGCATGCCCGCGCCGTCGACGCGTGCGGCCTCGATGAGCTCGTGCGGCACGGTCATGTAGTAGTTGCGGAAGATCAGCGTGGTGATCGGGATGCCGTAGACCACGTGCAGCATGATCAGCGTCGGCACGCCGGTGGGTACCCCGAGGTCCAGGACGAGCTGGGTCAGCGGGATCATCACGGCCTGGTAGGGGATGAACATCCCGAACAGGATCAGCGTGAAGACGATGTCCGCGCCCCTGAACCGCCACCGGGCCAGGACGAACCCGTTGAGCGAGCCGAGGAAGGCCGCGATGATCGCGCTGGGCACCACCACGGCGACGCTGCGCACGATCGAGGGCGCCAGCGCGGTCCACGCCGTGACCCAGTTCTCCGCGGTCCAGACCTGCGGCAGCGCCCAGGCGCGGCTCGGGTCGGCGTCGCCCGTGCCCTTGAAGCTGGTCACGAGCAGCACGTACACCGGGATCAGCACGACGACCAGGAAGAAGATCAACGCGGCGTACCGCAGCGTGCGGGCCAGCGTGTACCGGCCCTTGGTCGTGGGCCGGGGCGGGTCCACCCGGGTGCGTGGTGCGGCCAGCTGGTCGGCGGCGGCGGTCATCGCTTCTCCTCGCGGTTCGTGCGGATCAGGTACGGCACGATGACGAGCGCGACGATGATCAGCAGGATCGAGCCGACGGCGGCGGCGTTCGCGTAGTCGAAGCTCGACTTGAACACGAACATGTCGACGGCGGGAACCTTGGTCTGGTAGTTCGCGGGCTTGGAGATCGACATGATGAGGTCGAACGCCTTGAGCGACATGTGGCCGATGATGATCAGGGCGCTCAGCGCGACCGGCGACAGCTGCGGGAACAGGACGTGGCGGTACAGCTTCCACTCCGAGGCGCCGTCCACGCGGGCGGCCTCGCGCAGCTCGTCGGGGATGCCGCGGAACCCGGCGAGGAACAGCGCCATCACGTAGCCGGACAACTGCCAGATCGCGGGGATCGCGATGGCGACGATGCCGAACGTGACGTTGTTCCACCAGTTGTTCTGCAGCGCGTCCAGCCCGACGATCTGGAACAGCCGGTTCAGGCCGGAGGCCTGCTCGCCCTGGTTGGAGTTGAGCAGCCAGCGCCACACCACACCGGAGGCGACGAACGAGACCGCCATCGGGAAGAGGTAGACCGAGCGGAACAGGCCCTCACCCTTGACGGGCTTGTCGAGCATCCACGCCCACAGGAAGCCCATGACCATGGTCCCGGCCAGGAACACGACCGTGTACAGCACGAGGTTCATCAGCGAGTGCTGGAAGTCCTCGTTGGCCAGCAGGTCGAGGTAGTTGGTGAACCACACGAAGACTGCCGGCTTCTGGCCGGTGGCCTGCGCGGCGGTGTGGTTGTCCGTGAAGGACGTCGAGAAGTTGGCCGCGATCAGCCCGTAGACGAAGACGCCGACGAGGATCAACGACGGGGCGAGCATGAGCAGCGGTGGCCCGACTCGCCGCAAAGTGTTGAGCATGGAAGAAACCCCTGGTGGTGGGCGTGTGGTGACGTGCTGGTCATCGTTCGGGTGGGCGCAGTCGCGCGCCGCCGGGAGGGCCCCGACGGCGCGCGACCTGCTGGTGGCCGTCAGCCCTGTGCGGCGGCTGCCAGCTCGGACTGGAACCCGGCGAGGTCCGACGCACCGGTCGTGAACTTGCTCGTCGCGTCGGAGATCGCGTTGAGCGTCGCGACCGGGGCCGCCGCGCCGTGCGCCAGCGAGGACACGATCGTGTCGTTGCCGAACGACTCGATGGCGCTCTGCTGGTACTCGGAGAAGTCGGCCGGGTCGGCGTCGGTGCGAGCGGGGATGGAGCCCTTCGCCTTGTTGAACGCGACCTGGCCCTCGAGCGAGCCCACGGTCTCGAGCCATGCCTTGGCGCCGTCGGGGTCCGGCGTGCCCACGGGCAGGGTGAACGAGTCCGCCAGGAAGTCGAACGTCCCGTCCGTGCCGGCCACGGGGGTCGCGGTGAAGTCGGTGCCGAGCACCTTGTCCTGCTCCTCGAACGCCGCCACGGCCCAGTCGCCCATGACGTTGAACGCCGCGCTGCCGTCGATGACCAGCTGGGTCGCCTCCGGCCAGTCGAGGCCGTCACGGTCGTCGTTGGTGTAACCGATCAGCGTCTCGAAGTCCTCGAGGGCCCCCTTGACCTCGGCACCCTCCCAGTCGGTGGTGCCGTCCCACAGACCGGTGTAGCCCTCCGGGCCGAGGTCGGCGAGCAGCACGGTCTCCAGCAGGTGCACCTGGGTCCAGGTGGTGCCGATCGACAGGGGGGTCACCCCGGCCTTGTCGAGCTTGTCGAGGTCGGCGATCCACGCGTCGAGATCGGCGTACTCGGCTGACGGGTCGATGCCGTTGTCCTCGAGCACCGTCGGGTTGGCCCAGACGACGTTCGCGCGGTGGATGTTCGACGGGATCGAGTAGATCGCGCCGTCGTCCGACGAGAGGCGGTCGACCAGGTCGGCCGGGAAGGCGTCCGTCAGACCGAACTCGTCGTAGAGGTCGGAGACGTCCTCGATCTGCGCGGCGTCGATGTAGTCCTGCAGCTCCGCCCCGGCGTGGGCCTGGAACGTGTCCGGCGGGTCCTGTGCCTGCAGGCGGGTCTGCAGCAGGTCCTTCGCCGCGGAGCCCGCCCCACCGGCGACGGCGCCGTTGACGAACTCGATGTCGGTGTGCTGCTTCTCGAACTCGCCGACGAGCGCGTCGAGCCCGGCCTTCTCTGAGCCTGCCGCCCACCAGGTGAACACCTCCACCTGGCTGCCGCCGCTGTCACCGCTGTCATTGCCGCCCGAGCCGCCGCTGCCGCACGCGGCCAGCGTGAGACCGAGAACAGCGGCTGTCGCCACCGTCGCGGTCATCCTCCGGTTCACTCGCATCTGGGGTCCCTCAACCTTCCTCGGTCGCTGGAGCACCGACCCGGGGCGCCGTCGTCCGCGCGGGAGGTGTGTTCTCCCTGCGCAGGGGACGACGTCGTACCTGTGGACCGGCCGGGCGCGCCTGTACGCCCGTGAACCCGGGACCTATCGAACGGCGGACCGCCGTTGGTGTCAAGAAATGAACGCAAGCGTCGCTTGATCGTGACCTCAACGTTCAGTTCGTGTATCCAAACCCGTCAAACCGGCAGGAAGGCGGTTACCCTGGGCGATGTGCGCGCGGATCGGGTAACACCGGGTTCGCAGACCTCACTTCGTGAGGCCAACCGAGCCCGGATCGTGAGCGCCGTCCAGCAGCGTGGCTCCCTCACGCAGATCGAGCTGGCCGGCGTCACAGGGCTGTCCCCAGCCACCATCTCCAACATCGTCAAGGAGCTCACGAGCGCCGGCGTGCTGCACACCGCGCAGTCCACGCGCAACGGCCGCCGCGCGCTCCAGGTCACGCTCGCGCGCAACCTCGGCGTCGTCGCCGGCATCCGGTTCGGCATGCGCTCGCTGAGCGTGGCGCTCGCGGACGCGTCCATGCGGATCCTCGCCGAGCAGCGCATGCCGCTCGCCCCGGACCACCGGGCCGACGCCGGGCTGCAGCGCGTGGCGATGCTGGTCCGCGAGATGATGGAGTCCGTGGACGCCGACCCGTCCGAGCTGCTCGCCGTCGGCGTCGGGGTGCCTGCCCCCGTCGACATCCGCAGCGGCCAGGTGGTGACCGTGGGCATGATGCGCGGCTGGGACGGTGTGCACGTCGACGAGCTGCTGGGAGCCGAGCTCGACGTGCCCGTCACCGCGGACAACGACTCGACGCTCGCCGCGATCGCCGAGGCCCGCTTCGGCGCGGGCGCGGGCCACGACTCCGTCGCGTACGTCCGGGCCTCGCACGGCGTGGGCGGCGGGCTGGTGCTCGGCGGGCGGGCGGTGCACGGCCGGTCGGGAGTGGCGGGCGAGATCGGGCACGTCTCCGTCGACGAGCACGGCCCCGTCTGCCGCTGCGGCAACCGCGGCTGCCTGGAGATGCTGGTGGGCGCCGCGAGCCTGCTGTCGATGCTCCCGCCCGAGGCGGGGCACCTCACCCTTGCGGACCTCGTGACCCGGGCGCTCGACGGCGACGCCGGCTGCCGCCGCGTCGTGTTCGACGCAGGCCGCCACCTCGGCATCGCCCTGGCCAACCTGTGCAACCTCATGGACCCCGACGTCGTGGTGATCGGCGGGACGCTCGCCGAGGCCGGTGACGTGCTGCTGGAGCCGCTGCGTACCGCGCTCGGGCAGCGTGTCGTGGCCACCTCGCGCGGTCCCGTCGAGGTGGTCCCGTCCACCCTCGGCCCCGACGCGGGCGTCCGCGGCGCCCTGGCGGCAGCCCTCGACCAGGCCCGCATGTTCGGCTCGCTGGGCGTGGTCTCATGACCCGCCCCCCGCGGACCCGCACTCGACGAGGGCTGGGGTGGGTCGCGGCGGTCGTGCTGTTGTTCGGGGTCGGTGGGTGCGGCGTGGGCGAGGACCGTCCGGCCGAGGGCTCCGAGGGCACCATCGGGCTGCTGCTGCCCGAGGCGCAGACGGCGCGGTACGAGGCCTCGGACCGCCCCACCTTCGTCTCCGTCGTGAGCCGCCGCTGCCCCGACTGCACGGTGCTGTACGCCAACGCCGGGCAGGACGCCGCCGCCCAGCTCCAGCAGGCCGAGTCCATGCTCGCCCAGGGCGCGGACGTGCTGGTGCTCGACGCCGTCGACACCGTCGCGGCCGCGGGCATCGTGGTGCAGGCCAAGCGGCTCGGCGCCCAGGTCATCGCCTACGATCGGTTCGTGGACGGCGCGGACTACTACGTGTCGTACGACTACGAGTTCATCGGCTTCCTGCTGGGTTCGGCCCTGGCCGGGGCGGTCACCGAGCGGGCACGGGCTGACGGCGGCACCGGCGATCCCGAGGCCGACGCCGGCACCGATGCCGACACCGATGCCGATGCCGACGGCAGCAGCCACGACGACCAGAACAGCCAGGACGACCGCACCGGACGCGACGAGCGCCCGGGCGTGCTGCTGGTGCACGGCTCGGCGACGGAGCCCAACGCGCTGGCCATCGCCGCCGGCACCCGCCGCGCCCTCGAGGGAGAGGACATCGACGTGCTCGCCGAGTACTACACGCCGGACTGGAGCCCCGACAAGGCCACCGAGTGGACCGAGGCCATGCTGACCCGGTTCCCGGGGCAGGTCGACGGCATCCTCGCGGCCAACGACGGCATCGCCGGCGGCGCCATCGCCGCGGCCAAGGCTGCCGGACTGGACCCGGTTCCGGTGACCACGGGCCAGGACGGCGAGCTCGCCGCCGTGCAGCGCATCGTCGCGGGCGACCAGTTCATGACCGTCTACAAGGCGACGGACCAGCAGGCGCAGACGGCCGCCGAGCTCGCGGTCCGCGTGCTGCGCGGCGAGGAGCCGCAGACCACGGTGGTCATCCAGGGGGTGGCCACCCAGCTCCTCGCGCCCCGCGCCGTGGCCGCCGCCGACGTCGGGCACGTGATCGTCGACGGGCACGTGTACTCGACGGACGAGATCTGCGTACCCGCCTACGCCGACGCGTGCGAGCGGGCCGGCCTGCTCGACGGGGCGACCCCATGAGCGGACCCGTCCTGTCCCTGCGCGGCGTCTCCAAGCGGTTCGGCGGCGTCCGCGCCCTGGTCGACGTCGACGCGGACGTGCGCGAGCACGAGGTGCTCGCCGTGGTCGGCGACAACGGTGCGGGCAAGTCCACCCTGGCGGGCGTGCTCGCCGGCGCCCACCGGCCCGACGCAGGCCAGGTGCTGCTCGACGGGCGCCCCGTGGTGCTCGGCTCGCCCGCCGCGGCCCGTGCCCTCGGCATCGCCGCGGTGTTCCAGGAGCTCGCGCTCGTGGACGACCTCGACGTGGTGGAGAACCTGTTCCTCGGACACGAGACCCGGCGCGGACCGCTGCTCGACGAGGTCGCCATGGAGCGCGAGGCCTGGCGCCTGCTCGACCAGCTCGCCGCCAGCGTGCCCACCGTGCGCGACCCGGTCCGCACGCTGTCCGGCGGGCAGCGCCAGGTCGTCGCCGTGGCCCGGGCGCTGCTCGGCTCGCCGCGCGTCGTCGTCCTCGACGAGCCGACGGCGTCCCTCGGCGTGCGCCAGACCGCCGAGGTGCTCAACCTCATCGTCCGGCTGCGCGAGCGCGGCCACGCCGTCGTGCTCGTCAGCCACCAGGCGGGCGACCTGCAGGCCGTCGCCGACCGCATCCTGGTGTTGCGCCTGGGCCGCGTGCACGACGTGTTCGACGGCGACGCCTCCTACGAGGACCTGCTCGCCGCCATGACCGGCGCCGTCCGGCCCGGCAGCCCGAACCGGGCGGTGCGCCGATGAGCGCCCAGCCGTCGGGCTCCGGCGTCTCGGGTTCCGGGCTGTCCGGCGCCGTCTGGCAGCGCGTACGTGGCGGCAACGGCCTGCTTCCGATCGTCGCTGCCCTCGTGGGCATCTGGGTCGTGCTCGGCGCCGTCAACCCGGCGTTCCTGGCGCCCGAGAACCTCGTCAACCTCACGCTGCAGAGCGCACCCGTCGGCGTCATCGCGCTCGGCGTGGTGCTGGTGCTGCTCGTGGGCCAGATCGACCTGTCGGTCGGGTCGGTGAGCGGGCTCGCGGCGGCCGTCGTCGCGGTCGGCTCCGTGACGCTCGGCTGGCCCGTGGCGCTCGCGATCCTCGTCGCGCTCGCGTGCGGGGTGGCCGTCGGCCTGGCCTACGGTGCGCTCTCGACCCGCCTGGGCCTGCCCAGCTTCGTGTTCACGCTGGCCGGGCTGCTGTTCTTCGCGGGGGTGCAGCTGCGGGTGCTCGGGCCGCTCGGGTCGATCAACCTGCCGTTCGAGTCGTGGTTCGTGCTGTCGGTGCAGCAGGGCTTCCTGCCCAGCGGCGTCGCGTGGGCCGTCGTGGCAGTCGTGACCGTGACCACCGCGGCCCTGCAGGTCGCCGCCCGTGTCCGACGGCGGCGCGCGGACCTGGCCTGTGCGAGCGTGCCGCAGATCGTGGCGCGCACCCTGGCCCTGGCCGCGGTGCTCTCCGCGACGGTCGCCTACCTCTACCTCGGCAGCGCGCGCGGCATCGGCTGGTCCGTCGTGCTCTTCGCGCTGCTCGTGGTGGTGACGGACGTGCTGCTGCGCCGCACCCGCTGGGGCCGCTCCGTGCGGGCGGTGGGCGGTGACCGCCGCGCAGCCATGCTCGCGGGCGTACCCGTGCGGCGCACCGTGGTGCTCTGCTTCGTGGCGTGCTCCACCCTCGCCGCGCTCGGCGGCGTGCTCGCCGCGGGCCGCCTGGGCGCGGCCAACCAGGGCACCGGGGGAGCCGACACGTACCTCGTGGCCATCGCCGCCGCGGTGATCGGCGGCACCAGCCTGTTCGGCGGGCGGGGCAGCGCGTGGTCCGCGGTGCTCGGTGTGCTCGTCATCCAGTCCATCGCCAACGGGCTCACGCTGATGAACGTGGACCAGGCGGCGCGTTACATGGTGACCGGGGCAGTGCTGCTCCTGGCCATCATCATCGACATGCTGGTGCGCAAGCGCCGGGAGGCCTGACATGAACCGTCGTCCCACCCTCGCCGTCGTCGCCGAGGCCGCCGGGGTGAGCCTGAAGACGGCGTCCCGGGTGCTCAACCGGGAGCCCAACGTGGCGGACGCGACGCGCGAGCGGGTGCTGGACGCCGCCACCTCGCTCGGGTTCCGCCGCAACGCCGTGGCCGCCGACCTCGCCCGCGGCGGCTTCTCACGCCTGGTCGGGTTCATCACCGGCGACCTCGCCAACGAGTTCTACTCCGCGCTGGCCAGCGGCATCGAGCGCGAGCTGCGCGAGCACGGGCTGCAGCTGCTCACGGCGTCGTCCGACGAGGACCCCGACCGCGAGGAGTCGCTCACGGGCGAGCTGCTCGAACGCCGGGTCGGCGCCCTGATCGTGACGCCCGCGGGCGCCGACCACTCGGCCCTGCGCGGCGAGATCGCCGCCGGGCTCACCGTCGTCGTGGTGGACCGGCCGGCGGCCGGGATGGACGTCGACACCGTGGTCATCGACAACCGTGGCGGCACCCGGGCCGCCGCCCGGCACCTGCTGGAGCACGGGCACCGGCGGATCGCGTTCGTGGGCGACGAGCCCCACCTGTGGACGTACCAGGAGCGCAGCACCGAGTTCCGCGCGGTCATGGAGGAGGCGGGCGTGGCCGACGCCGAGCGGTGGCTGCGCTCCGGCGCGCACTCCGCGGGGGCCGCTCGAGACCTCGTGCAGGAGCTGCTCGCCGCGCCGGAGCCCCCCACGGCCGTGCTCGCCGCGAACAACCGCGCCACCGTCGGCACGCTCCAGGCCCTGCGGGACGTACCCGGCGGCGACGCCGTGGCAGTGGTGGGTTTCGACGACTTCGAGCTGGCCGACCTGCTGGGCATCACCGTGGTGGCGTACGACGCCGTCGAGATGGGCCGCCGCGCCGCCGAGCTCGCCGTCGCACGGTCCGCCGACCCGGAGCGCCCGGTCGAGCTCGTGGTGCTGCCCACCCGGGTGGTCGCGCGGGGGAGCGGCGAGCGTCCGCCCCGTTGACATGAGCGCGGAGGGCACCTACGTTCTGGCTTCGACAGCGCTGTCGGCCGACGAGGGAGCCCACCATGTCCACAGTCAGCGGTCGGGGCAGACCCCGCCGGACAGCCGCCGTCCTGGCGGGCGCGACAGCGCTCGTGCTGGCTCTGCCGACGGGTGGGGCGCTCGCGGCGCCGGGCCCGGTGACCGCCCCGGCGGCCGGCCCGGGGCAGGGCGCCCGCACCGACTTCGTCACCTCGTTCGAGGACGCCGACCCCGCGCCGCTGGAGTCCGCGCCGGCCGAGCGTGACGGGGCGCCGTGGCAGCAGAACGTCGGGGAATTCGTCCAAGGGCTGCCGGGCAGCGTGCTGGAGCGGGTCGGCGCGGTGGCCGCGAGCGGGGAGAACCCGCCGAACGAGGGCGCCGCGAACCTGGCGGACGCCTCGTCGGCGACCAAGTGGCTGACGTTCGCCCGGACCGGCTGGATCACGTACGAGATGACCGAGCCGACGGTCGTCACGGCTTACGCGCTGACGTCCGCGAACGACTTCGCCGACCGCGACCCGCAGGACTGGACCCTGCAGGGCTCCACCGACGGCGAGACCTGGGACACGCTCGACGAGCGCAGCGGCGAGCGGTTCGCCGAGCGTTTCCAGCAGCGGGTCTTCGAGCTCGACGCACCCACGGCGGCCTACTCCCACTTCCGGCTCGACATCACCGGCAACGCCGGTTCGGACGGCACGCAGCTGGCCGACTGGGACCTGTCCGACGACCTGTCCGAGCAGCCCGCGGCGCGCCCCATGGTCACCACCGTCGGCACGGGCCCCACCACGGTGAGCTTCACCAACAAGGAGGACGTCGGGTTCACCGGTACGCACTCCCTGCGGTACGAGGGTGGGCACCTGACGGACGGCCCCGCGCACGCGACCAACGTCCTCTACGACGACGTCGACGTCCGCGTGGGACCGCGCACCCGGCTGAGCTGGAAGATCTTCCCCGAGCTCCTGGGCGACCTGAGGTACCCCTCGACCTACGCCGCCGTCGACCTGCGCTTCACCGACGGCACCTACCTGTCCGACCTGGCGGCCCACGACGCGCACGGCACCGCCGCCACGCCCGCGGGCCAGGGTGCGGGCAAGATCCTGTACGCGGACCAGTGGAACTCCGTGCGGGTCGACGTCGGCGCGGTCGCCCGTGGCAAGCGGATCGACCAGGTGCTGCTGGGCTACGACAACGACGCCGGGACGGACGGCACGCGGTTCGCCGGCTGGCTCGACGACGTGGCACTCGAGTCACGCCCGGACACCATCGACGGTTCGCACCCGACGAACTACGTGGACACCCGCCGCGGCACGCTGTCCAGCGGGTCGTTCTCGCGCGGCAACAACGTGCCCGCCACCGCGGTGCCGAACGGTTTCAACTTCTGGACGCCGATGACCAACGCGGGCACGGACCGATGGCTCTACGAGTACCAGGCCGCCAACGACGAGCAGAACCGCCCGGTGCTCCAGGGCATCGGCATCTCGCACGAGCCCAGCCCCTGGATGGGGGACCGTAACCAGCTCGCCTTCCAGCCCGCCACCGGCGCGGGCGTGCCCGACGCCGGGCTCGACGCGCGGGGTCTGCCGTTCAGCCACGCCGACGAGACCGCCCGCCCGGACTACTACGGCGTGACGTTCGCGGACGGGATCCAGGCGGAGGTCGCGCCGACGGACCACGCCGCGGTGCTGCGCTTCGGCTTCCCGCGCGGCACCCCGGACGGCGTCGGGCACGTGCTGGTGGACCGGGTAGGAGGCTCGTCGAAGCTCACGCTCGACGCGGCCACGGGCCGGCTGAGCGGCTGGGTCGAGAACGGCAGCGACCTGTCGGTCGGACGCACGCGCATGTACGTGGCGGGCACGTTCGACCGGGCGCCGTCCGCCGTCGGGTCCGCCGCGGGCAACCGGGACGGCGCGCGCTACGCCACGTTCGACGTACGCCGCGACCGCACGGTCGAGCTGCGCGTGGCGACGTCGTTCCTCGGGCTCGACCAGGCGCGGGCCAACCTGGATCTCGAGGTCACCGGCCGCTCCTTCGCCGCGGTGCAGCGCGCCGCGCAGCGAGAGTGGGACGACCGGCTCGGCGTGGTCGAGACCCAGGGTGGCAGCGAGGACCAGCTGGTGACGCTGTACTCCAACCTGTACCGGCTCAACCTGTACCCGAACTCGCAGTTCGAGAACACCGGCACCGCGCGCAAGCCCATGTACCGGTACGCGAGCCCTGTCTCGGCGCCGTCCGGCGAGGCGACGGACACCGAGACGAACGCGCGGATCGTCGACGGCAAGATCTACGTCAACAGCGGGTTCTGGGACACGTACCGCACGGCGTGGCCTGCGTACTCGTTCCTGTACCCGGACATCGCCGAGGAGCTGGTCGACGGGTTCGTGCAGCAGTACCGTGACGGCGGCTGGGTGGCCCGCTGGTCCTCGCCCGGTTACGCGGACCTGATGACGGGCACGTCGTCCGACGTCGCGTTCGCCGACGCCTACCTCAAGGGTTCCCTGCCGACCGACAAGGCGCTGGACGCGTACGACGCCGCGCTGAAGAACGGCACCGTGGCCCCGCCGAACAACGCGGTGGGCCGCAAGGGCCTGGAGACCTCGCCGTTCCTGGGCTTCACGCCGGAGAGCACGCACGAGTCGGTGTCGTGGGGCCTGGAGGGCCTGATCAACGACTTCGGCATCGGCAACATGGCCGCGGCCCTGGCCGAGGACCGTCGTACGCCGCGCGACCGGCGCGCGACGCTGCGGGAGGAGTCGGCGTACTTCCTGGAGCGCGCGACGCACTACGGCGAGCTGTTCGACGAGGAGATCGGCTTCTTCCAGCCCCGGCACGCGGACGGCACGTTCCTCAACGCGCCCGAGGACTACGACCCGCGCACCTGGGGCGGGGGCTACACCGAGACCAGCGGCTGGAACTTCTCGTTCCATGCGCCGCAGGACCCGCGCGGCCTCGGCAACCTCTACGGCGGCCAGGTCGGGCTGGAGGACAAGCTCGACGAGTTCTTCGCCACGCCCGAGGACGCCACGCACACCGGCGGCTACGGCGGCGTCATCCACGAGATGCGCGAGGCGCGGGACATCCGGTTGGGTCAGTGGGGCATGAGCAACCAGGTGTCCCACCACATCCCGTGGCTGTACGACGCCGCGGGTGCGCCGCACAAGACCCAGGAGATCGTCCGGGAGGTGACGCGCCGCCTGTTCGTGGGCAGCGAGATCGGCCAGGGCTACCCGGGCGACGAGGACAACGGCGAGATGTCGTCGTGGTGGATCTTCGCCGCGCTCGGCTTCTACCCGCTGCAGGTCGGTTCCGACCAGTACGCGATCGGCTCGCCGCTGTTCGAGCGCGCGACGGTACACCTGCCGGACGGCGACCTCGTGATCAACGCGCGGCACAACTCCGTCGAGAACGTCTACGTGCAGTCGCTGCGCGTGGACGGCAAGCGGCGCACATCGACGTCCCTGTCGCAGGCGGACCTCTCGGGCGGCGCCCGGCTGGACTTCGAGATGGGGCCACGGCCGTCGGCGTGGGGCACCGGGGCGGACGACGCGCCGCCGTCGCTCACCGAGGGCGACGAGCCGCCGACGCCGGACCGGGACGCCACGGCGGCGGGCACGGTGACGGTGTCGGGCACGGAGACGGTGTCGGAGGGCGGTGGCTCCGCCGACGCGCTCGTGGACGACACCTCGGACACCCGCACGACGTTCGCCACGTCCACCCCGACGATCACGTGGGACGGCTCCGGCACCGCGGCCACGGTCGGCACGTACACGCTGACCTCGGGCGTCGAGGGCACTGCGGCGCCGTCCGCGTGGCGCCTGGAGGGGTCGGCCGACGGCGAGCGCTGGACCGTGCTCGACGAGCGGTCGGGCCAGACGTTCCGCTGGGCGCTGCAGACCCGCGCCTTCCAGGTCGACGACCCGGGGGAGTACGAGCACCTGCGGGTGGTGATCGAGGAGTCGGCGGGCGGGGACCTGTCCCTGGCTGAGCTCCAGCTGCTCGCGGACCAGGGCGGCGACGCCGACGTGCTGCCGCTGGAGGCCGCCGCGACGCCTGGCGCCGAGGAACGGGCCGCGACCCGTGCCGCCGGCGAGGCGGAGGACGCCGCGACCGGTATCACGGTGTGGGCAGCCCCGGTCTGTGCCGACGGCGACTCCGCGCTACGGGTCCGGGTGGACGGCGCCGAGGGCGCGTCCGTGCGGGTCACGTCCGACTTCGGGAGCACGACGCTGCGCGGTCCCGGGGAGCACACGTTCGACGCGGGCTCGGTGCGGGTCGGCACGGGCGCGGTGTCCGCGGTGGTGACGGCTACCGTGGACGGCGAGCGGGCGACGAGGACCGTGACGGTGCCGTACCAGGCGGTGACCTGCGGCTGACGCGGTTCGCCCAGGGTGCTCCAGGCTCCTTGGGCTCCATGAGATCGGTCGGTAGCTGCGAGATCGGTCGGTTGGTGTGAGTTCGGTCCATCAACCGACCGATCTCGTACCAACCGACCGATCTCGTCGGCACGCCCTGGCGCCGTCCGGGCATATGGGATGGCATATGGGATGGATAGGTACTTTCCACACAGGGTGTTCCCAGCCGTTCTGGTACCACCGCCGCGTCAATACGCTCCCAGGCACACGAGGTTCCCCAGGCCTGACGAGGAGCACACCATGTCACGATCCCTGAGAACGTCCCGTTCTCTGATAGCGCTGTCGGCCGCCGCGATAGTGGTCGGTACAACGTTCACGGGAGCCGCCGCAGCGGGGGCAGCGCAGCCCCCGGAGACGCCGGCCGGTACGAGCCAGTCCAGCACCACGCAGTCGACCACCCAGCTTCCCGACGCCCAGATCCGCGCGATGGTGCGCGACCTCGGGCTCACGCGGGCCGAGATCCCGGAGCGCCTCGCGCTCGACGCCGACGCCGCGATCGTCGAGGCCCACCTCACCACCCGGCTCGGTGGCGCGTACGCGGGCACCTGGCTGCCCGAGGGCGCCGACGCCCCGCGGGTCGCCGTCACCACCCCGGCGGCGGCCGAGATCGCCGAGCGGGCCGGCGCGGACGCCGTCGTCGTCGAACACAGCCTCGACGACCTGACCGCCTGGAAGGAGTCCCTGGACGAGGTGGGCGCCGACACGTCGGTGCACGCCTGGTACGCGGACCCGACCACCAACGAGGTGGTCGTCCAGGCCGCCGACGTGAAGGCGGCCCGGGCGATGATCGCCAAGGCGGACCTGCCGGCCGACGTCGTGCGGGTCGAGAAGTCGACGGAGGCGCCGCAGACCGCGCGCGACATCCGCGGCGGCGACGAGTTCCACAAGCCGCTCGGCAACGGGTACGTGACGCTGTGCTCGATCGGCTTCGCCGTCTCGGGCGGGTTCGTCACGGCGGGTCACTGCGGTTCGACGGGTGACCCGGTCAACGCGCCCGACGGAGCCGCGCTCGGCACCTACCGCGGCTCCACCTTCCCGGGCCGCGACTGGGCCTGGGTCGGTACCAACGGCAACTGGACGCCCACCCCGGCGGTGAACAACTACGCGGGCGGCACGACGGCGGTCGCCGGCTCCTCCGAGCAGGGCATCGGTGCCTCGGTGTGCCGTTCGGGCCGCACCACGGGCTGGCGCTGCGGCGTCATCCAGGAGAAGAACGTCACCATCAACTACGGCGACGGTGACATCCCCGGCATGGCGACCGGCTCGGCGTGCGCCGAGGGCGGTGACTCGGGTGGCTCGGTGCTCTCGGGCAACCAGGCACAGGGTGTCACCTCGGGCCGCATCGGTGACTGCTCGTCGAACGGCCGGTTCATCTACCAGCCCGTCAACCCGATCCTGAGCGCGTACGGGCTGCAGCTCACCACCACCGGGGGCGGCAGCGGGGGCCGGCCGCTGATCGGCCTGGCGGGCAAGTGCATCGATGTGCCGAACTCCGAGTTCACGGACGGCAAGCGGCTCCAGCTGTGGACCTGCAACGGTACGGGCGCCCAGAACTTCGCGTTCCAGTCCGACGGTACCCTGCGGGCCGGCGGCAAGTGCGTGGACGTGGCCTGGGGCAACACGGCGGACGGCACGGCCGTGCAGCTCGCCAACTGCAGCGGCAACCCGGCCCAGCAGTTCACGCTGAGCGGCGCGGGGGACCTTGTCTCGATCCTCGCGAACAAGTGCGTGGACGTGCCGAACAGCAACAGCGCGAACGGCACACAGCTCCAGATCTGGACCTGCAACGGAACGTCGGCCCAGAAGTGGCGCGTCGGCTGACCTGAGCGCGCCCGCAGCGAAGTAGAACTGCAGCGAAGTAGAACTGCAGCGAAGTAGAACTGCAGCGAAGTAGAACTGCAGCGCACGTTGGTGCGCTGCAGTTCTACTTCGCTGCAGTTCTATCTCGCCAGGGTTCTACTTCGGCGAGGCGGCCGGGTCAGAGGGTGGCGCGGACCGTTCTTGCCGCCTCCACCAGGTTGCGGAGCGACTCCTTGGTCTCCGCGTAGCCGCGGGTCTTCAGGCCGCAGTCGGGGTTGACCCAGACCAGCCGCGGGTCGATCGACTTGGCGGCGAGCTCGACCAGGTCGGTCACCTCCTGCACCGACGGCACGCGCGGGCTGTGGATGTCGTAGACGCCCGGCCCGATCCCCCGCGCGTAGCCGGCATCGGCCAGCTCGGGCACGATCTCCATGCGTGACCGCGCCGCCTCGACGGACGTCACGTCGGCGTCCAGCCCGTCGATCGCGCCGATGACCTGCCCGAACTCCGAGTAGCACAGGTGCGTGTGCACCTGGGTGGCGGTGTCCGCCCCGGCGGTCGCCAGCCGGAACGAGCGCACCGACCAGTCCAGGTAGTCCGCGTGCGCCGACCGGCGCAGCGGAAGCAGCTCCCGCAGCGCGGGCTCGTCCACCTGCACGACGCCGATGCCCGCCTCCTCCAGGTCCGTCACCTCGTCACGCAGTGCCAGGGCGACCTGGTCGGCGGTGTCACCCAGCGGCAGGTCGTCGCGCACGAACGACCACGCCAGGATCGTCACCGGCCCGGTCAGCATGCCCTTGACCGGCTTGCTCGTCAGCGACGCCGCGTAGGCCGTCCAGTCGACCGTCAGCGGCGCCGGCCGGGACACGTCGCCCCACAGGATCGGCGGCCGCACGCAGCGCGACCCGTACGACTGCACCCAGCCGTGCACGGTCGTCGCGAAGCCGTCGAGCTGCTCCGCGAAGTACTGCACCATGTCGTTGCGCTCGGGCTCGCCGTGCACCAGCACGTCGAGGCCCAGCTCCTCCTGGAGCGCGACGGTGCTCGCGATCTCGGCGCGCATCGCGGCCGTGTACTCGGCGTCGGACAGCTCGCCGCGCGCCCACGACGCCCGCGTGCGCCGGATCTCCGCCGTCTGCGGGAACGAACCGATGGTGGTGGTCGGCAGCGGCGGCAGGTTGAGCCGTGCCTGCTGCGCGGCGGCCCGTTCCGGGGCGGGGGCGCGCTCGACGTCGGCGCCGGTCAGGGCTGCCGTCCGCTCCCGGACCGCCGGTACGACGACGCCGGGCGCCTCGGCGCGCGACCGCACGGCCGCCGTGGATCGCGCGAGCTGCTCCGCGACCGCGGGCCGGCCCTGCGTCACGCCGGTCGCCAGCGTGACGACCTCCTCGACCTTCTGGTCGGCGAACGCGAGCCACGAACGCAGGCCCGGGTCCAGGCGGGGCTCGTCGGCGACGTCGTGCGGCACGTGCAGCAGCGACGTCGACGTGCCGACGGCGACCGCGCCCGCACCGATCCCCGTGCCGGGCGCCGTCAGGGCGTCCAGGATGTCCAGCTTCGCGCCGAGGTCCGCGCGCCAGATGTTGTGGCCGTCGATCACACCCGCGACCAGCGTCTTCGTCTCCAGTCCGGGGACCGGTCCGGCGGGGACGGCGCCGCGTACCAGGTCGATCGCCACCGCTTCGACGTCGGTGCCGGCCAGCAGCGCGAGCCCGTCGCCGGCCTCGCTGCGCAGGTCGCCGTACGGCGCGGTGACCAGGATCGCGGGACGTTCCGCGGCCTCGTCGGCACTGGGGGAGAGGTGGGTGGCCAGCCGTGCGTACGCCCGGCGGACGGCGTCGGCCACCGCGTCGGACGGGGCCCCGAGCAAGTCGGTGACCAGGGCGGGCTCGTCGAGCTGCACCCAGGGTGCGCCCGCGGCGGCGAGCGCGCGGAGCAGCTCGGCGTACGCGGCGACGACGTCGTCCAGCCGGTCGAGTGGGTGGAACCCGTCCGGAGAGCCTTCCGCGGCCTTGCTGAGCAGCAGGAACGTCACCGGTCCCACGAGCACGGGCCGCGTGACGACGCCCGGGCCGCCGTCGGCCGGGCGTGCCAGCTCGGTGAACTCGCGGACGGGGCGGTCGTCGACGAACCCGATGGGCGTGTCCGGGCCGATCTCCGGGACCAGGTAGTGGTAGTTCGTGTCGAACCACTTGGTCATCTCGAGCGGGGGCTTGTCGCCCTCGCCGCGGGCGAGTGTGAAGTACCCCTCCAGCGTGAGCGCACCCCCGTCGGGCGAGGCACCCGCGCCCACCAGGTCCCGGAACCGCTCCGGCACCGCACCCAGCAGCGCGACGGCGTCGAGGACCTGGTCGTAGGAGGAGAACGAGCCGGGGACGGCGGCGACGCCGTCCAGCCCGAGTTCTGTCAGGTGGCGCGCGGTGGTCAGCCGCAGGTCACGGGCGGTGGCCTCCAGCTCGTCGGCGGTGGTGCGTCCCGCCCAGAAGGACTCGACGGCGCGCTTGAGCTCGCGGCGTCGGCCGATGCGGGGGTAGCCCAGGATCGTGCCGTGCGGAAGGTGCGTGAACTCGACTGCCATGCGTATCAGCTCCATCGGACCTGGCGTTAGCACCTTGCCCCGAGAGTGGCGCCTCGGAGGTAGGTTGCTGCGGTGTCGTGGAGCCAGGACTCTCGACCGCTCTGGATGATTGGCCTGAAGCGTAAGGCTGCCCGGGATGTGGTCGGAAAACCGTCCACTCCTCAAGACGACGACGCCCAAGACGCGGGCACCTCAGGGCGAGGGTGCCTCAGGAGGACGGCGTGGCGGGCGCCGTCCGGCGGACGCCGTCGAGCACGATGCGCAGCGGCCGGACTGCCCGCTCGTCCCACTCGTCGTCGCTCAGGCGTGAGAGGTAGCCCATCAGGGCGATGAGGTCACCGGCGTCCACGTCGTCGCGCACCTGGCCGGCGGCCCGGCCGGCGTCGAGCAGCACGGTGATGGCGTCGCCGATCGGCCCCAGGCTGTGGTTCGTGAGGTCGCGCCAGACGGACGCCTCGACCGCGGCCAGCACGCCACGCTTCACGCGGGCGTACTCGACCACCCGCACGAACCATTGGCCCAGCGCGTCGACGGGCTCGGCCGTCTCCAGCAGGCGTGGCGCGAGCTCGACGAGGTCGTCGACCTCCTGCCGGTACACCTCGACCAGCAGGTCCTCGCGGGTGGGGAAGTGCCGGTAGAGCGTGCCCTGCCCGACGCCGGCCTCCTTGGCTATCGCGTTCAGCCTGAGCTCGGGCGTGCCCGAGGCCGCGATCTCCCGGCGCGCGACCTCGACGATCCGCGCACGGTTCTCGAGGGCGTCCCTCCGGGCGGTCCTGACCATCGATCTGGCTCCTGACGTGACTTCTCGACAAACGGACACGTGTCCGTTACTGTCGAATAAGCGGACACGTGTCCACTATATCGTCGAGAGGTGGAGAGATGTCGCAGAACACGGTGGCGGAGAACGGCGCGGGAGTGCCAGGGATCCAGGGCAAGGTCGTTGCGATCACGGGCGCGAGCAGCGGCATCGGGGCGGCGACCGCCGCGCTGCTCGCGGAGCGGGGCGCGAGCGTCGTGCTGGGCGCGCGGCGGACCGACCGGCTGGACGACCTGGTGCGCCGCATCCAGGAGGCCGGCGGCCGAGCCACGGCGCTCACGGTCAACGTGACACGGCGCCGGGACCTCGATGCTCTGGTCCAGCGGGCCGTCGAGGAGTTCGGGCGGCTTGATGTGCTGGTCAGCAACGCGGGCATCAGCAGGCTGAGCCCGGTCGCGGACCTCGACGTCGACGGCTGGCAGGCGATGATCGACGTCAACCTGAACGGGGTGCTGAACGGGATCGCCGCCGCCATGCCGGTGTTCCAGGCGCAGGGTGAGGGTCACCTCGTGACCACGGTGTCGACGTCAGGCCTGAAGATCGTGCCGACCCAGGCACTGTATGCCGGGACCAAGAACGCGGTGCGCACCCTGCTGGAAGGCCTGCGCCAGGAGTCGACGGACGGCGTGCTGCGGACCACCTCGGTCTCGCCGGGTTACGTGCGGACCGAGCTGGCCAACTCGATGGACATGGCCCCGGAGGTGCGGGAGGCGGCTCAGCGCAGCATGGCGGAGCTCGGCATCGACCCGGACGCCGTGGCCCGGACCATCGCGTTCGCCATCGAGCAGCCGCGCGACGTCGAGATCGGTGAGATCGTCGTGCGGCCCGCCCGGCAGGGCTGATCGCCGTCCCGACCGGGCGGTGACCATGCACCTGCTGCCGGGCCCGGCGCCGGCCCGGCAGCAGGTGCTGGATCAGCTCGGCGTGTCAGCTCGCGGTGCGGCGGGCGAGTGCCGGCACCGACCAGAGCACAGCGGCGGTACCCGCCAGCGTCGCGCTGACCACGAGCGGCCCGACCGCCCCGAGCGATCCGATGGCCGATCCTCCGAGCACCGGCCCCACCAGCGCGCCGAGGTTGAGCGCGACCGTCGAGAACGCCCCGCCCATGGTGGGCGCGCTGAGGGCCGACGCCATGCTGTGGGCGATCAACGTGCCGCCGACCGCGAACGAGAGCGCGCCCAGAACCGGGGCGAGCACCCACACGACCGGCGGGTACGACGCAAGCGATGCCCACCCGGCCCAGCCGGCCAGCAGGGCTGCGGAGCCGACGCCGATCACGGTCCGGCCGTACGTCTGCGCCAGTCGGCCCGCCGCCGTGACCCCGATGAACGCGCCGGCCCCGAACGATGCCAGGACGGCGGGCACGAACGCAGGGTCGAGGCCGGCGGCGTCCGTGGCGACCGGTGCCAGGTAGGTGAACGCGCCGAACGTCGCACCGTTCACCAGCACCCCGAGCGCGAGGTGCCGCAGCAGGTCCGGTGACCGGAGCGCGCCCAGCTCGGAACGGAGGTCGACCCGGAGCTCGGCGTCGGCGTCCGCCCGGCCCGCCTGTGCGTGCGAACCGGGGCCGGCCGGCGTCAGGACGGCGACCGCGACGAGGGCGAGCGCGGACAGCCCGGCGATCGCCCAGAGCGCGGACCGCCAGCCCCAGAGCGTGCCGAGCAGTGCTCCGGCGGGGACGCCGGCGATCAGGGCGAGCGTGGTGCCGGCGAGGACCGCGGCGAGCGCCCGGGCCTGCCTGCCCGCCGGGACGATCCTCGTGACGGTGGACAGGGCGACCGCGAGGAACCCGGCGTTGGCCAGAGCGGCCACGAACCGGCTGGCCAGCAGCACGGCGAAGTGGTCGGTGAGCGCGCCCGTCGCGTGGGCGGCGACGAAGACCAGCAGGCAGCCGGTCAGGGTCCAGCGCGGTGGCAGGCGGCGTGCGAGCGCGGCCGTGAGCGGCGCGCCGACCACCATGCCGACCGCGAACCCTGAGGTCAGATAGCCGGCCTGGGCGATGGAGATGCCGAGGTCGGCGGATATGCCGGGCACGAGCCCGGCGAGGACGAATTCCGACGTGCCTTGCGCGAAGACGGCGACGGCGAGCACGTACAGCAGAGCGGGCATGGAAAGGCTCCGAAGGGAAGGGAACGGGTAGGCCGGGACGGCACTACGGAGCCCTTCGGATGCGCGGACGGCGCCCGCCGCCGATACGGGGGCGAGGGGAGGTCGAACCTCGGCGGTCTCTACAGGGGCATCTCGGGCTACCGGAGTACCGGCAGCCCTGACCTGGATGCTTCTGGAGACCTCACGCGGCGAAACTACCACGTGCGTCGGACGGGCGGGATCGCGTCGCGACTACCTGTCGTCCGTGGGCCCGGGGCTGGGCTCGCCGCACGGCGTCCAGCTGAGCTCGCTCGTCACCCGGAGGTCCTGGCCGTCGTCCGAGGTCGCCCAGAACTCCGCCGAGTACGGGTCCCAGGTCGTCGCGTCGACGACGAGGTCCAGGCGTGTCACGTCCCCACCCAGGACCAGGCCGTCCGGCGGGGTGATCCGCACCCGCACCCGCGGACCGCCGTCCTCGTTCTCCAGCAACAGGTCGTCGTGCACCTGGAAGTCGCGGCCGCGCAGGTCAGGCAGGTCGAGCACCACGTCGAGCGCGACGGCGCCCAGCACGTCCAGGGGGCGTTTGCCCAGGGGGGTGGGGGCGGAGGTCTCGGTGTCGGTGGTGTCGCCGACCGTCGTTCCTGCCGCGGTCTGGCCGAAGTGCATGACCGACTCGCCGCCCCGGGTGGTGCGGATCTTCACTGCGCAGTCCTCGCCCGCCACGGCCTGCGCCGCCCGGGCGACGACGTCAGGTCCGGTCAGCCCCGATGTCGGCGGGGTCGTGCCGGACGTCGGGTCAGCGCTCGCGGCGGCGCTGCCGACCGGCCGTCCGCCCGGCGTGACCCCGGGAGCCGGGAGGTTCACCACGGCCACCACGAGGGCCGCGACTGCCGCGGCGGCCGCACCCCACACCAGCGCGGGCCGACGGCGGGGCGTGCGCCGGCCCCGTGGTCCGGCGCCGTGCAGCACGATCTCCACACGTCCGTCCGGTGCCCAGTCCTCGGGGGCGGCGTCGTCGTGTGCGCGGGCACGGGACGCGGCGTATGCCCGCGTCAGGTCGAGCTCGGGATCGACGCCGCGCAGGGCGCGGCGGGGCCGGGTCAGCTCATCGTCTGCCACGTCAGGAACCTTCCTCGGTGAGCCGTTCGTAGACGGCGCGCAGGCGGCGCCGCGCCCGGTGCACCCGGGTGGCCGCCATCGCCGTCGTGCAGCCCAGGACCTGGGCCACCTCCGCCGTCGTCAGCTCGGCGGCCGCGAGCAGCTGGATGACCTCTCGGTCCGCGGGCCGCAGCAGGTCCAGCGCGCGGCGCAGCTCGTCGAGCTCGCCGATCAGGCGCTCGCCGTCCTGGGCCACCGGGGCCGGATGGCTGCGGACACGCTCGGCCAGGGCGGTCCGGCGCTGGGCCGCGCGCAGCTGGTTGGCCATCACCCGGCGCGCGACGGCCAGGAGCCAGGCTCGCGGGCTGTCCGGCAGCTCACCCTTGCGCCACGCGGTGGCGAAGACCTCGGCCACGATGTCCTCCGCCTCGGCGGCGGGGAGCCGTGAGCGGGCGTAACGGTAGACGCCCGGCGCGTGCGCGGCGAACAGCTCCTCCGTGCGGGCCGGCGTGAGCGGACCCGGTGCGAGGTGCTGCGGCTCGGTGTTCGTGGCCAGGGTGGGCTCCGGAGAGGAAGAGAGGTGCTTTCGACTCAGTGTGTCCGGCAGCGGGCCGGCCATGACACCTCCGCGATGTTGTCCACGTCACACCCCGGTGCTGACATCGGCTTCCGCGTGGTGCACACCAACGCTGGTATGACCGTCCACCTCGCCAGTACCCGCCGCGCCAGTACCCGCCGCGTCGGCACCGCCGCCGTCGTCCGCGGCTCCGTCCCCGCCGCCCGGCTGTCCGCGGTCGTCCCCGCCGCCCGGCTGTCCGCGGTCGTCCTCGCCGCCTCGCTGCTGCTGACCGGCTGCGCCGCCGGTGCGGCGGGCGTCGTCGAACCCGGGGGACCCGCCGCAGAGGCCACCGGAAAGGCGCAGGTGGCCGACGCCAGCCAGTCGCCGAGCCCGGTGGCGAGCCCGGTGGCGAGCCCGGACGACGGCCCTGTCGAGGGCCCGGACGACGACCTCGACCTGACGGCCCACTCGACCAGCGACCCGGCGAGCCCCTGGGTGGTGGTCAACAAGCACACACCGCTCGACCCGGTCGGCTACGAGCCCGACCTCGTCACCGTGCGCGGCTACCTCGTGCGGCCCGACGCCGCGCCCGATCTCACCGCGCTGCTCGACGCCGCGGCCGCCGACGGCGTGCACCTGACGCTGCGCAGCGCCTTCCGCGGCTATCCCAAGCAGGCGGCGGTGTACGAGGGGTGGGTGGCGCAGCTCGGGCCGCACCAGGCGGACGCGGTGTCGGCCCGGCCCGGGCACAGCGAGCACCAGACGGGCGTGGCCGTCGACGTCGGCAGCTCGACCCGGTCCGCGTGCGACTTCGAGCGGTGCTTCGCCGATACGGTCGAGGGTCGCTGGGTGGCCGAGCACGCCGCCGACCACGGTTTCCTCGTCCGGTACACGCCCGAGAACCGTGAGGTGACCGGGTACGCCCCGGAGGCCTGGCACCTGCGGTGGGTGGGCCGCGACCTGGCGGAGTACATGCGCGCCGCCGACGTCACCACCCTGGAGGAGGTCTTCGACCTCCCGGGCGGTGGCTACGACAGCTGACCGCGCACTGCCGTCGGCGGGCGGGCGGTCAGGCCGCCGCCGTCGCCCTGTCGCGGCCCGGCGGCGCGCCGAAGAGGCGGCGGTACTCGCGGTTGAACTGGGCGGCACTCTCGTAACCGACGGTGAACGCCGCCTGCGTGACGCTGATGTCCTCGGCGACGAGGAGCTGTCGCGCGGTGACCAGCCGGAGCTGCTTCTGGAACTGCAGCGGGCTCGACCCGGTCACCGCCTTGAACGTGCGGTGGAACGCGGAGACGCTCAGGCCGGCCTGGCGGGCGAGGTCCTCGACGCGGATCGGCTCGGCCGGGTGGGCGTGGATCCACTGGACCACCCGGTTGATGTGCGTGAGCTTGCTGTCGGCCAGGCCGAGCTGTCGCACGGTCTCGCCCTGCGGCCCGGTGATCAGCAACCACAGGATCTCGCGCCGCACCATGGGCGCCAGCACGGGCAGGTCGCGCGGCCGGTCGAGCAGCCGGAGCAGCCGGCCCACGGCGTCCATCAGCTCGGCGTTTGCGCGGCTGGTGGCCAGCCCCGGGGCGGCGGGCGAGCTCGTCCGCGCCCGTCCGGCCCCGCGGACACCCGGCTCCCGACCGGCTGCTGTGCCCGCCGCACCGCCGTCCGCCGGGTTCTCGCCCGTGGCGAGCAGCAGCTCCGCGATCGCGGCGGCGGTGAGGTCCATCCCGACACCGAGCGCGGGTGCCTCCGGGGTGGCCTCCGTGAAGCGGCCGATGACCGGTAGGTCGATCGAGGTGACCAGGTACTCGCCCGGTCCGTAGGTGACGGTCTGGTCGGCGAGACGCAGCTGCTTGGAACCCTGGGTGATGAGCGCGAACGTGGTGCCCGTGGTGCAGGCTTCCGGGGCGACCGGCGCCACCTCGCGGCACAGGAGCACGCCCGGCAGCGGTTCGCTGATGCCCGCAGGGGCGTGCCGGTCGATCAGGGTGCGCAGCTCGTCGACGTCCATGGGTCCACCTTCCGTCGCGTGCGGGGCCCGGCACAGGCGCGAGCAGGATCAGGCAAGAATGCGAGAGGAACGCTATCACCGTCGACCCCGCTCATGGCCTTGACTGGTGGAGAACCGAACGGGCGACCCTGCCCGGCCCGGAACGCCCAGTGAAAGCACTTTTCGACACACGAGACGGGATCAGTACATGTACAGCACCACCCGCGTCACCCTCATCGTCGGAGCCAGCTCCGGCATCGGTCAGGCCGCTGCGACCCGCGTCGCGCAGGACGGGTCCGGCGTCATCGTCACGTACAACTCCAACAAGGACGGGGCGCTCGAGACCGTCCGGCGCGTCGAGGAGGCCGGCGGCACCGCCGTCGCCCTGCCGCTCGACCTCGGCGCACCCGCGACGTTCCCCGCCTTCCGGGCCGACGTCGAGCGGGCGCTCGCGACGACCTGGGACACGGACCGGCTCACCGGCCTGGTCAACAACGCGGGCGCGGGCACCAGTGCCCTGGTCGAGGACTCCACGGAGGAGCTGCTCGACAGCGTCTACGGCGTCCTGTTCAAGGGGCCGTACCTCCTGACCGGCGCGCTGATCCCGATCCTGGCCGACGGCGGGGCGGTCGTGAACACGTCCAGCAACTCCGCCCGCTGGTCGGGGCTCACGGCCGGCTACTCGGCGTACGGGTCGATGAAGGCCGCGCTGACGATGTTCACGCGCTACCTCGCCAAGGAGCTCGGCGACCGCCGCATCCGGGTCAACACCGTGTCGCCCGGGCCGACGCGCACCCCGTTCGCGGGCCGGGTGTTCGAGGAGCAGCCCGAGGTGACCGCGTCCTTCGAAGGGCTGACGGCGCTTGGCCGTCTCGGGGAGGCCGACGACGCCGGTTCGGTCATCGCCTTCCTCGTGTCCGACGCCTCCCGGTGGGTCACCGCGCAGGACATCGAGGTCTCGGGCGGCATGCGGCTCTGACCCGGCGCGAGTCGCGGCAGGTGCCCGTGACCTGGGACGATCCCGGACTCAAGTTCCAAAATGTCCCAGTATGGGTGATGATGGTCACACCATCTATCACCAGGGGAATACTGTGACCGGGACCGCCCCAGGGGCTACCGCAGCACCACCGGACGTGCCGACGCCCACACCTGCGCTCGTCGCCTGCGACATCGAGGGAACGCTTGTCCGTGCGGGCCGCCGCCCCACGCCCGCCGTCCTCGACGCGCTGGCCGCGGTCCGCGCAGCGGGCCATCACCTGGTGGTCGCCACGGGCGCCTCCTTGTCGAGCGCGGTGCGGGTGGTCCGGCGGCTCGGCATCCGTGACGCCTGGGTCGTCGCAGCCAACGGTGCGGTGACGGCGCGCCTCCGGGCCGACGGCTACACCGTTGTCGGGGTCGAGCCGCTGGCGGTCGAGGCGGTCTGCCGGCTCGTCACCACGACGCGGCCGGACCTGAGCCTGGCCACCGAGGTGATCGGTACCGGCTACCGCGTGACCAGGCGGTTCCCCGAGCGGCAGCTCGGTGGCCACCAGGAGGTGGTCCGTGGGATCGAGGGCCTGTGGGCCCGGCCGACGCCGCGCCTGGTCGTCTACGGTCAGTGGGCGCTCCGGCTGGCCCCGGCGCTGCGCGCGGCGGGAGTCACCGCGGTCCCGGCCCGCGTGGACTGGGTGGACGTCACGGCGCCCGGCGTCAGCAAGGCGACCGCCCTGGAGAGCATCCGCGTCCGGCTCGGTGTGGCGCCGTCACGGACCGTCGCCGTCGGCGACGGCGAGAACGACCTCGAGATGCTGCGGTGGGCTGCCGTGTCGATCGCCATGGGGCACGCCCCGGAGCGGGTCCGCGCCGCAGCCCACCGGGTGACGGGCACCATCGACCAGGACGGCGCGGCGGGCGCGCTCATGGACGCGCTCCTCCTCCCGACGGCCTGAGGGATTGCTCGGGGGGTGCTCGGGGGTTGCTCGGGGTGTCGGGGTGTCGGGGTGTCGGGTGCTGACCGTGCCGAGCCGCAAGCTGGACGTCCGATCGCGTAGCACGCTGCGCCGAGCCGCAGGTTGGGCGTGCAATCGCATTGCATGCCGCGCCGAGCCGCAGGTTGGGCGTGCGGTGAGGTGGTTGCTGGTGCCGAACCGCAGAAAGCACGTCCGGTGGGGTGCCGAACCGCAGACTGCACGTCCGGTGGGGTGCCGAACCGCAGGACGCACGTCCATATCGGCTCGACAGACGTCCAGCTTGCGGTTGGCCGATGCAGTCGACATCAAGTTTGCGGTTCGGCGCAGTTACCTGGCCCACTGGACGCCCAACGTGCGGTTCGGCGGGGTTGGCCTGCCTCGATGGACCTCCAGCTTGCGGTTCGACGGGGTCGGCCCGGCCCACCAGGTGGCCGGCTTGCGGTTCGGCACCGTCGTCGACTACCGGCGTCGGCGGGCCACGGCGTCGTCGACGGCGGACGGGAGGTCGGGGTGACGGAAGGCGTACCCGGCGGCCGTGAGCCGTTCGGGCAGTACCCAGCGGCTCTTGAGCAGCAGCTCGGCCTCGTTGCGCAGCACCCAGAGGGCGGGCTCCAGCAGCCACCGCGGCGCCGGCAGCCCCACCGGCATGTGCACGGCCCGGCGCAGCTCGGCCATGAGGGTGCGATTGTCCGAGGGGTGCGGTGACGTGAGGTTGACGGGGCCGGAGAGCGTGCTCGTCTCGTCGAGGAAGCGGACGGCGCCCAGCACGTCGTCGAGGTGGATCCAGGAGAACTTCTGCCGCCCGTGCGACCGGTGCACGGGTACCGGGCCGCCGGTCGGCTCGGCGCCGATGCCACGGTATCGCCGGTGCTGGAACCACCAGCCGTCCAGCTGCGGCCCGCCCAACCCGAGGCGGGCGACGCGCGCCAGCAGGTCGGACGCCGGGCCGCCGAGCACGATGGCCATCCGCAGGGCGACGCGCCGCGTGCCGGGCAGGTCGCCTGCGAACAGCTCCTGCTCCCAGCTGCGGGCGACGTCCACGGAGAAGCCCGAGCCGAGCTCGCCGTCGGACTCCGTCTGCGGCCGGTCCATCGCGTAGCGGTAGATGGTCGCGGTGCTCGCGTTCAGCCAGAGGCGCGGGGGAGCAGCGGCCGTGGCCACCGCCCGGTGCAGAGCGCGGGTGGTCTCCGTGCGCGAGCGCAGGATCTCCTCACGGTTCGCGTCGGTGTACCGGCACCCGACGCTCTTGCCCGCGAGGTTGACCAGCAGGTCGGCGCCGTCGACGACGCGGGCGAGCGCGGTCTCGCCGTCGGCCCAGCGGACCTCGGGGCCGCCCCGCCCCACGCGCACCACCTCGTACCCACGGGCCGCGAGGTCCTGCACCAGTGCCCGTCCGATGAACCCGTTCCAGCCCGCGACCACGGCTCGCCTCTGCTCCGCCATGGTCGAGAGCATAGGTGCGGCTCTCGCCGCGCCCGCGCGGCGCCCGTGGGTGAAGATGTGCGCATGGCGCACGCTCCTCTGAACGGCTCGGCCGGCCCGACCGCGCCACGTACCACGTTCCTGCTGGTCGTGATCCTGGTGTCGGCCCTGCTGGGGACCCTGGCCGGACTCTGGTTGCTGTGGCCGAACGCCGCCGACGTGCCCGACAGGGTGCCTGCCCAGGCGGAGGGCACGTCCATCGTCCAGGCGACGGTCACGGGGCCCGCCGACGCGGTGACGGGGAGCATCCCGGTGGAGCTGCGCGACGGCGAGGCCTCCCGGCTGCAGTCCCCTGGACCGTCGGTCCCGCTCGCCGTGGGCGACCACATCACCGCCGTCGACATCTCCCAGGTCTCGCAGCCGGGGGTGGACCCGCTCGTGTTCCTGGACTTCCAGCGCGAGCTCCCGATCGCACTGCTCGTGGTGGGCTACGCCGCCGTCGTGCTCCTGGTGGCGCGCTGGCGCGGCCTGGCCGCGATGGCAGGGCTGGGCATCGCGTTCGTCGTGCTCCTGGGCTTCACGCTGCCCGCGCTGCTGGCGGGGCAGCCGGCGATCGGCGTGGCCCTCGTGACGTCGTCGCTCGTCATGTTCGCGACCCTGTACCTGGCGCACGGTCTCTCGGCCCGCACGTCGACGGCGCTGCTCGGCACGCTGGTCGGGCTGGCCCTGACCGGCGGGCTCGCCGCATGGGCTTCGGGAGCGGCGCAGATCACCGGCTCCAACGACGAGATGTCGGCGTTCCTGCCGGCGAGCGCCCCGGCCGCGGACCTGCGGGGGATCGCACTGTGCGGCATCGTGCTGGCCGGGATGGGCGTGCTCAACGACGTGACGATCACGCAGGCCTCGGCGGTGTGGGAGCTGCGTTCCGTGGCGCCCGCGGCGTCGCGGGCCGAGCTGTTCGCCAGTGCGATGCGGATCGGCCGCGACCACATCGCGTCGACCGTCTACACCATCGCGTTCGCCTACGTGGGTGCCGCGCTGCCGCTGCTCATGCTGGTGTGGCTCGTGGACCAGTCGCCCGTCACGGCCCTGACCTCGGGCGAGATCGCCGAGGAGGTGGTGCGCACGCTGGTCGGCTCGATCGGGTTGGTGCTCGCCATCCCGGTCACCACCGCGATCGCGACGCTCACCGCCCCGGGTCCGGACCCGGGGGCGACGGGCGCTCCGAGCCGGGAGCCGGCGTCCGACCCGGAGCTGATGGCGCCGGTGTCCGAGGCGTGGGCCTCGGGTCCGGCCTCCGGGGTGGTGTCGTAGCGGGTACGACGGCGCTGCCCACGTTCTGCTCCAGCCGGCGCAGGAGCGTCGTCGCCTCCTCGCGCTCGGCCGGGGTGAGGCCCTCGGCCGTCACGTCCTCGAGCCGGGCCCAGATCTCGGCGACGCGGGGGCGCAGGGCGAGGCTCGCGGGCGTGGGCTCGACGAGCGTGACCCGGCGGTCGTCAGGGCTGGTCCGGCGGCGCACGAACCCGGACCGTTCGAGCCGCTGGACCGTCCGGGTCATCGACGCGGAGTCGGTCGCGACGTGCTGTGCGAGGTCGGTCTGCCGCTGCGGACCGTGCTCCCACAGGAACATGAGCAGCAGCTCCTGGCCGGGGTGGATCCCCAGGGGGCGCAGCAGGTCCGCCGCCAGCGCCCGGTGCGCGCGGGCGAGCGAGAAGACCGCGAGGCTGAGCGGCCCGGTGTCGAAGGGATTCGACTCACTGTCCGGGTCAGGTGTCATACGCTCCATCTTAGAACTCGACGCGTTCGGGGCCAGGCTGGGGAATATTCGGAGCGACCCCGCAGGTTACCTGTTCTGAACAGTAAAAGTGGCGAACGAGAGGGAGCACCATGCGCGCGGTAGTTTTCGAGGAGTTCGGCGGCCCGGGGGTCCTGCACCTCGGCGAGGTCCCGGAGCCCGAGGCGGGGCCCGGTCAGGTACGGGTCCGGGTCGAGGCCGTGGGGCTCAACGCGTTCGACGGCAAGATCCGGTCCGGGGCCATGGAACCCGTGTTCCGCACGAGGCTGCCCGCCGTGCCCGGCATGGAGGTCGCCGGCACCGTGGACCAGGTGGGTCGGGGCGTCACCGGGGTCGAGCTGGGGGAGCGGGTCACCGGATGGACCCGGCGGGGTGCCGCCGAGCTGGCGCTCCTGGACCTGTGGGCCCCCGTACCCGACGGCCTGGACGCACCGCAGGCGGCGGCGCTGCCCGTGGTGGGCGAGACGGCGTGGCGGGTGCTCCGGATCCTCGACCTCAAGCCCGGCGAGACCCTGCTCGTGCACGGGGCCAGCGGCGGCGTCGGCGGGCTCGCCACGCAGCTCGCCGTGGCCGCGGGTGTCCACGTGATCGGCACGGCGTCACCGGCCAACCAGGAGCGGGTCGCGTCGTACGGCGCCACGCCCACCCCCTACGGCGAGGGGATCGTGGACCGGGTGCGCGCCCTCGCCCCCGCGGTCGACGCCGTGCTCGACGCCGCGGGCAGCGGCGTGCTCCCGGACAGCATCGAGCTGCGTGGTGGCACCGAACGCGTGGTGACCCTCGCGGACCCGACCGCGTACGAGCTGGGCGTGGAGTTCCCCGAGCAGTCCGAGCCCTCCGCGGAGCAGCTCGCCGAGCTGGTCGACATGGTGGTCCGTGGCGACGTGCGGGTGCCGGTGGCGAAGGTGCTTCCCCTGGGTGAGGCGGCGCGGGGTCAGGCACTGGTGGACGACGGCCACGCGGGCGGCAAGGTGGTGCTGGTGCCGTAGGTGATGCGTGGCCCTTGGCCGGCAGGTGGCAGGTGTAGCTGGTTGGTGGAGACGACCGACCCCACGAGGCGGGGCGCTCACCCGCGACCGCTGCTGCTAGCCCTGGGCCTCTCGGATGAGGGCGCCGATCTCCGCGGTCAGCAGGTGGGCACCGTCCAGCCCCGTGGTGTCGAACGCGCCCACGATCTCCAGGGACACCAGACCGTGCACCCGGTGCCAGGTGGACAGGGCCAGGCGGAGCGCGGTGGGCGGCGCCGTCGGGACGCCGAGGGAGGCACCCCACCGTGTCAGGTCCTGGTCCAGGTCCCCACCAGCGGCACGGCCCGCACCCTCCGCACCCGCACCGTCACGCGCCGCGAGGGACTCAAGGGTCGTGACCAGGGCGAGCATGCTCTGGCTGATCGCGCTGACGCTCTCCAGCGGGTCCACGTTCTCGCGCCGGCTCCCGGTGAACAGCATGGAGTAGCGGCGCGGGTGGTCCAGGGCCCAGCGCCGCCAGGCGTGCGCGATGGCGCCCAGCCGTTCCGCCGCGGGTCGGTCGGCGGCGGTGCGGGCCGCGGTTCCGACGGCGGCGCCGAGGTCGGCGTACCCGGCGGTGACCAGAGCGTCCAGCAGCGCCTCACGAGACGCGAAGTAGTGGTACAGCGCGGGCGGCGTCATCCCCACCGCCTTGCCGACCGACGCGAGCGACAGGCCGTGCGCGCCGTCGGCGTCGACGAGCTCGAGGGCCCGCTGGACGATCTCGTCGACCGTCTGCCGGCGGAGTCGCTCGCGCCGGGTCAGGGGCCGGGGGTCGTCGTCGTTGACGGGCATGCCGCGAGCCTAACGCCAACGCCGTTCTCCGGACGGCCCACCGGTGCGCCCCACCTGGCACGACAGCGCGTGACCGCCGGCTCGGAACCCACCACCGCCATCGACGAACCGCGCTGCTCGCGTGCGGCGCGTGGGCGGTATCGGTCATGCTGGCCGCATGGATGCGCAGCACCCGGTGACGCGGCCCCGGACGGAGCCCCACCCGTGACCCGGACCTGGTTCGTGACCGGCGCGAGCCGCGGCCTCGGCCGGGCGATCGTCGCGGCGGCCCTGGCGCGCGGTGACCGCGTCGCGGCGACGGCGCGGGACGTCACCGCCCTGGACGGCCTCGTGGCCGAGCACGGCGACGCCGTCGTACCGCTGCGCCTGGACGTGACCGACCGGGAGGAGGCCGCCGCGGCGGTCCGGACGGCGGCCGAGCGGCTCGGGCGCCTCGACGTGGTGGTCAACAACGCGGGCCACGGGCTGTTCGGCTACGTCGAGGAGATCACGGCGGAGCAGCTGCGCGAACAGCTCGAGGTCAACCTCCTGGGCGTGCTGCACGTGACCCAGGCGGCGCTGCCGGTGCTGCGCGCGCAGGGTTCGGGCCACGTGGTGCAGGTGTCCAGCTCCAGTGGCGTCGCGGCCTGGCCCGGGCTCGGCGGCTACAGCGCGTCCAAGTGGGCGCTCGAGGGACTCACGGAGGCGCTCGCGCAGGAGGTCGCCGGGTTCGGGATCCACGTGACCCTGGTCGAGCCGGGGCCGGTGGACACCGAGTGGCGCGCGGGATCGGCAGTGCGCGCGACGCCGCTGCCCGCGTACGACGCGCTCCGGTCCGCCGCCTGGCACCCGCCGGGCTCCTCGACCCCCGCCGACGTCGCCCGCGTGGTCCTCGCCGTGACCGACGCCGACGAGCCGCCGCTGCGGATCCTGGTGGGTGACCTCGCGGCGGACGCCGTGCTGCCGATCACCGAGGAGCGGGTCGCCGCCTGGCGCCGCTGGGAGGGCCTGGGCCGCTCGGCGGGCTGACGCCGTCCCCGTGCCGTCGGCCGAGGCCGCCTCCGGGCGGTGCCGAGCCTCGTACCGGATCAGTCGGTGCGCCATCCCGGGAGCAGGCGGTCCAGCGCGTCGCCCAGGGGCACCGACTCGCCGTCCTTGCCACCCGCCCCGAGGACCAGTGGCGGACGGCGCGGCTCCAGCCGCACCCCGCGCAGGCGGTCCAGCACGCCGATCGGCGCGGTGAGCACGTAGAAGTTCCCGTCGGCGCTGATCCCGAGCGTGCGGTCGGCACGCAGGTACCAGCCCTGCAGCCGGGTGCGCGCCGTCCCCCGGCCGGCGTAGCCCTGGACCTGGAGCGGCTCGGGGGCGAGGCCGGCGGCCCGCGCGGCCGCGACGAACTCGCGCAGCATCCCCTCGGCTCGGGTGTGCTCGGCGTCCTGCCGCGCCTCCAGTCGTTCGGCCTGCACACGGACCGCCTCCGCCCGCTGCCGGGCCCACTTGTCGTCGCGCATGCGGGCAGTCTCGCGCCTCGCGCCTCGCACCTCGCACCTCGGGCCGCCGGTCACGGCTCAGTCCGGCAGCACCGACCGCTCCAGCCCTCGCGCGCGGTAGTACTCCAGCAGCCGGTCCCACTCGATCACCCCGGCCGACCGCGCCCACCGGTTCCAGCGGAGCTCCAGCCGTGCGACGGCGTCGGCGTGCTCGCCGGCCAGGTCACGCGTCTCGCCGCGGTCCGCGACCACGTCGTACAGCTCCCACGGCCGGCCCGCCTCCCGCACCAGCTTCCAGCGCCCGTACCGCACGGCGGCGTTGCCGAGGTGTTCCCAGAACAGGGGCCGCTCCACGGCATCGGCACCCCGCCACTGGTCGAGCATGCTCACCCCCGCCATGCCTGCCGCGTCGCTGCCCACGGCCTGCAGCACCGTGGGCGCGATGTCGACCACGTGTCCCGGCCCGCCCGCCAGGTGGCCGGAGAGCACACCACCCGCCGGCCACGACGCGACGAGCGGGGACGCGATACCGCCCTCGTGCACCCACCGCTTGTACATCCGGAACGGCGTGTTCGACAGGTGCGCCCACGACCGGCCGTAGCTCGCGTACGTGTCCTCGGGGCCGGGCACGACGTCGGGGGAGTTGCCCACGCGCACGGGCCGCCCGTCCCGTGTCTCCGGCGGGGCGGCATCGGCAGGCAGGCGGCCCGACGGCGGCGGCAGCTCCTCCGCGCACGCCCCGTTGTCCGAGCAGAACACCACCAGCGTGTCGTCCAGCGTGCCCTGCGCTGCCAGCTGGTCCAGCAGCACGCCCACACCCCGGTCCATCGCCTCGACCTGCGCGGCGTACACCGCCATCCGCTCCACCTCCCACTCCGGGTCCCGCGCCTCGAACCACGCGGGCACACGTGGGTCGCGCCGCGGCAGGTCGCCTGCGGTGGCCAGGCCCAGGTGGTGCTGCCGCGCCAGCCGGCGCTCGCGGAGCCGGTCCCAGCCGGCCCGGTACCGCTCGCGGTACCGGGCGACGTCGGCCTCGCGCGCGTGCAGCGGCCAGTGCGGCGCCGTGTACGCGAGATACAGGAACCACGGCCGGCCGCTCGCGTGCGCACGCCGCACGAATCCGCGCGCGTACCGCGTCAGGTCGTCCGTCAGGTAATAGTCGCCCTCCGTGGCTGACGGCGGCAGGCGCTCCTCGCCGTCGACCAGCGGCGGGGCGTAGTAGCTGACGGCGCCGGGCAGCACCCCGTAGAACTCGTCGAACCCGCGGCGGGTGGGCCACGTCTCGTCGGGGGCTGAGGTGTTCGAGGACAGGTGCCACTTGCCTGCGAGCGCCGTGGTGTAGCCGGCGCCACGCAGCCGTTCGGCGAGGGTCGGCGCTGCGGGGTCGAGCGAGCCGCGGTACCCGTGGGGGCGGTCGTCGCTGGTGAGCACGCCGACGCCCACCTCGTGCGAGTGCCTTCCCGTGAGCAGGGCGGCGCGGGACGGGCTGCAGCGGGGGGTCACGTAGAACGAGCTCATGCGCACGCCGCGGCGGGCGAGCCGGTCGAGGGCAGGGGTACTGATCTCGCCGCCGAACGCGGCGAGGTCGGAGAAGCCGAGGTCGTCGGCGAGGATCACCAGCACGTCCGGGCTGCGGGTCACGTCGGCTCCCTCTCCGCATGCGATGTGTCAGAACCATGGGTCACCCGGGTGACCTGTGGTTCTGACACGTCGGGGGTGATGTGCACGGTGAGCGTGCCCAGGGACGCTATGCCGGCGGTCACGGTCAGGCCCGCCGCGTACTCGTCGCGGGTGACGCGGAGGCGGGCGGCGGTGGCGCCGAGCGTCAGCACGTCGCCGGGGAACAGGGTGATCATGCGCGCCACGGTGGTCAGCAGCTCACCGGGTCCGGCCAGGTAGTCCGACGTCGAGCCGCGCACCTCGGGGCGGCCCGTGCCAGCACGCAGCCACATCTCGCGCCCGGCCCAGCCGTGCGGGTCCGGATCACCGGTGCCCGCACCACCGAAGCGGCGCGGCGCGGGCAGCACCGCGTTGAACCCGTCGGCCCACCGCCCGTACATCGCGCCGATGCCGCGTTCGCCGGCGCGGGCGGGTTCGGCGACGGCGTCCTGGAACGACCGGTCGCACAACGACACCAGGGGGGTGTACCCGAGCACCAGGTCGTCGAGTGTCGCGCCCGGCCCGGGGTCCGCGACCAGGCGGCGCACCACGAACGCCAGCTCCACGGCGAGCACGAGGTCGGTGGCGCGGGGCGGCACCCGCACGGGGTCGCCCGCGGACAGCGCGGAGGCAGGCCCGTTCAGGAACCGCGGCACGGCCAGCCGCGGCAGGCCGTCCGGGTCGGGGGCATCGGTGGGGGCGGCGTTGCCGAAGGCGGTCCAGAGGTGCCGCACCCCGGTGACGGACCAGTTCGCGGAGTCGACGGCGGCGGCCCCGGGCCGGTCGCGCTCGCGCAGCGCGAGCTCCCGCACGGCCCACGAGGAGTGCCGCGTGAGGTCGGGTGCGTTCCGTGCGCCGTCCGGCAAGGCATCGGCCACGACCACCGGGTTGGCCAGCGCGCCGACCGACTCGATCTCGACCTCCAGCTGTGTACCCGCGGCGATCTCGGCCGGTGTGACCGGCAGCCCGTCCACACCCATGGTGCCGAGGTGGATCACGTCGCCGACGTGCAGCGACGCGAACGACGAGTACCAGGCCAGCACGCGTTCGACGCCGAGCAGCGCGGCGCCGCTGTGTGCCCGGTCGCGCGTGCGGCCCGACTGCCGGGTCCACATCAGCAGGTCGTACGGGTCGCCCACCTCGTCCCGTGTGACCAGGTAGGGGCCCATGGGGCACAGCGTGTCGGCCTTCTTGCCGCCCCAGGAGGCGGTGGCCTGGAACAGCCAGTCCTGGTAGCCGGGCGGCAGGGTGTAGCCGGCGCCCGCGTTGCCCGGGACCGTTCCGTAGTAGTGGGTACCGGACACGTCGTCGACCACCGTGTAGCCCGCCACGTGCTCCATCGCGCGCTCGACCGGCACGTACCGCCCGGCCCGGCCGATCACCACCGCGAGCTCGACGTTGTAGGCCATGCCCGGCACGTGGTTGTCGTGCGCCATGACGACGGGCGCCCCCTGGCCCACCACGGCCCCCTGCGGCCGCTGGTGCCCCAGCGGGAACAGGTTGACCAGTGGTACACCGGGCCTGTTGCGCACGAACGACGGCGAGTTGGTCACCAGCCCCCAGCACAGGCGGGGGCGGGGGACCGGGGCGAGCAGCTCGACGTCGTCCACCGGGTGGCCCGCCCGGGGCAGGATCGTGGCGTCGCTCTGGGCGGCGAACCGTTCGACGACGGCGACGAGCCGGGTCAGCGCGACCAGCCCGGTGTCGTCCAGGGCGAGGAAGCCGACGAGCGTGCGCGGCCACCGCCCCGCGAGGAACCGCGGGGCGGCGGCCGGGCCGGACGAGGGGATGGCGGCGTGAGCGGCCAGCGCGGCCTCGGCCCGGGCGGGTTCGACGAGCCACTCCCGGGCCGTGCCACCCGGACCGGGCTCACGCACCACGACCCCCCAGGTCTCGGCGTCCGCGACGAGGAAGCTCGCGAGCCTCACGGGCGTGCTCCCGCGCCGACCTGCTCCATGCTGCCTCCGCTCACGACGACCTGCTCACGACGACCTGCTCACGACGACCTGCTCACGACGACCTGCTCACGACGACCAGCTCACGACAGCTCCTCGGCCCCAGGCACCCTGATCGTCGCGCCGTCCGGGGTGAGATAGCCCGCGACGATCACCCGGTACCAGCGCCTGCCGTCGGAGACGGCGAGCGTGGGGAACGGGCCTAGCGCGTCGGGCACCATCACGATGCCACCGGCCACGGGTTCCGGCAGGTCGGCCACCGGGTTGGGCGCGAGCTGGAGGCGGTGGGCGTGCACCGCGCGCATGCGCAGCTCCGCCGAGCCGAGGTCGCGCTCGTTGTCGGCGGTCGGCACCACGCCGTCGGTTCCCACGCGCACCGCGGCCACCGCGTTGGCCTCGGCGGTGGCCGCGACCAGCTCGACGACGGCGGAGCCCGCCTCGCCCGACGGCACCACCCGCACCCCGCCCTTGACGCCGGGACCCGCCCCCGCGGCCTGCGCGGACGCGGCCAGGAAGCTGCCGTAGGCGTCGCCCGCGGCGTACCCGTCGGGGTCCGTGGCCCGGATGACGGACGCACCGTTCTTGGCGGAGGTGATCTCGTGCTCGTTGGCGCCCACGCTGCGGCGCTGCACGTAGCAGCCCTCGCCGACCGTGCCCGCGAGGAGCACGGGGGAGCCCGGGCCCAGGATGTTCCCGCTGACCGTGGAGCCCGTCAGCGTGCCCCCCACCCGCACCGGCGGGTTGCCTGCCACGGGATTGGCGCCGAACGCGTTGCCCATCACCGAGATGCCCGCCGCGTCACCCGCGACCCGCACGGCCGCCCGGATGATGCTCTCCTCGAGGTTCCAGTGGTCGAACGAGTTGGCCGAGACGGTGATCTCGGAGACCGACTGCTCGAACGCCACCGGGTCCAGGTCGATCCAGTTGAACGTGTTGCCGGTGATGGTCACGTTGTGGGCGTCCACGCCGCGGAACAGGATGGCGTTGGGCGGCCGGTTGCCGCCGGGCTCGACCCCGCCGCCGCCGATCACGTTCCCGGTGATGGTGAGGTTGGTGCCGCCCGCGGTGATGTCGATGGCCGGCCCGCTGGCGTGCTCCACGACGTTGCCGACGATGGCGGAGTTGATGATGCCGCCGGTGAAGAACCTGCGCCCGATGTCGACCAGGTTGTTCGAGATGACCGCGCCCCGGAAGTTCTCGTTCTCGGCTCCGGTGGTCGCGATGCACTGGTTCATGCTGTGGAAGTGGTTGCCCTCGATGAGCCACTTGCGCATGCCGTAGGGCAGCAGGTGCAGGTCGCCGCCCCCGGTGCCGTCGGCGGGCCACTGGACCGTCAGCGCGGTGCCCGAGATCGCCACCAGGTTGTTGGTGAACACGAGACCGCGCCCGATGTGCACCACCGCCTGGTTGAACGACACGAACGTGCACTCGGTGATCGTCGCGTCCATGTCGTCGGTGTTGTTGGTCCGGGCGGTGCGCACCGCCACCGAGGCCGGGGTGCGTGACCGGGTGATGAACGACAGCCCGCGGATGCCGCACAGCGGGGCGTGCATCTCCAGGCCCGTGCCGTCGAAGTCCACGAGGATCAGCGACGTGCGCACGCCCATGGTCCCCTGGCCCGCCAGGACGATGCGGTTGAGGTTCATCGGCTCGGTGAACTCTGTGTCGCGGACCACGAGCGGCGCCGTGATGCGGTACGTGCCGGGCGGGAACCAGACGATCTTGCTGAGCCGCTCGAACTGCGCGTCGATGGCGGCCTGGATCGCGGCGGTGTCGTCGTTGACGCCGTCGGCCAGGGCGCCGAACTCCTGTGGTGTGGTGGCACCGGAGATGTCCAGCGTGGCGAGTGCGGGGTCGGAGAGCTCGGGCAGGTCGGGATCAGCAGGGGCGTGCGGGGCTGGGGCGGCCGAGGCGGGGGACAGGGGCACGGCGACCGCCCCCGCCGCGGTGGCCAGGCCGGCCAGGCCGGCGGTCCGGAGCATGTTCCGTCGGGTCACGGGCTGGTGCATCGTTGCTTCCTTCCGTTGATCCTTACGGGTGGACGTCGAGCCTTACGGGTGGACGAGGTACCTCTCGAACGGCGCCAGGAAGGCCTGCAGCGCGTCGCGCTCCGCCGGGTCGCACGAGACCAGCGGCGGGGCGACGTGCGGCGGGCACAGCCCGCGGCGCGCGAGCGCCGCCTTGATCGCCGGGGTCCCGGGACGTACCCGGTGCAGCGCCGTGAGGTCGGTCAGCACCTGCTGCAGCCGGTCCAGCTCAGCGGTGTCACCCGCCTCGTGCGCCGCCATCAGTGCCAGGGCAGGCCCGGGGGCGATGTTCGCGACGCCGGGCACGATGCCGTGCGCGCCGAGGCCGAGGCCGGCCGCGAGCTGCGACTCGGCCCCCTGCCCGACGGCGAAACCTGGCCGGCGGTCGGCGATCCCCACGAGGTGCCGCAGCAGGGTCAGGTCGCCGGAGCTGTCCTTGATGCCCACCACCAGGTCCAGGTCGGCCAGGGCGTCGGCGAGACCGGGCGTGATGGGGTTGCTGTACCGGGGTGCGTTGTACGCCACGACGGGCAGCCCGACGTCCGCCACCGCCGCGTAGTGCGCCACGATCTCGTCGGCCCGGTGGTGAAAGTAGATGGGCGGGCTCAGCACCAGGGCGTCCGCGCCCGCGGCGGCCGCGGCCTCGGCCCGCTCCAGGACGTCGCGCGTGCCCGCCGCGGTCACGTTCACGGAGATCAGGCCGTCGTCGGCGCCCGACGCCCGGCCGAGCGCCCGCCACCGGCGGACCACCCCGGCCACGAACGGGCCGACGCCGGACACCGGTACCAGCGGGCCCTCGCCGTTGCTGCCGAGCAGCATGAGCGTGCGCACGCCGCTGCGGTGCAGGGCGCCCAGGAGCGGTTCGGCGCGGTCCGGCGCGGGGCGGCCACCCGGCGCCATCGGGGTCACCAGCGGTACGGTCACGCCCGTCAGCAGCGGGGTTCCGGTCATCATCAGTAGCCCCTGACGTCGGGCCAGGCGAGCTCGAACCCGTCGGCCACCAGCTCGTCCTGGAACGCGGCCAGCACGGCGGCGTCCTCGTGCACCTGCGCCGGTTCCACGCCGTGCGCCAGGCAGTAGGCGGCCAGTGCCCCGGCCGCCTCCCCGGCGTTCCACTCGACCGGGTGGAGCCGGTAGCAGCCGTTGGTGATGTGCGTCGTGCCGATGTCCTTGCCCGCCGCGAGCAGGTTGCGCACGCGCACGGGCAGCAGCGCGCCGAGCGGGATCCGGAACGGGCTGGACGGCACGTCAAGGTAGTTGTCCCCGCCGGTGCTCGGGTGCAGGTCGACGCGGTACATGCCCACGCCCACCGAGTCCGGGTAGGGCACGGCGCCGGTGTCGCCCCGCACGCGCATCGACAGGTCCTGCTCCACCACGGTGGTGCGGGCCCGGATGCGGCGCGACTCGCGGATGTACGGCGCCCGGGCGAACCCGTCGGCGCTACCCAGCACGTCGGGCCGCAGGCGCAGACCCGGCCAGCCCGTACCGCCGTCGGGCCGGGGTGCCTCGGTCTGCAGCCAGTAGAGCATGCTCAGGGACTGCTGCCGCGCGGCCGCGAGGTGGGCGTCCCGCTCGGCCTCCGGCACCGGGTCGGACGCCGGGCCCACGAGCGGACCGCCCAGGTAGTCGATCATCGGCCAGTTGACGAGCGTGACGTCGCTCGCGGCGAACCCGTCCTCGAGCTGCTCGCGCGCCACCACCCGGCGGAACTGCCACAGGTCCCGGTCGCCCGGGTCCGCGCTCTGGTCCGCCACCACCGGCCCGCTCGGCGCGTGCGGCACGAACGTGCGCACCAGCGGCTCCAGCGTGCGGGGGTCCGGGGCGGTGAGGCTCAGCATGCGGTCCGGCCAGAACTTTGGCCGGTAGTCCCGCCAGAACGCGTACTGCTCGGGGCGGCCGATCGTGTGGTCCTCGTCCGCGCGGTGCTCCACGGCGAACACCCATGAGAACGCCTGCTGGTTGCGGGGCTGCGCCACGTCGGGGGCGCTCGGCTCCCCGGTGTCGGCCCGCGGTTCGAACCCCGTGACGTGCTCCGCACCCGCCAGCGGCAGCAGGTCGCCCAGCTCCGTCGCGTCGAGCACGTACGGCGCCGCCACCGTCACCAGCGTCCCGTCGCGCCCCTCCAGGGTCACCGCCTCCACCCGGTCGCCCTCCGCCTGCACCGCTACCGGCCGGTGCCCGAACAGCACCCGCAGACGCCCCGAGGCCAGGTACGGCGCCACCATCGCGTCCAGCACCGCCGCAGCCACCCGGGGCTCGTAGCACAGCCGGCTCACGCGCCCGAGGCCCGGGTTCAGGTCCACGACCCGGCGGGCCGACGCCGTCAGCGGGTACCACGCGCGGTAGTAACGCCGCACCCCCTCGCGGAACGCCCGGTACGACCGCGTGCAGCCGAACTGCTCGATCCACGGGTGCTCGTCCGGCGGTACACCCTGCGTGCTGAGCTGCCCGCCCAGCCACTCGGTCTCCTCCGTCAGCACCACCGCGGCACCGCGCCGCAGCGCGGCCAGCGCCCCGGCCACACCGCCCGCGCCGCCGCCCACCACCAGCACCTCGGCACCCAGCTCGCGCATCACCCCACCCCCTCCAGGTCGTGCGCGGCCCGCAGCAGAGCCTGCGTGTACGGGTGCCGCGGCGCGGTGAACAGCTGCTCCGCCGGCGTGTCCTCCACCAGCACCCCGCGGTGCATCACCGCGACCCGGTCGGCGATCTGGCGCACCACGGCCAGGTCGTGCGTGATGAACAGGACCGACAGGTCGTGCTCGTCACGCAGGTCCGTCAGGAGCCGCAGGATCTGCGACTGCACCGAGACGTCCAGCGCGGAGACCGCCTCGTCGCACACCAGCAGGCGCGGCCGCAGCGCGAGCGCCCGCGCGATGCTCACCCGCTGCTTCTGCCCGCCCGACAGCGCGGACGGCCGCCGCCCGGCCACGCCCGCGTCCAGGCCGACGTCGGACAGCACCCGCGCCAGCGCCGCCCGCACGTCCCCGGACGGCGCGACCGACGGGTGCGTCCGCCACGCCTCCCGCACGATCGCACCCACCGTCATCCGCGGGTTCAGCGACGACCCCGGGTCCTGGAACACCATCTGCACCGCGCGGTGCAGCTCCGGCGACCGCTTCCGGACCGGCCCCAGCGAACGCCCCTCGAAGGTGACAGCGCCCTCCTGCGGAGACACCAGCCCCAGCACGCACCGCGCGACCGTCGACTTGCCCGAACCGGACTCACCCACCAGCGCCACGGTCTCGCGCGCGCCCACGTCCAGGTCGACGCCGTCGACCGCCTGGACCACCGGGCGGCGCTCGCGGAGCGACCGGCGCGGGCCGGTGAACGCGACGCGCAGGCCGCGAATCTCGAGCACGCTCATTCAGGAGACCTCCTCGGCGAAGTGGCAGGCGCTGAGCCGGCCGGGTGCTTCCCCGGGCCCCGCCACCTCGCGCAGCACGGGGATCTCGACGGCGCAGCGGGCCCGTGCCATCGGGCAGCGGGGATGGAACGGGCAGCCGGAGGGGCGGTCGAACGGGCTCGCGGGCGCACCCGGGAGCGGCTCGGCGATCGCCGTCCGGCTGGTCACGGCGGGCACGTTCGCGGCGAGTGCTCGCGTGTAGGGGTGGTGGGGGCGGTTCAGCACGGCGCGCGCCGGGCCCTGCTCGCACACGCGCCCCGCGTACATCACCACCACGTCGTCGGCGACGTGCGCCATGACGCGCAGGTCGTGGCTGACCAGGATCATGGCGAGGTCCTCGCGCTCCCGCAGGTCCGCGAGCAGTGCCAGGATGCGGGCCTGGGTGGTGACGTCGAGCGCGGTGGTGGGTTCGTCCGCGACGACCAGCTCGGGCCGTCCCGCGAGCGCGACGGCGATCATGACGCGCTGGCGCATGCCGCCGGACAGCTCGTGGGGGTAGGACCCGGCCTGCCGTGCGGGCTCCGGCAGGCCGACGCGGGCGAGCAGCTCCAGCACACGGGTGCGGACCTCGGCGCGCGGCCGGCCGGCGCGGCGCAGGATCTCGCCCACCTGCCGCCCGACGGTCTGGACGGGGTTGAGGGCGGCGGACGGGTCCTGGAAGACGACGCCGATCTCGTGGCCGCGCACCTGGCGCCGTCGTCGTGCGGGCGCGGCGAGCAGGTCCTGGGCCTTCCAGCGCACCTGACCCGAGGTGGAGGCGGTATCGGGCAGCAGCCCGACGACGGCCATGGCGGTCATCGTCTTGCCGCTGCCGGACTCGCCGATCAGGCCGGTGGTGCGTCCGGCGGGCACGGCGAAGGAGACCTGGTCGACCACCGTCCCGGCGGGCAGCACGACCTCGAGGTCGGTCACCTCGAGCATCGGCGTGGTCCTCCGGTGCGCGGGTGCCATCACGACGGTGCGGTCGGCCATGGTCGTCCTCTCTCGGTGCTCTCGGTGCCCTCGGTCGGTCAGCCTTCGGCGCTCGTGACACGTGTGAAGTACGGGAGGCTGTCACCGGCGGGCTCGAAGCCCTCGACACCCTCGCGCCACGCGTAGGGCATGCCCACGAACATGGGGTACATGCCCACGGCGTCGTCCCAGATGATCTGTGTGGCCTGCGCGTAGAGCTCCTCGCGCTCGGGGGTGTCGCCGGTGGCCTCGGCGGCGGCCAGGAGCTCGTCCAGGTCCTCGTTGCAGTAGCCCGTGCGGCCCGCCGCGCACGGGTACAGCCGACCCAGGTTCGTGGCGGCGTCGTACCCCTGCGAGCCCACCTGCTGGATGTTGATGTCCCAGCTGAGAGCGAGGAGGTCCTCCAGGAACACCGCCTGCTCCTTCTCCAGGGGTTCGACGGTGACGCCGATCTCGGCCAGGTCCGACGCCACGGCCTGCGCGAACTGCCGGAACTGGGGCTGGGAGAACTGCATCTCGAGGGTGGTGCCGAAGTCGAAGCCGGCGTCCTCCAGGGCGGCCCGGGCTGCGTCCGGGTCGTACACCACGGGCTCCTGGGGCGCGTAGCCCAGCACGACGGGGCTGACGACGGAGTCCGCGGGTGTGCCCGTCTCCGGGAACAGCGCCGCGGTGATCTCCTCGAAGTCGACCGCCTGCCACAGTGCGCGGCGGACGGCGGCCTCCTGCAGCGTCTCCTCGCCGCTGTTCATCCACATGGTGATGACGCCAGGGCTCTCCGCGGTCTCGACGGTGATCGACGTGTCGCCCTGCAGGGCGGCCATCTGGTCGTCCGGCATCGCCCAGGTCACGTCGACCTCGCCGGTCTGCAGCGCCGTCATGCGGGCCGAGACCTCAGGGATCGACCGGAACACGAGCTCCTGCAGCTCGGGCGCGCCGTCCCAGTACGTGGGGCTGGGTGTCATACGGAGCTCCTGGCCGGGGGTGAACGCCTCCAGGACGAAGGGACCGGACCCGACGGGGTCCTGGAAGAACGCGTCGTCGACGTCGGGCGGGGTGACGAAGAACGACGAGATCTTGGCGAGGAACGACGCGTCGGGCTTGCCGGCGTCGAACACCACAGTGGTGTCGTCCGGCGCTTCGACCTCGTAGTCCACGAAGTTGCCCGCCAGCGGGCCCTGCAGCTCCAGGACGCGCTCGAAGGAGGCGACCACGGCGTCGGCGGTGACGGGCTCGCCGTCCGAGAACTGGACGCCGTCGCGCAGCGTGAACGTCCACCGGCTGGTGTCCTCGTCGGGCTCCCACTCGGTGGCGAGCTCGCCCACGAACTCGTCGGGCCCGGTGCTGACCACGAGCTGGCTGAACAGGGCACGCGCCGCGAGCTGGGTGCCGGCGTCCATGCTGGAGGGTCCGTGCGGGTCGAGGTTCTCGATGGGGATGGGCCCCGCCGCCGTGAGGGTGCCGCCACCACCGCCGGCGTCGTCGCCGTCCGCCGTACCGGAGCCGCCGCAGGCGGTGGTCGCCAGGAGGGCCAGGGAGAGGGCGAGGGCAGGTACCGCTCGCCGGATGCTGAGCTTCATCGCTCGTTCCTTTCAGCGTCGTGGTGCAGCGTTGTTTCAGGGCCGTGTTTCAGGGCCGTGCGAAGCGCCTGGTGAGGCGGTCCCCGACGAGGCCGATGCAGACGACCAGCACGGAGAGCGCGATGCCTGGGAAGGCCGAGATCCACCACGCGGTGGCGAGGTACTCCTTGCCGCTCGCGATGCTCTGCCCCCAGGACGCGACGTCCGGGGGCAGGCCGAGGCCGAGGAAGCTGAGCGCCGCCTCGGACAGGACGACGGAAGCGAGCTCCATGGTGGCGAGCGCGACCACGGGACCCGCGAGGAACGGCACGACGTGCCGGGCGAGGATCGCGGGCGTGCGCACACCGATGATCCGCGCCGCGTCGACCCAGTCGCGCTCGCGCACCGACAGGGCGACGCCGCGCGACAGCCGGGCGAACCCGATCCAGCCCGCGACCGACAGGGCGATGACCACCACCGCCGTGCCGCGGTGCAGCAGGCCGGCGACGACGATGGCGAGGAGGATGCCGGGGAACGCCATGAGCACGTCGATGGTGCGCGCCACCGCGACGTCCGCGAGCCCGCCCGCGTAGCCGGCGGCCGCGCCGAGCACGACGCCCACGACGCTGCACACCAGCACCACGACGAGCCCGATCGTCAGGGACGTGCGTGCCCCGTGCACCACCTGGGCCAGCACGTCGCGGCCCACGCCGTCGGTGCCCAGCCAGGCGGTGCCGGACGCCGTGGCCGAGCCGGGCGGCAGGAGCCGTTCGGTGACCACGGTCGCCACCGGGTCGTACGGCACCACGGCGGGGCCGGCGACGGCGGCGAGGACGTAGAGGCCGATGATCGCGGCGATCACGCCGTCGCCGACCCGGCTCGTCATCGTCGGGCCTCCAGCCGGATGCGCGGGTCGAGGCGGGCGTAGGCAAGGTCTGCGACCAGGTTCAGTGCGATGACGCAGACGGCGATCAGCACCGTCGCGGCCTGCACCACCGCGTAGTCACGGTTGCCGACCGCGCCGACCAGCAGGTTGCCGAGGCCGGGCCAGGCGAACACGGTCTCGATGACGACGGCGCCGCCGAGCAGCGTGCCGATCTGCAGCCCGACCACCGTGACGACGGGGACCAGCGAGTTCTTCAGGACGTGTCCGGTCAGCACCTCGCGCTCGGTCAGCCCCTTGGACGGGCGGTGCGCACGTACGCCTCGGACATGGTCTCGGCCACGCCGCTGCGGGTGATCCGGCCGACCAGCGCGGTGAACGGGACGGCCAGCGTGACCGCGGGCAGCACCAGGTGCTCCAGGTCGCCGCCACCGGCGCTGGGCAGCACCCGCAGCCACAGGGCGAGCACGAGGATGAGCATGACGCCCACCCAGAACGGCGGCAGCGCCTGCAGCCCCAACGTCACGGTCGAGGTCGTGCGGTCCACCAGGCTGCCGGGCCGGTGCCCGGCGACCACGCCGAGCACGATCCCGACGGCCACCGCGATCACGGTGGCCGCGAGGGTCAGGGTGACGGTCGCGGGGAACCGTTCGAGCACGGCTTCCATGGCGGGGCGGCCGTAGCGGGAGGACCGGCCGAAGTCCCCGCGGACCGCGTCACCCAGGAACACCAGGTACTGGACGAGCACGGGCCGGTCGAGGCCCAGCGTGTGCCGCAGCTCCGCGATCTGACCGGGGGCGGCGTCGGGTCCGAGGGCGACGGTGGCCTGGTCGCCCGGCGCCAGGCGGACGATGAGGAAGACCGCGGTGAGCACGCCCCAGATCGTGAACAGCCCGACGGCCAGGCGGCGCAGCAGGAAGGCACCCATCAGCGCGGGCTTCCCACCGAGTCGCCGTCGACCGGGCCGCACGCCACCGAGAGGCGGCGTGGCCCGTCGTCGGCGTCGAGGAGCTCGAGCAGCAGGCCCACCGCCGCGCGGCCCATGTCCTCCCGGGGGAGCGTGAAGCGCGTCCAGTCCCGGGCGACGCCGCCGCTCGGCGCGGGGTCGCCGAGCACCGCGACGGACAGGTCCTCGGGGATGCGCACACCGGCGCGCGCGGCGACCCGTTCCAGCGCGGCGATCGCCTCGTCGTCCTCGCTCGGCTCGACCAGGAGCGCCGTGACGTCGTCCGCCAGCCAGCGCTCCAGGAGCGCGGCGAGACCGGCGTCGTCCGGCCCGTCGGGCATCTCGTGGATCGGCTGCTCGGGCAGGCCGGCGTCCGCCAGACCCTCCCGGAAGCCGGCCTCGCGGTCGCGGGTGGGCTCCTGGTGGTCGGCGGGCCGCAGGTACGCCAGCCGCCGGTGACCGAGCCCGGTCAGGCGCCGCACCAGGTCGCGTGTCGCGCCCACGTAGTCCGGGGCGACGTACGAGAGCTCCGCGCCCGGCACCTCGCGACGTCCCACGAAGACGAACGGGAAGTCCTCGTGGACCAGGTCGGCCAGGACGGCACGGTCGATGTGCCGGCCGAGCAGCACACAGCCGTCGGCGACCTTGAGCCGGTTGATGCCGTCGGAGTAGATGCGCCGCTCGCCCGACGTGACGGAGCTGAACAGCAGCAGGTCGTAGCCGAACTCGGCGGTGGCCTCCTCGACGCCGAGCAGGAACGGGAAGTAGAAGTCACGCTGGTCCACCGGGAAGACCGGCTCGAACGTGTAGAGCCCGAGCATCCGGTTGCGGCCGCCCTTGAGGCTGCGGGCCGCCGCGTTGACGGTGTAGCCGAGCTCGGCCGCGGCGTCCAGCACCGCTCGGCGGGTGTGCTCCGCGACCTGGCCGCTGGCGGGCCCGCCGCTGATCACCAGCGACACGGTCGCCTGGGAGACCCCGGCCGCACGCGCGATGTCTACCTGGGTGGGACGCCGACGTTGGCCCATGCACGCTCCTCGGGTACCCCCGGCCTCGTCGCCGGAATCCCTGATACGTATTAGTGCGATGCCACGATCATACTATTTGTCGGCCTGGGGGGCGTCAAGGGCCGGACGGCGGGATTCACCCGCTCGCGCACGGGGGCGGGGTGCGGTCCACAATGGGCTGGGCTGGGTTTGGCTGTGGAGACGAGGCTGCGGGACGGGCGGAGACCTGACGGCGAACTGACGGGACGAGACCGACATGCGCGAGATCCGGACGGACGACGACCTCCTGGCCTGGGCGGGCGCCGTCGACGTGGAGCACACCCCGCACTGGTCCCGGGCCTGGCGGCTGCCGCACGACCGGATCGCGCTGTTCCCGGGCGGTGCACTCCGCGCCCGCGCGGCGATGTCGGCCGGGGTGCGGGTGGTGCTCGGCACCGACTCCCGGGTGCTGGCCGGGTACGCCGCGGTGCAGGGGGTCGAGGCGCCGCTCGACGCCGTGGTGGACGGCGTGATCGTCGCCTCGGCGCCGGTAGGCCCCGACGGCTCCTTCGTGCTGGGTCTGCCTCGTGGCGACAAGCGGGTCGAGCTGTGGCTGCCGCAGTTCGGCACGTTCCGGCTGATGAGCGTGGCGGTCGAGGACGGGGCGCGGGTGTGGGCGGCGTCGGCGGGGCGGCCCAGGTTCGTCGCCTACGGGAGCTCGCTGACGCAGTGCAGGCAGGCGACGTCGCCGGCGCGGACGTGGCCCGCGCTCGTGGCGCGTGCGCTGGACCTGGACCTGACGTGCCTCGGCTTCGCGGGAGAGGCCCACCTGGACCCGATGGTCGCGCGGGTGGTCCGGGACCTGCCGGCCGACGTCGTCGTGGCCTGCCTGGGCATCAACGTGTACGGGTCGGGCACGTTCAGCGGGCGTTCCCTGCTCCCGGCGCTGCTCGGGTTCCTGAGCACCATCAGGGACGGCCACCCGGGCATGCCCGTACTGGTGGTCTCACCGGTGGCCTCGCCCCGGCGTGAGGACCGGCGGGGTCGGGCGGGCCTGACCCTCGCGGAGGTGCGGGGCCAGGTCGCCGCCGCCGTCGAGCTGCTCGCCGCGCACGGCGACCCGGACGTGCACCTGCTCGACGGGCGGGCGGTGCTCGGGCCGCAGGACGCCCATCTGCTGGGTGACGGCCTGCACCCGGGGCCCGAGGGCTACGAGCGCATGGCGGCCGTCATCGGCCCGGCGGTGCGGGACGTGCTGCGGCCGCCGCCGTCAGGGCCCGGGTCAGAGCAGGTCGAGCGGGGTCCCGTACTCGGGGACGACCACACGGGTGCGGGGTGAGAGCCGTTCGATCTGCTCGGTCAGTGCCGTGACGCGCGCCCGGGTCGCGTCGTCGGCGCGCGGCGGGTTGGTCAGGGGCGACTCGAAGTCGTCCCAGTGCACCAGCACCACCTGGGCGGGGTCGTCGAGGGCGGTCAGCAGCCTGCCCGCGTAGTCCGCGGTGACCTCGGTGCTCGGCACGGGCAGCGCCACCGTGTCCACGCGCAGGCCGCGCAGCGCCTGGTCGTCGTAGTCGCTGCCCCCGAGCAGCAGGACCGAGCGGCCCTGCGGCGAGCGCAGCAGGAAGGACAGCGTGTCGCCCTCGGGCAGGTCCGCGACGGTGCGCGGCCGGGCCGGGACCTGCGTGCGCACGCCGGGGAACAGCAGCGCACCGGTGGCCGTGCGGCTGTGCAGCGAGGGCACCACCCGCAGCACGAGGTCGCCCAGGTGCATCTCCTCCCCGCCGCGGACCACGGCGAGCTGCTTCTGCGGCACGCCCATGGCCAGCGCGAGGTGGTAGCCGGTCAGCGTGCTGAACACCGTGGCGCCGCGCGTGCGGGCCAGGTGTGGCACGTCGGCGAAGTGGTCCCAGTGGGTATGGGTCACCAGGATCGCGTCCACGACGCCGTCGGCCGAGCGGGGCGCGCCGAGGGCGTCGTCGAGCGCCGCGGTGTCCACCCGCAGCCGCGTGGTCGGTGTGAACGCGCCCGCCGCGAGCCCGGTGTCGAAGCGCGTGACGTACGGGTCCACCAGGACCGTCGTGGTGGGGGTGCGGACCCGCCAGCCGGACGTGCCGAGCCAGGCGAAGGAGGCGAAGCCGGTGGGGGCGGGTGAGGTGCCGGCGGGCGTGGCGGCGCCGGGCGTCCCGGATCCGGCCGCGCCCGTACGGGGCGCCGCGCCGAACGCCCTGGCGCCGGTCACGCCGCCGAGCACGCCCAGCGCCGCCGTACCGGCGCCGGTCATCAGGGTGCGGCGGCTGAGGCCGCGCTTCGAGGGTGCAGGTGTCGTCATGCGCCACACCCTCCGCGCCGCGCACGGCGAGAGTCAAAGAGTCTTCTCGACGTGGTCTGAGTCGGATCTGCTATCGCCCTCGCCTAGGCTCCACCCGTGGACCTCCTGAAGCACCTGCGCTTCTTCCGCGCCGTGGCCGATGCGCGGCACTTCGGCGACGCCGCCGCCGACCTCGGCATGACGCAGCCGCCCCTGTCGCAGGGCATCATCCGCCTCGAACGGCTCCTCGGCGTGCGGCTGTTCGACCGCGACGCCCGCGGCGTGCGGATCACCGCCGTCGGTCACCGGCTCCTGCCGGCCGCACGCGACCTGCTCGACGCCGCCGACGACCTCGTGGCCACCGCCCACGAGCTCGCCCAGCCCGAACAGGTGCGGGTGGGCGTCGCCGCCGACCTCGAGGACGGTGTACCAGGCCTGCTGCGGGCGCTCGCGGACGGCGGGACGCCGGTGCTGCCGACCGTCGCGGGCAGCGTCGAGGTGGTCGACCTGCTGCGGGACGGCCTGCTCGACGTCGGCGTGGTGCGGCATCCGGGGGTGCTCGACGGGTTGACCGCAGGGCCGGTGCTGGTGGTGCCGACGCAGGTCGTAGGGGCCGGCGTCGGGGGTGGTGCCGGAACGGGCGCGGGCCTCGCGGGCGTGCGGCTGCCGGTCGCGGTCCCGCCCCGGCACCACCAGCCGCCGGCGCACGACCAGCTCGTCGATGCCCTGCGCCGCGCCGGGCACGGCGGCGCGGTGCTCGAGGCACACGACGCGGCGCAGCGCCGGGCGCTGGTCGCGGCGGGTGCGGCGGTCGGCCTCGTGCCGGTGGTCGCGGGGGAGGGTGGCGACTCGTCGGACGGGCTCGCCGGGCCGTCGCTGCGGCTGCGCGTCGCCCTGCCGCACGCCGCCCAGCGCCGCCCGGAGGTGGATCACGCCGCCGTCGCCGCGGCGATCCAGGAGGCGTTGTGAGTCGGGCCGTCCGGCCGTCCGCCCCGTCCGACCACCCGCCCGGCGAGCAGCCCGCCGTCCTCGCGGCGCTCCGCGAGGTCGCGCGCGACGCCGGCGTCACGGCCCGGGTCCACGCGACCCGGCTGACCGGGCCGCCGGGGAGCGTCGCCCAGGACGACGCCGAGCCCGTCGCGATCGCCTCCCTCTACAAGCTGCCGCTCGCGCTGGTCTGGGCGGACCTCGTGGCGGCGGGCGAGCTCGCCGCGGACCAGCGGCTCCTGCTCCCCGGCCGGACGCGGGTGCCGGGGCCGACCGGTGTCGCGATGCTGCTCGACGACGTGCACCTCACGGCGCGCGACGCCGTCCGGCTGATGCTCGCCGTCTCGGACAACGCCTGCGGTGACGCGGTGCTGGCTCTCGTGGGGCCGGCGCGGGTGCATGCGTGGCTGGCGGAGCTCGGGCTGCCGCCCACGATGGTGCGGCAGGGGTCGGCCGACGAGACACGTGCCGTCCTGCGGGACACCGGCACCGACGACTGGGCCGCCGCGCAGCGCACCCTCGCCGACCCCGACCGTGCCGCGGACACCTCGCAGTACGACCCGGCCTTCGCGAGCGCCGCCACGGCCGAGCAGCTCGGGCGGGTGCTGCGCCTCCTGTGGTCGCGCACGGGTCCGGCGCACACCCTGGTGCGGGACGCGCTGGCGCACCAGGCGTGGCGGCACCGGGTGGGCAGCGGGTTCCCGCACGACGACGTCGGGCTGCTCGGCAAGACCGGCACCCTGGGGCGGCTGCGGCACGAGGCCGCCGTGGTGGGCTTCCCGCACGAGCATCCGGTGGGCGTGGTGGTGCTGACCCGCGCGGCGCGGCCGGAGCGGCACCTGCCGGGGGTCGACGCGGCGATCGGGGAGCTGGCGCGCCTCGCCGTCGGGCCGCTGCGGCTGCCGGACGACGCGTGACCCGGCAGCCCGCGGCGGTGCTCGGGTCCGCCCCACCGCGAACTGGGAGCGCTCAGTGGTGGTGCTCGCCGGCCGTCACCGGCGTCGCCCCCGGCCGGGCCCACTGGACGGCGGGCCGCCCGCCCACCCAGGAGGTCCCTGCTCCGTGCTCGTCGGTGCGCCAGAACCAGCCCGACACCTTGCCCTCGGGCCAGCCCTCGGGGTAGTCCTGCCAGGTCTCCTTGCGGCCACGCACCGTCATGTCGAGCAGCGCGAGGGCCGGCATGGTGGCCTCCGCGCCGCGTCCGGTCACCGTGCCGGTGAGGTAGACCCGGTCGCCCTGGCGCAGGAAGCACACCCACGTGCCGAAGTCGCCGCCGCCCACCACGTCGTCCTGGGTGTCGAGCACCGAGTACCAGTGCCGGGGATAGCCCATGAACTCGACGAAGGGTGCCAGCTCCGCGTACGACGCCTTCGCGAGCACCGCGAACGACACGCCGCGCGCCGTCAGGTAGGCCGGGTCCTGCACCGCCCAGTAGGTCATCGTGCAGCCCGCGCACTGGTTCTCGAACGGCTCGCCCGGGTGCCACATGTGCTTGTAGACGATCAGCTCCTCGCGGCCCTCGAAGAGCTCCAGCAGGGTGGTCGGCCCGTCCGGACCCACGACGGCGGCGGCGTCCACCTCTGTCATCGGCAGCCGCCGGCGGTCCGCGGCGATCGCGTCGCCCTCCCGCGTGTGCGCCTTCTCGCGGACCAGCAGCTCGTCGCGGGCTGCCTGCCATGCGGCCCGGTCGACGACGCGCGGCACGGCGTCCCTCTCGGTCCGGTCGTCGGCGCGGTGGGTCTGGTGAGTGTCGGTCATGGTTCTTTCCCCGTTCGGTCGCAGGCTCTTCCTGGAGTGCTGACGGCCGGCCGCGGCGAATGTCATCGGCCGGCCGCCCACCACGTCGACGAACGGGCCCGGTCGAGATCGACACCACGCCGCACATCACCTCAGTGCGGCGGAGACGATCTCCAGTGCCTCCGCCCGCCCGATGCCGAGGCCGCGCACCGTCTGCGCGTATCGCGCCGCGGCGTCCTGCGCACGGGAGAGCCGCTGGTCGCCGGCCGCGCTGACGAAGGTGCCGGCCCGGCCACGGGTCTCGACCAGGCCTGCCGCCTCCAGCTCGCGGTAGGCGCGCGCCACGGTGTTGACCGCGATGCCGAGCTCCGCCGCGAGCGCCCGGACGGTCGGCAGCCGCGTGCCGACGGGGAGCGTCCGGTCCGCCATCTGCTGGGCGAGGCCGGTGCGTACCTGCTCGAACGGCGGGTCCGGGGAGTCGGCGTCGATGCTGATCACGTCCGCAACAGTACGCGGGCGCGAGGGCTACCTTCACCCGCTCGCCGGTGATAGACATGTAGGACTTATCCGTACCTTGGGGGGCATCGTGACTGAGCCGTACGAGATCAAGGACGACCAGGGAGTGGTGCTGGAGGTGCTCGCACCCGACGACGAGCCGGAGGGCGAGACGGTGGTCGATCCGACGACCACGCCCGAGCCGGAGCCCCACGCAGGGCTGGACATCGCCTCACGGTCCTCCTGGGGCGCCCGCTACCAGGACGGCGACCTGACGCTCACGGACCTTGCCGTCGAGGTGTTCGTGCACCACTCGGTGACGGCGCAGCTCTCGCCGGGTGCGAGCGTCGCCGCCGAGGCGGAGCAGATGCGCGCGCTGGAGAGCGTGGGCCAGACCCGGTTCGGCACCGGCATCTCGTACAACGTGGTGATCTTCCCGTCCGGCAGGGCGTACCAGGGCGTGAGCTGGAACCGGCGTGGCACCCACACGGGCGGGCGCAACAGCACCTCGCGCTCGATCTGCTTCGCCGGCAACTACGAGGCCAACGAGCCCACCGCCGCGCAGATCTCGACGGCGGCCGCCATCTACCGCGAGGGCAGGCAGCGCTGGTGGACCCAGGGCGCGCCGCTGCGCGGGCACCGCGACGTCTCCCAGACCGCGTGCCCGGGCCAGCACCTCTATGCGCGTATCGACGACATCCGGGACGGGTCGGGTTCCACGCCGCCGAACCCGGGGGAGCCCGGCGGTCTCCTCGTGGACGGTCTGTGGGGCTCGTCCACCACGCGCCGGCTCCAGCAGGAGCTCGGCACGCCGGTGGACGGGGTGGTCTCGTCGCAGAGCATCGCGTGGCGGGACAGCAACCCGGGCCTGACCACCGGCTGGCGGTGGGTCACCGACGCGCAGGGCTCCCTCGTGATCGCGGCGCTCCAGCGCACGATCGGGATGGGCCAGGGGGACCGGGACGGCAAGATCGGCCCGCAGACCATCCGCGCCCTGCAGCGCTACCTGGGCACGCCCGTCGACGGCGTCATCTCCCGGGAGTCCCGGGCGGTCATGGCGTTGCAGCGGCGCCTGAACGCGGGCCGGGTCTGACGACCTCCGGGCCAGAGGTTAGGGTCGCGTCCATGACCGTCCCCGCCCAGCCCTCCGTACCCGACCGCACCCCGGACCTGCTCCCGCTCGGCCGGGCACCCCGCCCGGCCGTCGGGGCCGACCTGACCGCTCGCATCCGTGCCGCCCTCGCCGAGGAGCTCGGCGGTCGGGCCCTCGGGCTCGACACCGCGCCCATCACCGTGGTGCTCGACGGCGCCGACGTCGCCTCGCTGGACATCGACCTGTCCGGCGTGGTCGTGGCGCTCGACGACGGGTCCGGGCGCGTCGGTGCAGGGCACGGGGCAGGGCATGGGGCAGGACACGGGACGCAGGGGAGCCGGGCCGACCGGTGGGATCCCGAGGTGGTCCGCCGCGAGCCCGCGACCCTGCGGCGCGCCAGGATCGACGCCCACCAGATCGTCGCGGTGGACCTGCCGATCGACGTGACCGCGGAGCTCGAGGGCCTGCGGTTCGACTGGGTCGAGGGCGCCGACGGTCGTGTCGGGGTGCAGCCGGTCGAGCCCAGCGAGGCCCACCCGGTCTCGGGCCACGTGCGGGTCGCCGTCGACCAGGCGGGCCTGGTCACGACCGCACGCGGGCTGCTGTCCGTCGTGCTGCTGCAGCAGGGCATCACCCTGACCGGTCTGGACCTCGACCTGGTCTCCGACGGACCACGGGCCGCGACCCTCCGGGTGGACGCCGCGATCAAGAAGGGGATGTTCCTCTCGGCCCGGGTGCAGGCCACGGCGTCGGTCAGCATCGACGACGCGATGGTGCTCGCCGTCCGTGACGTGCGGCTCTCCAGCGGGAACCCGCTGATCGCCGCGTTGCTCGGCACCGTCCGGGGCCGGGTGGAGGCGGCGACCCGGCGCGACATCGACCTCGCCGAGCAGCTGCCCGACGGCGTTCGGCTCGCCGACGTGCGGCTCGACGTGGGCCGCGAGCTCGTGGTGAGCGCCCGTCTGGCCTGATCCGGCGTCCTCGCACTCGACCTGGCCCTCGACCTGACCCTCGACCTGAGGTTGAACCTGGCCAACCTTCAACCTCGACCTGAGGGTCAGGTCGGCCGCCGGCCCCGCGGCGTCGACCCCGATCGACTTTCCGTTACAGCGCGCCGGGCATGCGATACGTTTCGACCCGTTCAGACGACGTGGCGCACGCCCCCGGGCGCGCTGCAGAGAACGGGGAGCCATGACACTCACCGCGATTCCTCCCTCGGAGCGTCTGGCCGACCTGGACGGCCTGACCCCGCTCACCGAGACCACCACGAGCCCCGACCCTGCGAGCGTGTACGAACGGCTGCGCGCCCGGTGGGGCAACGTGGCCCCCGTCCTGCTCGAGGGCGACGTGCGCGCCTGGCTCGTACTGGGCCACCAGGAGCTGTCCACGCTGCTGCGCAACGAGAGCCTCTTCTCGCGCGACTCACGCAACTGGGGCATCGTCGCGTCCGGCGCCCTGGACCCCACCAGCGGCGTCGGCGCGGTGCTTGCCCCGCGTGACAGCGTGTACTACGTCGACGGACCGCAGCACCGGCACCTGCGCCGCCTCGTCGACGACGCCTTCGAGGGGTTCGACGAGCACCGCCTCGCCGCGACCGTCCGGCAGTGGTGCGAGTCCACGCTCGACCGCGTGGCGGCCCGGGGCGAGGCCGACCTCGTCGGCGAGTACGCGTGGGCCGTCCCGCTGCTCGCGATGTCCACGATGTTCGGGCTCGGCCCCGACGAGGCCACGGCCATGCTCGGCCACGCGCGCCGGATCTTCCGCTCCCGCGGTGCGGAGGGTGCCGAGGCGCTCGCGGCGCAGAAGACGCTCATCGTGGACCTGGTCGCCCGGCGCCGGGCGCAGCCGTCGGACGACATGACCTCGGTGATGCTGCGCCATCCCAGCGAGCCCAGCGACGAGGACGTGCAGAGCGCCGTCTCCACGATGCTCGTGCTGGGCAGCGAGTTCGAGGTCGCGTGGATCACGCAGTCGCTGCGGCTGCGGCTCACGGACCCGCGGTTCGACGGGCGGGCCGGTGGCCGGCTGTCGGCGTCGGACACCCTGGAGGCCGTGCTCGGCTCGATACCGCCCGCGAGCAACACCGGGCCGCGCTTCGCGCTGGCCGACACCATCCTCGGGGGACGCCGGATCGAGGCGGGTGATGCGCTGGTGCCGGGGATCCTCGGCGCGAGCGCGGAGTCGCGGGCCACGGAGGACGACATCTGGCTCGAGCCGGGCAACCTCTCCTACCTCACGTGGGGCGCGGGCCCGCACGCCTGCCCGGTGCGGCGCCCGGCACGGCTGATCGCCCAGACCGCCGTCGAGGTGGCCCTGCTGCGCCTCGGTGGTGTGACGCTCACCGTGACGCAGGACGACCTGCACGCGACAGGGACGCTGTGGTCGTCGATGCCGTGGCAGCTCCCGGTGCGGTTCGAGGTGCCGCGGCACCCGCGAGCAGGTCGTCCGTGAGTGCCGCGGCCTGACGCCGCAGGTCGGGCACCGAGGTGCACTCCCACTCGAGGCCGCGCCGGGCCAGGCCCATGACGCGCACCCGGGGATGGCCGACGCCGTCGGCGTCGACCAGGGCGGCCCCGGGCGTCAGGTCGAGCCCGGTGCCCAGGCGGTGCGGGCGGACGAGGCCGCGCGCGAGCAGGGCGTCCACCAGGGGGTTCCAGCCCGGTGAGGTGAGCGGGGGCAGACCGGTGGCGCCCACCACGACGTCGAACGCGGTGGTGTCCCACGGCCCTGCGCCGCGCACCTCGGCGACCGTGCCGACCGTGAGCACGCCGTCGGCGACCAGCCGGTCCACATGCGTGCGCATCGCGTGCGACATGCGGTGTCGCACGTTCTCCCAGGCCCGCGCATGGTCGCGCTGGAACGTCTGCTGCTCGTCGGGGGTCAGTCGCGCCCAGACGGTGTTGACCTGGGGCCGTACCGCGTCGACCACCGCCCGCCAGTCGCGGCCGGCGTCCCGTTCGGCCCGGACCCGACGGCGCACGACGTCGAGTGCCTCGCTCAGCGTGGCACCCCCCAGGGGCACCGCGGTGGCGGGCGGCAGCGGGTCGGCGGCGTGCGCGGCGGGCAGCGCGCCGCCCCGCGACACCGCGGTGAACCGCGCCTCGGGCAGCAGCGGGTGCAGGTGGGCGACGACGTCGAGCGTGGTCAGTCCCGTGCCCACCACCAGCACGCGGCGGGCGCCGGCCGCGCGGGCGTCGAGGTCGGGCGACCAGGGGTCGGGGACGTATCCCTCGCCCCACGGCTCGTACTCGGGCAGCCGGGCCGGTGGCGGTGTGCCGAGCGCGAGGACCGCGGCGTCGGCGCGGACGGTGGCGCCGTCGTCCAGGGTGAGCGTGACCCCCACGGCACCCTCCGGGTGGTCCGTCAGGTCGACGACGGTGGCCCGCACGTGCCGGAGGCTGCTGCCGTCCGGTACGGGGACGGACGGGAGCAGCTCGGTCAGGTACCGCCCGAAGTCAGAGCGCTGCAGGAAGGTTCCGGGTTCCGCGGGCACCCCCGCGGCGGAGCACCAGCGCAGCAGGTGCTCCGGGTCGTCGTCGAACGCGCTGAGCCGGGCGACGACGGCGTTCAGCGTGTGCCGCGGGTCCGTGGTCCGGTACGGCAGGCCTCGCCCCGGGGCCTCGGCGGGATCGAGGAGCAGCACCTGCACGGGGCGGGCCGCCGAGGCGGCGCGCAGCAGATGGGCGGAGAGGAGGACGCCGGCGGCGCCACCCCCGACGACGGCGATGGTGCGCGGCATGGCCCGAGGATATCTCCGGGTGCCGGCTGCCCCGTGCCACGGGAGGGTTCATGGGGGGCGCATGGGACATGAGGTACATTCCGGCTAACCGACGTGCGGTGCGGGACCTGTCGCGCCATGAGACCGGGGAGCCATGACCGCCACCACGACTACCCAGTCGGAGCGCCTCGTCGACCTGGACGACCTGACGCCGCTCCTCAAGACCACCACGAGCTCGGATTCCGCGCGGGTGTACGAACGCCTGCGGGCGCGGTGGGGCAACGTCGCCCCCGTGCTCCTGGAGCCGGGCGTTCCGGCCTGGCTCGTGCTGGGGCACCGTGAGCTGGTCACGGTGCTGCGCAACGAGGGCCTGTACGCACGCGACTCGCGCAACTGGAACCTGCTCCAGGACGGCACCGTCAGCCCCGGCAGCGGCGTGGGCGGCGTGCTCGCCCCGCGTGACGGCATCTACTACGTGGACGGGGTGCGCCACCGCCACCTGCGCCGCCTGGTCGACGACGCGTTCGAGAGCGTGGACGAGCACCGCCTCGCGTCCATCACGGAACGCTGGTGCCGGCTCGCGCTGGACCGCGTGCTGGCCAAGGGCTCGGCAGACCTGGTCAACGAGTACGCGCGAGCCGTGCCGCTCCTGGTGCTGTCCACGATGTTCGGCCTGGAGCCGGAGCAGGCGCGTGCCATGCTGGGCCACGCGCGGCAGGTGTTCCGGGCCAGGGGAGCGGCGGGCGGTGAGGCGCTGAACGCGCAGCGCGCCCTGATCGCCGACCTGATCGCGAGCCGCCGCGCGGAACCGTCGGACGACCTGACCTCGGCGATCCTGCGCCACCCCAGCGCGCCCACGGACCTGGACGCGCAGAGCGCCGTCTCGGCCACCCTCATCCTCGGCAGCGAGTTCGAGGTCGCGTGGATCACCCAGGCGCTACGGCTACGGCTACGGCTCACGGACCCGCGGTTCGACGGACGGTCCGGCGGGCGGCTGTCCGCGCCGGACACCCTGGAGGCCGTGCTCGGCTCGGCCCCTCCCGCGCCCAACGCGGCGCCACGGTTCGCGCTGGCCGACACGACCCTGGGCGGCCGGGCGATCCGCGCCGGCGACGCCGTGGTCCCGGGCATCCTGGGCGCGAGCGCCGAGTCGCGCGCGGCCGGTGACGACATCTGGCTCGAGCCGGGCAACCTCTCCTATCTCACGTGGGGTGCCGGGCCGCACGCCTGCCCGGCACGGCGCCCGGCCACCGTGATCGCGCAGATCGCGGTGGAGGAGGCGCTGCGCCGCCTGGGCGGCGTGACGCTCACCGTGCCGCCGGAGGCGTTGTCGGCCACCGGGACGCTCTGGTCGTCGGTGCCCCGGGAGCTTCCCGTGCGGTTCGAGGAGCAGCGCCCGGCGCGGTGACGTCGTGCGCGCCGCCGGCCCGTGCCGCGGGCGTGCCGGCCCGTGCCGTCGGCGAGCCGGCCCGGGCCGGCCGATAGGCTGCGTCGATGCAGCTGAGCCGGCCCGACCTCACCCGGATCCTGGAGCGTTCGGCCGACCGGGACCCCACCGCCGACCCGGGCTGGCTGGACGCGCCGCCGGCCCGTGCCCGGGTGCTGCGCGAGCGCGTGACGCTCGGCCCGCAGGCGTCGCTGTCCGCCACCGCCGACGCGCTGTTCGGCTGGCGCGTCCATCGTGGCGCCGGTCTGGTCATCCTGCCGAGCGGTCCCGCGGAGGTGGGCGTGACCGTGGTGCAGGCCGTGCACGTGGGGCCGCTGTGGTTCGCCGCCCCGTGCCGTGTGGTCGAGGTCGTCCGTGAGCCCGACGAGGCCGGCTTCACCTACGCGACCCTGCCGGGGCACCCGGAGACCGGCGTCGAGTCGTTCCGCGTACGGCGGCACGGCACCGACCTCGTGTTCGAGATCCATGCCGTGGCCCGGCACGACTTCTGGGGCTCGCGGATCCTGCCACGCGTCGCGTACCGGGTCCAGGACCGGGTGACGCGTGGCTACCTCGCGACGGCGCGGGGCTAGCGGGGTCAGCCCTCCGGGTCGGTCTCGTCCAGGAAGCCGGTCAGCAGCGCCGTGACCTCGTCGGGGCGCTCCAGGTTGGGCAGGTGACCGGCCCAGCCGAGCTGCGTGTGTCTCGCGCCCGCGATGTGCCCGGCCAGATGGTTCGCCACGGCGCGGAAGTGGTCGAGGTCCTGACCGCCCGAGACCACGAGGGTGCGCGCCGTGACGGCACCGAGGTCGATCGCGGGGCCGGCCCCCTGCTGGATGTCCTCCCCGGCACCGAGCTGTACGTCGAAGGCGTGGCGCTGCATCGTGCGCACCAGTTCGCGGGCATCGTCGTCGGCGTCGGGCCCGAGCCACGTGGCGACGTTCAGCTCGGTCGCACCCGCGACGTCGCCCGCCTCCAGCAGGGCGTCCTCGCGCCGGGCGAACCGCTGCAGCGAGCGTGTGGCGGGCAGGGCGAAGGCCGAGTTCAGCAGCACCAGCTGGGAGACCAGGTCAGGCCACTGCGACGCGACCTGCAGCGCCACGTTGCCGCCTGCGGACGCGCCCACGATCGCCACGGGATGCTCGCCCAGGGAGTCGAGGAGCGCCTTGACGTCGCTCGCGTTGTCGTACGGGTCGCTGGTCAGCGGGGTGTCGCCGTAACCGCGCAGGTCGCAGCGGATCACGCGGTGCGTCCGGGCCAGCGTGGCGCGCTGCGCCTCCCACATGCGGGAGTCCGCGACACCGGCGTGCAGGAGCAGGAGGGCAGGCCCGGTGCCTGTGACGTCGTGGCGGAGGATCATGCGCCGACGGTAACGGCGGCGTCCCGGCAGCGGCCAGCGCATAGTGGTGGACTCCAGAGGGGGCAGCGGCTAGGATCGAACACATGTACGAATCAGCGGAAGGTCAGCCATCCGGGACGCAGGCGGTGCGCTCGTCGCTCGACGTCGCGCTCGCGACGTTGCTCGACGAGCTGTTCGTCAGCCCTCGCGTGACGTACGCGCCGGTGCGCGAGGCGCCCACGTACTACGGGGGCCACCGGCAGCGGCCTCGGCACCGGCGCTTCGTGCTGCGCGCCGGTGCCGATCTCGACGACCCGCGCTGATCTACAGCACGACGGCGAGCACCGCCGCGACGGCCGCCAGGGCGATCCCGACCCAGGCGAACGTGGTGGCGGTCGCGGCCTTCTTGGTCGCGGCGTCGGCCGTCTCACGGGCCGCGGCTGCCGCGGCCGTGGCGGAGTCCGCGACGGCCTGGGCCGCCGCCGCCACGGCGCGTGTCGCGTCGAGGTCGCTGCGCAGCATGCCGACGGCGGTGGACAGCTCTTCGACCTGCGCCTGGAGCCGCGCGGCCTCGTCGCGGGCCGCGGTGGCGGACTCCTCGATCGCGAAGGCCGCGTCGGTCGCGGCCTTCTGCTGCACCGTGTCGACGGCCTGCCGGAGCGCCTCTGCCTGCTCCTTCGCCTGGGAGGCGCCCTGCTTGGCCACGAGCTCGCGCAGCTCGGTGGCCTGCTCCTTGAGGGCGACCGTCAGCTCGGCGCGCACCTCCTCGGGGGTCAGGGGCTTGTCCGGCTTGGCCAGGTAGGCATCCGCCCAGGTGCGCCGCGACCGGCTGGCCCGGCCCGTCTCGGTCGCGCCGTCGGCGGCGGCCTCCTTCTCCTCGTCGGTCAGGCGGTCGAGTGCCTCCGCCGCCGCCTTGACGGCGGGCGGGGTCTCGACCGGGGCCTTGGCGCCCTTCGGCGTCGTTCCCTGGGATGTCATCGGGGTCCTGGCTCCCTTGGGCGGGGCGGCAGCTGCCACGGGTGCGGCGTAGTCGGCGTCCTCGCTGTCGGCCGAAGCCGACTCGGGGATCTTGATGGGCTTGGTCAACAGAGCCCGCAGGCGGTCCATCCGCTCGGTCTTCTCGCCGCCCTCGTTCGGAGGCGCGTCGCTGTCACTGCTCATGGGCAAAACGTACTGCTCGTCCCGTTGTAGGTCGACTACCTCGGTGGGTGCGGCGTCTTACCTGATTGGATGCTCCACCGCATTGGATGCTCCACCGCGTTCGGACGGTGGTGTGGAGGAGGCCGGACCGGAACTGGGCGGGTTCAGCCCGTCGCCGGACGGCGACGGGCGGGACACACGTTCGGTCACCAACCCTGGTAGCCGGTGGCGAGCCGCTGCCACGGCGCTGTCGCCTCGAGCTGGCCGGCCAACCGCAACAGCAGGTCCTCGCGCGCGAGATCGGCCATCAGCTGGACGCCTACGGGCATACCGTGGGCATCGCCGCCGATCGGAAGTGAGATGGCCGGCTGTCCCGAGAGGTTGAACATGTTGGTGCAGACTGCGAAGCGCGAGGTCCTCGGCCCCATTGACTCCGGATCGGTCACGTCCAGATAGCCCAGCTTCGGCGTGGTCTGAGCCCGTGTCGGCAGCAGGATCACGTCCACGCCGTCGGGTCCGAACTGCTCGGCGACGCGCCAGCCGGTGCGCTGCGCGGTCTGCAGCGCCTTGGCGAGGTCTGCAGCGGAGTTCTTGTGAGCGTTGTCCAGTGTCGAACGTGTCCAGGGCTCGATGTCGTCGGGGGCCAGTCCTCGTCCGAGCGCGGCGAGGCGGTCGTTGATCTGCGCCTGCGTCTGCGCCGCCATGATGGTCCCGCCGGCCGCGAGCACCTCCATCATGTCGAGGCCCAGCTCGATCTCGCGCACCTCGTGGCCCAGGTCGGTCAGCAGGGCGGCGGCACGGTCGACGGCGGCCGTGCAGGCGGCATCGGTGGGGAACGGGCCTGGCGCGATCCGGATCATCCCGACACGCAGCCGACCCGGGTCGACGCCCACCTCCTCGACGAACGGGCGCCGCGGGGAGGGGGCACCGAAGGAATCGCCCGGATGGTGGCCCATCACCGTGTCGAGCAGGGCGGCGCTGTCACGAACCGTGGTCGTCAGCGCGTGGTGGTAGGTCACCGGCGAGGCGAGCGCGATGGGGTTCGGCCAGGCGGGTACCCGGCCTCGGCTCGGCTTGAGACCGACCAACCCGCACATGGCGGACGGGATCCGGATCGATCCGCCGCCGTCGGTGCCGTGCGCCACCGGGACCATGCCCGAGGCCACGGCCGCAGCCGAACCACCGCTGGAGCCACCCGTGGAGTACTCGGTGTCCCAGGGGTTGTGGCACGGGCCGTACAGCAGTGGCTCGGTGGTGGTCGTCTTGCCGAACTCCGGCGCATTGGTCATACCCACCACCATGCCCGCAGCCTTGTAACGCTGCACGACCGTGCTGTCGACGGTCGCCATCACGTCCGCGAACAGCCGCGACCCGTCCGTGGCGGGCTGCCCGGCAACATCGGTGCCGAGGTTCTTGATGAGGATCGGCACCCCCCGCAGCGGTCCGTCGGGGAGGCCCGCCTCGACCTCGGCACGGGCCTCGTCGAAGCGGGTGGAGACCACGGCGTTGAGTCGGGGGTTGAGCTCCTTGATACGGCTGATCGTCTGTTCCAGAACATCGGCGGCCTCAGTGGCGCCAGAGCGGATGTCGGCAGCCAGTGCGAGTGCGTCGCGCGGGGAGCTCCCACGGGAGTCGGTCATGGCGGGGTCTTTCGAGTGGAGAGCGGCACCCGGATAGTGCGCACTCGCAGCAAGGGGGCGAAGCGGACGATGGGGAACTGCAGAACGTGAATCCGGCGCCCGTACTCCCTGTCAAGTTAGGCCGGGCCGCGCCCACCGCATAGGGCCGAAAGTCCCTCGGCAACAGGTACTCCGCGCCCAGCAGCACGTCTCTGTGCCGCGCCTCCGCACATCCGACGAGGTGGGGGAGCTGACCCTCAACCGGGAGCGCCTGACCATCGCGGGCGCGGAGGACCTGGGGCTGGTGGTGTTCCACGCGGACGCCGGCTCGGCCGACGCCGAGAGGCTGGCTCTCCTGGCCTCGGCCGGTCAGCCGGCCGGCATCCAGGGGCCATGTCCAGATGGTTCCTGGATGTCACATCGTGAGCGACGAGGCCCCGATCTCCTGCGCGCTGCCGGTGCGCAACTTGCTGTCGATGCGGGCGAGAATCGCACCACTCTCTGCCACCGCCGCGGTGGCCCTCGCCCACCCGGTGTCGGACGGGTCGAGAGCGCTGCGCAGGTAGGCGGTGGTCAGACGCTGGAGCGCCGCGACTCGCTCCGGGTTCTCGTCGGTGGTCTCGGCGGCCTCCCAGTTCGGGATGCCGCCCAGGGAGTGCTCGGCGCCGAGAAGGGTGAGCAGGTCCGTGGCGCCCGGGCCGTGGGTGTAGGCGTCGGCGAACCAGTCCGGGCCGCGGCTGGACATCTTCGACTGGTCGTGGTCGCCTGCCACCACGAGCGTGGGTGTGGTCAGCTCGGTGAACGACGGGTTCATGAACGGGAAGTGCTCCTGGGCGAACGGGTGAAGCTCCTCGCCCCCGATCCCGGTCCCGGCCAGCAGCACGCCGGCTCGTACGCGCCGGTCCGCGTAGTCCTGGCCGACCTTGCCACTGCTGTCGAGGACGCGGGCACCGAGCAGCATCTGCACGGTCTGGGCGCCCCAGGAGTGTCCGGCGGCGACGACCCGGTCCCGGTCGACCCGCCGGGCAAGACCCGGCACGGCGCGTTCGATCACGTCGAGCTGGTCCAGGATCCGCACGAGGTCGGCACGTCGCTCGGTCCAGACCTGGCCGAACCCGGGGTGGTCGAACCCGATGCCGTCGCGGCGGGAGTCCAGGTGCGTCGGCTGGACGACGACGAATCCGCGAGACGCCCAGAAGCTCGTCAGGGGCGCGTACCCGTCGTGGGACCACCCGTTGCCGTGCGAGAACAGCAGGACCGGCAGGTCCTGCCCGGTGACGGGGGCGGAGACACGCACGTCGAGCGGTCGCGCTCTGCCCGCGGCGTCGAGGCGGACCGGGGCGACCGAGACGACCGGGGCACCGGCGCCCACGACGTCGTCCAGGGCGCGCACGATCGGTGTGTCGGTCGTTGCGGGGGTACCGCTCATGGGGATCACAGGTCCTTTGCGTTCGAGGCCCCCGCTGAGCACGATGGGAAGCGGAGCACCGTTCCGAAATGATACGGAACGGTGCTCCGGTTCACAAGCTCACCCCGACGTGGCCTCATGGCTGTCGGATCGCCACACCTTCATGCGCGGCATCGGCAGCCTCTGCATCGGTGGCGGCAGCGACACGCACGACGACACGCACGACGACACCCACGACGACGCTGCACGTCCGGTCGCACCTCCGGTGACGGGGGTACTCACCGCGGAACGGCCTGGCGAGACCTGGTGATCGCGTGCGGCGCCCACCGTTGGTGGGCGCCGGCTCCGCTCGGCCGGACAGAGGGGGTCCTGCCACACCCCCGGATCGCGAGGGCTCTGGTTGCGCGCAGCGGTCGTTCATACCGTACGGCGATGGCGGGGTGCGCGGATCAGCCGCGCTCCCAGCCCCCGAACGAAGGAAGAGAGATGCGCTCCATCACCCTTGCGACCAACAGGCTCCTGACCGTCGTGGACCGGACGGCACCGGGCGAGCACGGTCGAACCAGACCTTTCCAGGACCAGCCGGGGGAGCTGAGCCGATGACCGCTTCAGTCGACGCCACATCACGGACGAAGGCCAACTGGGCCGGCGTCGTCTCTCTGGGTGTGGGCATCTTCTCGATCGTCATGGCGGAGTTCCTCCCCGCGAGCCTGCTCCCGCGCATCGCCGGAGACCTGGGAGTCACGGCCGGAGCGGCCGGCCAGAGCGTGACCGTGACTGCTGCGGCCGCCGCGCTGACAGCCCTGCTCATCTCGGCCGTCCTGCCGCACGCCGATCGGCGCCGGGTGATGACGGGCCTCACGATCCTCTCGGTCGCCTCCAACCTCGTCGTCGCACTCGCGCCGAACCTCCTCGTCCTGTTGGCCGGCCGGGTGCTCCTGGGCGTCGCGCTCGGAGGCTTCTGGGCGATGGCGATCGCGGTGGCCGCACATCTTGTTCCCGCCGAGCGCCTTGGTCGTGCTCTCACGATCGTGAACGCCGGTGTCGCGGTCGCCACAGTGGCCGCGGTCCCGCTGGGGGCGTGGCTGGGTGAGACCTGGGGATGGCGAGGGGTCTTCCTGCTCGGCGCCGGTGCTGCGGCAGTGGCACTCGTTCTGCAGGCCGTGACCCTGCCACGGATCATGCCGGGTGAGACGAGCGGCCTTCGCGCCCTCGGTGCCACGCTGCGATCCAGGGTCGTGCTGCTCGGCCTTCTGGCGACCCTGCTGATCTCGGGCGGCCATTTCGCCGGGTTCACCTATGTTCGCCCTGTCGCCGAAAGTCTCTCTGACATCGACGCCGCCGGCATCGCCCTCCTGCTGCTGGTGTTCGGGATCGCCAACTTCGTGGGTACGGCGGCTGCCGGACCCGTCGCCGATCGCGCGTTGCGCCGGGGGATGCTCCTGTTCCCGACGGTGCTGGGGGCGGGGATGCTCGTCATGCTCCTCACCGGAGGTTCCATCGCCGGCATGTTCATCGCCGCAGTGCTGTGGGGTTTCGGATTCGGCGGCGTGCCGACGTCGCTGCAGACCTGGGGTGCCAGGACGGCGCCGAACTATCTCGAGCAGATCGGTGGGCTCCTCGTGGTGATGTTCAACGTGGCGATCGCGGTCGGTGCGGTCGTCGGCGGCGTCCTCGTCGACGGCGTCTCCACCACGGTGCTGCTGCTTGTCGGCGGTATCTCCGCGATCGCGGGCGGGCTCCTCATCGTGAGCCTGCGTCCACGACACTGATGCCAGAGCCCGGGCCGATGAATCCTCGGCACCGCTTCGCGATCACCGTGTTCCGCGCCTTCGACGTCACGACCAGTGGTCGACCGGGCGCGGCCGAGCCCGCACCGCCACACGGCGGGCGTGCATGACCAGGAGGAGCAGAATGGACGACAAGACCCTCAAGTCCTTGCTGGATGCGGCGCGGACGGTCGCCGTCGTCGGACTGTCCACCCAGGCCGACAAGCCCTCGGTCGCGGTGGCGAACGTGCTGGTCGATGCCGGCTACGACGTGATCCCGGTGCATCCGACCGCCACCGAGATACTAGGGCGCCAGGCGTACGCGACCCTGGCGGAGATACCCGTCCCGGTCGACGTCGTCGATGTGTTCCGCCCGTCGGGTGAAGCACCCGGCATAGCCCGCCAGGCCGCCGAGATCGGCGCGGGCGCCCTCTGGCTGCAGCTCGGCATCACCTCCGACGAGGCTCGCGCGACGGCCGAGGGCGCGGGGCTTCGGTTTGTCGAGGACACGTGCATCGGAGCGACGACTCTCCGGCTCGGGAACACGGCACGAGATGCACGCTGACCGGAACCGTCCGGACCATGGGCGGTCACCACGCACAGGAGTCGAGTGCCTACCTCGGCCCGCGGACCGCCGTGGGGCGGTGCCCTACCTGTCCGGACGCTTGTCCGTGGGCGCCGACGGCGTGGGCGAGGGCGGGCAGGCGCCGCGTCGACCGCCGGGATCCGCCCGCGCGCCCCGGTGCACCGGGCGCCGGTGGCCCTGGACCACGGCCCGGCTCGCGCACCGGAGCGCGAGGTGCGACCGGTCCCTAACCCGCGGCCGCGCACGTGATGCAGGTGCGGGCCGCCGGACGGGTCCGCAACCGGTCGCGTGCGATCTCCCGCCCGCAGCGCTCGCAGCGGCCGTAGGTCCCGGCGTCGATCCGCGCGAGGGCGGCGTTGACGTCGGCCAGGTGCTCGGTGGCCGCCGTGAGCAGCGCCCCGGCCTGCGAGCGTTCGAAGGCGATGGTCGACCCCTCGGGGTCGTGCTCGTCGTCGGACGTGGTGAGCTGCGCGGCCTCCACGATCGAGGCGATGTTCCCCGTGAGGGAGGCGATCAGGTCGGTGGTGCGCTCGCGGTCGACTGTCAGCAGGTCATGAGCCTCGGTGTTCGGGGTCATCGTCGGGCTCGTCCTCCCCGGGATCTCGGGCGACTACTTCTCGCAGGCTACAGGCGGGCACCGACACCCGGACGGGGTGAACCGACCGGCCCGACGCCCGGGACCGGAACCTCCTGGTGAGGTGTCAGTGCCACGTGCCGACGGCGTCGATCGCGGCCTCGACGAGGTCGGCCCCGACCGCGCCACGTTCGATGGTGCTGCGGTAGTGGAGCGGGCCCAGGGCGAGGGCGGCGGCAAGCCGGGCGTCGCCACTCAGCGTGACCTCGCCCCGCTCCTGGGCGTCGTCGAGCGCGGCGGCCAGGCGTTCGGCGAGGGTGGACGCGAACCGTTCGCGCCGGGCGTCCATGTCGGCGTCCCACAGTGCGGCGTTGGCGAGGGTGGTGGTCACGGCGCGCACAGCGTCCTGCTCGAGCTGTCGCGCGATGGTCGTGAGCTCGGCGCGCATCCAGTCCCGGGTGGGGGCGGTCGGTGTGCCGAAGAAGGTCATGGGCACGGTGGCCATGACCTCGCCGAGGAGCTCGTCACTGCGGGGCCAGTGCCGGTAGACCGTGGCACGCCCGACTCCCGCCCGCTCCGCGACCTGCCCGTGGGTGACCGCGGTGGGCCCCTGCTCGAGGAGCAGGTCGCGCGCCGCGTCGAGGATCGCCGTCCGGCTGCGCAGGTATCGCGGGTCGGTCGGAGCCGCCATGTCGGCATCCTATGAGACATCTTGACTCACAGTCCACCGGGGTGTCAGGCTCTCATCTATGAGACAAGATGTATCGCAGAGCCTGAGGATCGCGGTCCTCGGGGCGACCGGCGGCACAGGCCGCCACGTCGTGGCCACGGCCATGGCGCGTGGCCACGACGTGGTCGCCGTCGCGCGCCGCGCGGGCTCCTTCGAGCGCGGCCCGCGGCTGACCGAGGCAGTCTGGCCGGTGGTGTCCGACGTCGGGGCACTGACCTCCGCGCTCACCGGCGTCGACGTGGTGATCAGCACGCTCGGTGGCGCGGCCAGAGGCCCGACCACCGTGTGCACGGACGCCGTCCGCACCACCGTCGCCGCCATGGGCGCGGCAGGAGTGACGCGCCTGATCGTGGTCAGCGTCCACGGGGTGCTCGAGACCCGCGGCCGGTCGCTGTACGCCCTCGCGGCGTGGGCCGGCGTCGGCGAACGGATGAAGGACAAGGAGACCATGGAGCCCCTGGTCACCGGCTCGGAGCTGGACTGGACCCTCGTGCGCCCACCCCAGCTGACGGATGCCGCCGCCACCGGGACGTACCGGGTCGGGAGCGCGCTGCCCGTCCGGCTGTGGAGCACGATCGGGCGGGCCGACCTCGCCGGTTTCCTGGTCCAGGAGGCCGAGACCGCCCGCTTCGTGCGCGCTTTCCCGAGGATCCGCCGGTGACCGCCCGGCAGGCGACGCCGCCCCGGGTCGCCGTGGTCACCGGCGCCACCGGCGGCATGGGCCGCGAGATCGCCCTGCAGCTCGCCCGGTCCGGCAACCAGGTGGTCACGATCGCCCGGGACCCCCGCCGGGCCGAGCTCCTCCGCGCCCAGATCGAGCGCGAGGCCGGCCCGGGCAGCCTCGACGTCGTCCCGGGCGACCTCTCCCGCCGCGCCGGGGTGCTCGACGCCGCCCGCGCGGTCCGCGCCCGCCATCCCGTCGTGCACGTCCTGGTGAACAACGCCGGGGCCCACTTCGCCGAGCACCGGCTCACCCCGGACGGGGTGGAGCGGCACGTCGCCGTCGACTACCTCGCCGCCCACGGCCTGACCCTGCTGCTCCAGGACGCACTGGTGCACGGCAGGGCGCGCGTGGTGAACGTCGTCTCGGACTCGCTGCGCGACACGCGGCAGGTGAAGCTGCCCGGCCGCCCCCGCCCCGCCACCGTCACGCCGGACGAGCTCGACGACCTCACCCGGCTCAACCCCGCCGACGGATTCGTGCCCTTCCAGGCCTACGCGCGCGCCAAGCTGCTGACCGTCATGGCCGGGTACGACCTCGCCCGCACCCTCCGGGACCGCGGCGTCACCGTCAACGCCGTGCACCCGGGCATCGTCGCGACCGGCATCATCGAAGGCCTCGTCCCACCCGCCCTGCGACCGTTCGGCAGGCTGATCCGCCGGTTCATGCTCACCCCGGAGCGCGGCGCGTCCGCCGCACTACGCCTGGCCGACGACCCGGCGCTCGCGGGCGTGACGGGTCGCTACTTCGTGCGCGACGTCGAGGCCGGCACCCCGCCGGTCTCGTACGACCTCGCCGCGCAGCGCCGGCTGCGCGTGAGCAGCGACCGGTACTTTCTCACCGGGTCCGGGTGACTCCCGCTGCCCCGGGCCGTGTCCCGGCCCGCGTCTACGGTTCCTGACGAGCGGCCAGGCGGTGGTAGGCGCGGTCCTTGTAGACCAGCGGTGACGCCGCAGGGGAGGTGGCAGCCGCAGCGCCCCCGTCGGAGTGGCTGTCGGCGTGGCCGGCGGCCAGGGCGCGCAGGGAGACGAGGTAGCTGCCCCCGACGGGCGTGCGCTGGACGATCCGCGCGCGGCACCACGACACGGCGCCGTCGATGACGGGTTCGCCGGTGGGCAGCGGCGACCAGCCGCCGTCGGCGAACCGGTCGATGCCGCTCGCGGCGAAGCGGGCGGAGACGTGGTCCTGGTGGTCGGCGAGGAAGCTGACCGCGAGGGTGCCGGCCGCGGAGATCGCGGGCCAGCAGGAGGATGTCGACGCCAGCGAGAAGGCGAGCAGCGGGGGCGCCGCCGAGACCGAGATGACGGACGTGGCCGTGAATCCGACGGGCCGTCCGGCGTGCACGAGGGCGATGACGGCGACGCCGGCGGGGTGGTCGCGAAAGACCGCCTTGAACTGGTCGCTGCTCAGCTGTGGTTCGTCCTGCTCGGCCAGGAGGTGCTCCAGGGCGGACAGGTCGGTGTTCTCGGCGGGGTGCGCGGTCATGGCGAGCTCCTCGGCTTCTCGGCGGTTGCCTCGTGGCGGGACCGGGGCGAGGTATAGGCACCGTGGGTCGGGGTTGGCCAGGGGGAGCCCCGGAGTTCTCACGATGTGGACACGTGGTGGGAAGTTCAGGCACCCGTCATGCAAGTACTGGGGTGCGGTGTCGGCGTTGCCCTCACGGCACGTCTCGCATCGTGAGATCTTTCGGGCAAGGGCTCGCGCGGACGCCGGGTCGCCCCTACCTTCCCGGCATCACCACGCCACACGGCCCCGACCGCCGGACCTGCCGACCGGGACGGGCTGATCCGTCGTACCCACACCTCGACGATCGGACGACACATGCCCCGAGGAGCCCCCGAACCCATGACGACAGCCCGCACGACCCGCCGCACGACCCCCCGCGGGACCGGACGGCCCACCCTCCTCGCCACGGCAGCTGCCGCCGCGCTGCTGCTCTCCGGCTGTGCCGTCGGCGCGCAGGCCGACGTCCAGGGCGGCCTCGCCCTCGACGCGGCGCTGCCGACCGAGGTCCCCGCGGGCACGACCCTCGTGGTCGGCGACCCGGCCACCCAGCGGGCGTTCGAGCTGGCCGGCGGCGAGATCGGCACCGACTTCGACTTCGAGATCGAGTGGGCCAACATCTCCGGCGGCCCGCAGACGGTGGAGGCCTTCAACGCGGGAGCCCTGGACATCGGCGCGGTGGCCGAGATCCCACCGATCCACGCCGCGTGGACCGGCCTGGACGTGCAGATCTACGCCTCTCAGTACCGGGAGGACTGGCAGGACCGCCCGATCTACGAGTTCGCGGGCGCACCCGGCGTCGACCTGACCGACCTGTCCGACCTGCGCGGCCGGCGCATCGCGTTCAGCCCCGGCCAGGCCCAGGGCGCCCTCGTCCTCAAGGCGCTGCAGGCGGCCGACCTCACCCAGGACGACGTCGAGCTGGTCGAGCTGCCGGCCACCGGGGACGTGTACCCGACCGCGCTCGCCGCGGGCGAGGTCGACGTCGCACCCGTGGGCGGCACCGCGCTGCTGCGGTACCTCGACAAGTACGGACCGGACGGCGCGACGTCGGTCCGGCACGGCATGCGCGACGACCCCTCGCACCTGTACGGCCCGACGGCCGTGGTGCGCGATCCCGCCAAGGCGGCCGCGCTGCGGCAGTACGTCGCGGCGTGGGCCCGCGCCAAGGTGTGGGTCTACGAGCACCCCGAGGCCTGGAAGCAGGGCTACTACGTCGAGGACCAGGGGCTGAGCGAGGAGGATGCGCAGTACCTCGTCGACACGGCCGCCAGGCCCGAGATCCCGGTGGACCTCACGGACGGCATCGAGCGCACCCAGGAGACCGTCGACCTGCTCGCCGGTGAGCTCGACCGGCCGGACCTGAGCGCAGCCGACCTCTTCGACGAGCGGTTCGGCCCCGTCGCGGGCGAGGCCGCCGAGCAGGCCTGGGGCGAGTCGTGACCGCCGTCGTCCAGGCCCGCCTCGTCGCGCCGGGAAGGCCGGTCCACGACGCGGCCGACGTGCGCCCCGGGGTCCGCCGGCTCGGCCTGCGCAAGACCTTCCCGCTCGCCGGCGCGTCCGGCGTGGTGCTGCTCCTGGCCGTCTGGGCCGCGGGCTCGGCCACCGGGCTCATCGACCCGCGCGTGCTCTCGGACCCGTGGACCGTGGTGACCACGGGCGCGGACCTCGCGGTCGACGGCAAGCTCCTGGAGAACCTCGGCGTCTCGCTCGGCCGGGCCGCGCAGGGCCTTGCCTGGGGCGTGCTGGTGGGCGTGGGCCTCGCCCTGCTCACCGGGCTGAGCCGCGTGGGTGACGCGCTGCTGGACGGTCCGATCCAGATCAAGCGCGCCATCCCGAACCTTGCCCTGCTGCCGCTGCTCATCCTGTGGTTCGGGATCGGCGAGGAGATGAAGGTCATCACGATCGCGCTCGGCGTGTTCGTGCCGATCTACCTCCACACCCACAACGGGCTGCGCTCGATCGACAAGCGGTACGTCGAGCTCGCCGAGACGCTCCGGCTGGGCCGCCGCCAGTTCGTCACGCGCGTGGTCCTGCCCGGCGCGCTACCGGGGTTCCTGCTCGGCCTGCGGTTCGCGGCGACCGGTTCGCTGCTCGCACTGGTCGTCGTCGAGCAGGTCAACGGGACGGCCGGCATCGGCTACATGATGGAGCTCGCGCGCACCTACGGGCAGACCGAGGTGATCCTCGTGGGCCTGGTCGTCTACGGCGTCCTCGGTTACACGGCCGACTGGTCCGTCCGGCTGCTGCAGAGGAGGGCGCTGGCATGGCGACGCACGCTGGAGGACTGAGCACCGCCGTCGGGCCGGCCGTGGTGGTACGGGACCTGGTGCGGACCTACGGGACCGGCGCCGGTGTGCTCCAGGGGCTGGACCTGGAGATGGCGGACGGCGAGGTCGTCGCCATCCTCGGGCGCTCCGGCTCCGGCAAGAGCACGCTGTTGCGCGCCCTGGCCGGGCTGGACCACGACGTCGCCGGGTCGGGCCAGGTCCGGGTGCCGCGCAACGTCTCCGTCGTCTTCCAGGACTCGCGGCTGCTGCCGTGGGCGCGGGTGCTGGACAACGTGGTGCTCGGGCACGAGGCGCCGCCGTCCGAGGCGCGCGCGGCCGGCCGCGCCGCGCTGGCCGAGGTGGGTCTCGCCGGGCGTGAGCGCGCGTGGCCGGGCGAGCTGTCCGGCGGGGAGCAGCAGCGGGTGTCGCTGGCCAGGTCGTTGGCCCGCGGCCCGGAGCTGCTGCTCGCGGACGAGCCGTTCGGCGCGCTCGACGCACTGACCCGCCTGCGTATGCACGACCTGCTGCGCGATCTGCTGCGGCGGCACCGTCCGACCGTGCTCATGGTGACGCACGACGTGGACGAGGCGATCGTCCTGGCCGACCGGGTGGTGGTGCTCGACGCGGGTCGTATCGCGCTCGAACGCCGCACCCGGCCGGTCGCCGGCCCGGCTGCCGACCGGGCTGCTCCGCCCGGCACGGCGCCCGCCGTCGCCGGTCACGACCCGCACCGCACCCTGCGTGCCGAGCTGCTGGACGCGCTCGGCCCGGACCGGAAGGACATCCCATGACCGCGAACCACCGCCCCGGACGGCTCAACCTCAACGCGTTCCTCATGAGCAGCGGCCACCACGAGGCGTCCTGGCGGCTGCCGGAGAGCCGCCCGGACGCCACGGGCCACGACATCGCCCACCTGATCGGCCTCGCGCAGCTCGCCGAGCGCGGCCTGTTCGACTCGATCTTCTTCGCCGACGGGCCCGGGCTGCACGGTGACGTCGGGCGCCGTCCTGCCGGGACGCTCGACCCGCTCATCGTGCTCACCGCCATCGCCACGGCGACCGAGCGCATCGGGCTGGTCGCGACGGCGTCGACCACCTACAACTCGCCGTACAACCTGGCCCGGCGGTTCGCCTCGATCGACCACGTCTCCGGGGGCCGGGCGGGGTGGAACGTGGTCACGACCGCCGGTCCCGCGATCGCCCGGAACTTCGGCCTGGACGACCAGCCCGCACACGCCGAGCGCTACGAGCGGGCGGCCGAGTTCCTGGATGTGGCGTTCAAGCTCTGGGACTCCTGGGAGGACGACGCCATCGTCGCCGACAAGGTCACCGGACTCTGGGCGGACGGTGCCAAGATCCACCCGCCCGAGCACGTGGGCAAGCACTTCTCGGTCGCGGGTGCGCTCAACGTGCCCCGCTCGCCGCAGGGCCGGCCGCTCATCGTGCAGGCCGGGTCGTCGCAGGACGGCCGGGACCTCGCGGCCCGGTACGCCGAGGCGGTGTTCACCGCGCACCAGGCGCTCGGCGACGCCCAGGAGTTCTACCGGGACCTCAAGGCACGCGCCGCCGCCCTCGGCCGGGACCCGGAAGGGGTGCGGATCCTGCCCGGGATCGTACCGGTCATCGGTTCCACCGAGGCCGAGGCGCTGACTGCGGAGCGTGAGCTCGACGAGCTCATCCTGCCCGAGTACGCGCAGCGCCAGCTCGCCGCGACGCTGCACCTGAGGCCGGAGGACCTGCCGCTCGACCGCGAGCTGCCCCGTGACCTGCCGGACGAGGACGAGATCGAGGGCGCCAAGAGCCGCTACACGTTGATCGTGGAGCTCGCGCGGCGCGAGCGGCTCACGGTGCGACAGCTCATCGGACGCCTCGGGGGAGGGCGCGGCCACCGCACCCTGGCCGGCACGCCGGAGCAGGTCGCCGACGCCCTGCAGGAGTGGTACGACGCCGAGGCCGCCGACGGGTTCAACATCATGCCCGCCGCGCTGCCCTCGGGGCTCGACCTGTTCGTCTCCGAGGTGCTGCCGATCCTGCGGGACCGTGGGCTGTTCCGGCGCGAGTACGAGGGCGCGACCCTGCGCGAGCACTACGGCCTGGCCCGGCCGGCCAACCAGTACGTCACGGCGGGGGTCTGACATGGCGGACGACCTGCTCTGGTACATCCCCAACCAGTCCCACCCCGGTCACCGAGGGGACGACGCCGGCCGGAGCCACAACAGCCTCGACACGCTCACCGAGCACGCCACGCAGCTGGAGAAGCACGGGTGGGACGGCGCCCTGCTCGGCACCAGCTGGGGGCGCCCGGACACGTTCACCGTGGCGACCGCGCTCGCCGCACGGACCGCCACGTTCGAACCCCTGATCGCGGTACGGCCCGGGTACTGGCAGCCCGCGCACCTCGCGTCGGCGGCGGCCACGCTCGACCACCTGTCGGGCGGGCGCGTGCGCGTCAACATCGTGTCCGGTCAGGACGACCTGGCCGCCTACGGGGACGCCGAGGGCGACCAGGCCCACCGGTACGCGCGCACCCGGGAGTTCCTCCAGATCGTCCGGCGGCTCTGGACGCAGGAGTCGGTGACGTATGCCGGCGAGCACTTCCGGGTGACCGGCTCGACGCTGGACCAGCGGCCGGTGGCTCGCCCGGGCCGACCTCATCCCCGCCTGTACTTCGGCGGCGCGAGCGCGGCGGCCGAGCGGGTCGCCGCCGCGGAGGCGGACGTCCAGCTGTTCTGGGGCGAACCGCTGGACGGCATCGCCGAGCGCATCGACCGCCTGCGCGCTCTGGAGGCCGAGGTCGGGCGCGAGCACCCGCCGCTCGAGTTCGGGCTGCGGATCACGACGCTGGTCCGGGACACCACCGAGCAGGCCTGGGCCGACGCCGAGGCGAAGGTGGCGCGGCTCGCCGCCCGCCCGGACCACGAGCAGCCGGGCGGGCGTCCCTGGGGCCGGCGCTCCGCCGTCGGGCAGCGCCGGCTGCTCGACCTGGCGCGTCGGGGCGACGTGCTCGACGACATCCTCTACACGGCGCCCGGACGGGCCGGGGGAGGGGGCGCCGGGACGACCTGGCTGGTCGGCACGGCGCGGGAGGTCGCCGGCGCGCTCCGGCGGTACGAACGGCTCGGTGTGACGCACTTCGTGCTCTCCGACACCCCCTACCTGCCCGAGATCGAACGACAGGGCCGCGAGCTGGTGCCGCTGCTGCGCGGCGGGCTGCCGCCCGCGGAGTGACGCCGGGGGAGTGACGCCGGGGGAGTGACGCCGGCGGAGTGGCGACCGCTCAGAGGCCCGCCGGCCCGTGCGGGCTGCGCGGGGCCGGTCGGGCCCGGCGCGTCGTGCGTCGTGCGCGGCGTCCCGCCGACGCTCAGCGCCGCGTGGCCGCCATCCACTCCCAGATACGCCGGCCGTCGTGGCGCGGGTCGTTGCGGGCCACGTAGATCCAGGACCAGTGTCCGGGATAGGTGTTCCCGTCCCACGTGACGGAGTCGTACAGGCTCATGACCGACCCCTCGATCCGCTCGTGGGCGTACACCGTGTTGTCCTCGGGGTCCAGGGTGGTGTCGTCGGCCGACGCGACGAGCCACGTCGGTGTCCGGGTCGCCGCGAGCTCCGCGTCCGAGATGAAGTAGGTGTCCGAACCGTCCCGGGCGCCGACACCGCAGCAGATCGGAACGGAGGTGGCGAACCGGTCGGCGTACTCGGCCACCATCTTCAGCGACATGTACCCGCCGTTGGAGCAGCCCACGACATGGACCCGGCTCGCATCGATCCGGTGCGCCGCGGCGACCTCCTCGATCGCCTCCAGGATCAGCGGGGCGAAGCCGTCACCGTCCAGCATCCAGGCCGACGTCGCCTGCGGCGCGAGCACGTAGGCACCGCGGAAGGCGTCCTGCGCCTCCGGCGTGGCGAAGCCGAGCGCACCCCGGTTGGCCCGCAGCTGCGCCTCGTTGTCGTAGTAGTCGTACCCGTTGGTCCGCAGGCCGCCCTCGCCGCCCCCGTGCAGCCAGACGACGAGGGCAGCCCCGTGCCGCCCGCCCTGCCGCTCCGGTGCGTACAGCCGGTAGTTCAGGCCCGACGCCGTCGCGTGGTGGCTGAACGCGTCGACCTCCGGGTCGGACAGCCGGCCCTGCCGGAACCCGTCGAGCACGACGGGCCGACCCGTCCCACGGGCCCGGAGCGGCTCGGTCTGCGTGATCACGTGATCGAGGTCGAGGAGCACGTTGCGGCCGTACTCGCCCATGTACTGCAGCGTGCCGGTCCCGGCGACCTCCCACCCGTGCTCCAGCTCGAGCACGATCTTGCCCCGGCGGGTCCAGCGCGCGGCGGTGACCACCCGGTCCTGGTCGTAGGCGATCTCACCGCTGAGCGGGTTGGTGGCCGTGACGTGGACCGCGAAGGAGGCGGCGGTCAGCGACGACCGGTCCACGTGGTCCAGCGCCCGGGAGGACAGGACCAGCGCGGTCACCTGCTCACCACCGTCCAGCACCTCGCCGACCGGCGTCACGAGGATGGCGCCGGAGCCGTGCCCGGGCGGCGTCGCGCTCGCGGCGGGCGTGCCCAGCAGGGCGGAGGCTCCTACGGCGGCGCCGGAGGCGAGCAGGGTGCGGCGGGTGATCGGCGTGCGCATGGCGGAACTCCTTTGTCCGGGGCCGAGAGGCCGGCCCGCGCCGTGCGCGCCGCCGACCCTCCGGAGGCTATGAGCCGTGTCGCCGCACGTCAACGACAGCCGGTGAGGGGTTCGCTTGCCGGTGGACCGGCCATGGCACACGATGAGCCTGCCTCGACGAAGGGAGTCGCGTGACGTTCTGGATCTGCCTGCGGTGCGGCGTGGAGAACGCCTCCCGCCCCGCGGTGTGCGCCATCTGCACCGACGAACGTGAGCTGGTGCCGCCCACCGGTCAGCGCTGGGCCACCCTCGAGGAGCTCGCCGCCGAGGGGAAGAGCATCGAGGTCAAGGAGCTCGAGCCCGACCTGTACGGCCTGACCACGCTGCCCGACGTCGGTATCGGGCCCACCGCGAAGCTCGCCCGCACCAGCGCGGGGAACCTCCTGTTCGACGTACCGGGATACATCGACGACGACGCTGTCGCCGCCGTGCGTGACCTCGGCGGGCTGGCGTACATCGTGGCCAGCCACCCGCACATGTACGGCGTGCAGGTCGAGTGGAGCCGCCGCCTGGGCGGCGTACCGATCCTGGTCAGCGAGGCCGACGCCGCCTGGCTCGCCCGCACCGACGACGCCGTCGAGCTGTGGAAGGACGACCGGGAGATCCTGCCGGGCATCACCCTGACCCAGCCCGGCGGACACTTCCCCGGCTCCGCCGTGGCGCACTGGGCGCCGGGTGCGGACGGCCGCGGCGTGCTGCTCAGCGGCGACACGATCTTCGCCAACCCCGACCGCACCTCGGTGTCGTTCATGCGCAGCTACCCCAACCTGATCCCGCTGTCGGG
>Ga0233375_1000034_pt1 | contig 102346 bp, 97 predicted proteins | sample ElkDunMinimDraft_10_FD_191539 | JGI IMG/M metagenome (GOLD analysis project Ga0233375, IMG submission 191539) | Fecal eukaryotic communites from dung pellets of Tule Elk in California, USA - Elk Dung E16 | ecosystem: Host-associated > Mammals > Digestive system > Large intestine > Fecal...
CGCGGGCGGACGCCGGACCGGTGGTCAGAACGTCCAGCGCTGCGCGTCGGTCTGGTTGCAGGTCCAGAGCTGGACCTTCTGGCCGTCGTGCAGCGGTGCGCCACCCTGGGCGTCGAGGCACTTGCCGGACTGCGGGTTGCGCAGCGCCTTGGTCCCGGCGTCGTACGTCCACTGCTGCGCGCCCGTCCCGTTGCACGTGTAGGTCCAGACGACGGTGCCGTCCGCCGTCCCGCTGCCCGCCACGTCGAGGCACGCGCCGAGCGCGCGGACCGTGCCGTCCGCGCCGCGGGTCCACTGCTGCGCCGCGTTGCCGCTGCACGTCGCGAGCTGGACCTGGTTCCCGTCGGTCGGGTCCGCCCACGGCACGTCGAGGCACAGCGCGTCGTTCACGCGGACGGTTCCGGTGCCCGTCGGCAGACCGCCGTCGCCCGGGGTGCCGGGCTCCTCGGCGCCGGCGTCGTCCCCGATCGGGGTCGCCGCCCCGGAGAACGGGTCGAGCTGGATGTACGCGGCCTGGGGGTTGCCGTCGTGCACGAGCGACTCGTGCGCGCCGACGTCGTCGAACGCGAACGCGTACGCCTTGCCGTTCGCCATCTGCTGGTGGGCGAGCTTCGCGTAGACGTTGGTGCGTGCGTCCTGGTAGAAGCCGGCGCTGCTCGCGTCGGGCTGGTTCGGGTTGGTCAGCGCCGTGGTGCGGATGAGCGCCGCGCACAGGGTGCGGGCGATGGGTCCGACGACGTGGTCGTTGGGCGCCTGGAGGTCCTTGTGGCACCCGTAGACGCTCGACGCGTCGGGCTTCTCGAACGCGGCGACCTCCTGCCCGGACCCGTTCCTGAACCGGAACCAGTCGCCGTCGACCCGGCCGCGGAACTGCGTCCCGGGCTCGTGGGAGAACGGCGTGATCACCATGTCGCGCGTGCGGTAGGAGTTCCACACCTCGGTGACGTACGAGTCGATCGAGGCCGAGGAGATCTTCCCGACGTCGATGCCGTGCGACGGGTTGAGCGCGCGCAGGCGGCTCCCGTCGGGGGCGCGCTGCACGAGCCCGCCCCACCCCGCGCTCTCGAGCGCCGTGTAGAACGCCTCGTACCCGCCGGGCTTGAGCATGCCCGTGCTCAGGACGTGCCCGTCGGCGCGCTTGACGCCCACCTGGTACGGCGCGGACCAGTGGTCCACCTGCGTGCTGTTGATCCACAGCCCGTCGTCGTTGAGCGTGTACTCGGTCCAGTTGAAGAGGACGTTCCGGTTGGGGTCGGAGTCGTTCTGGACCGCGGGCTGGACGAGCTTCCCGTCGAGCACGATCTGGAACGTCATCTTCTGGCCGTACGAGTAGTAGACGCGTCCGGACAGCTTCGGGAGCTGGATCGTCACGGACTGGCCGGGGCCGGGACCCGCGATCGACGCGTCGGGCGCGGGGACGGGCACGGGCCCGACCCCGCCGGGCCACGGGTGGAACGTGCCGCCCGCGTCGGCCCAGCCGGCGACGCCGTCGCGCTCGCCGAGCACGTACAGGTAGATCGGTCCCCTGCCCGAGTCGTTGGTGATGGTGAGCGGGATGGTCGCCGGGACCGCGCTCGCGGGCGCCGCGCCGACCACCGCCCCGCTCACCGCGAGGACCGCTGCGCACAGCGCGGCCCACGCTCGTCTGCTTCTTCTCAGCCTGTCGTGATGCATGCCGGATCTGCTCCTGTCGGGTTGCTCCGTCGAAACCGCGAGCCGCCGGACCCTTCCGGCGACGGCGCCGCCACCGCAGGCGTGGGAGCGCTGCCACGACCGTAGCGGACCCGGCGCCCGCACGCCAGGGAGCGCTCCCTCGCCCTGCGGCACCCTGGTCCGCACACCCGTCCTGGCGCGCACCTACACTCGAACGAGTGCAGTGCCACCACTACGACGCCGGCCGGTGCCGGTCGTGCACCCTCCTCGAGCTCGCGTACCCGGCGCAGCTCACGGGCAAGCAGGAGCACTGCGCGGACCTCCTCGCCCCGCTCGCGCCGGACCTGACCTGGCTGCCGACCGTCGAGTCCGCCGAGTCGGGCTTCCGCAACAAGGCGAAGATGGTCGTCACCGGCACGACCGACGCCCCCGTGCTCGGGATCCTCGGGGAGGGCGGTGGCGTCGACCTCACCGACTGCCCGCTGTACCCGCCCGCGCTCCAGGCGTCGTTCCCGGCGTTCGCGGAGTTCGTCTCGCGCGCCCGGCTCGTCCCCTACGACGTCCGCGCCCGCCGCGGGGAGCTCAAGTACGTCCTCGTCACGCTCTCCCCCGAGGGCGACCTCATGGCCCGCTTCGTCCTGCGGTCGACCGAGTCGCTCTCCCGGATCCGCAAGCACCTGCCGTCCCTGCTCGAGGCCCTGCCGTCGCTGCGCGTCGTCTCCGCCAACCTCCACCCGGAGCACAAGGCCGTGGTCGAGGGCGAGACCGAGATCCTCCTCACCGAGGCGGAGACGCTGCGCATGCGCGTCAACGACATCGACCTCCACCTGCGCCCGCAGAGCTTCTTCCAGACGAACACCGATGTCGCCGCGGCGCTCTACCGGCAGGGCCGGGAGTGGGTGGACGTCGCCGCGCCCACCACGGTGTGGGACCTCTACTGCGGCGTGGGCGGGTTCGCGCTGCACGTCGCGGGTCCCGGCCGCGACGTCGTCGGGGTCGAGACGAGCGCGGAGGCGGTGGCGAGCGCGCGGCTCACCGCGCGCGAGGCGGGCCTCGACCGCACGACGTTCCTCGCCGACGACGCGACGGCGTTCGCGCTCTCACAGGCGGACGTCGCCGACCTCGTCGTCGTGAACCCGCCGCGTCGCGGCATCGGCGAGGCGCTCAGCACGTGGCTCGAGGAGTCCGGCGTGCGGCACGTCGTCTACTCGAGCTGCAACGCGACGTCCCTCGCGCGCGACCTCGCGCTCATGCCGGCGCTGCGTCCGCGCGCCGCGCGCGTGCTCGACATGTTCCCGCAGACGTCGCACTACGAGGTTGCCGTGCTCCTCGAGCGCGGCTGACCCGCCCGGCGTCCGGCGCCGTGCCCGACGGCGGCCGCGCGCCTCAGTCCGTGCGCTCGCCCGCGCGCCGGGCTGCCTCGACCGCGGCCGCCTCGACCCGCTCGCGGTGCGCGGCCCACTCGGCCTCGTCCAGGTCGGGGAGGTTGCCGCGGTCGTCGCCCGCCGCGCCGTCGACCAGCTCGCGCACGATGTCCGCGTGGCCGGCGTGGTGCGCCACCTCGTCGAGGACGTGCACGAGCGCGAGGAACAGCGTGATCTCGCGACGCTCCGGCGGCCACCACGGCACCTCGCCGCGCGCGTCGAGGTCCAGCGCCGCGACGGTCGCGTCGCACAGCGCCGTGGACGCCCGGAACAGGCCCAGGACCTCCTCCCGCGACTCGTCAGCCGTCGCCCAGAGGTCGGCGTTCACCTCGGCGTCCGGCGCGAACCACGGCATGTCGAGGTCGTGCGTGCCCCCGAAGATCTCGTGCAGGTACCCGACCTGCACGCTCGCGACGTGCTTGACCAGTCCGAGGAGGTTGGTGCCGGTCCGCGTGAGCGGTCGACGCACGTCGTGCTCGCTCAGCCCTTCGACCCGGCTCAGCAGCGCCTCGCGCTCGCGCGTCAGGTAGCGCTGCAGCGTGGCCTTGGGGTCCTCCGACGTCGTCGTCGATGCGCTCATGGACCGGACGCTACCCCGCGTGTCCCACGGTGGCAGACTGCGACCCATGGCGACCGTGCACCCCGAGATCACCGACCGCATCGCGTCCTTCGTCCTCGCCCAGCCGGTGTTCTTCGTGGGCACCGCGCCGCTCGCGTCCGACGGGCACGTCAACGTCTCGCCCAAGGGGATGACGGGGACGTTCGCCGTGCTCGACCCGCACCGCGTCGCCTACCTCGACTACACGGGCTCGGGAGCGGAGACCGCGGCGCACCTGCGCGAGAACGGCCGTGTCGTGCTCATGTTCTGCGCGTTCGACGGCCCGCCGAACATCGTCCGGCTCCACGGTCGCGGCCGGTACGTCGAGGTGGGCGGCGCCGAGTTCGACGTGCTGCGTCCCGCGTTCGCCAAGGAGCGCGAGATCGGCCAGCGCGGGATCGTCGTCGTGGACGTCGAGCGCGTGTCCGACTCGTGCGGGTTCTCCGTGCCGCACCTCGCGTTCGTCGAGGACCGCGACGTGCTCGACCGGTCCCACGAGCGCCGCACCCCCGAGTACTTCGACTCGTACTGGCGCGAGCGGAACGCGGAGAGCCTCGACGGGCTGCCGGCCATCGGCGCGACGTCGCGCTGACGGCCCGCCCGTCGCCCCGGGCAGGTCAGGGCTCGGGCGAGGTCGCACGGAGGTAGGCGCGGCCGCGCGGGGAGAGGCGGTAGCCGACGTCGAGGCTCTCCGTGAGCCCCAGCTCCTTGAGGCGGCGCACGCGCACCTTGAAGTCGTCGCGCTCCATCCCGAGGCCCGCCGCGAGCTCGCGTGCCACCACGCCGGGGTGGGCCGCGATGAGGTCGAGGTACTGCCGGGTCCACGGCTCGGCCGCGGCCCGGTCCTTGCGGGCGAGGCTCGCGCTGACGGCCGCGACGGCGTCCGCGTCGAGGTCGGCGTCCTCGCGCAGCGCGACGCGCGGGTCGGGCCCCGCGAGCCGGATCCCCACGCGGTACAGGTCGCCCTCGCGTGCGGCACCCCGGGCGAGCACCGCGGCGGGCGAGGTCATCCCGGCGAGGCGCGCGTCGTCGTCGGACACGAGCGGGGCGCCGTCCGGCGCCAGGGGCACCTGGTCCACCGACGTGACCTCGACCACCCCGACGCGGGTGCGCTGCCGCGTCCCGACGCGCACGCGCGGCGTGGTCCAGCGACGGAACGCGAGCGTCACCGTCCCGTCCTGGAGCCCTCGCAGCGTCCGCGCGTCGAGCAGCACGCCTCCGAGCCTACGACGGCGGCCTCTCGCCCTCCCGGGGGAGCGGAGGTCGCGACCCGTGCCAGGCCGGGAGCCGGCGCGGCTCAGGAACCGGGGCCGCCCAGCTCGGGCCGGCGGGCGACCGTGAGGACGTGCGTGTCGGGCCAGTCGACGGGCTCGCCGGTCGCGGCGTCGTGCAGGGCGGCGACCGGGGCGAACGCGTGCTCGACGAGCCAGTCGTTGCGCCACGCGCCGCTCCCGGGCTCGAGCTCGAACCCGGCGTCGTGCAGCAGCGCCTCCCACCGCGGGCCGGTGAGGTCGCAGAACCGCTCGTGGCTCTCGGACAGCCAGTTGTCGACGTAGTCCTTGCGCGTGAGGAACTCCATCGCCTCGCGCAGCGTCAGCCGCCACGCGCCCGGACCCGTCCGCTCGGGCGCGAGCACCGCCCCGGACAGCCGCGGGAAGTCGTAGGCGAACTGCACGAGCCGCGCGTCGGTCGACAACGACCCGACCCACGCCGCGACGTCCTGGCGGGCGAGGCCGTCGAGGTCCGTCCGCGCACCGCCCGGCCCGTCGCCGGTGGCCGCCGACCCGTCGTCGGTCCGCAGCGTGAGCACGACGACGCGGTCCGGCTCGGCCGGGCCGCACACGTCCGAGTTGATCCACACGCCGCCGGGACGGGTGTGCCCGTGCACCCGGCGCGCGAACGTCTCGACGTCGCGCACGCCGTCCCCGTACGACGACACCTCGTGCGTCAGCGCGATCGTCAGGGTCGTGTCGACGGACGCGTCGGGCATGACCGACCGGTCCAGGATGTTGGCCTGCACGAACCACACGTGCGGGTTCGCGAACGCGCCCTGCGCCTTCTTGTGCTCGGCCTCCGCCACGAGGTGGCGCGCGACGTCGACCCCGAACAGGTCCGACTCGTGCAGGCGGGGCTCGCGCGCGACGTGCTCCAGCAGGCCGCCCGTCGCGCACCCGATGTCGACGATCCGGCCCGGCCGCACGTGCGGCGCGACCTGCGCCCACTTGCGCGCCGAGGCGTCCTCGAACGCGGCGGCGTAGGTGCGGTAGTCGCGCGTCGTCGTGAGGTCGCCGTCGCCCGAGACGACCGGGTCCGCGAACACGCGGCGCACCTCCTCCTCGAACCCGTAGCGGGCGTAGAAGTCCGGGACCGCGGGGTGCGCGAGGTCGCGCCACCGCTCGTCACCGGCGGCGACGAGCTCGACGACGTCCCACGGCCGGGCCGGGCCGGCCGCTCCGGCCTCGGGCGTCTCGGCGTCGACCGCGTCCAGCTCGACGCCCGCGACGCGGTACCCGAGCGCCCGGTACGCGTCGACGAGCGCGGGCGTGGAGCACGCGACGACGGTGTCCACGGGGTCGGGCGCGACGCCGGTCGCCGTCGCGACGCTCGTCACCACGAGCTGGGCGAAGCGGTCGTCCGGCGCGACGTCGGGCACGGGCACGACGACGGACGCGAGCCCCTCCCGGGTCGTCACGTTCTCGACGAGCGCCTCGCGCCGGTTGCCCGGCAGCGGGTTGCGCCGGGTGCCGGCGTGGTTCGCGGAGGTGACGACCCACACGACCTCGACGTCGGGCGTGCACCGCACGCGCCGCCCGGCGAGGTCACGGACGAGGCCCGCGCGCAGGGCGCGCAGGTAGTCGACCTGGTAGCGGGTGACGACGTGGTGCCGACCCGGGAAGAGGATGCGGCGCACGGGTTGGTGGTCGGGCTCGTTCGTTCGGGGCACGCGCACACCGTGCGGCGGGACCGGCCCGGCGCGCAAGCCGTCTCACGCCGCGAACGGCCGAAGTGTTCGCTCTCCGTGAAGGCGGCCGCACGAGAACCCGCTCCGACCTGCGCAGACATGCGTCTCGGATGCCGCGCCGGACGTCCGCCCGCGATGCGCTGAGCGGGGGCATGTGGGACGGTGTTCGCGATGATCTGGATCGTCGCGGGGGCTGCGCTCGTCATGTCCGGCCTCGCGATCCTCGCGGCGGCCGTCCGCGGCGCGCGCAGGAGCACCGGGACCGGTGCGAACGGCATCGCGATCGCCGTCGGCGGCGGGCTCGCCATCTGGGGTGGCATCGCCCTCGCGGTGGGACTCCTCACGCAGGACTGACGCGCGACGGGCGGCCGGCACGGCTCGGCCTGCGGCGCGGGTCGGGGCGTGCCACCGTGGGACGTGCACCCCGACGGCTCGCTCCGGAGGTTCGGCATGGACGTCCTCACCGCGCACGGTGACGCGATCGGAGCGTTCGACGCCCGCGTGCGTCCCCTGCGCGACGACCAGTGGACCCTGCCCACCCCGGACACCGACTGGACCGTCCGCGACCTCGTCAACCACCTCACCGCCGAGCAGCTGTGGGCCCCCGAGCTGCTCGCGGGCCGCTGGGCCGAGGACGTGGGGACCGTGTTCGACGGCGACGTCCTCGGCGACGACCCCGTCGACCGGTGGGTCGACGCGTCGGTCCAGGCCCGCGACGCCTTCCTCGCCCCGGACGCGCTGGACCGGCGCGTGCACCTGTCCTACGGCGACGAGTCGGGCGCGGAGTACTGCGCGCAGATGACGTTCGACCTCGTCGTCCACGCGTGGGACCTGGCCCGCGCCACCGGCGAGGACGACGAGATCGACCCCGCGCTCGTCGCGTGGGCGCTGCACTACGCGCAGTCGCGCTCGACGTTCCTCGGGCCGAGCCCGCTGCTGCGCCGTCCGCTACCGCCGCTCGGGGACGCCGCCGGGGACGCCGCGAACGACGACCTCTCCCGCCTCCTCGCGCTCACCGGCCGTCGGCCCTGAGGACCGGATGACCGCTCGCGGAACGCTCCCCGCCGCGCGTGGCACGGCGCCGGCCGGCGCGCGAGACTGACGCCATGCCGTCCGCCGCGCCCGTCTCCGGGCCCGTCCCCGCACCCCGTCGCCACCTGCTCGAGCCGGTCGCCGACCGCGGAGGGCGACCGCTCGTCGTCGCGCACCGCGGCAACTCGTCCGTGGCGCCGCAGAACACCCTCGCGGCGTTCGAGTCGGCGTGGCGCGCAGGGGCCCAGGCGATCGAGCTCGACGTGCACCTCACCGCGGACCGCAAGGTCGTCGTCCTGCACGGCGACGCCGTGGACGAGACCACGGACGGCACGGGGCGCGTCGGCGACCTCACCCTCGACGCCGTGCGCGCCCTCGACGCCGGGGCGACGTTCTCGCGCGCCTACCGGGGCCAGCGTGTGCCGACGTTCGAGGAGGTCGCCCGGCTCCTCGCGGAGCGCCCCGGGGTCGAGCTGCTCGTCGAGCTCAAGGGCCTGTGGTCGGTGGAGGACGCCCTGCTCGTGACGAAGCAGGTCGACGACGCGGGTCTGGCCGACCGCGTCGTCGTGCAGTCGTTCTGGCCGCCGACGGTCGCGGCGCTGCGCGACGCCGCCGGGCACCTGGACCGCGCGCTGCTGCTCTCCCTGCACCCCGACAGCCTCGCGGAGCTCGTCGCGGTGTGCGCCGACCTGGGCGCCGTCGCGTGCAACCCCGAGGTGGTGCTGCTCGACCAGCTTCCCGGCCTCCTCGACGCCCTGCACGACGCCGGCCTGCGCGTGCACGTGTGGACGGCGAACACCACCGCCGAGTGGGACGACCTCCTGCGCCGGGGCGTCGACGGGATCATGACGGACCGCCCGGACCGCCTCGCCGGGTGGCTGGACGCACGGTGGGACGCACGGAGGGACCCGCGGCCGGACGCCCGGCTCGACGGGTGAGCCCGGCACCACGCCCCTAGCCTCGGACGATGAGCGCGACGCCCGCCGTACCCGCCGAGAGCCCCCGCTCCCCTGCCGTCTGCGTGCTCGCGCTCACGCCGCTGCTCACGATCGAGATCGAGCCGGCCGGACCGCTCGAGACGTCGCCGGAGGTGCACGTCCACCCGGGCGGCCAGGGTCTGTGGCTCGGGCGGATGGCGTACTCGCTCGGCGCGCAGGTGGTCGTCTGCGGGCCGTTCGGCGGCGAGACCGGGACGGTCGCGGCGCACCTCGCGCGCGCGGAGAACCTCGACCTGCGCGCGACGACGACCGGCGGGTGCGGCGCGTACGTCCACGACCGCCGGAGCGGCGAGCGCACGGAGGTCGTGACGATGGACCCGTACCCGCTGAACCGGCACGAGGTCGACGACCTCTACGGGACCGTCCTCGTCTCCGGGCTCGACGCCGCGGTGACGATCCTCACCGGCTCCGAGACGGCCGTCGGCGTCCCGGCCTCCTTCTTCGGCCGCCTCGCGCGCGACCTGCACGCGTCCGACCGTCAGGTGGTCGCCGACCTCTCCGGGGAGCAGGCGCGGGCCGTCTCCGAGGCGCCGGGCGCAGTGCTCAAGATCAGCCACGAGGAGATGGTGCAGGGCGGGTTCGCCGACGACGGCTCCGAGGCCGCCCTGCTGGCCGCCGCACGGGAGATGGTCGCCGCGGGGCCGCGCGCCGTCGTCGTCTCCCGCGCCCAGGACCCGTCGCTGCTCGTCACGCGCGAGCACACGTACACCGTGCGCACGCCGAGCATCACCACGGTCGACCACCGGGGCGCGGGCGACTCCATGACCGCGGGGATCGCCGTCGGGCTCGGGCGCGGGCTCGAGCTGCCGGACGCGGTGCGCCTCGGCGCGGCGGCGGGCGCCCTCAACGTGACACGTCGCGGTCTCGGGACCGGGCGACGCGACCAGATCGAACGCCTCGCGCGCCGCGTCACGGTGCGCGAGGCGCCGACGTGAGGAGGACTCCGTGCGAGCACTGGTGACGAACGACGACGGCATCGACTCGCCCGGCCTGGCGGTGCTCGCCGGTGCCGCGCTCGACGCCGGGTACGAGGTCGTGGTGGCCGCCCCGGCCCGCGAGTCGTCGGGCGCGAGCGCGGCGCTGCTCGGCGCCGAGCGCGACGGGCGGCTCGCGGTCGAGCCGCACGCCGCCCCCGGCCTGCCGGACGGCGTCGAGTCCTACGCGGTGCGCGCCGCACCCGCGCTCATCGCGTTCGTCGCGGCGTACGGAGGCTTCGGCCCCCAGCCGGACCTCGTCCTGTCGGGCGCGAACAAGGGCGCGAACACCGGCAACGCGATCCTCCACTCGGGGACGGTCGGCGCGGCGCTCTCGGCGATGACCCACGGGATCCGGTCCGTCGCCGTATCGGTCGACGCCGCCGAGCCGCAGCACTGGGAGACGGCACGCATCGTCACCGACCACGTCCTCGCGTGGATGGGCGCCACCTCCTCGGACCGCGCCCCGCTGGAGCGCCGCACCGTCAACGTCAACGTGCCGGACGTCCCGCCGGACCGCCTCCGCGGCCTGCGTCAGGCGCGCCTCGCCACGTTCGGGCTGGTCCAGGCCAACATCCACGAGGACGGCGACCGGCACCTCGTGCTGCAGTACTCCGGGACGGAGCGCCACTCCGAGCCGGACTCCGACGCCGGCCTCCTCACGCGCGGCTGGGCGACCGTGACGCTGCTCGTCGCGCCCTACGCCGACGCGACCGTCGAGGTCCCCGGCCTGGGCTGACCGGACGCGGACCGGCAAGCACAGCACAGCACGGCGCCGCCGCCCGGTGCGGCGGCCGCGTCAGCCTCCCTCGCGGACGTGCGGGTCCTCGCGCCTGCCCGGCGCTGCGCCGGTGCCCGTGTCGTCCGCGTCGTCGTCGGGCACGACGGCGTGCTCGGCCGTGCGCTCGCGCTCGTCGATGACGTCCTGCCCGGGCCCCCCGAACGCGCGCGAGCGCTCCTTGCCCTCCGGCGTCCCGGTGAAGAAGGCGGACTCCGCGGCCTCGGGCGTCGCGCCGTCGTCCCCGACGGCGGGCAGCGGCCGCGTCCCTCCCGGCACGTGCACGTCCGAGCCGGGGACGACCCCGAGGAAGCGCGTCGGGTCGTCGCTCGGCGCGGCGCCGGTGCCCCGCCGCGCTCTCCGGACCGTCCCGAGGACCACCGGCGCGTCCGCGCGCCGCGACCCCCGCTCGGCCGGGAGGCGGGGAGGGCGCGCCGGAGCGGCCGGAGCACGGTCGCCGGGGGCGGCGCCACCGGGATCGCGGTCGCCCGCTCCGTCGGCGGGCGCCTCGTCCGACGCCGCGCGACCGCCGGGCTCCCCGCTGTCGTCGACGACCTCCGGGGCGTCCGCCGCCCGCTCGAGCCGCGTGCGCGGCAGGCCCTCGGGCGCGGCGCGCTGCAGCCAGTCGACGAGCCCCTCGCGCACGAAGCACCGCAGGTCGTAGAGCGTGGGCGCGTCGATCGCGCTCACCAGGGCGCGCACGCGGACGAGGCCCCCGACGGCGTCGGTCACCTGGAGGATGCCGACCCGCTCGTCCCACAGCTCCGTGAGGCCGAGCAGCCGCCGCAGCTCCGTCCGCATCGCGCCGACGGGGACCTCGAAGTCGAGGTCGAGCTCGACCGTCCCCAGCAGGTCCGCGGCACGGCGGGTCCAGTTCTGGAACGGCGTCGTCGTGAAGTACGTCGACGGCATGATGAGCCGGCGGTCGTCCCACAGGTGCACCACGACGTACGTCATGGTGATCTCCTCGATGCGGCCCCACTCCCCCTCGAGCACGACGACGTCGTCGACCCGGATCGCGTCCGTGAACGCGATCTGCATGCCGGCGAAGACGTTGGCGAGAGACGTCTGGGCCGCGAGGCCCGCCACGATCGAGATGACCCCTGCCGACGCGAGCAGGCTCGCCCCCGCGGCGCGCGCGGCCGGGAAGGTGAGGAGGACGGCCGCGATCGCGCACACGACGATGACCGCGACGGTCAGACGCCGCAGGACCGTGATCTGGGTCCGTACGCGGCGCGCGTGCCGGTTGTCGGCCGTGTCGACGCGGTAGCGCTGCAGCGCGGAGTCCTCGAGGACGAACGCGATCGCACCGACCCACCACGCGCCCACGACGATGAGCGCGACGAGCAGCAGGTGCTCGACGGCCGGCCGCCAGGGCGTGCCCGCGTCGGTGGTGACCAGCACCGCGACCCAGACCGCGACGACCATGAGGACCGCGCGGTCGGGGCGCCGCAGCCTGCGTGAGAGGTCGCGCGCGAGCTCGCTCCGGCGGCCGGCGCGGCGGACGATCGCGGAGATCACCGTACCGAGCACGAACGCGAGGAGGACGCCCGCCGCCGCCGCGCCCAGCGTCACGAGCACGTCGGTCGTCGTCTCGAGCTCGGTCTCCACGCCCTCAGGCTAGGCAGGGTCGCCTCCCGCCACCTCCGGACGCCCCCGCCGTCGGGCCGTACGACGACCCGGCTCGCGCGGTCCGGGCGCGAGCCAGGGCGCCAGGAGCCGCGTGACGCGCGGGAGCACGAGGTAGGTCATGACCGGCGTGAGCACGAGGGTCGTGGCCAGGACGCGCGGCACGACCGGGACGTCGTCCCACCCCGGGACGAGCGACCCGACGAGGAGCGTGAACGCCAGGTTCACGGGGAAGAAGCCGAGCCAGATGCTGACGGACTGCTTCCAGCGCGCCGGCGACGCCTCGGTGGGAGCGGCGTCGGCGGACGGCTCGTCGAACCAGCCCTCGATGCCCGTGCGGCGCTCGACCCGCGTCTCCTCGACGAGCCCGCGCCCCTCCTCGAGCCAGCCCGAACGGTCCGACGACGTCTCCCAGGCCTCGAGGGTCGTCGCGTCGGCGAAGCGGTACAGCATGTGCCAGTCGTGCGAGCCGTCCGCGGCGCGCACCCAGCCGGAGCCGAGGAATCCCGGGTAGCGGTTCGCGAGGTTGACGCCCACCTGCACCCACCGGGTGACGGCCGCGACGTCGTCGGGTGCGACCCGGCGACGGATCGCGACCGTGACCGGTCGCCGGTCGGTCCCGGGAGCACGGTCGCCAGGTGGGGGGCCGGGTGCGGGGCGCGGTCCGGCGGCGAGGTCGGCGGCGGGGACGCGCGTCGCGGGGTCGCCGCCGGTCGTCCCGCCGCCCGGGAGGGCGTCGAGGGTCATGCGAGGAGTGAAGACGCCGGGTGTTTCGGGCCGGTGAACCCGCGCGACGGCGGGACGGATCGTCCCGCGGGCCGGACACCCGGGAACCACGGGACGGCGCGAGGACCCGACGACCCGACCGACGCGCGACCCGCCCCGGACCGGCCTACCGTGGCACGCATGATCTCCTGGGACCTCGCCCTCGCACTGCGCGACGCCGGGGTGCGCTGGTCCCCGGTCCCGGGCGACCGGTTCCGCCTCCTCGCGACCGGCGCGGACGGGGACGTCTTCACGGTCAGCGACATGACGATCGAGCCGCACGAGTTCGACACAGGGGTGGTGCTCGGCTTCAACGGGACCACCGAGTGGGCGCTCGACTCCGTCGCCCTCGAGGACGCGCTGTGGCACCCGCACGAGAGCCAGCTCCGCGAGCTGCTGGGCGGGACGTTCCACCGGCTCGAGCGCACCACGGACGGGTACGAGGTGCACACCACGGTGCTCGACGACGCGGCGGCCTTCCCCGCGGACGAGCCCGCCGACGCGTACGCGCTCGCCCTGCTCGCGCTCGTCGCCGCGAGCACGCAGGACGGCGCCTGACCCCTCTCGACGATGGTGGACCCCTCCGGCCGGGGCGCGGCCCCGGTCGGACGGTCCTTCGAAGGACGGGACGCGTGAGACGTACCGTTCTTCACGCGCCGGCCACACGGTCGGCACCGCATTCGCGAGGTTTCCCCTCGTCACGTCGCACTGTTGGACGCACGTCTAGTTGAAGATGGAACAGCCGGCAGGTTTCCGTGGTCCACCGTGCGACCAGATCTGTCGGCGTCGTGCTGCGAGGGTCCGCGGACCCCGTCACGACCGCACGCCGTCGTGGTCACCCAGCGTTCCTCCGTGCGCCGGTGCACCAGGAGTGGGAGCGCTGCCGCGCTCGACCCCGCGACCACGACCCGATGATCGGATCGTCCGCCTTGACCTCTGCACCGCACTCCACCCTTCCCTCCGGCGCGCCACTCGCCGCTACCGGCGAGGCGCGCTGAATGGGCCGCCACTCCGCGAGCCACGCCTCGCTCCCCGTCGTCCTGCTCACCGCCGCACGCCGCGGCCTCCACGGCGTCGCCCGTCCGGCCGCTCGCCGCCGCTCCGCCTTCGGGCCCGGCGCCGCCGTCGCGGCCGTCGCGCTCACCGCGAGCACCGCCGCGACGGCGTTCGCGAGCGGGTCGGCGCCCTCGGGTGCCACCGCGACCGCGACGTCCTCGACCACCACGCCGACGGCGGCCACGCACCCCGTGGCCGTCTCGCCGGCCACCACGCTCACCGCCGACCCGGCCACCGTCGACGCGGCGAGCGACGTCCTCGTGCGCGCCGAGTTCCTCGCGAACGAGGGCGCGGCCGCGCTCACCCCGGACCAGGCGGCCCAGATCGAGGACGCCCGCGCCCGGCTCAACGAGGCCGTCACCGCCGCGGCCGAGGCAGGTACGACCCCGTCGCTCGCCGGGCTCCCGGCCCTGGCGAACCCCGCGCAGGACGCCGGCTCCGACCCGCTCGAGGGCGGCACGGCGAAGGACGCGCCGTCCACGGACGACGCCGCGACGCTCGCGTCCGCCGTCCGTAGTCCGGACGCCCTCCGGTCAGGCGCCTTCGGGTCCGAGCTGCTCGCGTCCGGCGCGCTCGCCACGGGCACCCGCACCCTGGGCTCGGGACTCACCGCGCTCGACGAGCGCGTCCCGGACCGCGCGAGCCGCACGTCCGTGCGCGCGTCGCTCGGCGACCTCTCCGCGGAGGCGATGCCCGACGCCGCCGAGGCCGCCTCGGCGGCCGGGGCCTCGGGTGACCCGACCGCAACGGCCGACGACGCGACGTCGGACTCGACGGACGTCGCCGCAGACCCCGCAGGGGCCGAGGCGACCGGCGAGGTCGTCGAGCCCACGGACGACGCCGCCACGGCCCCCGAGCAGGCGCCGACGACCGAGGAGATCGCCGCCCTCACCGCCGAGCTCAGCACCCTGCTCGACGCCGCCGGCTCGGGCGTGGCCGTCCAGGTCGTGCCCGGACCGCCGTCGGCCGAGGAGATCGCCGTCCAGCTCGACCAGTGGGCCTCCATGACGGCCGGCTACGGCAACGGCGAGATCCCCTCCGGCGCGCTCTGCGACCTGTCCTTCGCCCCCGGCGAGCAGCTGCGCTGCGACGCGGCGTACCAGATCGAGGCGCTCAACGAGCAGTACCGCGCGGCGTTCGGCGTGAACATGTCCGTGACGGACTCGTACCGCTCGTACGGGTCGCAGGTCGCGGTCAAGGCCTCGCGCGGCTACTTCGCCGCGCCGCCCGGCATGTCGAACCACGGGTGGGCGCTCGCGCTCGACCTCGGGGGCGGGCTGCAGAGCTACGGCACCGCGCAGTACGAGTGGATGCGCGCGAACGCACCGGCCTTCGGCTGGGACAACCCCGAGTGGGCGCGCGCCGGCGGCTCCAAGAACGAGCCCTGGCACTGGGAGTACGGCGACATCTCCTGAGCGCGGCACACCTCAGGCGAGCGCCGTCCCGAGGAGCAGCATGGTCACGAGGAACCCCGTGACGAGGTTGAGCCACAGGAAGGTGCGCCACCCGGCGTTCGCCCGTTCGCAGTCCGCGTCGTGCACGTCGCGGAAGCGCAGGACGTTCACCGCGTACGGGACGGGCAGCGCCGCCGCGAGGACCGCCGGCCAGGGCAGCACCGCGAGCACCGCCGCGGCCGCGAGGTAGGCCGCGGCCGCGGCGAGCACCGTGGCGTGCGCGCCGATCGCCGTGGCCACCGACGCGATGCCGCCCTCCCGGTCCGCCCGGACGTCCTGGACGGCGCCGAACGCGTGCGACGCCATGCCCCACAGCACGAACCCGACGAGCACGGGCCACACGGAGCGCGCGGAGAGGTCCGCGTCCACGAGGACGAGCGCGTACAGCAGTGGCCCCGCGAAGTGCATCGCCGAGGTGAACGAGTCGAGGACCGGACGCTCCTTGAACCGCAGCCGCGGCGCCGAGTACGCCACCACGCCGAACACCACGAGCGCGAGGACCGCACCCGCGAGCGGGTCGCCGAGGAGCACCAGCGCCACGAGGAACGGCACGTTGGTCGCGACGCACGCGCGCAGGATGCGCTGGTGGGTGGCGCGCGCGGTCTCCGGGTCCGCGAGCGCCCCCTCGATCCCGCCCTTGCGCGGGTTGCGCAGGTCGCTCGCGTAGTCGAAGACGTCGTTCACGCCGTACATGAGCAGGTTGTACGGCCCGAGGAAGTACAGGGTCCCCACGACGAGCGCGAGGTCGACCCGTCCCCCGGTCGCGACGAGGTAGCCGGCGGCGAAGGGGTAGGCGGTGTTGATCCACGAGAAGGGCCGTGATGCGGCGAGGACCTCCTTCACCGGGGCGCCTCCTCGTCCGTGCGGCGAGCGGGCCGGCGGTCGCCGAGCACCGTCCACAGCACGGGCATCCCGAGCGCGGCCGCGAGCGCGTACGCGAAGTCCTCGAGCGGCGCGCCCCACAGGTACACGCCGAGGATCTTGTCCGGGTCGAAGACGTAGAGGTCCGCCGCGATCATGAGCGTGTCGAAGACGAGGGTCAGCGCGCACAGCGCGACGGCGGTCCACACGAGGGCGCCCGGGCGCAGGCGCCGCAGCACGCGCCACGAGACGAGGACGAGGACGGCCAGGACGGCCGCGTTGAGCAGCGCGTTCGTCACACCTCCTCCTCCGCCCGGACGTCCCGGCGCGCGGCGAGGAGCCGCTCGGCGCCGCGCCACACGAGCAGCGCGACGTAGCACAGCAGCGTGAGGAAGACGGCCTCCTCGACCGGGAGGTCCGGCGCGAGGAGGAGGCCCGTCATCCACGGGCTCTCCCCGCGCGCGAAGATGCCGAGCACCAGACCTGCGACGTCCCACGCGAGGAAGGCGACGACGCCGATCCCGACCGCGAGCGCCGCGCGCCGCCGGTCGTGCCAGAACGCGAGGCGGAACCGGCGGTCGAGCACGGCCAGGCCGCCGAGGGAGACCGCGAGGGCCGCGAGGTAGGCGATCCCCGTCACCGGCGGACCGCCACGGAGCCGGCTCCCGGCCGCAGGCGTGCGGGGGCGCGGCTCGCCGCGAGGTACCCGGGGCGCAGCGGCGCGGGCAGGGGGCGCGCCGACGTCTCGCCGAGCAACCTTTTCGCGACGAGCTCGGCGCTGATGAGGCACATCGGCAGTCCCACACCCGGGATGGTGCCACCACCGGCGTGGTACAGCCCGTCGACACGGCGCGAGACGTTGCCCGGGCGCCACAGCGCCGACTGGCGCAGCGTGTGCTCCATGCCCAGCGCCCCGCCCCGCCACGCCGAGAGCTCGGTGGCGAAGTGCGCGGGGCCGAGCACGCGCCGCGTGACGACCCGGCCCGGGAGGTCGGGGACGCCGGCCCACGCGCCGACCTGCGCGAGGTAGCGGTCGGCGAGGGCCTCGAGCATGCGCTGCGAGGGCGTGTCCGCACCGAGCGCAGGGTCCGCGGGGAACGGGACGAGGACGAAGAGGTTCTCGTGCCCGCGCGGCGCGGCGGGGGTGGCCGACGTCGGTCCGTCGGTCGCGGAGGTCCGTGACACGTAGAGGGAGGCCGGTTCGGGCACGCGGAGGCCGCGCGGGTCGCTGCCCCGGTCGCGACCGAGCACGGCGTCGAAGTTCGCCGGCCAGTCGCGCGTGAGGAAGAGCGAGTGGTGCGCGAGCTCGGGCAGCTCGCCGCGCACGCCCGCGAGCACGAGGAGCGCGGAGATGCCGGGGCCCTTGCCCTCCCAGGCGTCGCGCGGCAGGTCGGCCCACCGGGGCGCGAGGAGTGCGGTCTCGGTGTGGTGCCTGTCCGCCGCCGACACGACGACGTCCGCGGGGACCGTCTCGCCGGAGGCGAGCCGCACGCCCGTGACGCGGCCGCGGCGTCGGCCCCCGGGGACGACCTCGATCGCGGCGACGTCCGCGCCGGTGCGCAGGTCCGCGCCCTCGGCCCGCGCGAGGCGCGCGACCGACTCGACGAGGGTGTACATGCCACCGCGTGGGTAGAGCACGCCGTCGACGAGGTCGAGGTGGCTCATGAGCGAGTAGAGGGCGGGTGCCCGGTACGGCGAGGACCCGAGGAAGACCGCGTGGTACCCGAGGAGCTGGCGCAGCCGGGGGTCGTCGACGGTCCGCGCGACCCGGTCCGCGAGCGGTTCGCGCAGCAGCGCGGCGAGCCGCGGCAGCCGGCCCAGCACGGCAGGGGACAGCGCCCGGTCGGGGCGCTCGAACGTCGTGTAGAGGAAGTGGTCGAGCGCCGTCCGGTACGCCTCGCTCGCTTCGTCGGCGTACGCGGCCATCCGTGCGCCCGCTCCGGGCTCGAGCGCGTCGAACCGCGCGCGGTTCACGGCCGGGCTCGTGGTGAGCTCGAACGCCGGGCCCGGAGGCGCATCGCTGTCGGGCTCGAAGAACGCCCGGTAGGCCGGGTCCAGGGGGACGAGGTCGAGGTGGTCCTCGACGCGCGCCCCGAGGAGGGCGAAGAAGTGCTCGAACACCTCGGGCATGAAGTACCACGAGGGCCCCGTGTCGAACCGGAAGCCGTCCACCTCGAGCGTGCCCGCACGGCCCCCGAGGGTGTCGTGCCGCTCGAGGAGCGTGACGTGCGCCCCGCCGCGCGCGAGCAGCGCCGCGGTGCCCAGACCGGAGATCCCGCCCCCGACCACGACGACGCGCGGTGCCCTCATGCGACCACCCGGGCTCGCGCCGGGCGCGGCGCCCGGGAGGATGCGACCTGGTCCAGGAGCTGGCCGCCGGCGGCGCGCGCCGCGAGCGCGAGCTTCACCGGGTCCGGGACCCGCACCCGGGCGCGCAGGATGTCTTCCGGTGCGGTCGCCGCGAGGCGCGCGAGGAGCCTCTCGTACACGGCGACCGTGGCCGCCACCGCGATCCGCGCGCGCACGGGCAGACCGGGGAGCGCCGCCCGCGCGGCGGCGAGGTCCGCACCGATCTCGTCGCAGAAGGTGTCGACGTCGTGGCGGCAGAGCCGCTCCGGGGCGACACCTGGCAGGTAGAGCCTGCCCAGCTCCTCGTGGTCGGTGCGCAGGTCGCGCAGGAAGTTGATCTTCTGGAACGCGGCGCCCAGGGCGCGCGCCCCGCGCTCGAGGTGCGGGTCCCGGGCGCGCAGCGCCTCACCCCGGCGACGACGGGCGTTGAGGAAGACCGCGAGGCACATGAGCCCGACGACCTCGGCCGAGCCGTAGACGTACCGCTCGTAGCTCGCGCGGTCGTGCACCCGCACCGTGAGGTCGGTGCGCATCGACGCGAAGAACGGGTCGATCTCGTGGTGCCCGATCCCGCACCGGCGCGCGGTGCGCACGAACGAGTGCACGACGAGGTTGGTCGACCACCCCCGCCGGAGCGCGCGCGCCGTCTCCTGCTCGAGCTCGTCGAGCAGCTCGGCCGCTCCCGCCCCGCGGCGCGTGTCGACCACCTCGTCGGCGATGCGCACGAGCCCGTAGACCGCGTCGATCCCCTCGCGCGTCGGCCGGTCGAGCAGCCGCGCGCCCAGCCCGAACGAGGTCGAGTAGGAGCCGAGGACGACCCGGCTCACCTTCGCGGCGGTCAGGTCGTACAGCCGTCCCGGGTCGTTCTCGTCACCCACGTCGCCGTCCCGTCTCCCGTCGCCGGGGGCGCGCCCCCGGTGAAATTCCTCAGCATGCTGAGGAATGATCGCACGAGACGGCTCCACTCACATCTCGGGAGCGACCTCGATCCGACGCGGCCCCGCCTGCCAGGCCTCCCACGCGGAGCCGATGATCTCCGGCAGACCGTTCGTGGCGTGCCACCCGAAGAGCTCGTTGATGCGACGCGGGTCGCCCACGAGCTGCGGCGGGTCGCCCGCACGGCGCGGCAGGACCTCGGGCGTCACGTCCAGCCCGCTGACGCGCCCGATCTCGTCGATGACCTCGCGGACCGAGGACCCCTGCCCGGTCCCGACGTTGAACACGTCGAACGGGCGCTCGGTGACGTCGAGGTACTCGAGCGCGGCGAGGTGCGCCTTCGCGAGGTCGAGCACGTGGATGTAGTCGCGGATGCACGTGCCGTCCGGCGTCGGGTAGTCGTCACCGAAGATCTTGGGCTGCTCGCCCCGCTCGAGCCGGTCGAGGACCATGGGCACGAGGTTGAGCACGGCGGGGTCGCCGAGGTCGGGCCAGCCGGAGCCCGCGACGTTGAAGTACCGCAGCGCGACGAAGCGCAGGCCCCACGCACGCCCTGCCGCGCGGCCGAGCCACTCCCCGACGAGCTTCGTCTCGCCGTAGGGGTTGATGGGCTCGGCGTGCAGCTTCTCCTCGACCAGCGAGACGGACGGCATGCCGTAGGTGGCCGCGGACGACGAGAAGACGAGCCGGTCGACGCCCGCCGCCTCCATGGCCGTGACGAGGTTCGTGAACCCGCCCACGTTCTGCTGGTAGTACCAGGCCGGCTTCTCGACCGACTCGCCCACCTGCTTGCGGGCCGCGAAGTGCACGACGGCGCGGACCTGGTGCTCCGTGAGCGCGCGGGTCAGCACGTCCACCGCCTGGGGCGACGCGACGTCGAGTCGCACGAGCTCCGCGTCCCCCACCCGGTCCGCACGGCCCGTGCTCAGGTCGTCGACGACGACCACCTTCTCCCCCCGCTCCTGCAGCAGCCGCACCACGTGTGCGCCGATGTAGCCCGCCCCGCCGGTCACCAGAATCGTCATGGCGTCCACCCTAGTGCGGCGCCCGGCACCGTCCGCCGGGCGTCCGTGCCCGTCCGGGCGCCCTGCTCAGGCGTGCCCGTGCGACTCGCGGTCGCGCAGCTCCGACGTCTCGACCTGGAAGGTCGAGTGCTCGACCGAGACCGGGAAGTGGTGCGCGACGCAGGAGCGGACGCGCTCCACGATCTCGAGCGCGTGCCCGTCGCGGAAGCAGACGTCGTCCACGACGACGTGCGCGGAGATCGTCGGCAGGCCCGTGGCGACGGTCGACGCGTGGAGGTCGTGCACGTCCTGGACGTGGTCGAGCGCGAGGATGTGCGCGCGGACCTCGTCGAGGTCGAGGCCCGCCGGCGTGAACTCCATGAGGACGCCCGTCGTCTCCCGCATGAGGCGGAACGCGCGCGGCACGATGAGCGCCGCGATGAACAGGCCGGCGAGCGCGTCCGCCCGCTGGTAGCCGGTCGTCGCGATGACGACCGCCGCGACGATGACGCCCAGCGAGCCGAGCGCGTCGTTGAGGACCTCCAGGAAGGCTGCCCGCATGTTGAGGTTCGCGCGCCGGCCGGACGCGAGCACGGCGATCGCGACGACGTTCCCGACGAGGCCGACGACGCCGAACACGAGCAGCTCCGACGACGGGACCTCGGGCGGCGCGAGGAGCCGGCGCACACCCTCGACCAGCGCGTACACGCCCACGGCCAGCAGGAGCGTCGCCTGGCCCAGCGCGGCGATCACCTCCACCCGGCGGAACCCCCACGTGCGGCGCTTGGTCGCCGGCCGCAGGACGAGGGACGCCGCGACGAGAGCCACGAGCAGCCCTGTCGCGTCCGTGAGCATGTGCGCGGTGTCGGTGAGCAGCGCGAGGCTGCCCGTGAGGACCGAGCCGACGGCCTGGGCGACGAAGAGCGTCGCGGTGACCCCGAACGCGACCGCGAGGCGCGCGCGGTGGTCGGCGGCCCCGGTCCGGTGACCAGCCCCGTGGTCGTGCCCCGTACCCATCGCGCACCTCCCCTCGCTCGCCGCCGTCGGCGGGCCGCGGCGGACAATTCATCGTTCACCATCGATGATATCGGCGTGCACCGATAAGTCCAGGCCGACAGGTCCTGGGCACCGGCGGGAGGCGGTCAGGTCGAGCGTGACGACGGGTCGACCCCGTCGCGTCAGGCCGGGCGCGCGTCGGGCTCCGGGCACGGGGCCGTCAGGGCGACGTGCTCGGCGTCGGCGATGAGGTGCGCGACCTCCGGACGCAGGAGGCGGTACCACGAGGAGCGCCCCTCGCGCCGGACGGCGACGACACCGACGTCGCGCAGCGTGTTCAGGTGCGCCGAGACCGTGGACTGCGCCAGGCCGAGCTCGCGCGTGAGGTCGACGACCCGACGCTCGGCGCCCGTGAGCAGGTGCACGAGCGCAAGCCTCCTCGGCTCGGCCAGCGCGTGCAGGAGGCGCGCCACGGCCTCGTGGTCGTGCGCGTCGTCGTGCCGGGGCTCGCTCGCGGCGCTCGTCGTCACCTGCCGATCGTAGCGACGCGGTCGGCCCGTCAGCCCCAGCCGAGCGCGTGCAGACGGTCGTCGTCGATGCCGAAGTGGTGCGCGATCTCGTGGACGACCGTGATCGCGACCTCCTCGACGACGTCCTCGCGCGTCTCGCAGATCGCGAGGGTCGGGTTGCGGTAGATCGTGATGCGGTCCGGGAGCGAGCCCGCGGCCCAGTGGTGGTCGCGCTCCGTGAGGGGGACTCCCTCGTAGAGGCCGAGGAGCTCGGGGTCGTCGGCCGGCGCGTCGTCCTCGACCAGCACGACGACGTTGTCCATCTGCGCCGCGAGGTCGGGCGGGACGAGGTCCAGCCCGTCGCGCACGGCGTCCTCGAACTCGTCCCGCGTCATCTCCACCACGCGCCCATCCTCCCCCGCGCGCACGGGTGCTCGAACCGGGACGCCGGCCGGGCGCGCTGTACACTGGCCGACGTTCCTTCGCCCCCATCGTCTAGCGGCCTAGGACCCCGCCCTTTCACGGCGGTAGCACGGGTTCGAATCCCGTTGGGGGTACGCGGGATCGCGTCGAGGCCGGTTCACCAGCCGATTTACGGATCGGCTCGCCGGTACGGTACGATCCTCTCGGTTCGGAAGCGGGCCACTCCCCACGCACCAGTGACACTGGTCAAGGCGCCAGGTTCACCGGTGCTAGGGTGTGTCTCGCGAAAGAACAGCAAGGCCCTGTAGCGCAGTTGGTTAGCGCGCCGCCCTGTCACGGCGGAGGTCGCGGGTTCAAGTCCCGTCAGGGTCGCGTGAGGCGAAGAGCCCGGTCGGCATCGGCCGGCCGGGCTCTTCCCCCATGGCTCTGTAGCTCAGTTGGTAGAGCGTTCGACTGAAAATCGAAAGGTCACCGGATCGACGCCGGTCGGAGCCACATCGAAGACCCCCGCCCGGGTTCCGGACGGGGGTCTTTCGCGTCCCCGCCCGTCGGCGCCGGTGGAAGTTGCGCGCCGACCCGGGTGCCGGTTGAGTGGTGCGGGGATCACCTGCGAAAGGGCTGAGAGATGAGCGACTGGATCGACGGGCGCATCCCGCCCGAGGAGCAGCGACCGACGGTCGGGCAGCTGGTCGAGCGCCTGTCCGAGCAGGCGACCCGACTCGTGCGCTCGGAGATCGCGCTCGCGAAGTCCGAGCTGACGACCAAGGCCAAGCACGCCGGCATCGGCATCGGCATGCTCGTCGTGGGCGGCGTCCTCGTCCTCTACGGCCTCGGGTTCCTCCTCCACTCGGCGATGGAGGGCCTGGCGACCGCCCTGCCGCTGTGGCTCTCGGCGCTCATCGTGGGCGTCGCCCTCATGCTCGTGGCCGGTACGCTCGCCTTCGTGGGTGTGAAGCAGCTCAAGCGCGGTGTCCCGCCGACGCCGACCGGTGCGGTCGACAGCATCAAGGAAGACGTCGCCACCATCAAGGAAGGACTGCGCCCGTGAGCGGAACCGACGAGGCCTCGGTGCCCCAGCCGTCCCAGTCCCAGCTCGAGGACGAGATCGCCCGGACGCGCGCGGAGCTCGCCGGGACGATCGACGAGCTCACCACACGCCTGGACCCGAGGGTCCAGGCGAAGCAGGCGGCGAACCAGGCGAAGCAGGCCGCCAGCGACGCCGGGGCGTTCCTCACGGGTGGCGGGCTGCCCGAGGAGGACCCCGACCGTTCGCGCAACGTCAAGCTGTTCCTGGGCGTCGCCGTGGCGGGCGTCGCGCTCATCGCCGCCGCGGTGCTCCGCCGCCGGTCCTGACCTCGGCCCGGCCGCGACCGGGCCCGGTCGCGGCCGGGCCGGGTCCCGATGTCGCGCCGATCCTGATCCCCGGCGAGCGAGCCGCCCTCAGCTCTTGTCGGTGCCCTCGGCAGGCTCGCTCGCAGCGCCCAGCAGGGCGCGCACCTCGGACTCCCGGTAGCGACGGTGCCCTCCGAGAGTGCGGATGGACGACAGCTTGCCCGCCTTCGCCCAGCGCGTGACGGTCTTGGGGTCGACGCGGAAGAGGCTGGCGACCTCGGCAGGGGTGAGCAGGACCTCGGACTCTCCGTGCATGGACATCACGACACCTCCTCCTGGTACGCGCTGGTCCGGCAGATACCCCGGATCACGACGACAGCACGACGCCAGTACCCTCCATTGTCGCAGCATGCGGATTTCGGGCGACTTGACGGACGGGTGAATTAGGCGCTCTATGGTCGGAAGGGCCGGATAGGCGTGCGTGCGGCTTACGGTCCTGTTGCCGCCTGTGCGGGCGCCGGCCCGACGCACCGCGCCCCGCCCGGTCGTGGAGAGTGTGTGACGCTGTCCACGTCCAGCCCCCGAAGGGCCCTTCCGACTGGAAGGAATAGGCCCTGAGCATGTACCGTTAGACCCTGAACAGACGAAACTACACCCCGGGGCCGCACGTCTGAGTACGTTGCCGCCCCGCTTCTACGTTGAGGGGGTCGGAGCCATGGGCCGCGGCCGTCAGAAGGCAAAGCAGACCAAGGTCGCTCGCGCGCTGAAGTACTACAGCCCCGAGACGAACTACAGCGCTCTCGAACAAGAGCTCACCGGTCACAGCCACACGGATGTCGTGACGGACTCCCGCTTCGGCGCAGAGTCGGACGACCTCGAGCGCTACGACCAGCGCTACAACGACTGGTCCGACGACCGCTGACGGTCGTCGACGACGCCTTCTCCGCCGCTCTCGGCGGATCTCGACATCGACGGCGCCGTCACCTGCCTGTGCGGGTGACGGCGCCGTCGTCGTTCGTGCGGGTGGTCGTCCTCGTCCGTCGTCGCACCGGCCGTCCTCGCCCGACGCCACGTGCTGAGGTCTCACCGGATGGAGGACCGGCGGTGCCGGACCTCCACCGGGTGCGGGACCGTCGGGTCCGTCCGGGTCAGGCGCGGTAGTCGCCGACGAGGCGCACGGCGCCCGCCTGCACTCCCTTGGTGCCCGCCACGAGGTCTCCCGCCGGGACGTCCTGGGCCGTCGCCGGGTCGAACGCCTCGACCGATCCGAGCACCCAGGCGGGGACGCCGAGGGCCGCGCAGCGGGCCAGGGCGGCGTCGACGCCGTCGGCCCCGACGACCGCGACCATGCCCACCCCGAGGTTGAGCGTGCTCTCGAGGTCGCCGCGCGGCACCCCGCCCAGCTCGCGGACGAGGCGGAAGACGGGCGGAACGTCCCAGCTCGACCGGTCCACGACGCCCACGAGCCCCGCGGGCAGGACGCGCGCGAGGTTCGCCGCGAGGCCGCCCCCGGTCACGTGGGTGAACGCGTGGACCTGCGCCGCGTCGTCGGCGGCCAGCGCGAGGCAGTCGCTCGCGTAGACGCGGGTCGGCGTGAGGAGCTCCTCGCCGACCGTGCGCCCGAGCTCGTCGACGTGCCGCTCGAGCCCCCAGCCGGCGTGCTCGAGCACGGCGCGCACGAGCGAGTAGCCGTTGGAGTGCAGGCCCGACGACGCCATCGCGACGAGCACGTCGCCCTCGCGCACGCGGTCCGGGCCCAGCAGGGCGTCGGCCTCGACGACGCCGGTGGCCGCCCCTGCGACGTCGTACTCGTCCGTGCCGAGCAGGCCGGGGTGCTCGGCGGTCTCGCCCCCCACGAGCGCGGTCCCCGCGACCTCGCACGCCGCGGCGACGCCGCGCACGATGGCGGCGATGCGCTCGGGCACGACCTTGCCGCACGCGATGTAGTCCGTCATGAACAGCGGCTTCGCCCCGACCACGACGATGTCGTCCACGACCATGCCGACGAGGTCGAACCCGATGGTGTCGTGCACGTCGAGCGCCTGGGCGATCGCGACCTTGGTGCCGACGCCGTCGGTCGACGTCGCGAGGAGCGGCCGGCGGTAGGTCGCGACCTCGGAGAAGTCGTAGAGGCCCGCGAACCCGCCGACGCCGCCGAGGACCTGCGGGCCCTGCGTGCGGCGCACGGCGTCCTTCATGAGCTCGACGGCCTTGTCACCGGCCTCCGTGTCGACGCCCGCAGCGGCGTAGGTGAGGCCCGTCCGGGGCGAGTCGGCAGTCATGGCGTCGGCTCCAAGAGGTCGTGCGGCGCGAGGGCCGGTGGTGGTGCGGAGGGTGCTGCGGTCAGGGGTGCTGGAGCGCGCCGGCGCCGCCGGCGCTGACGGACAGGCTGCGCAGCCCGTCCTCGGGCGCCCCGAGCGGGAGCTCGGCCTGCTCGAGCAGGTGCTTGCCCAGCTGGTCGTCCGGCGGGAGCTCGATGGGGTACCTGCCGGTGAAGCACGCGGAGCACAGCTGGGACGACGGCTGCTCCGTCGCGGCGATCATGCCTTCGGTCGAGATGTAGCCGAGCGAGTCCGCACCGAGGGACTGACCGATCTCGTCCGGGGTGAGCCCGTTCGCGATGAGCTCGGCGCGCGAGGCGAAGTCGATCCCGTAGAAGCACGGCCACTTCACGGGCGGCGAGCTGATGCGTACGTGCACCTCGGCGGCGCCCGCCTCGCGGAGCATGCGGATGAGCGCGCGCTGCGTGTTGCCGCGCACGATCGAGTCGTCGACGACGACGAGCCGCTTGCCCCGGATGACGTCGCGCAGCGGGTTCAGCTTGAGCCGGATACCGAGCTGTCGCAGCGTGTCCGACGGCTGGATGAAGGTGCGGCCCACGTAGGCGTTCTTCGTCAGGCCCTGGCCGAACGGGATGCCCGACTCGGCGGCGTAGCCGACCGCGGCGGGCGTGCCCGACTCCGGCACGGGGATGACGAGGTCGGCCTCGACGGCGTGCTCGCGCGCGAGCTGACGCCCCATCTCGACGCGCGCGGCGTGCACGGAGCGCCCGTTGATCGACGTGTCGGGCCGCGCGAGGTAGACGTACTCGAAGACGCAGCCGGCCCGCTCGGCGGGGGCGAAGCGCTGCGAGCGCAGGCCGTCGGCGTCGATCGCGATGAGCTCGCCCGGCTCCACCTCGCGCACGTAGGACGCGCCGACGATGTCGAGCGCCGGCGTCTCGCTGGCGACGACCCAGCCACGCTCGAGGCGGCCGAGCACGAGCGGTCGCACACCCTGCGGGTCGCGCGCGGCGTAGAGGGTGCGTTCGTCCATGAACACGAGCGAGAAGGCACCGCGCAGGCGCGGGAGCACCTCGAGCGCCGTGGCCTCGAGCGTGTGGTCCGCGTCGCCGGCCAGCAGCGCGGTGACGAGCGCCGTGTCCGTGGTGTTGCCGCGCGCGAGCTCGCCGCGACGCTGGCTGCCGTAGCGCTCGGCGACGAGGTTGACGAGCTCCGCGGAGTTGGTGAGGTTGCCGTTGTGCCCGAGCGCGACCGTCCCGGACGCGGTGGCGCCGAGCGTCGGCTGGGCGTTCTCCCACGTCACGCCCCCGGTGGTCGAGTACCGGCAGTGCCCGACGGCGATGTGCCCCGTCAGCGCGTTGAGGGCCGTCTCGTCGAACACCTGGGAGACGAGTCCCATGTCCTTGTAGACCAGGATCTGCTCACCGTTGCTGGTGGCGATGCCGGCCGACTCCTGACCTCGGTGCTGCAGCGCGTACAGGCCGAAGTAGGCGAGCTTGGCGACCTCCTCGCCGGGCGCCCAGACACCGAAGACGCCGCACGCGTCCTGGGGGCCTTTCTCGCCGGGCATGAGGTCGTGGTTGAGAAGTCCATCTCCGCGGGGGGCCACGTGCCCCAGTGTCCCACAGCGGGCACCTCCGAACCGAAGCGCGACGCCAGGCGGACGCCCGCCGACCTCGTTCACGAAAGCGTTACGTCGTCCCGTCTGTCGGTCAGGGGTTCCGCAGCGTGGGAACGGCACGCTTGAATCTCGACATACCCGACCGAGGCACTCCAGTATCTCGGCTCGGCGCTCCGCCCGTACATCCTCCCGACCCCGGGACCCCGACGAAGGACGACACCATGCGACGCCTCCGGACGACGATCACCCTCGCGGCTGCCGCGGCAGCCACCGCCCTGGTCCTCACCGCCTGCGCGCCGACCGCCGTCGACGGGTCCGGCGGGGGCGACGCCTCGGGCGGCACCGAGGTCGGGCCGACGACCCTCTCGCTCGTCGGCTTCGCGGTGCCCAAGGCGGGCAACGACGCCGCGCAGGAGCTGTGGGGCGAGACGGAGGACGGCCAGGGCGTCACGTGGGAGACGTCGTACGGGCCCTCCGGCGACCAGAGCCGCGCGGTCGCCGACGGGCTCGAGGCCGACTACGTGCACTTCTCGCTCGAGGGCGACGTGACGCGGCTCGTCGACGCGGGCCTCGTGGCCGAGGACTGGAACGCGGGCGAGAACCAGGGCATCGTCAGCCAGTCCGTGGTCGTGCTGGTCGTCCGCGAGGGCAACCCGAAGAACATCCAGGGCTGGGAGGACATCGTCCAGCCCGGCATCGAGATCGTCACGCCCAACCCCGGCTCGTCCGGCTCGGCCCGGTGGAACATCCTCGCCGGCTGGGGCAGCGTCATCGCGAACGGGGGCTCGGAGGCGGACGCGACCGAGTTCCTGCGGAAGTTCTTCACCAACGCCGTCGCGCTCCCCGGCGGCGGGCGCGACGCGACCACCGCGTTCACGTCCGGCACGGGTGACGTCCTCATCTCCTACGAGAACGAGGCGATCCTGGCGCGGCAGAACGGCGAGACGTTCGACTACGTCGTCCCGGACCAGACGCTCCTCATCGAGAACCCGGCCGCGGTGACCGTCGACGCCGACCCCAAGGCGCAGAGCTACCTCGACTTCGTCCTCACCCCCGAGGGCCAGGAGGCCTTCGCGCACGTGGGCTTCCGCCCGCTCACCGGGGACGTCGACTTCGACGTCGAGGGCGCCAACGACCCGAGCGACCCGTTCCCGGCCGTGCCGACGCTGCTCACCATCGCCGACGACTTCGGCGGCTGGTCGGCCACGAACGAGAAGTTCTTCGGCGACGAGGGCATCGTGACCAAGGTCCAGACCGAGACCGGGAAGCAGTGACCCGTGTCCTCGACCCTTGCTGAACGACCGGGCCGGGCGGCGCGCGAGCGCCGCCCGGCCCCGGGCGCGCCCCCGCCCCGACCACGCCGGACCCGCCGGACCCCGAACGGCCCCTACCGCCTCACGGCGGTGTCCGGCCTCGGCCTCGGCGTCGCGCTCGTCTGGTTCTCGGCCCTCGCGCTCGTCCCGCTCGTCGCCGTGATCGTCGAGACGTCGGTCGGCGGCTGGCCCGCGTTCCTCGCCGCGGTCACGCAGCCCCAGACGGCGGCCGCGCTCACCCTCACCGTCACCCAGGCGCTCGCCGTGACGGCCGTCAACGTCGTCATGGGGACGCTCGTCGCGTGGGTGCTCGTGCGCGACCGCTTCCCGGGCAAGCGGGTCCTCGAGGTCCTCATCGACATCCCGTTCGCTCTCCCGACGATCGTCGCGGGCCTGGTGCTCCTCGCGCTCTACGGCCCGTCGGGACCGCTGGGGATCGACGTCGCGAACACGCGCGCCGCCGTCTTCCTCGCGTTCTGCTTCGTCACGCTCCCGTTCGTCGTGCGCAGCGTGCAGCCCGTGCTGGCCGAGCTCGACCGCGACGTCGAGGAGGCCGCGGCCTCGCTCGGCGCGACCCGGCTCACGACCTTCCGCCGCGTGGTGCTCCCTGCCCTCGCGCCGGCGATCACCGCGGGGGCCGCGCTGTCGTTCGCCCGCGCGATCAGCGAGTACGGCGCGCTGGTGCTGCTCTCCGGCAACCTGCCGATGCGCACCGAGGTCGGGTCCGTCCGCATCCTGGCCTACCTCGAGAACGGCCAGCCCGAGCAGGCGGCCGCCGTCGCGTCGGTGCTCCTGCTCGTCTCGCTCCTCGTCATCGCGACGATCCAGCTCCTCCAGCGAAGGGTGGCCCGCCGTGGATAGCTCGCCCTGGGTGCGCCGCACGCTGCGCGCCGTGGTCGTCGTGTACCTCGTGCTGCTCGTCGGGTGGCCCGTGTCGCTCGTCGCGAAGAACGCGTTCGCGGACGGACTCGAGACGTTCCAGCGCGCGTTCGCCGACCCGTCGGTCGTCTTCGCGCTGCAGCTCACGGCGGCCGTCGCGGTGCAGGTCGTGGTGATCAACACGATCTTCGGCGTGGGCATCTCGATGCTCGTCGTCCGCTACGACTTCCCCGGCAAGGCGCTGCTCAACGCCCTGCTCGACCTGCCGCTCTCGGTCTCGCCCATCGTCGTCGGCCTGTCGCTCATCCTCGTGTACGGGAAGAACGGCTGGTTCGGGGGCGCGCTCGAGGACGCCGGGCTCCAGGTGATCTTCGCCCCGCCGGGCATCGTCCTGGCGACCGCGTTCGTGTGCCTCCCGCTCGTCGTCCGCGAGGTCGTCCCCGTGCTCACGGAGATCGGCACCGACGAGGAGCTCGCCGCCACGAGCCTCGGCGCGACGCGGTTCCAGACGTTCCGGCGCATCACGCTGCCCGCCATCAGGTGGGCCCTGGTCTACGGCGTCGTGCTCACGCTCGCGCGCGCGCTCGGCGAGTTCGGCGCGGTCAAGGTCGTCTCCGGCAACTTCGAGGGCCGCACGCAGACCTCCACGCTCCTCGTCGAGCAGCGCTACCAGGACTTCGAGCAGGGCACCGCGTACGCGGTCGCCTTCCTCCTCGCGTCCGTCTCGGTCGCGTGCATCGTCGCGGTCACGCTCCTGCGCTCCGACGCGCACTCCCCCGCCCGTCCTGCCCGCGCCCGCCGTGCGCGTGCCTCCACGAAGGCCGACTCATGAGCATCGAGATCCGGAACGTCCGCAAGACCTTCGGCGACTTCGTCGCGCTCGACGACGTCTCCGTGTCCGTCCCGACGGGCCGCCTCACCGCGCTGCTCGGCCCCAGCGGCGGCGGCAAGTCGACGCTCCTGCGCGTCGTCGCGGGCCTCGAGGTGCCCGACGCGGGCGTGGTGGAGATCGAGGGCCGCGACGCGACCAACCTGCCCGCCCGACGACGCAACGTCGGGTTCGTGTTCCAGCACTACGCGGCCTTCAAGCACCTCAGCGTCGCGCGCAACGTCGCGTTCGGGCTCGAGATCCGGCGGACGCCGAAGGCCGAGACCGCCGCCCGCGTCGACGAGCTGCTGCGGCTCGTGCACCTCGAGAGCTTCGCCCACCGGCTGCCGTCACAGCTCTCCGGCGGCCAGCGCCAGCGCATGGCGCTCGCCCGCGCGCTCGCGATCCGGCCGAGCGTCCTGCTGCTCGACGAGCCGTTCGGCGCGCTCGACGCGAAGGTCCGCAAGGAGCTGCGCGACTGGCTGCGCCGGCTGCACGACGAGATCCCCGTGACCACGGTGTTCGTCACGCACGACCAGGAGGAGGCGCTCGAGGTCGCGGACGAGATCGTCGTCGTCAACGAGGGCCGCATCGAGCAGGTGGGCACTCCGGACGACCTCTACGACCGCCCCGCGAACGACTTCGTCATGGGCTTCCTGGGCCCGGTCACCCGGCTCGGCGGCGTCCTCGTGCGCCCGCACGACGTCCACGTCGAGGTGCTCGCCGACGGCGCGGCGGACGCCGAGCGGTCGTCCCGGCCCGGCCCGGGGGCGCCGGACGCAGCGGTGACCGGCGTGGTGACCCGCACGACACGGGTCGGGTTCGAGGTGCGTGCGGAGGTCACCACGGACGACGAGGTGGTCGCCGTGGTCGTGACCCGTGCCGAGGCCCGCGCGCTCGGCCTCGTCGCAGGCACCGCGGTGCGCCTCGCTCCGGCCGAGGGCGCGCCCACGGCCCTCGTCCCCGGTCCTGAGGCCGCGACCGTCGCCGTGTGACCCTCACCGTGCGGCCCCGGGGTCCCTGTCCTTCCCGTGCGGCAAGCTCACGACGTCCGCCGCGCTCCTCGGCGCCGCGTCGATCGACGTCCTCGTCGGGGTGGGCGGAGCGTCGGTCGGGTGGGCGGCCCGGGTCCTGGCGGCGGTCGCCGTCGCCGTCGTGGTCGACGACGTGGCGCGCTCAGCGCGGCCGAGCGCGGTCTGAGCGCCGTCCGCGCATGCTCCGGCGGTCGGCGACGACGGCCCACAGCCCGCCGACGCCGGCACCGAGCGCGGCGCACGAGACGACGATGACCGTGAAGTACACGCCCGGCTTGAACACGGGGACCGAGGCTGCCGACTGCAGCCATGCCCCGCCGAGCGCGAGCCCGAGGACCGTCCCGAGCACGACGCCGACCGCGAGGAAGGCGCCGTAGCGCGGCGCGCGGCGCACGGAGGCGGGGTCGACGACGGCCTCGATCTCGACGTCGTCGCCCGGCCTCCCTGTCGTGCTGCCGGGTGCGTCGGACGAGTCGGGGGCTGCGCCGTCGGGCACGGGGGACTGCTCGGAGCTCACACCACGACCCTACCCGCGGATCCTGGGAGCCCTTCCCGGCCCCGGCCCGGCGCGGAGGCGGGCCGGACGCACCGCGGCCCGGGTCCGTCGGACGGAACCCGGGCCGCAGCTCACCTCGTCGTGGTCAGAGCGGGATCACCCGCACGTGAACGCGTCGTGCTCCACGGGGTACTCGCGCACGCCGGTGCCGTCGGTGAACGAGCCGGTGACGGTCACCGACCCCGCGGGGACGGACGTGGCGCGCGTCGCGAACGACTGGTAGGCCGCCGCTCCTGGCGCGACCGCCGTGAACGTCCGCTCGCCGTACGGCGTGCTGAGCGTGATGTCGACCGGGACGTCGCCGCCGTTGACGGCCTTCACCGCGACGTAGACCTTGCCCGCCAGGCAGCGCGGGCTCACGACGACGTCGGTGAGCTCGGCACCCGTCGGCTCGCCCGCCTCGACGGTCACCGGGATCCGGGCGGTCGTGCCGCTCGGCTGCGCGACGACCCACAGCTCGTACTCGCCTCCCGCTGCGTCGGCGGGCACGGTGGCGGTGAGCGTCGCCGCCCCGTCGGTCACCGTGGCGGTGCCGGCCGGGGTCCCCGGGTTCGCCGGGTCGAACGTGGCGTCCGCCGGCACGAGGTAGCCGTCGACCGACGTGTTCCGCGGCGAGCCGAGCGACGTGAGGTCGAGGCCCGAGAGGGCCACGCTCACCTCCGACCCCGCGGTCACGGTGCCGGGCAGCTCGTCGACGACGACGCGTGAGCGGTCGAAGGACGGCGACACGGGCGAGCTCGTCTGGAGGTACGCGATCCACGCGTCCCGGTCGACCAGACCGGAGTCGCGCGGGTCGGTGCCCTCGGTGAACACGCGGAAGTTGTCGCCGCCGGTCGCGAGGAACGAGAACGTCGCGACGCGGTACTCGCCCGCGGGGTCGATCGGCTCACCGTCGATCGTCACGGACGAGACGTTGCTCCCCGGGGCCGCGTTCGGGTCGGCCGTCGAGGCCGTCCATGACACGTTGTCCGAGAGGCCCAGGGCGAGGTACGGGCGGCTCGGCCGGTTGCCGTCCTCGTCCGTCTGCCACTGCTGCTCGAGCATCTCGATCACCTGCTCGCCCGTGAGGGTCACGGTCCACAGGTTGTTGACGAACGGCAGGACCGCGTTGGCCTCGGCGTAGGTGATGACGCCGTCGCCGTTGTGGAAGAGCTCGTTGCGGAGCCCGCCCGGGTTGACGACGCCGATGTCCGCGCCGCCGCGCGCCGGGTCGGACAGCGTGGCGAGGAGCGAGTCGGCGACGAGGTTGCCCAGGGTCGACTCCGAGGCACGGTCGTCACGGCCGGTGCTCGGCAGCGGCCCCGACCCGACGTAGGTCCCGCCCGGGCCGGTGTACGAGCCGCCGGCGTACGCCGTCGTGATGTCCGCCGTGACCTCGCCCACCGGCTGCGCGCCGATGACCTCGGCCTCGGCCAGCGCCGCGTCGACGATCGTCTTGACCGCCGCGACGCGCGGGTACGTCGCGACGAGCGTCGCGTCGTCCGTCGTCGTGCGCGCGACGTTCTGCGCCGTGTACGCCGTGACCTCGTGGGTCGCGGTGTCCACGGTGAGCGACACGTGGCCGACGAACTCGCCGTAGTTGCCGGTCTGGACGATCGGGCGGGTCTTGCCCGGCACGCCCGGCACGGGCGCGTCCCAGGCGTACTGCTTGTGGGTGTGGCCGGTGAATATCGCCGCGACGCGCGCGTCGGTCTCGTTGACGATGTCCGCAAAGGCACCGCCCGCGGCGACCTCCTCCTCGAGCGTCGCGCCGTCGGGCGTGCCCGCGGACGCGCCCTCGTGCACGAGACCCACGACGACGTCCGCCTCGCCGTTCGCCGGGTCGCCGTCCTGGAGCTGGGCGGTGACGCGGTTGAGCGCCTCGACGGGGTCCCCGAAGTCGAGGTCCGCGATGCCCGTCGGCGTGACGAGCGTCGGGGTCTCCTCGGTGACGACCCCGACGAAGCCGACGTCGAGGCCGTCGATCTCGACCACCTGGTACTCGGGCAGCGCCGGGTTCGTCGTGTCCTTCTCGTAGACGTTCGCGCCGAGGTAGGCCCAGTCCGCCTCGTCGGCCACGCGGCCCGTGAGGTCCGCGAAGCCCTGGTCGAACTCGTGGTTCCCGACGGCCGACGCCTCGAGCTCGAGCGCGTTGAGCACGTCGATCGTCGGCTTGTCCTGCTGGAGCGCCGACGCGAACAGGGACGCACCGATGTTGTCGCCCGCCGAGACGAACGCCGTGCCGTCCGGGTTCGCTGCGCGCAGCTGCTCGATCGTGCCCGCGAACTTCACGGTGTTGGCGTCGATGCGACCGTGGAAGTCGTTGATCGCCAGCAGGTCGAGCTGCGTCGTGCCCGGCTCGGTCCCGCCGAGCGCGAGGCCCACGAGGACGGGGTCGTGGTCGGACGACCGGAACGGGGTCGTGTCGTAGAGGATCGACGCGTTGTAGTTGTACCGGCTGTACTCGTTCGCGATGGGCTCGACGGAGTTGATGTTCCACACGTCGGCGCCCGTCACGGCCGCGGCCGCGCCCGGCGAGGCGAACACGTGGTCGAGCGACCCGACGTACCCGTCGAACAGGTACGTCTGCTCGCCCGTCGTGTCACCGAGGTCGGTGTAGCCCGCATCCTTGAGGACCTCGAGCGGGTCCTCCTGCGAGTAGGAGTTGAAGTCGCCCGCGAGCAGGACCTTGTCCGTCCCCGCGTCCGCCGCGACGTCCTCCGCGAAGCCGACGAGCGCCGTCGCCTGCGCGACGCGCGACGCGTTGAACGCGCCCTGGCCGTCGCCCGAGTCCTCGTCGCCGGGCAGCACGGCCGTGCCGGAGCCCTTCGACTTGAAGTGGTTCGCGACGACGAGCACGTCGTCGCTCCCGGCCCCGTCGCCCTCGGTGATCCCGCCGACCGGCTGGAACACCTGGGCGAGAGGCTCGCGCGCGTTGACGAACGCCGGGTCGTCGAGCAGGATCTGCGACTCCCCGACGGGCTCGGCCGCGTCCACCTGGTAGATGTACGCGAGGCGGATGACGTCCTCGTCGTCGGGCAGCGCGGCGGGCGAGGGCACGAACGCCCACTCGTCGGCGCCCGCGGCCCCGTTGAGCGCGTCGACCAGGTCGGAGAGCGCCTGGTCGCGGTCCTTGCCGAACGGCGTCGAGTTCTCGATCTCCATGAGCGCGACGACGTCGGCGTCGAGCGCGTCGATCGCCGCGACGATCTTCGTCTCCTGGCGCTCGAGGTTCTCGGCGTTCGCCGCACCGCGCGCGTCGCAGCCCCGGTTGACCGTGATCGGGTTGCCCGCACGGTCGGTGTAGTAAGTGCAGCCCGTGAGCTGGTCGCCCGTCGTCGTGAAGTAGTTGAGCACGTTGAACGTCGCGACGGAGAGGTCGCCGCCGACCTCCGCAGGCGCGTCCTCGCGCGTGTTCTCGAACGTCGCCGGCTGGACCGTGGCCGCGTTGCCGGAGTCGCCCGCGGTGAGCTGGGTGAGCGGCTGGAAGGTCCACGCGTCGTAGCGGTAGTCGAGGATCACGGGCGTCGTGAAGTCGACGCCCGCGCCGACTCGCGCCGGCGCGCCGCCCGTGAGGTACGGGAGCGGGATGCCCTTGTTGGCGTTGTTGTTGAAGTTCGTCGTCGCGCCGTCGTCGAGCATGACGCCGCGCGCCGCGCGGTCGGCGACCGCGGCCGCCGCCTCGGCGGACCCGGGGCGACCGGCCGACGTCGGCTGGAGGAACGGCTCCGTGCCGGCCGCGAGGAGGAACGACCCGTAGTAGTTGGTGTCGTAGTTGTCCGCGACGGTGTAGGGGCCCGCGGGCGCGACGAGCATGCCCTCGAGCACCTCGCGCGCCGCGTCGGTCGCCGGGAACGCGACGTTCGCCGGCTTGACCTCCTCGGCGGGCTCGTCCAGGACGCTCCACCCGCCCGCGGCGGGCGTGATCTGCGTGAGCGTGAAGTACTCGGAGACGACGCCCGTGACCTCGACGTGGTCGCCGACCTCGAGCTGCTCGGCCGCGGCCTGGGAGTACACGAAGATCGCGTCCGACGCGTCGTGGTCGCCGCTCAGGTCGCCGCCGGTGCCCTCGGTCTGGAGGTAGAGGCCGTCGTAGCCGCCCGTCGGGTACGCCGCCGTCACCACGCCGCGCGTCGTGACCGTCTGCCCCACCAGCGGGCTCGCCGCGCCCGTGCCCTGGATCTCGGCGATCGGGACGACCTCGCCCGGCTCGGGGCCGGGACCGCCACCGTCCTCGCCGCTGTTCGTCGGCGTGACCGTGCCCGACACGGTGAAGTCCGCGCCGTTGTCGTCGGTGTCGGCGAAGTCGGTCCGGTTGATCGACGCGGGCACGTTGTTGGCCGACGGCGCCGGGGCGACCGAGCCCTCGAACGTGTTCGACGAGCCGTACCCGACCAGGTCGACGATGCCGGCCGCACCGGCGAGGTCACCCGCCCCGGGGTTGATCGCGCTCGACGAGCTCGCGAGCACGAGCGTGCCCGTCGTGCCCGACGGGTTGAGGCCACCGGTCGCGTCCGGCGTCGGCAGCGCCACGCCGTTCGACCCGTTGGACCCGCCCTGGACGAGGTAGTAGCCGCCGGGGGCGACGGTGCCGGAGAGCGGCGTGACCCCGGAGAAGGCACCCGTGCCGGTCGCGGAGCGGTACTGCAGCGACATGCCCGAGAGCTCGATCGCCGCGTCCGTGGGGTTGTACAGCTCCACGAACTTGTGGGTGTAGGGGGCGTTGGCGCTGCCTCCGCTGAGGTAGGCCTCGTTGATGACGAGGCCCGACCCGTCGGGCGCCGCGCTCGCGGCGGTGGCCGCGGCGGTCGACAAGGGCGCGGCGAGTGCGACGGCCAACGTGCTCGCCACCACCCTCCGTCGCCGCAGGTGCTGGTGGTTCACGCTGACTCCTTCATCTCGTGCGGACGGCCCGACAGCAGCCGCGCACGTCGGGTTCCCGGTCGGGCGGCGCCCTGCCTCCGCAGGTCATCGCACCGCAGCCGGATGAACGGACGGTTGCTGCCGTGTCACCGCCACGAGAACGTCTCAGCACGTCGTCGTGCTGCGAGCGCCCGCGCGGACGGCGGCCGGTCATCCCCGGACGCTAGCCCTCCCCGCCGACGTCCGCCAGGTCTGGGACCGAGAACGTTACGCACCGGTAACACCGCGCGCCCGCTCGGGCCCCGCGGGCAGGGCGGCGCCCGGTTCTCGCGCGGGAGCCGTGCCCGGGCGACGCCCGCACGCGGTCGGGTCTCAGCGCGGACGGGCGGCCTGGAGCGGGAGCAGCCACGAGATGTCCGACCGCTCCCCCGACGCCCGCACGCGGCCGTCCGCGACGGCGTCGGCCCACGCGAGGTTCCCCGTCACGAGACCGAGCCACGTCTGCGGGTCCGTCTCCACGACGTTCGGGGGCGTCCCGCGCGTGTGGCGCGGGCCCTCGACGGCCTGGACGGCGCCCGCGGGCGGGACACGCACCTCGACGGCGTGGCCCGGCGCGACGTCGGCGAGCTCCTCGAGCGTGAACCGCACCGCGGTCGTCACGTCCTTGCGGTCGGCGCCCCCGTCCCGCCACGCCGCGAGGGCGAGGCGGCCGGCGGCCGGGTCGGTGCGTCGTCGTGCAGGCACGACCACCAGCGTAGGCCCGCGACGCGGCGCGTCAGTCCAGCACGGCGGTCGCCTCGGGCTGCCACCGCGCGACGTAGAACGTGAGCCGGGCGCCGTCGGGACCGGGCTGCGCGACCTGCCCGGCGACGTGCACCTGCCGGGTGCCGGTGGCGACGGCGACGTGGTGGTAGGGGACGTGCGGGGACAAGCCCTCGGGCGTGAGGAGCTGGACGGTCATCGGTGCGCCCTTCGTGGGTGGGTCTGGTCACCCCTTGGTACCTGGTCGCTGCAGGACACTTCAACGAGACTAGGTGTCATGGCGGAAACCACACCCCGACTCGAGATCGGCGACCACCACCGTCGGCTCCTGGACCAGGTGCTCGACAAGTGGTCGGTCCAGGTCCTCGCCGAGCTGTGCGAGGGCCCGGCACGGTTCAACGAGCTCCGGCGCGCCGTGCCCGCCGTGACGCAGAAGTCCCTCACCGCGACGCTGCGTCGGCTCGAGCGCAACGGCATCGTGGAGCGGGAGGTCGTCAGCTCCCGCCCCGTCGCCGTCGAGTACCGCATCTCACCCCTCGGCAAGACGCTCCGCGAGCCCGTGACGACCCTGCTGGCCTGGGTCGACACGCACCTGCCGGACGTCGAGCGCGCCCGCGACGCCTACGACGACGCCCTCGACGGCGTGCGCTGAGCCGCCCGACCGCGTCGACCGTCAGAGGCTGAACAGCACCCGGCGCTCGGCCACCGACGCCTCGCGCAGGGTCGCGCGCACGGGGTCGCCCAGCGGGACGTCCGCCCCCTCGACGGGCGCCCGGACGGCGGGGTCGGCGAGCACGACCTGACCGCGCCGCGGTGCCCTGCCGGAGGCGTCGCCCGCGCGCTCGAGGCGGCGCGACCGCTCGCGGTCGTCCTCGACGTCGACGACCACGCCGTCGAACGTCTCGCCCTCGCGCCCGGCGAGCAGCGCCGCCTCGACGACGTCGACGATCGCGCGCTCGTACGACCCCGCGCGCTGACCCGTGCGGGCCATCGTGCGCGGCAGGCCGGGCAGCGCGTCGAGCACCCACCGGGGCACGTCCTGGCCTGCGCACAGCGCGAGGCACACCTCGGTGCCGTAGCGGTCGACGAGCCGGCGCAGCGGCGCGGTGACGTGCGCGTACTCGGCGCCGATCGCGGCGTGCGCGGCATCGTCGGGCACCCCGGGCTCCTGCCCGGTGCCGCCGAACGCCTCGTACGACGCACCGCGGAAGAGGGAGGTCGCCTCCGTGAGGAACGCCGCGTGGCGCGGGACGGCCGAGTCGAGGGTCGGGACGAGCTCGGGGTACGTCGTCTCCTGCGACCAGTCGATGCCCAGGGCACGCGCGGTGCGGCGCAGCCGCGCGAGGTCCCGCGGGTCGGCCGGCGGGAGCGCCCGGAAGACGCCGACCCCGCCCGCCCGCATGAGTCGCGCCGCAGCGATCCCCGTCAGGAGGGATATCTGCGCGTTCCACGCCTCCGCCGGGAGGGTGGAGCGGAACTCCAGGCCGAACGTGCCGTCGTCGTGCGTGACGATCTCCTGCTCCGGGACCTCGAGCGAGACGCCCCCGCGCTCGCGCTCCAGCGCGCGCCGCAGCTCACCGACCTCGCGCAGCAGGAGCAGCATCTCGCCCTGGGCGCCGCCGTCGATCCGCGACTGCGCCTCGTCGTAGGTGAGGCGCTCGCGCGAGCGCACGACGGCGCGCCGCACCGTCGCGTCGAGGATCTCACCGCGCGCGTCGAGCACGACGCGCCACGCGGCGGCGTGTCGGTCGTCGCCGGGCAGCAGGCTCGCCACGCCCTCGGAGAGCACCGCCGGGTGGAGCGGGGTGCGGCCGTCGGGCGCGTAGAACGTCGTGCCGCGCTCGTGCACCTCGGCGTCGACGGCGCCGCCGGGCTCGACGAACGCACCCACGTCGGCGATCGCGTAGTGCACGACGAACGCGCCACCGTCGGGACCTGCCGCGTCGTCCCCGAGGCGCTCGAGGTACAGCGCCTGGTCGAGGTCCATCGACCCCGGGGGGTCGATCGTCACGAACGGGACGTCACGCAGGTCTGCGCGGCCGTCGCCGGGCCCGGGGAGCCCACGGTCCGCCACGGACTCGGCCTCGGCGAGCACGGGGGCGGGGAACGTCTGCGGGATGTCCATCTCGCGTCGCAGGGCGTCGAGCGCCTCGACGACCGCGGCGGCGGCGGACGTCGCCCCGGCAGAGGCGGGCTGGGCGGGAGCGGGGCGCTCCAGGCGCACGTGACGGGAGGGCACGAGACCGACCCTACCCACCCGGGCGCGCCCGCCGGGGGACGCGCCGCGCGGGCCAGGACGTCCGACGGCCCTGGCCCGCGCAGACCTACAGGCCGCGCGTGCCGAACCGGTCGCGCGCGGCGTCGTCGCCCGCGCCGGCGGTGGCGGCGGCGAGCTCGGCACGGACCTCCTCGCGGAGCCGACCGTGGTTCTGCGGCTCGGGCGCGGCGCCGAGGAGCAGCTTCGTGTACGCGTGCTGCGGGTCGAGGATGACCTGGTCCGACGGCCCGCGCTCGACGACGTCCCCGCGGAACATCACGAGGATCTCGTCGCTGAAGTGCCGCGCGGTCGCGAGGTCGTGCGTGATGTACAGGACGCCGAGGTTCTCCTCGCGCTGCAGGCGCGCGAGGAGGTTGAGCACGCCGAGCCGGATCGAGACGTCGAGCATCGAGACCGGCTCGTCGGCGACGAGGAAGCGTGCGCCCGGCGCGAGCGCGCGGGCGATCGCGACGCGCTGGCGCTGCCCGCCCGACATCTCGTGCGGCTGCTTGGCCGCGTAGACGTCGGCCGGGGTGAGGTTGACGCGCTCGAGCAGCCCGTGCACGTGCCGCTCGACGTCCTCTGCGCTGCGCGCGACCTGGTGGATGCGCAACGGTCGCTCGAGGTGGTGACCCACCGTGTGGAACGGGTTGAGCGACGCGAACGGGTCCTGGAACACCATCTGGACGTCGTGCCGGTAGGCGTCGAGGCCCCTCCCCCGGGTCGCGGACCGCTTCCCGTCGAGCAGCACCTCGCCCGACGTCGGCGTCTCGAGCTTGGCGATCATGCGCGCCACGGTCGACTTGCCCGAGCCGGACTCGCCGACCACCGCGATGGTCTTGCCGGGCTCGAGCGTGAAGGACACGTCGTTCACGGCGCGCAGCCGCGACCGCTTCAGCCCCTTGCGGAGGGTGAAGTCCTTGACCAGGTTGCGGACCTCGAGGGTGCTCATGCGTGCCGTCCTTCCGGGTGCTCGCCCGCGGCCTCGCCCGTGCGGACGAATGCGCCGCGGTCGCCCGTCAGGCTCGGGAACGAACCGAGCAGGCGCCGCGTGTAGGGGTGCTGCGCGTTCTCGAAGATGCTGCGGGCGGTGTTGATCTCGACGATCTCCCCGCGCAGCATCACCGCGATCCGGTCGCTGATCTCCAGCAGGAGCGGCAGGTCGTGCGTGATGAACACGACCGCGAAGCCGAGCTGCTCGCGCAGGCGCATGATCTCGCGGAGGATGCCCCGCTGGACGACCACGTCGAGCGCCGTCGTCGGCTCGTCCATGATCATGACCTGCGGGTTGAGCGCGAGCGCCATCGCGATCATCACGCGCTGACGCATGCCGCCGGAGAGCTCGTGCGCGTACGAGTCGAGCCGCCCGGGGTCGACCCCGACCAGCTCGAGAAGCTCCGCGGACCGTGCGGAACGCTCGGCCTTCGTCATCCCGGGCCGGTGGGTCTTGAGCACGTCCCCGAGCTGGGCACGGACGCTGATGACCGGGTTGAGCGAGTTCATCGCCCCCTGGAACACCATGGAGACCTTGTCCCAGCGGAACGCGCGCAGCGCGTCGCCGCCGAGGGCCACGACGTCGATGTCGGTGCCGCCCTTGTCGTGGAACGTCACCTGCCCGGACGTGAGGACGGCCGGCGCCTTGAGCAGACGGTTGATCCCGTACGCGAGCGTCGTCTTGCCGCAGCCCGACTCGCCGGCGAGGCCGAGGATCTCCCCGCGGTGCAGCGTCAGGGACACGTCCTTGACCGCGTGGACCACGGGCGTGACCTCGTAGTCGACGGACACGTGACGTGCCGTCAGCACCGGCTCGAGGCCGGCGACGTACGCGTCGTGCTCGGGCGTCGTGACGGGCCCGGCGTCGGTCGTGGTGCTCATGCTCCCACCGTCTCCCTGTCCTGGTCGGTGACGGCGCCGGCCGCGGCGGGGGCCGGGACGGCGTCGGCGCGCGCCGTGACGTCCACGCCCGCGCGGCGCGCCCGGCGCACGCTCTTCACGGCGGCCGGCGCGTTGCGCAGCTTGGGGTTGATGATCTCGTCGATCGCGAAGTTGAGGAGCGACAGGCCGCACCCGAAGAGGGCGATCATGAGGCCCGGCGGGACGAACCACCACCACGCCCCCGAGCTCAGGGCGTTGCCGCCGTAGGAGTCCATGATCATGGTGCCCCACGTGATCGACCCGTTGGGCCCGAGCCCGATGAAGGACAGGCCCGCCTCGCCGAGGATCGCGAGGATCACCGCGCTGAGGAACTGGGCCGCGAGCAGCGGGAGGAGGTTGGGCATGATCTCCACGAGGACGATCCGGCCCGTCTTCTCGCCCGCCACGCGTGCCGCCGCCACGTAGTCGCGTCCGCGCAGCGAGCGGGCCTGCGACCTGAGGATCACCGCGGCCCCGGCCCAGGACGTGATCCCCAGGATGAACGCCACGAGGAGGAGGCTGCGGCTCGGCGCGTAGATCGCGATGACCATCATGAGCGGCAGGCCGGGGATGACGAGCATGACGTTCGTGCCGAGCGAGAGGAAGTCGTCGCTCCACCCGCCGAGGTAGCCGGCGAGGATGCCGAAGACGAGGGAGAGCACGATCGCGATGACCGCGGCGATGAGCCCCACCATGAGGGAGCCCTTGGCGCCGTGCGCGAGCTGCGCGAAGACGTCGTACCCGAGCTTCGTGGTGCCGAGCAGGTGGTCCGCGCTCGGCGGCAGGAACGCCTCGTTCCCGGAGTACCGCGGGTCCTGGACGAACATCGGGGCGACGAACGCGAAGAGCGTGATCCCGATCGTGATGACCATCCCGACGACGAGCTTGGCGGAGAGCGACGGCAGCAGCTGCCGCACGCCCCGCCGCGCGGTCGTGGCGGTCGGCGCCGCGGTCCCCACGGCGCTCGCCTCCACGATGGCGGACTCGACGGGCTGCGGCGCGTCGTCGTCGGCGGGCAGCCCGTCGACCGCGGCCTCGTCGAGGGGGACCGCCGGTCCGGCGGCCCGGGCGAGCTCCTGCTCGCGGATGTCGTCAGCCATTGCTCCGCGTCCTCGGGTCGATGAATCCGTACACCACGTCCATGAGGAACGTCGCCACCAGGACCGTGATCGTGATGACGAGGAACAGGCCCTGCATCAGGGCGAAGTCGTTGCCCTGGACGGCGGTGATCATGAGCTTGCCCAGGCCGGGGTAGCTGAAGACCTGCTCCATGATGATCGCCCCGGCGACGACGAAGGCGAGCGCGATGCCGAAGCCCGCGATCGAGGGCAGGGCCGCGTTGCGCACCGCGTACGTCATGAAGATGCGGGACGTGCGCAGTCCCTTGGCCTCGGCGGTCGTGACGTAGTCCTCCGACAGCGTCGAGACCATCATGTTGCGCATCCCGAGCAACCAGCCGCCGAACGACGAGATGACGACGACCAGCGCCGGCAGGAAGCCGTGGTAGACCACCGACCCGACGAAGGCCCACGTGAGCTCGGGCCCGTCGAAGGTGAAGACGTCGTACCCGCCGATCCGGGGGAACCACGAGTTGTTGACGGACATCACGTAGACCAGCACGAGCGCGACCCAGAAGTAGGGCAGCGACTGCAGCAGGGTCGAGGCCGGGATCAGGTGGTCGACCCACGTCCCGCGACGCCAGCCGACGATCGCGCCGATCCCGACGCCGAGGACGAACGAGATGATCGTCGCCAGGCCGAGGAGGCCGATCGACCAGGGCAGCGCCGCGCCGATGAGCTCGGTCACGGGGGTCGGGAACTTCGTCACGGAGACACCGAGGTCGCCACGCAGGATGTTGCCCCAGTACGCGACGTACTGGTCCCACATCGACTGGTCGGTGTCTGCGCCGAGGAGGAGCCGGATGGTCTTCTCGACCCCGGGTGCGACCTCGCCGTTGCGGGCCATCTTGGCCAGCATGATGTCGGCGGGGTCGCCCGGCATGAGCCTGGGGATCAGGAAGTTCAGGGAGATGGTCGCCCACAGGGTGAACGCGTAGAACGCGATCCGCCTGGCGTAGTACTTCATCGGGTGCGTCCCTCGCTCATCACGGCTCCTCCTCGGTGCGGCTCAGCGCAGCGTCACTCGGTCGGCGTCAGGTTGCCGAGGACGTAGCCCGCGGACACGGAGCCCCACGACGGCGGGAAGGCGTAGAGGTCGTCCTCGGTCGGCCAGCCCGTGTAGTCCGTGTCGTTGAAGAACGTCTGCGTCGCGTTGATGACGAGCGGGATGTACGGCAGGTCGCGCGTGATCTCGGTCTGGATCGTGGCGTACGCGGCCTTCTTCGCGGACTCGTCGTTCGTCGCGGCCGCTGCCTGCACGGCCTCGTCGACCACGGGGTTGGCGTAGCGCGAGAAGTTCCACTCGCCCGGCTCGAGCTGCGTGCCGACGGCCTGCGTGTAGTCGCCCGAGAACCAGTCGCGGTAGATCTGGAACGGGTCGGCGACCGACGTGCCGATCATCCCGCCCATGACGAGCTGGTAGTTGCCGGACTGGCGGCTGTCGGAGAACTCCTGCCAGCTCACCGTGCTGGCCGTGACCGCGATGCCCGCGGCCTTCGCCTGCTCCTCGATGAGCTTCGCGGCGTCGTTGTAGTCCGTCCAGCCGTCCACCGAGGTGAGGGTCAGCTCGACCTTCTGGCCGTCCTTCTCGAAGATGCCGTCGGCGCCCCGGGTGTAACCGGCGTCCTCGAGCACCGCCGCGGCCGCGTCGGCGTCCGCGGACTGCGGGGACTCCTTCTCGACGTCGGGCGCGATCCACTGGTCGTCACGGCCGAGGAGGGCGTACGTGGGCGAGATCGTCGCGGCGAGGCCGACGAACGCCTTGTCGTTGATCGTCCCGCGGTCGATGGCCAGGTTCAGCGCCTGGCGCACGGCGACGTCCGTCTGGGGGCCGGCGCAACCGAGGTCCGCGTTGGCGCACGTGTACAGCACCGTCGGGTCCTGCGGGGTGTTGACGTAGCCGGCGGGGCCACCCGCCGCCGCGATGCCGTCGGGGTCCGGCACGAACATGCCGGTCCAGTCGAGGTCCCCCGACTTGAGCAGGTCCTCGGCCGACTGGTTCGCGTCGATCCCGAGGTAGCGGACCTCCTTGACGGCCGGCTTGCCGTCCTGCCAGTAGCTCTCGTTGGCGACGAGCGTGTAGGCGGCGTCGGAGGTCGTCTTGACCGTGTAGGGGCCGGTGCCCACCGGCTCCTCGTTGGTCCAGGTGGTCATCTCCTCGGCCGACTTCCCGGACCACACGTGCTCCGGGATCATCCAGGACGCGCCCAGGAGCGCGAACTCGTTGGTGTACTGCGGGCCGTCGAACGTCAGGACGACCGTCGTCGCGTCGGTGGCCTCGGCCGAGACCAGGTAGGTCGGCTTCGAGGCCTCGTTCGTGAACGAGAACACGACGTCGTCGGCCGTGAACTCCTCGCCGTCGTTCCACGTCACGCCCTCGCGGAGCGTCACGGTGAGCTGCGTGCCGTCCTCGTTCCACTCGAACGACTCGCCGAGCATCGGCGTGGGCTCGCTCGCCTCGGCCTTGTTGTAGACGAACAGCGTCTCGTAGACGGGCCCGAGCGCACCGTGCAGGACGGTGGGCGCGAACGGGTTGAAGTTGGCGACGATCGGGGTCTGCGAGCCGGCCCAGACGTTGAGCACGCGTCCGCCGCCGCCCTCCGTCCCCTCGCCCTCGCCGCCACCGGCGCCCGAGCAGCCTGTCGCCATGAGCGTCACGCCGGTCACGAGCGCAACCGCCGTGAGCAGGCGCTTGCGCGCCGTGCTTCGAATCATCATCGGTCCTTTCGCAGGGACGACGCTCCGTCGCGTCGTTCGTCGTGCGCCCTGGGGCGTGTGGCAGGAACACTAACTAACTCGGTCGGGCCGGTCCCGGGATTCGACAGGAAAGTTACCTAACTGAGACATGGTGTGTCGAGCCCCACACTCTCGACGCCCCGCGGGCCGCAGCGCGGCGCTGCAGGGCGGCGCTGCAGGGCGGCTCGGGGCGGGATGCCGACGGGTCAGGCGAGAGCGTCCAGGGCTGCGCGCGCAGCCGCCGCGACCGCGGGGTCCGTGACCTCGTAGCCGGCGTCTCCCCCGCCGCCCGGCCCCGCGTCGTCGGCCACCGCACGCTTGGCGGAGAGGTGCACGGCGTCCACCCCGGCGCCGACGAGCTCCGCGACGTCCTGCGCCCGCACCCCCCCGCCCGCCATGACCTGGACCCGGCCGCCCAGCGCGGCGTGCGCGTGCGCGGCCATGACGCGCAGCCGCTCGATGCCGTCGATGCTGCGGGGCGCACCGCCCGACGTGAGCACACGGGCGACCCCGAGCCCTGCGAGCCGGTCGAGGGCGGCGACCGGGTCGGCCACGACGTCGACCGCGCGGTGGAACGTCACCTCGCGCCCGTCCGCCGCGGCGACGAGCGCGCGTACGGCGTCGGTGTCCACGAGCCCGTCGGCTGTCAGCGCCCCCACCACGACCCCTGTCGCGCCGGCCGCGACCGCGGCGCGCACGTCGCGCACCTGCACGTCCAGGTCGTCGCCCGCGAGCACGAACCCGCCCGGGCGCGGGCGCACGAGGACGTGCACCTCGGGCCCGGCGTCGACGGCCTCCGAGGCCGCGACCGCGGCCTCGACGAGCCCCGCGCTCGGCGTGAGCCCGCCGGTCGCGCCGAGCGCGACGCACAGCTCGACGCGTCGCGCGCCGACGGCGGCGGCGATGCGAACCCCCTCGGGGTCCTGGACGGCGAGCTCGAGCGCGACGTCGCGCCCCGTCCCCGCGGTGGTGCCCTCGTGGTGGGTCGTCGTCACTACGCTCTCCCGTCGTCGTCGCCCGGCCGGGCAGGCCGACGCGCTGCACGACGGCGGCCGTCGGCCAGGGTAGACGACCTCGCCCGGCGCCGGTCAGCCCGCGGCGGGTCGGCCCGCGGCGGGTCGGCTCGCGGCGACGGCGGCGACGGCGGCCGTCCGGAGCGTCTCGGCGACCTCGTCGGGATCACCGAGGTACCCGGCGACCATCGCGCCGTCGCGGAGCATCATGAGCTGCCCGGCGGTCGCGTCGGCGTCCGCGGACCCGGCCTCGGCCGCGAGCCGCGCGAAGACGTCGCGCGTCCACCGCCGGTGCCGGTCCACGACGACGCGGACGGGGTCGTCGGGGTCGGGGGTCTCGGCGGCGGCGTTGATGAACGGGCAGCCGCGAAAGCCCGGGCTGCAGCTCACGGCCCCGATGTCCCCGGCGATGGCGCGCAGGGCGTCGAGCGCGTCGGCGCCCTCGACCGCCCGCTCGACGGCGGACCGCTCGAGCGCCGCCTGGCCCTCGAGGTAGGCGACCACGAGGTCCGACTTCGTGCGGAAGTGGCGGTAGAAGGTGACCTTGGTGATCCCGACCTGCTCGATGATCCGGTCGGCACTGGTCGCGCGGATGCCCTGGGCGTAGAAGAGCGCGGACGCCGCCTCCAGGATGCGGCGCCGCGTCTCGCCCGCCCCGCGGCCGCTCGTCGGTCCGGAGACCACCGGTGAGTCGATGCTCACGCGCTCCTCCTCAGCCTCGCCCTTGCGTCGCGGTCGGTCGTCAGTCTAGATTCCTCGATGTAGACGTACTAGTAACTCTACTTCCTCACACCCCTCTGCCGAAAGGGCACTTCTCATGGCCGACACCCTGTACACCGCCGTGGCCACCGCGACCGGCGACGGCCGCGCCGGAGGCCGCACCTCCACCGACGACGGTCTGCTCGACGTCACGCTCGCCGTCCCGCGCTCGATGGGAGGGCGTGGAGGGGCGACGAACCCGGAGCAGCTCTTCGCCGCGGGCTGGTCGTCGTGCTTCCTGTCCGCGCTCAAGTCGGTCGCCGCGCAGCGCAAGGTGCCCGTGACCGACGCCGCCGTGGTCGCCGAGATCTCGGTCGAGCCGAGGGGCGAGGGCGGGTTCGGCCTCCGGGCCGCGCTGCACGTCGAGCTCGGGGGCGGCATCGCGCAGGACGTGGCCGACTCGCTCACCGAGGCCGCGCACCAGGTCTGCCCGTACTCCGCAGCCACGCGCGGCAACGTCCCCGTCACGCTCGAGACGACCGTGGCATGACCTCCCCCACCACGCACCGCACCCCGGACGGAGTCCCCATGACCACGGCAACCCCGGTGTCCGCGCCACCCCTGGCGCGGACGCTGCACCGCCTCTACCTTGCCCGCTTCGGCTTCGCCGTCGTGTGGGCCCTGCTGCTGGCCCTCGTCGCGCCCCACGCGGCGGCGGTCCTCACCGCGCTGCTCGTCCTGTACCCCCTCGTCGACGCGGTCTCGGTCGTGGTCGAGCTCCGCGCTCCGGGCAGCGGCCCCGGCGCCCGCGCGAGCGGGATCGCGAACGTCGTGCTGAGCACGCTCGCCGCCGTCGCGCTGGGCTGGGCGTCCACGGCGTCCGTCGGCGCCGTCCTCGGGGTGTGGGGCGTCTGGGCCGTCGCCTCGGGCGCGACCCAGCTTCTCACCGCGCTGTCCCGCCGCCGGACGGGCGGCCAGTGGCCCGTGGCCGCGAGCGGCGGGCTGTCCGTCCTCGTCGGCTTCGCCTTCCTCGCGCAGGGCCTCCAGGGCGCGACGAGCGCGGCGTCGCTCGCCGGCTACGCGGTGGTCGGGGGCGTGCTCTTCCTCGTCTCCGCGCTCCGCCTCGCACGGACGGCGCGCGCGGCATGACCGGCGCCACCGGTCCGGGCACCCCCGACTACGACCTCGTCGTCGTCGGCGCCGGGGCGGTCGGCGAGAACGTCGCCGACTACGCCCACCGGCGCGGCCTGCGGGTCGCGGTCGTCGAGTCCGCGCTCGTCGGCGGCGAGTGCTCCTACTGGGCGTGCATGCCCTCCAAGGCCCTGCTGCGGAGCGGTCACGCGCTGCGCGCCGCGCAGCGCGTCGCCGGCGCCCGCGAGGCCGTGACCGGCGGCCCGGACGTGGCGGCGGTCCTCGCGCGCCGCACCGCGTTCACCGACGGCTGGTCGGACGGCGGCCGGGTCGCGTGGCTCGGGTCCGCCGGCATCGAGCTCCTCCGCGGGCGAGGGCGCCTCACTGGTCCCCGCACGGTCGAGGTCGACGGGCGTGCCTACACCGCGCGCGCCGTCGCGCTCGCGACCGGGTCGCGGCCCGTGGTACCCGACGTCCCCGGGCTCGCGGGCGCCCGGCCGTGGGGGACGCGCGAGGCGACGGCCGCGGACGCGGTGCCCGCGCGGCTGCTCGTCCTCGGCGGCGGCGTCGCGGGCACCGAGCTCGCGACCGCCTGGGCGTCGCTGGGCTCGCGCGTCACGCTCGTCTCCCCGGGACCGCTGCTCGCCGGGGAGGAGCCGTTCGCGGGCGAGCTCGTCGGCCGGTCCCTGACGGGCCTCGGCGTCGACGTGCGCGTCGGCGTGGGTGCGACCCGGGTCGAGCGGGACGCGGACGGGCTCGTCACGACGACGCTCGGGGACGGGACGACCGTGCGCACGGAGGAGATCCTCGTCGCGACCGGGCGCCGACCCGACACCGGCGACCTCGGGCTCGAGACCGTCGGCCTCGAGCCCGGGCGGCCGCTGGACGTCGACGACACGCTGCTCGTCGCGGGCACCGACTGGCTCTACGCGGTCGGCGACGTGAACGGCCGCGCGCTGCTGACCCACCAGGGGAAGTACCAGGCGCGGGCAGCGGGCGAGGCGATCGCGGCCCGGGCACTGGGCACGGCGCTCGACGCCGCGCCGTGGGGCGACCACGTCGCGACGGCGGACCACACCGCGGTGCCGCACGTCGTCTTCACCGACCCCGAGGTCGCGAGCGTGGGCCTCACCGAGGCGCAGGCACGCGCACGGGGCCTCGACGTGCGTGCCGTCGAGCACGACCTGGGGGCGGTCGCGGGGGCGACGCTCCACGCGGACGGCTACGAGGGCCGCGCCAAGCTCGTCGTCGACGAGGGCCGCGGGGTCGTCGTCGGCGCGACGTTCGTCGGGCAGGACGTCGCCGAGCTCCTGCACGCGGCGACCGTCGCGGTCGTCGGCGAGGTCCCGCTCGAGCGGCTGTGGCACGCGGTGCCCGCCTACCCCACGATCAGCGAGGTCTGGCTCCGGCTCCTGGAGGCCTACGGGCGTCCGGCCTGACGGCCCGGGTCCTCGCCACCCGGCAGCGCCGCGCCCCGCCCCGCCCCGGGGTGGCGCGGCGCTGCGGTGGTCCGGTCAGATGACCCCGAGCGAGATGATCGCGTCGGCGACCTTGGTGAAGCCCGCGATGTTGGCCCCGAGCACGTAGTTGCCGGGCGCGCCGTACTCGTCGGCGGTCTCGACGCACCGGTCGTGGATGCCGGCCATGATCTGCGCGAGCCGGTCCTCGGTGTACTCGAACGACCACGCGTCGCGCGACGCGTTCTGCTGCATCTCGAGCGCCGACGTCGCGACGCCGCCCGCGTTCGCGGCCTTGCCGGGCGCGAAGAGGACGCCCGCGTCCTGGAGCAGCGCGACGGCGGTCGGCGTCGTCGGCATGTTGGCGCCCTCGGCGACCGCGACCACGCCGTTGGCGACGAGCTGCTTCGCGGCACGCTCGTCGAGCTCGTTCTGGGTCGCGCACGGCACGGCGACGGTCGCGGGCACGTCCCAGATGCTGCCGTCGGTGACGAGGCGCGCACCCGAGCGACGCTCGACGTAGTCGGCCACGCGACCGCGCTCGACCTCCTTGATCTGGCGCAGCAGCTCGACGTCCACGCCGGCCTCGTCGACCACGTAGCCCGACGAGTCGGAGAAGGCCACGACGTGCGCCCCGAGCTGCTGGGCCTTCTGGATGGCGTAGGTCGCGACGTTGCCCGAGCCGGAGACCACGACGCGCTGGCCGTCGAGGCTCGAGCCCTTGGTGCGCAGCATGTGGTCGGCGAAGAACACCGTCCCGTACCCCGTCGCCTCGGTGCGCACGAGCGACCCGCCCCAGCTGATGCCCTTGCCCGTGAGGACGCCGGACTCGTAGCGGTTGGTGATGCGCTTGTACTGGCCGAACAGGTAGCCGATCTCGCGGCCGCCCACGCCGATGTCTCCCGCCGGGACGTCGGTGTTCTCGCCGATGTGCCGGTAGAGCTCGGTCATGAACGACTGGCAGAAGCGCATGACCTCGCCGTCGGAGCGCCCGCGCGGGTCGAAGTCCGAGCCGCCCTTGCCGCCGCCGATGGGCATGCCCGTGAGCGAGTTCTTGAAGATCTGCTCGAAGCCGAGGAACTTGACGATCCCGAGGTAGACCGAGGGGTGGAACCGCAGGCCGCCCTTGTACGGGCCGAGCGCGGAGTTGAACTCGACGCGGAAGCCGCGGTTGATCTGCACGCGGCCCGAGTCGTCCACCCACGGGACGCGGAAGATGATCTGGCGCTCGGGCTCGCACACCCGCTCGAGGACGGCCGCCTCGACGTAGCGGGGGTGCTTGCGCAGCACGGGGCCGAGCGAGTCGAAGACCTCGCGCACGGCCTGGTGGAACTCGGCCTCGCCGGGGTTGCGACGCAGGACCTCGTCGTAGACGGACTGCAGTCGGCTGTCCATGGGCACTCCTCGTCTGGACACGGGCGGAACACCCGACGGTACGCCTGTACCAGATCGACCTGTAGCCGCGTCTCACATTTCTGCCACGGCCCGCCGTGCTCGCGGACCGTGCCGACGGACCACGACACATCCGTCCAGCCGGTGAGAAACCCGACCGATCCGGTGCACTTTCGCCGGCGGCGTTGCTATACCCACCGGCAAGCGTGATCGACGAGACTGCGAGGAGCACACCATGACCCACCACCTCACCCCGCCCGCACCGGCCACGGTCGTGGTCGTGTCGGGCAACCCGCGACCGGGCTCCCGGACGCTCGCCGCGGCCGGGACGCTCGCGAGCGCCGTCGCGACGCGCCTCGGCCTCGAGACGCCGGGGGCGGGCGCGACGATCGACCTGGCGACCCTCGCGGGCGAGCTCCTCGCCCCCGAGCACCCCGCGGCGGACGCCGCGCGCGAGCGGCTCGCCGCCGCGACGCTCGCCGTCGTCGCGACCCCGGTCCACAAGGCGTCGTACACCGGCCTGCTCAAGGCCTTCCTCGACCTCTACGGACCGGACGGCCTCGCGGGCGTCGTCGTGGTCCCGCTCGTCGTCTCGGGCAACCCGGCCCACGCGCTCGTCGGCGAGGTGCACCTGCGTCCGGTGCTCGTCGAGCTCGGCGCCGTGGTGCCGACGCGGACGTTCACCGTGACCGAGCCACAGCTTGCGGACCTCGGGCCCGTCGTGGAGGCCTGGCTCGCGCGCGAGGGCGGGGCCCTGCGCCGCGCCGTCGCTCCGGTCGGGCCCCCGGAACCCGAGCCCGCCGCCGTCGGCGCGTTCGCCGGGGCGACCCGATGACCGCCGAGGCGAGCCGCGACGTCGAGCCGCGCGCGGCCGACCTCTCCCACCTGGAGGCGCTGCTGGCCGAGCAGGACGAGCCGCAGCTCACGCCCGACGAGTACAAGGCCGTCTTCCGCGGCCACCCGGCGGGGGTCGCCGTGATCGCGCTCGAGCACGAGGGCCGCCCGGTCGGCTTCACGGCGACGTCCGTGATCTCGGTCTCGGCCGCTCCCCCGCTGCTCGCGTTCTCGCTCGCCTCGACGTCCTCGTCGTGGCCCGCGGTGTCCGCGGCACGCACCCTCACGGTGAGCTTCCTCGCGGACCACCAGGACGACGTCTCGGCGCGCTTCGCGACGAGCGGGATCGACCGGTTCGCGGACGGCGGCTGGTCGCGGCTCGACAGCGGCGAGCCCGTCGTCGACGGCGCGCTGGCGTGGGTCCGCGGCCGGGTCGTGCAGCGCACGCCGGTCGGCGACTCCTACCTCGTGTCGCTGCGCGCGCTCGCGTCGAGCGTGGGCGGCGCCGCCACCGGCGGACGTGCGGCCACCGGCGGGCGTGCGGCGACCGGCGGGCCGTCGCCGCTCGTCTACCACGACCGCGCGTACCACCGGATCGGGGCCCACTCCGCGCTCTGACCCGAGCGCGCCCGACGTCGAGGACGCGCCGCGTCACCAGCTCCAGCCGCGGGCGCTCAGCTCGAGCTCCTCGCGGAACCGCTCGTCGTCGCCCGTGCGGAAGCCCGCGCGGAGCGGCGCGTCCTCGACCGGGAGGCCCGTGAGCCGGCACGCCTCGCGCAGCAACGCGTCGTAGGCCCCCTGGAGGGCGAGGTAGTGGTGGGCGCGCGCGTACAGCCCGGGGTCGGCCTCGATGCGGCGCATCTCCGCCGCGAGCTCGCTCAGCCGCAGCTGGAGCGCGAGCGTCTCGAGCGGGTCGGGGGCGGGGGCTCGACGCCGTCCCACGCCTCGGCCCGGCTCGCGGCGCACGGCGGGCCGGCGGGTCTCACGGACCCTCGGCGGGCGCCCGGCGCGGCGCAGCGACCACCACACCGCGGCGGCGGTGCATGCCGTCGCGCACCAGATCATGAGCAGCCACGACATCGGAGCCGACCTCTGCGCGGGGGGACCCACAGGACTCTTCCATCGTAGATCCGTACGCCGTCCGGAGCCACGGCGCACGGACGCGCTCAGCCTCCGAGCAGGTCGGGCTGGGGGTGGCGCACGCCCTGCACGGCCCCGCGCGGGATCGCCGCGCCGATCGCCGCGACGTCGTCCGCGGTGAGCACGACCGCCGCCGCGGCGACGTTCTGCTCGAGGTAGGCGAGGCGCTTGGTGCCGGGGATCGGGACGACGTCCTCGCCCTGGGCGAGGAGCCACGCGAGGGCGAGCTGCGCCGTCGTGACGCCGCGCTCGGTCGCGAGCTGCTCGAGCGAGCGGACGAGACCGCGGTTGTGCTCGAACGCCTCGCCCGTGTACCGGGCGTGGGCGCGGCGCACGTCGTCCTCGGCGAACGTCTCGGTCCCGTCGACCGTGCCCGTGAGGATGCCGCGGCCGAGCGGGGAGAACGGCACGAACCCGACGCCGAGCTCGCGCAGCGCCGGCAGGACCTCGTCCTCGGGGTCGCGCGTCCACAGGGAGTACTCGCTCTGCACGGCCGTGACCGGGTGGACGGCGTGCGCGCGGCGCACGGTCGCGGCCGACGGCTCCGACAGCCCGATGCCCCGGACCTTCCCGGCCTCGACGACCTCCGCGAGCGCCCCGACGGTGTCCTCGATCGGGACCTGCGGGTCGACGCGGTGCAGGTAGTACAGGTCGAGGCGGTCCGTGCCGAGGCGCCGCAGGCTGGCGTCGACCGCGGTGCGCACGTACTCGGGGCGACCGTCGACACGGCGGCCGTCGGGGTGACCCCCGGCCGGCGGCAGCCCGAACTTCGACGCGAGGACGATCTCGTCGCGGTGCGCCCCCAGGACGCGGCCGAGGAGCTCCTCGTTGCGCCCGTGACCGTAGACGTCCGCGGTGTCGACCAGCGTCACGCCGAGCTCGAGCGCGCGGCGCAGGACCGCCTCCGCCTCGGCGGCGTCCGCGGGTCCGTACGCGTCGGTCACGGACATGCCGCCGAAACCGAGGGCCGAGACGGTCAGGGCGGCGTCGCCGGAGCCGAGCGTGCGCTGCGGGAGACGGTCGGGTGCGAGGTCGTCGGTCATGAGGGCAGCCGATCACCCGGGCGCCGGCAGGGCAAGCGCGATCCCGGTTCCTCTCGCCCGGCGAGAGGACGTGACGAGGCGGCTCACGCCCCGGTCGGCCGCACCGAACGCCGCGACAGCAGCGCGGCGACGAGGAAGCAGACGGCGCCGACGAGGGTGCCGAGGTCGTCCCACCACGCGCTGACGTAGGTGCCGGTGACCGGGTCGACGTACGCGCCCACCGCGGACACGCCGAACGCGACCGAGCCGAGGAGGTTCAGCCAGGTGCCGTGCCACGTCCGGGCGTCGGTGTCCCACAGGTGCCCGCGGTCGCGCGTCGCGACGACCGCGAGCGCCGACGAGACGAGGAACGCGACCGACCCGTACGCGTCGGGCCGCCACCCGGCCCCGAGCCGGGTCGGGTCCTCGACGGCCGCCACCAGCGCGACGGCGGTGCTCACGTTGAAGCACAGGGTGCCGACGGCCTGGACCGCCGCCGCCCACCAGTCCCACCGGTCGGCGGGGTGGGTGCCGGCACGCGGAGGTCGCCGGCCGCTGAGGCTCAGCTGGACGAACGCCGCGGCCGTGAAGAAGATCGACCCCGTGAAGAAGGTGACTCCCACGGCCACCGCGCCCACGGCGTCGGCATAGGGCGGCAGGGCGCCGACGAGGAAGCACAGCGAGCCGACCGCGAAGCCCCACGCCTCGCGGCGCAGGCGCCGGCCCGCCCGGGGACCGGCCGCCGTCGTGCTCATGCCCGACCCCCCGGTCCGTGCCGTGCCCCGCGTCCCGTCAGTGGTGGAAGCCCGAGCGCCTGCCCTGGGCGGGCATGGGTGACGTCAGGCCGTCGAGCCACGCGGTCTCGGTCGCGATGTCCGTGAGGAGCTCGTCCGCGAGGTCGCGGCTCACGCCGTTGCGCACGACGATCCGCTGCACCGTGAGGTCCGCGAGGTCGTCCGGCATCGGGTAGGCCGGGATGAGCCAGCCCTTCATCCGGAGCCTGTCGGAGAGGTGGTAGAGGTCCCAGTTCTCGGTGTGCCCGGCCTTGAGCTGCCACGCGAAGACGGGGATGTCGGAGCCGTCGTTCCACAGGTCGAACGCGCCGATCCGGTCGATGCCCTCCGCGACGTACTTCGCCACGTCCTGGCACTCCTGCTGGATCGCGGTGTACCCCTCCCTGCCCAGGCGCAGGAACTGGTAGTACTGCAGCAGCACCTGGGCGCCGGGGCGGGAGAAGTTCAGGGCGAGGGTCGGCATGTCGCCCCCGAGATAGCTCACGCGGAAGATGAGCTCCTCGGGCAGCGCGTCGAGCGTGCGCCACACGACCCACCCGACACCCGGGTAGACGAGGCCGTACTTGTGGCCCGACGTGCTGATCGAGTGCACGCGCTCGAGGCGGAAGTCCCACTCGATCTCGGGCTGCAGGAACGGCGCGATCATCGCGCCGGAGGCCCCGTCGACATGGATCGGCACGTCGTGACCGGTCTGCGCCTGCAGCGCGTCGAGCGCGGCCGCGATCTCCTTCACGGGCTCGTACATCCCCGTGTACGTCACGCCCATGATCGCGACGACGCCGATCGTGTTCTCGTCGACGTACTCCGCGACGTTGCTCCCGTCGAGGCACGGGTGCTCCGCGGTGATGGGCACGTAGCGCGGCTCGACCTCGAAGTAGTTGCAGAACTTCTCCCAGCACACCTGGACCGCGGAGCTCATGACGAGGTTCGGCCGTTCGGTCGACTTCCCCGCCGCGCGCCGGGCGAGCTGCCACCGGCGCTTGAACGCCAGGCCGCCGAGCATGCAGGCCTCGGACGACCCGATGGTCGAGGTCCCGATGCAGCTCGTCACGTCGGGCACGTTCCACAGCGACGCGAGGATGTGCCAGCAGTTCTCCTCGATCGCCGCCGTCCGGGGGTACTCGTCCTTGTCGACCATGTTCTTGTCGTAGACCTCGGCGTACAGGCGGTCCGCCTCGTCGCCCATCCACGTCGCCACGAACGTCGCGAGGTTGAGCCGCGAGTTGCCGTCGAGCATCACCTCGTCGTGCACGAGCTGGTAGGCCGAGGTCGGCTCGATCTCCGCGTCCGGCATCGTGAGCCGCGGGGCGACGGCGCGCACGCCGGCGCGGGTGTAGGTCGGTCGCAGGACGTGCTGCTGCTCGCTCATCTCTGGGTCCCTCCAAAAGGGCCGTACGGGCCGGGCCGACGACGGGGTGGTCAGCCGGCGAGGATGCGCGCCTTCTGCGCCTCGAACTCGGCAGGGGTCAGCACGCCCTGGTCGCGGAGCGCACCGAGCTGCGTCAGCTGCTCGATCCGCGCGTCCATGCCCGTGTCGGCCGGCGCCGCGGGCTGCGGCGGGGCCGAGTACGCGGGAGCGGGCGGCGGGTACGCCGCGGTGGGCGGCGGGTACGCCGGTACCGGCTCCGGCGGCGCCTCCTGCGCGGCCCAGCGCCCCGCCTGGCGCCGCGAGACGCGGTTGGACACGGCGGTCGCCGTTCCGGCGACCACGGCGGTACGTGCGACACCGCGAAGCAGTCCGGGCACGGGAGTCTCCGATCTGTGGGTCCGTCCGGTCGCCGGTCAGGCGCCGGGCTCGTCGGCGTCCAGGGACGCGAGGATCGCCTGCACGGGGATGCGTCCGCTCGCGACGAGCTGGGCCCCGTTGCGGCGCAGGGCCGTCGCGAAGGGCGCGGCCCACGAGTTCTCGTAGACCAGGACCACGGCCGTACGGCCCGGCTCGACCGCGTTGGCGGCCTCGCTCAGGTCGTCGTCCCCGAGCAGCCCCGACTGCGCGCCCGCGAACACCGCGAGGCCCGACGAGCCGTCGTCGAGCTCCTCGAGGCTCACGGCGACGACGGAGCCGTCGTCCTCGCGCCGGATGACCACGAGGTCGAGCACCCGGACGATGCCGCGGTCGACCAGGTCGACGAGGTACGGGAACGCGGCCGTCCCCGTCGCGCGGTCGGTCGGCAGCTCGACGACCAGGAAGTCGACGGGTCCGCTCTCCTCGAGGTCGCCGAGCTCGTCGCCGAGCCGGTCGCCGAGCTCCTGCGTCATGTGCCGTTCCCCTCGTCGCCCGGCCCTGCGCCCGTCGCAGACCCGTCTCCAGGTTCTCGCCGCGCCACGGTCGCGTCCTCACGCAGAACGCGTGAAGTCCGGCCGCCCGTGTCGCCGTCGTCAGACGAGGACAGGGAACGAGGCCAGGAAGCCGACCCCGACGACCGCGACCACGACCCCGACCCCGAGCAGGAACCACGCCACCCACCGGGTGCGGTTGCGCTCCGAGACCGCGACGAAGAACAGCACGAGCGCGAACAGGACCGTGAGCAGCGCGTAGTCGTCGCCGCGCTGGTTCGCCCGGAGGGCGGCCTCGAACTTGCGGTCGGCGTCGCGCGCCGCGGCTTCCGCCTCGGTGCGCCCCTCGGGCACGTACGACGGCTCCGCGAAGGGCGACCGCAGGTCCTCGCCCGCGGCCTGCCAGTCGTCGAACGCGACGGCGAGCTCGGGAGGGAACCGGTCCTGCACGTACTGCTCGAGGGCCGTGTCCCCCGCGGCGCGGGCCTGCACCCACTGCGCGTAGACGGTGAGGTCCAGGGCGCGGGCGTCGCGCGCCTCGCTGGCGAGGTCCACCGCGCGGATCCGGGCGCTGGACGCCTCGCTGAAGCTGATGGACATCTGCCCGCCCCACTTCGAGGACTCGAACCCGCACCAGGCGGTGAGGACGGCGGTCACCGACAGCACCACGACGGCGACGACCTCCCGGACGCGCTCGGACGTGGGCGTCCGCGCCTCGGCGTCGGCCGGCTCCCCCGACGTCACGGGACCGGCTCCCCCTCCGGGACGGGGTGCTCGACGTGCACCGCGTCGAGGCGCCGGTCGCGACTCGTCACTCATCGTCCTTCTCCTGTTCGTGCAGGCCGGCAGACGGCGGCTGGCCAGGACGGCCCGCGTCGGCGGTCCGGCGACCGTAGTCCGGGCCGGCTCACGCGGGCATCACGCAGATCGCGCGAACGGACGCGACGGCGCGGCGCGCCGTGCGGACCCTCGGGACCCGCTCGGGCCGCTGCTCAGTCCCCGAGCAGGCCGAGCTCGACCGCCCGCTCGACGGCGGCGCCGCGGGACGTCGCACCGACCTTGCGGTAGATCGCGCCGACCTGGGTGCTCACGGTGTTGCGGGAGACGAACAGCCGGCGACCGATCTCGGCCATCGTGAGGTGGGTCTGCAGGTACGGGAGCAGACGGAGCTCGGCGGGCGTGAGCGGCGGGGCGCCGGGGGACGCGGCGACGGTCTCGAGCCGCTCCCGGAACGTGGCGACCTCGTGGGCGAGCAGCCCGACCCGCGGGCGCCGCCGCAGGATCTCGGCGGCCTCGGCGGCCAGGTGCATCGCCGTCGTCCGGTCCCCGACGGCGAGGCACGCGTACCCGAGCTGGAGCCGGACGCGCAGGGCCATGAAGGGCATGACGTAGGTGCACGGGACCCGCGCCCGCATCCCCCGCGCGAGGTACCTGTCGGCCGCGGCGCGCTCGCCCCGGTGCGCGGCGACGCGGGCGCGGGCGGCGAGAGCGATCCCTGTCGTCGAGTAGCCCTCCAGGTGGTGGGCGTCGACGGTCTCGACCGCCGCGCGGGCGTGCTCCTCCGCGTCGGTCCACCGGCCCTCGTCGACCGCGAGGACCGCGAGCTCGGCCTGGCTGAGGACCACCGAGTCGGGGTTGCCGGCGTCCGTCCCGCAGGCCACGGCCTCGACGAAGGCCTCCCGCGCCGCTCCCCGCTCGCCGACGAGCAGGTGGACCGACCCGAGCAGGTGCAGCGCCTGGTCGCGCCACGGGCTCCAGGCGGGTTCGTGCTCGACGGCGTAGCGCGCGCAGGCGAGCGCGGTCTCGGGGCCGTCGAGGCACATCGCGGCCCGGACCTGGCACCGTGCCGACTCGAGCGCGACGCGGTCGTCCTCCGGGAGAGCGCCCGCGTCGTAGCCCTCGAGCACCGCGGCCCAGCGCTCCGCCTCCCGGGACAGCCCCAGCAGCAGCGCGCGCCACGTGGCGAGGACGGCGAGGTCCGGAAAGGCCTCCACGACGGCGTCGCCGAGCGCGGCGAGCCAGCGGGTGACGACGGCGACCTGACCCTCCTGGTAGGTGGACAGCGCCAGACCTCCCACGAGCACGGCCGCGTCCTCGACGTCCTCCGCCGCGAGCAGGTGCTCCACCGCGCGCGCCTCGAGCCCCTCGTCGACGTACCAGGCGGCCGCACGCCGGTGGAGGGCGGCGACGCCGTCGTGCTCCGTGCGCTCCAGCTCGGACAGGAGGAACTCCCGGAAGAGCGCGTGGTACCGGAACCAGCCCCGGTGGTGGTCGAGCGGCACGAGGAAGAGGCTCGCGTCGTCCAGCTCGCGCAGGCGCGCGGCCGAGTCGGTGGCGTCGAGCAGCGCGTCGCACGTCGCGGCGGAGAGCTGGTCCAGGACGGCCGTGCGCCGCAGGAAGTCCTGCGTCCCGACGGGCAGCCGTGCCAGGCACTCGCGGTAGAGGTAGTCGGCGACGAACCGGTCGTCCCCCGCGAGGGCGGACGCGTCCCGCCCGTCGCGCACGAGCAGCGCGCACAGGAACACCCCCGTCGGCCAGCCCTCGCACCGCTCGACCACGCCGTCGACGTCGTCGACGGCGACGCCTGCCCCGCGGAAGATCGTCCGGGCGCCGTCGCGGTCGACGCGCAGGTCCTCCGGGCCGATCTCCAGCACGTCGCCCTCCACGCGTCGGCGCGCGAGGTGCCCCTGCGCGTGCCGGCTGGCGACCACGACCTGCGACCCCTCGGGCACCCCGCCGAGGGCGACCTCGAGCACGTCCTGGCAGCCGACCGACGCAGCCTCGTGCAGGTCGTCGACGAAGAGCACGAACGGCTCCCGCGTCCGGGCCAGCGCGGAGGCGAGGAGCGGGGCGGAGCGACCGAGCGTCGTCGCGCCGGTCCCCCGCATCTCGGCGACCACGGCCGCGACCTCGGGCGAGACCCGCGAGCAGGCGAGGGCGAGGAGGGTCAGCAGGGCCGCCGGGTCGTCGTCGAGCCGGTCGACGCTCGCCCAGGCGACCGCCCGGTCCTCGAGGCTCGCCCACTCGGCGAGCATCGTCGTCTTGCCGTACCCCGGCGGCGCCGTCACGCCGACGACGCGCCGCCCGACGCCACGGGCGCGCTCGACCAGCACGCGCCGGGACACCGCGCCCGGACGCGGACGAGGAGGTTCGACCTTCCCCCCGAGGAGCGCCGTGCTCAGATCCGGTCGCGCGGTCACCGCCGGACGGCTCGCGTCGGACACCTTCGCAGCGTAGGTCGGCGCCCCGGCCCCCTCAACAGGTGCGCGGACGGCTCACCCGGGTGGTTTCGTCGTCGCGGTACCGACGTCCGACGCCGCGTCCTCGTCCCATCCCTCGAGGGGCTCGAGGCCGAGCGCCAGCGCGATCCGCGGTGCCGCGGTCACCACGTTCGGCAACCCCACGACGGGGGCGACGGCGCACAGCACGTCCACGACCTCGGCCGCGGACACGCCCGCCGCCAGCGCGGCGTCGACCTCCGCGCCGTAGCTCGGGCTGCGACCACCCACGGCCACCAGGGCTGCGAGGCGGACCAGCGCGAGGCTCGACGGCGAGAGCACCTCCGGCGACAGGCCGCGCCCGTCGTCGACCCGGGCGTCGTTGATGGTCAGCCGTCGCAACAGCTCCGCGTGGTCCACGGCACGCACCGCCCTCCTCCAGCGCCCGGTCGGCAGCCAGCGGGTCACCGGTGCCGTCCCGTGCTCGTCTCAGTCGACCACCGCGGGCCCGGGGCCCGCATCACCTCGATCGTGTGACGGGGCCGGGTCCGCTCGCGGGGGCCGGGCGACGAGCTGCAGGAGGACGACGAGCAGCCCCGCGACGACGGCCGTCCCGACGACGAGCGGCGGTGTGGGCTGCGCGGCGAGCAGGACGACGAGGACGGCGAGCCCGAGGACGGCGACCCGCAGGGCACGCAGGTGACGACCGAGCCACGTCCCGACGCGGCCCGTGGAGACGCCGTGGTCGTCGGCCCGGGTGCGGAGCCGGTCCAGCCCCGCCACGACCCCTCCCCGCAGGGCGCGCGCCGAGTCGCTCCCGCCGCCGAGGTACGCGAGGAGCGCCACGACCAGACCGAGCACCCCGACGGTGCGCAGCGTCCCGCGGAGGAACGACAGGAGCTGGTCGAACACCACCTCGGCGGCGTCGAGGCGCACGACCTGGCCCGTGAGCACGTCGAGGTAGAGCCCCCGGGCGACGGCGAGCGCCGCTCCGAGGGTCACCATCGCGAGCGCGAGCGCGAGACCGGCGCCGACCAGGGCGCGCAGCGGGCGGACCGCCACGAGGACGCCCGCCGCGTACAGGCCGAGCACGACCCAGGGCAGCCACGCCCCGAGCGCGACCACCTGGCCGTACCGGTTCTGCACCTGGACGAGCTGGGTCGACTGCGCCAGCGTGAAGGACGCGTCGACGCTCGGGATGTTCTGCGCGGCGCCGAGCCCGCGCGCCACGAGGCGCTCCTTGAGGAGGTCGATGACGCCGGAGAGCTGGATCGTCAGCTCGCCGTCCCGGCTGACCTGGAGCACGTCGCCGCCCGAGCCGCGCATCACCTGGACGAGCTGGCGGTGCGCGACCCGGTTGGCCTCCGTCCACGCGGAGGCGAACTGCGGGCTGGTGACGACGCGGTCCGCCGTCTCGCGGACGAACGACTCGACGCCGCTCGTCAGCGGTGCCTCGAGCGCGTCGAGCGCGGCCGAGGCCCGAGGCGCGAGGTCGCGGTCCTGGAGCGTGCCCTGGAGCTCACCCACGGCCTGCTGGACGAGACCGGCGACGTCGAGCCGCTCCATCAGCTCCCGGGTGATCCGTCCCGCGACCGCGTCCTGCACCACCGGGTCGCTCGCGAGAGGCGCCACCGTGGCGACGTACCGGTCCGTGTCGGTCAGCGTCCGCTCGGCCCAGGCGGCGACCACCGCCACCGGGGCGAGGAGCGTCGCCAGGACGACGAGCACGACGGCGACCACGGACCGCCCGCGCCCGCGCCGCACCGCGCCCTTCCGCTCCTCGGGGGCGCCCTGCGCGAGCAGGCGCCGGAGCGCGGCGTTCTCCCGCTCCAGGGCCTCGAGCCGTGCGAGCGCCGCGCCGTCCCCCGGTCCGACCGCGTCCTGACCCACCGCGCACCTCCCGTGTCCGTCGCGTCTCCAGGATCGGGGCGCGCACCCGGCCGGGTCGTCACGCAGACCGCATGAACAGCGCGGCAGGACGGCTCGCCGGCTCCCGCGCGGACGGCGCGACGGTCGCCGTCGCACCCCGCGCCCAGACCCGTTCCGGGGCACGTCCGCGCAGGTCAGGCACGCCTGGCCTTGCTGGCGAGGATGAGGAATGGTGCCTACTCTGGAATGGTTCAAGAGAACGAGTCACGAGACGGCACCGACGGAAGCCGGGTGACCGCCGCACGTCCGGGCGACCCCCGAGAGAGCGAGGACCACCATGTCCGCACCCACCATCCACCGCACCACCGCGCGCTTCGAGGCGTCGGAGACGCTCCGCGCCCACCTGCAGCGCGTGCTCGTCGCACTCGTCGACCTGCACGTCCAGGGCAAGCAGGCGCACTGGAACGTCACGGGCCGCGGCTTCCGTGACCTGCACCTCCAGCTCGACGACGTCGTGGACGCCGCACGCGAGCACAGCGACACCGTCGCCGAGCGCATGCGCGCGCTCCAGGTCGTGCCCGACGGCCGGACCGAGACCGTGGCGACGACGACGGACCTGTCGCCCTACCCGGCCGGCCTCGTGTCGGTCGGCGACACCGTCGACGCGGTCGTCGAGCGCATCGCGCAGACGGTCGAGGTCGTCCGCGCCGTGCACGACGACGTCGACGCCGAGGACCCGACGACCGCCGACGTCCTGCACGAGATCATCGCGGACCTGGAGAAGCAGGCCTGGTTCCTCTCCTCGGAGAACCGCGAGGCCTGACGGCGCTCAGCCGAGGGGGCTCGACTCACGGGACGCGCTCGAGCCCGCGGGGACCTCGACCGGACCGGACGTCGGCAGGCCTGCGTCCCTCCAGGCGGGGAAGCCGCCGTCGACGTGGGACACGTGCGTGTACCCGCGCGCCGCGAGCGCCTCGGCGACGGGGCCGGAGCCGTCCGGCGACCCGCACACGACGACGACGGGCGTGTCGAGCGAGATCGCCGGGCTGTCGGCGGGGCCGAACAGGGCGTCGAGGTCGTCGCGGTCGGCGAGCGTCGCGCCGGGGATCTCGCCGTGCGCGGCGCGGCCGCCGGCCGACCGCACGTCGACGAGCAGGGCGCCGTCGGCGACCCGCGCGGCCGCCTCGGTGGCGGGCCGCAGGGGCGGGCTGGTGGTCATGCCTGTCTCCTTCGGTGGTCGTCAGCGGGCGGTGGTGAGCTCGGGTGCCGGCGTCCCGTCGTGCGCGACCTCGGCCGGGGAGCCGTCGACGGCGAACCAGTGCTCGGCGAGCAGCTCGAACGAGCGGCGCGCGTCGGCGGCGTCGTGGGTGGCGGTGGTGACGAGCAGCTCGTCGGCGCCCGTGGCGCGGCGCAGGGTCTCGAGCCGCCGTACGACCGTCTCCGGGTCGCCGACGATGCGCGTGTCCACGCGGTCCGCGACGAGCGCGCGCTCGGCCTCGGGGCGCTCCTCCCACGCGGGGGACGTGCCCGGCTCGGGGTACGCGATCGCCCCGTCGGCCCCGCGGCGGATCGACAGGACCCAGTCGGGGAACGGCGTCGCGAGCTCGCGCGCCCGCTCGACCGTGTCGGCCACGAGCACGTCCGCCGACACGACGACGTACGGCGCGTCGAGCACGCCCGGCCGGAACGCCTCGCGGTAGGCGGCGACGGTGTCGAGCGTCGCCGACGGCGCGACGTGGTAGTTCGCGGCGATCGGCAGGCCGAGCTCGCCCGCGACGCGGGCGCTCTCCCCCGGGCTCGACGCGAGGACCCACAGGTCCCACTCCGTCCCCTCGACCGGTGGGCTGACGTACGGCGTGCCGTCCGCGTCGCGGTACGTACCGGCGCGCAGCCCGAGCACGAGGTCGAGCTCGTCGCGGAAGCTCGCCGGCGTGCGCGACGCGCCGACGATCCGCTTCTGGGCGAGGATCCGCTCGCGCAGCACGGAGTCGTCGAGGTCGACGCGCGGGGCACCCGGGACGTACAGGCCGTCCACGACGCGCGGGCCGGCCGCGGGGCGGGCAGCGGGCGGCGGCCCGGCCGGCCCTGCACCCTGGACGCCCTTCTCCCCCGCGGGCGGCGTGAACGCCCGCCCGAGGCCGAGGTCGACGCGGCCCGGGTGCAGCGCGGCGATCGTCCCGAACTGCTCCGCGGCGACGAGCGGGCTCGTGGTGCTGAGCAGCACGGCTCCGCTGCCGACGCGGATGCGCTCGGTCCGGGCCGCGACGGCCGCGGCGAGCACCGCGGGCGACGACGCGCCGACCCCCGGCGACAGGTGGTGCTCCGCGTACCAGACGCGGTGGTAGCCCAGCCGGTCCAGGTCGCGGGCCAGCCCGACGGCGCGGCGCACCGCGTCCTGGCCCGTCGCCCCCTCGGGGACGATCGCCAGGTCGAGGACGGACAGCGGGACGCGGCCGGACGCGGGACGCGGCCCGCCCGGGCGGGCGGGCGGGTGCGGGTGCTGGTGAGACGACATGGCTTCCTCTGGTGGTGGTGCGGTGGGTGCTCCATGGACGGGACCCGAGCGCCGCGAGCGTGACGAGGCGGTCCTCTCGGGAAGAGCGGCGAGGCGGGCGAGCGAGAAGCGCTCGGCCGCCGGGACGGCGTCGGGCACTGTGGCGAGGTCCGCGAGGACGCGGCCGATCGCCGGGGCGAACTTGAAGCCGTGGCCGGAGAAGCCGGCCGCCACGACGACCGGGCCGCGGCGGTCGAGCACGAAGTCGTGGTCGGGCGTCGTGGTGTACGTGCAGCTCACGGGGACGTACGCGTCGGGGTCGAGGCTGGGCAGCCACGCGCGTACGTAGTCGCGCAGCGCGGCGAGCTGCCCCGGCTCGGGCCGGTAGCTCCGCCGGTCCGGGTCCACGACGGGACCGACGCCGTGGAACCCGACCTTGACGCCCTCGCCCGGGGTCGCGAGTCCGTAGACGCCGCTCGGCCACCGGGCGCCGGGGCCGACGTCGTGCGTGAACGCGGGCCAGCCGTCGGGCGACGCGCCGGCGGCGAGCGCGAAGTGCGCGGGCTGCTCCTGCGTGACGACGAGGGGCAGGTCCTGGCCGAGCGGCCCCCCGGCCGGGCCGCCGAGCAGACCGGCGCTCCACGCGCCGACCGCCACGACGACGACGCGCGCGACGACGTCGCCCGCGTCCGTCACGACCCGCACGCCCTCGGGGACCCGCTCCAGGTGCCGGACGGCGACCTCGTGCCGGACGTCGGCGCCGCTCGACGCCGCCGCGCCCTGCAGGGCCGCGACGGCGCGGTCGGCGTGCAGCCGACCGGCCGTGGCGACCTCGTGCAGCACCCGGCCCTCGAACCGCAGGCCCGGCCAGCGCTCGGCCGCGGCCGCGGGGTCGAGCCACTCGTGCTCGATCCCCCGGGCCGCGAACGCCGCGGCGATCGCGTCCGCGCGCCGCTCGGCCGCGCCGTCGCGCCGCCCGTGGCTCACCCCGCCGGTGACGGCGAGGAGCTCGGTCCCGGTCTCGCGCTCGACCTCGCGCCACAGCGCGAGCGCCTCCTGGGCGAGGTCGAGGTACTCCGGCTCGGCGTACGTCGTGCGGTAGATGCGCGACGTCCCGTGCGACGCGCCGTGCACGTGCCCGGGCGCGAAGCGCTCGAGGAGCAGCACCTCACGTCCGCGTCGCGCGAGCTGCCACGCGGCGGCGGAACCCATCACGCCGCCCCCGACGACCACGTGGTCGACGTGCTCGGTCATCGTTCGTCCCTCTCGTCGGCCCGTGCGCTGCTCACTCGGTCTTGGGCAGGCCGGGCGGGTTGGTCTGCGACTCCTCGACGGCCTCGGACTCCAGGCCCCACCGCTGCAGCACCTCGAGGTACGTGCCGTCCTCGACGGCGTGGTTGATCGCGGCGGTGATCGCCGGGGCGGCCTCGGCGCCCTTCTTCGTGGCGACGGCGATCTGCGCCGTGTCGGGCCAGCCGCCGTTGAGCGTGCCGACGACAGCGAAGTCCTGCGGGGAGATCGCCGCCTGGTAGGCGAGGGACGCGTTGGGCCCGACGTAGGTGTCGATGCGGCCGGACTGCAGCGCCAGGAGCACGTCGGCGAACTGCTCGTAGTACTCGGGGCCCTGGACGGGCTCCAGCCCGTCCTCCCGGTTGAGGCGGTCCCACTCGAGCACGATCTTCTCCTGGTTGGTGCCCGACCCGACGGCGACGACCTTGCCCGCGATGTCCTCCCGCTGCGTGATCGTCGTGATGTCGGAGTCGGCGCGCACGAGCCAGCCGAGCTCGTCGTTGCGGTACGTCGAGAAGTCGATTGTCTCCTTGCGCTCCTCGGTCACGGTGACGTTGGCGATCACGGCGTCGACGTCGCCCGACCCGAGGGCGAGCGGCCAGTCGGCCCACGCCTTGACCTCCAGGCGCAGCTCCTTGCCGAGCGCGTCGGCGACGAGCTGCGCGATGTCGGTCTCGCTGCCGATCGGGGTCTCGTCGTCGTCGGCGAGGAAGCCGAGCGGCGGCGCCGAGCCGGCGGAGACCGCGACGACGATCTCGTCCTCGTCCTTCCAGGAGTCCGGGAGCAGGGCGATCGCCTCGGCCGACTCGGTCGTGCGGACGCGGTCCTGGTCGGGGCTCGTGCTCACGTCGAGGGCGTCCGACACGGAGGTCGGCGCCTCCTCGGCGGCGGTGCCCTCCGCGGCGGCCGGGGCCTCGGTGGTCACGCCGGCGCACGCCGTGAGCGCCAGCAGGGGCACGACGGCGAGGAGGGCGAGCGCGCGGGAGGCGCGAGGGCGGGAGGTCGTCGCGGTCACGGGGTGTCCTGTCTCTCGGGGTGGGAGCGTCGGGCGACGCGGGGAGTGCGGTGCGAGGACGGCCCGGGGGCCGGTCACGGCCGTGCGACGGGCAGGGCCTGGCGGGGCGGGGCGGGGCGGCACGAGTCAGAGGACCTTCTCGAGGAAGGCCCGGGTGCGGTCCTGGCGCGGGTGGTCGAGCACCTCGGTGGGCGTGCCCTGCTCGACGACGACCCCGTCGTCCATGAAGACGACGGTGTCCGCGACCTCCCGCGCGAACGCGATCTCGTGCGTGACGACGACGAGCGTGGTGCCGGTGCTCGCGACGTCCTTGATGACCTCGAGCACCTCCCCGACGAGCTCGGGGTCCAGGGCCGACGTCGGCTCGTCGAACAGCAGCACCTTGGGCCGCAGCGCGAGCGCGCGGGCGATGGCGACGCGCTGCTGCTGCCCGCCGGAGAGCTGGCGCGGGCGGGCGTCGGCCTTGTCCGCGAGCCCGACGCGCTCGAGCAGCGCGCGGGCCTCCGGCTCGACGTCCTCGCGCCGGCGACGCTGCGCCGAGACCGGTGCCTCGACGACGTTCTCCAGCGCGGTGAGGTGCGGGAACAGGTTGAAGCCCTGGAACACGAACCCGATCTGGGTGCGCTGGGCGAGGATCTCGCGCTCCTTGAGCTCGCGCAGCGTGCTCCCCTTGCGGCGGTACCCGATGAGCGCGCCGTCGAGCGAGACGAAGCCCTGGTCGACCTTCTCGAGGTGGTTGATCGCACGCAGCAGCGTCGACTTGCCCGAGCCCGACGGGCCGAGCACGACCGTCACCGACCCGGGCGGCACGGTGAGCGACACGTCGCGCAGCACCTCGAGCGTGCCGAAGCTCTTGTGCACGCCGTGGATCTCGACGAGGCCGGCGGTCGCGCGACGGGCCGGGCGGGCGGCGTGCGCGAGGGTGTCATGCGCGGTGGTGTCGTGCGTGGTGCTGTCGTGCGTGGTGGCGGAGACGGCGGTGCTCATGCGGGACCTCCCGAGGTGCGAGCGGTGCGCGTCAGCACGCCCACCCGGGCGCGGGCCGCGTACGCGGGCGGGACGGCGTCGGGCACGGGACGCCCGGAGAGCCGCGACGCCCAGACCAGGACGGTCCACCGCGTCTTCTGCAGCGGCGTCGGTGGCAGCGTGCGCACGGCGCCCTTCGCGTAGTGGCGCTCGACGTAGTACTGCACGACCGTGATGAGCGTGGTCAGCACGAGGTACCAGATCGAGGCGACGACGAGCAGCGGCACGACCCGGCCGTTGCGCCCGTAGATGACGCTCACGATGTAGAACAGCTCGCCGTACGCGAGGACGTAGACGATCGACGTGCCCTTGAGCAGCCCGATCACCTCGTTGACGGCCGTCGGGACGATGGAGCGCATCGCCTGCGGCAGGATGATGCGGCTCACCTGGCGCCGCCGGGGGATGCCGAGCGACGCGGCGGCCTCCTGCTGCCCCTGGTCGACGGAGAGGATGCCGGCGCGCACGATCTCCGCGGAGTACGCGGCCTGGGACAGCCCGAGGCCGAGGATCGCGGCCCAGAACTTGTCGACCACGGACAGCGTGTCGAAGTACAGGAGCTCGGGACCGAACGGGATCCCGAGGCTCAGGTACGGGTAGAGGTACGCGAGGTTGTACCAGAGCAGGAGCTGCAGCAGCAGCGGCACGGACCGGAACACCCACGTGTACGTCCACGACACCGACCGCAGGAGCGGCGAGCGCGACAGCCGCATGAGCGCGAGCACGGTGCCGAGCGCGAACCCGACGACCGACGCGACGAGCGTGAGCCGGACCGTCGCCCACGCGCCCTGCAGGACGGAGGGCCACGTGAGGTACGTCGCGACGACGTCCCACTCCCAGCGGTCGTTCGTCACGAGCGAGCTGACGACCATGGCGAGCAGCACCGCGACGCCGGCCGTCGCGACCCAGCGGCCCGGGTGGCGGGCAGGGACGATGCGCAGGCTCTCGAGCGGCAGCGCGTCCTGCCCGCGGGGCGGGTCGGCAGGCGGGTCGGCGGGGTGCCGGCCCGGCGGCGGCACGAGCTGACGCGACTCGTCCTGCGGGAGCGACAGGGTGCTCACGGCACGACCTCCAACCACTTCTCGAAGGCGAGCGGGCCGATCTCCTCCGGATCGGTCCCGGTGTCGAACAAGGGCGCGTACCCCGTCGCGAGGTAGAGACCGGCCGCCTCGGGCTGGCGCGGTCCCGTCGTCAGGTAGAGACGCCGGTACCCGCGCTCGACGGCGCGACGCTCGAGCTCGGCGAGCACGACGCGGGCGAGCCCGCGCCGGCGGTGCGTCGAGCGGGTCCAGATGCGCTTGAGCTCGGCGGTGCGCACGGCGGGCGTCCCGTCCCTGCGGCGCGTCCCCGGTCGCGCGAGGCGCGCGGGGTCGCCCAGCTCGGGCTCGGTGCGACGGCGGAACGCGCCGCCCGCGACCGTCGCGCCGTCGTCGAGCACGACGACGAGCCCGCCGTGCGGCGGTGCGAAGTCCTGCGCCGGGTAGTGCTCCATCTCCTCGCGCAGCTGCTCGGCCGTCAGCACACGCCGGTACCGCGTCCAGTACTCGCGGGACAGCTCGTCGAGCAGCGGTCGCACGAGCGGGTCGCCCAGGGCGACCGAGCGGACCTCGTGCGTCCCGGTCGGCGTCGGGCGCGCGGTGAGCGCGGTCATCCGGGGGCCCGCGTGGATCGACGCTGCGCGGTCGGTCACAGCGCCCGTGGCGGTCGACGTGCTCTGGCTCATGGGTCCTCCGAGGTCGGTGCGGTCGAGGTGTTCGGACAGGCGTGCGGGTCAGCCGACGAGCTCGGCGGCGGGCTCGTCGCCGCCGACGCGCGTCGTGGATCCGGGCCGGGCGAGGCCGAGGTGCTCGCGCAGGGTCGTGCCCTCGTACTCGGTGCGGAACGACCCGCGTTCCTGCAGGAGCGGGACGACGCGGTCGAAGACGTCGTCGAGGCCGCCCGGCGTGAGGTGCGGGACGAGGATGAAGCCGTCCGACGCGTCCTCCTGGACGTGCCGGTCGATGTCGTCCGCGACCTGCTCCGGCGTGCCGACGAAGCTCCCCCGCGAGGTGACCTGGACGACCAGCTCCCGGATCGACCACCCGTTCGCCGCGGCCTGCTCGCGCCACGCGGCGGCGACCGCCGCGGGGTCCTTCGCGTGACGCACGCGGCCGCGCGTGATCGACAGGTTCCCGGGGTCGGGGTCGACGTCGGGCAGCGGCCCCTCGGGGTCGTACGCCTCGAGGTCGCGCCCCCAGACCTGCTCGAGGAACGCGATCGCCGTCGGGCCCGAGACCTGCTGCAGCCGGATCTCGCGGGCACGCTCCTCCGCCTCGGCAGGCGTGTCCCCGAGCACGACGACGGTCGCGGGCAGGATCTTCAACGCGTCGCGGGCGCGCCCGTGGGCCGCGAGGCGGCCCTTGACGTCCTCGTAGAACGCGCGGCCGGCCTCGAACGTGGAGTGCGCGGAGAAGACGACGTCCGCGGTCGCCGCGGCGAAGTCGCGCCCGTCGGCGGAGTCGCCCGCCTGGAACAGGACGGGGTGGCCCTGCGGGCCCCGCGGCGTCTCGAACATCCCGACGACGTCCGCGTACCTCCCGTGGTGGGCGACCGGGCAGACCGAGCCCGGCCGCAGGAACGTGCCCGTGGCCGGGTCGGCCAGGACCGCGTCGTCGTCCCACGAGTCCCACAGGGCGCGTGCGACCTCCACGACCTCCGCCGCCCGCGCGTACCGCTCCGGGTACGGCAGGTAGCCGCCGCGCCGGAAGTTCGCGCCGGTGAACGCGTCGGGGCTCGTGACGAGGTTCCACGCGGCGCGCCCTCCGGAGAGCAGGTCGAGCGTCGCGAACTGCTTCGCGAGCTCCCACGGCTCGTTGAAGGTCGTGTTGATGGTCCCCGCGAGCCCGAGGCGGTCCGTGACCGCGGCGAGCGCCGCGAGCACGGGCAGCGTGTCGGGCCGGCCGACGACGTCGAGGTCGTGGATGCGGCCCTTGTGCTCGCGCAGGCGCAGCCCTTCGGCGAGGAAGAAGAAGTCGAGCCGGGCCTCCTCGGCGCGGCGCGCGAGGTGCTCGAACGAGGTGAAGTCGATCTGGCTGCCCGACCGCGGGTCGCTCCACACCGTCGTGCTGTTGACGCCCGGGAAGTGGGCGCCCAGGTGGATCTGCTTGCGGGGGCGGGGGCGCGGGTGCGAGGTGCTCACGTCGTGGCTCCGTCCGGCTCAGGCGATCGCCGCGTAGCGGTTCGCGGGGTGCGGGAGGCCGAGGGTGTCGCGCAGCGTGGTCCCCGGGTACTGCGCGCGGAACAGGCCCGCGCCCTGGAGCAGGGGCACGACGCCGTCGACGATCGCGTCGAGGTCCGTGCTCAGCGACGACGGGCGCAGGAGGAAGCCGTCGGCCGCGCCGGCGTGCGCCCACTCCTCGACCGTGACCGCGAGGTCGCGCGCCGTGCCGACGTGCGTGAGCGAGTCGGTGTCCCACGACACGCCCTCGAGGTCCTCGAGCAGGTCGAGGCGGGCCTGGGCGCTCGCGCGGGTGTCTCCCACGACGACGTACGCGTCCACGAGGACGCGCAGGTCGTCGGGGTCGCGCCCGGCGTCCGCCGCGGCGTCGCGCACGCGCGCCCGCAGGGCCGCGGCCTCGTCGCGCGTCGCGGCGCGCACCCGGACGACGTCGGCCCGGCGGGCGGCGAGGTCGAGCGAGGCGGGGGTGCCGGCCCGCACGACGACGGGCGGCTGGCCCTGCGGGGGCCGCGGCGTGATGGACGGTCCCTTGACCGCGAACCGGACGCCCTCGTGGTCGACGTGGTGGAGCTTCTCGCGGTCCACGAAACGGCCCGTCGCGACGTCGCGGATCTCCGCGTCGTCCTCCCACGAGTCCCACAGGCGCGTGACGACCTCGACCGCCTCGTCGGCCTCCGCGACGGCGTCGGGCTCGTCCTGCACGCCCTTGCGGCCGAACGCCGCGGCCTCGGCGGGCGTCGTCGACCACCCGACCTGCCACCCGGCGCGTCCCCTGCTCACGTGGTCGATCGTCGCGATCGCCTTGGAGACGTGGAACGGCTCGGTGTGCGTCGTCGTCACGGTGGGGACGAGGCCGATGCCCGCGCTGCGCGGGGCGAGCCGTGACGCGACGAGCGCGGCGTCGAGACGGCCCCGCACGGACCCGTCCCGCCCCGGCCGGAGCGTGAACCCGTCGTCGAGGGTGACGAGGTCGAGCAGGCCGCGCTGCGCGGTGGCGACGAGCTCGACGAGGCGCTGGGCGTCGAAGAGCCGCTGCGCCTGGGAGCCGGCGGTCCGCCAGGCGGCGGGGTGCGCCCCGGCGTCGGTGAGGTCGACGCCGAGGTGCAGGGAGCGGGAGGAGCGGGGGTCGGACATCGCAAGGATCCGTTTCTCAGGGGAGCGCCGACCGCGCGCTCGAGGGCGCGACGGGGTGCCGGAGGTGGGCGGGGGCGTCCCGCCGCGCGGCGGCGGGACGTGGCCGGGCAGGGCCGGAGCGGTGGGCCCGGGGTCGAGCGTGCGCCGGGCCGGCGCGGCGTCAGGACCGGGTGGGCGCTAGCGACAACAGGCGACGCGCGCGAGGCCGGGGGCCCCGAGGGCGTGGGCGACGGCAACGCCCACGGGCGGACAGGGGCACGTCGACACGAGCGGTGCGGTCACCGCGGTGCTCGACTCTCGCCGGTCCATCGTCCGTCTCCTTCGTGCCCGTCGCCGGGCTCCGCGTCGTTGCCCCCTGCCTCGCGCGAGGTGCGCGCGGCACGGGACCAGGTCCTCACCCGGGGCACCCCGCCGCGCGGGAGGGTTGCCGTCCGACGAGCCGGGGCTTGACGTCGGAGCTCATGACCGTGTCGTGTCGCCGAGGTCGAGAACCTCGGTGCGCCGGAACCTACGAGGGCGCACCAGGGGTGTCAACGCCACGACGGGACGTTCCCACATACTGGACTGATCCAGTCAACTTTCGCCGTCTCGCGGGCACGTTTGCACTCAGTGCATCGATGCATCTAGTGTCACGAGGTGCTTCCCACCGCCCCTGCCGAGCCCACGGCCGACCGTCGCGCCGCGCTCCGTGCACGCCACCGCCGCGCGATCGTGGACGCTGCGGCGACGCTCATGGAGGAGAAGGGCGGCGACCGCTTCACGGTCGACGAGCTCGCGGCCCGTGCGGACGTCGCGCGGCGCACGATCTTCAACCACTTCGCGTCCCTCGACGACGTCGTGGTCGAGGTGTGCGAGGACGTGCTCGGGGCCGTCGTCGACCGCCTCGGTGCGAGCGCCGCGGCCCCCGACGACGGCACGCCACCTGTTCCCGGCACGCCGCTCGACGACCTCACCGCGGCCCTGCAGGGCACGGAGCTCGTCGGGCCGATGACGTACCTCACGCGCGCCCTCGGTGGGACCGCGACCGAGCCGACCCCGCGCGTGACGACCATGGTCGTGCGCGCCGTCACGCACCTCGCCGGGCGGCTCGTCGCGGAGACGACCCGCCGTCACCCCGACGTCGACCCGCTCGAGATCGAGATGCTCGTCGGCGCGCTCATGGCCGGGGTCCTGGTCATCCAGCGGCGCTGGTGGGAGGTCACCGGCGCCGCCGACGACGACGCGTCGCGCCGCGTGTGGGCGGAGCTCCTCGACCGCCTCGTCAGGCGCACGCGCGCCGGCTACGCCACCACCGCCTGACCTTCCCGCGGCCACGCACGGCCGCTCCTGCCCGGACCTCCCACCGAAGGACCCTCATGGCTGAACTCCTCTACCGCCTCGGCCGCGCCTCGGCGCGCCGGGCGCGGACCGTCCTCGCCGCGTGGCTCGCGGTGCTCGTGCTCGCCGGGGCAGCGTTCGCCGCGTTCGGCGGGACGCTGGCCACGAGCTTCTCCATCCCCGGCACCCCGACCGCGGAGGTGACGGACCGCCTGCAGACCTCGCTGCCCGAGGCGTCGGGCGGGACCGGGACGATCGTCTTCACGACCGAGGACGGCGCGGCCTTCACCGCGGACCAGCAGGCGGAGATCGCGGACCGGGTCGCGACGGCGGGCGAGGTCGACGGCGTCGAGGACGTCATCGACCCGTTCGCCACGCAGGCCGACCTCGCCGCCCAGGCCGACCAGGTCGAGGCCGGACGGACCCAGATCGCCGACGGGCGCGCGCAGATCGAGGCCGGCCGTGCGCAGCTCGCGGCCGGCCAGGCGCAGGTCGAGGACGCCCGGGCGCAGCTCGACGCCGGCCAGTCGCAGCTCGACGAGGCCCGCGCGCAGGCCGAGGCCGCAGGTCTCCTCGCGCAGGCCGCACCGCAGCTCGACGCCCAGCAGGCGCAGATCGACGCGGGCCGAGCGGCGCTCGACACCCAGGCGACCGCGCTGGAGAAGCAGGTCGCCGCGCTCGAGGACCAGAGCACAGCCCTCGAGGAGCAGGCGGCGCAGCTCGAGCTGGGCGCGCCGCTGCTCGAGATGGCGTCCGGCATCCGCCTGGTGTCCGAGGACGGCAGCGCCGCGGTCGCGAGCGTCTCGTTCACCGAGCCGAACATGAGCATCGACCCGCAGACCCAGGACGACCTCGTCGCGGTCTTCACCGACGCGCCCGTCGACGGCGTGCTGACCGACTTCTCGTCCGACATCACCCAGGGCGTGCCTCAGGTCTTCGGGGTCGGTGAGGCGATCGGGCTCGTCGTCGCGGCGGTCGTGCTCGTCGTCATGCTGGGCACGTTCGTCGGCGCCGGGCTGCCGATCCTCACCGCGCTCATCGGTGTGGGCATCGGTGCCCTCGGGGCGATGTCGCTGTCCGGCGTCCTGGAGATGTCGTCGGTGACGCCCGTCCTCGGTCTCATGCTCGGGCTCGCCGTCGGGATCGACTACTCGCTGTTCATCGTCAACCGGCACCGCCGCCAGCTCAAGCAGGGCGACGACGTCCACGAGTCGATCGCCCTCGCGAACGGCACGTCGGGCAACGCCGTGGTGTTCGCCGGCACGACGGTCCTCATCGCGCTGCTCGCGCTCAACGTCACCGGCATCCCGTTCCTCGGGCTCATGGGCACGGTCGGCGCGCTGTGCGTGGCGATCGCCGTGCTCATCGCGGTCACGCTCACCCCGGCCCTCCTGGGCATGCTCGGGACCCGGATCCTCAGCAGGCGTGAGCGCGCCCGCCTCTCCGGGCCGAGCGACGCCGAGGGCGCGACGGGCGCCACGCCCGACGGCGCGTCGTCGGGCACCACCGCCGCGACCCCGGCCGCGAAGCCCCTGCGCCCGACGACGACCCTGCGCGCCGTGGGCACGGCGCTGGTGAGCGTGGTCGCGCTCGGCGTCGTCGCCGTGCCGGCGCTCGACCTGCGCACCAACCTCCCCGACGGGTCGTCCGAGGCGCACGACTCCACGCAGTACCGCGCGTACTCGACCGTCGCGGAGCAGTTCGGCGAGGGCACCAACGGCCCGCTCCTCGTCGTCGCCGACCTCCCGGGCGAGCCCACGGAGACCGAGCTGCTCGAGTACCAGGTCCGCGTGGCCGAGGAGCTGTTCGCGCAGGACGACGTCGTCGCCGTCGCGCCGATCGGGTCGTCGCAGGACCGCACGGTCACGGCGTTCCAGGTGGTCCCCGCCGAGGGCCCGACGAGCGAGTCCACCGCGCAGCTCGTCCACGACCTGCGTGCCCTCGAGCCGCTCGACGGCACGGTGACGATCGGCGTGGCCGGCTCGGCCAGCGGCAACATCGACATCTCCGACAAGCTCGCGCAGGCGCTGCCCGTCTACCTCGCGGTCGTCGTCGGACTCTCGCTGATCATCCTGGTCCTCGTCTTCCGGTCGGTCTTCGTGCCGGTCGTCGCGACTCTCGGGTTCATCCTGTCCTACTTCGCCGCGCTCGGCGGGGTTGTCGCGATCTACCAGTGGGGCTGGCTCGCTGGGGTGTTCGGCGTCGAGACGCCAGGCCCGATCCTCAACTTCCTGCCCACGATCCTGGTCGGCATCCTGTTCGGCCTCGCGATGGACTACCAGCTGTTCCTCGGGTCGGGGATGCGCGAGGCGTACGCGCACGGGGCCCCGGCGCGCGTCGCGATCGCGCAGGGTCTGCGCGCGGGCCGGTCGGTCGTGACGGCGGCCGCGATCATCATGATCTCGGTGTTCGGCGGGTTCGTCTTCTCGCACAGCGCGATGATCCGGCCCATCGGGTTCGCGCTCGCGTTCGGCGTGCTCGTCGACGCGTTCGTCGTGCGGATGCTGCTCGTCCCGGCGCTCATGCACCTCGCGGGCGACAAGGCCTGGTGGCTCCCGCGCTGGCTCGACCGCGTGCTGCCCGACGTCGACGTCGAGGGCGCCGCCCTCGAGCGCCGGCACCCGCACGAGCACGAAGCCCTCGCCGAGGGTGCCGTGCCGGACGAGGCCGCCGCGGGCCCCGACGAGGCCGAGCCAGCGCCCGCGCGCGGCTGACCGCCCACCCGCGGTGCCGATCCCGGGGTTACCGGTCAGCGCTCGTCCTCGCTGACACGCAAACCCGGGTTCGGCGTCAGGGGCGGGGCACGTGGACCGTCGCGACGATCGCGCGGTGGTCGCTGCCCGGCAGGTGCAGGGAGCCGACGTCGGTCACGACGTTCTCCCGGTCCGTCACCACGTGGTCGAGGCTCAGGACCGGCGGCACCCTGCCCGGCTGCGGCGACCACGACAGGTCGAGCCCACCGCCGGACGCGCGCGAGGCGTCGTGGAACCGGTCGCCCAGCAACCGTCGGAACGTCGCGTGGTCGTGGGTCGCGTTGAAGTCCCCGACCAGCACCTGAGGGAGCGGATCCGCCTCCGCCCGCTCGGCCAGCGCGGCCGTCTCCTCGCCCCAGACCCGCACGTACTCCGGGATCGGCGGGATGGGGTGCACGGCCGTGACCCGGACCGGCACGCCGTCGACCTCGACCGTCGCGGCGGGCATGGCGTCGTTCGAGAACGGCTCGGTGTCGACGTCCCGGAGCGGCAGCGCGCTCCACAGCCCGCTGCCCAGCGCCCCGGACCCGACCTTCGCGTCCACGGCGTACGGGAGCACGTCCTCGACCCCCGCCGCGACGAGCCGCTCGCGCAGGTCCTTCGTCAGCTCCACCACCGCGAGCACCTGCACGTCCTGGTCGCGCACGAGGTCGACCAGCGCGTCCGCGTCCGCCGACCCGAGCCACGCGTTGGCGCCCATCACGCGCAGCGACGCCGCGTCGTCGGGCGCGGCCGGGCCAGGGACGAACGCCGGCACGAGCCACACGGCCTGCGCGACGACGCACACGGCGAGCAGCGCCGCGAGGACCCACCGTCGCGCGACGAGCGTGAGCACCAGCCCGACGACGGCCCCGACGGCGACGAACGGCGTGAACCCGACGACCTGCGCGAGCGGCGTCACGGCGTCGTACGGGACGGCGCGCACGAGCGTCAGCGCGACGGCGACGACGGTCCCCGCCGCGAGGAGGACCGTGAGCAGCGGGCCGCCCGCGCGCCGTCGGGTCGTGACGCGCGCGGGCGGGTCGGTCGTGGACGCCGAGCTCATGCCGGGACTCTCGCAGCGCCGGAGCCACCACCGCGACCCGCCGCACCACCTCGCCCGCAGACCTCCACCACACCCGCCCACCCGCCAGACACGCTGCGGGCACGACGACGCCCCGGTCACGTGCGGGGTGGCCGGGGCGTCGGTGGACCGGGTGTCAGCCGAAGATCGCCGGCAGGGTGGCGCGGAAGGCCGCGTCCGCCTCGCTGAGCGCGACGGTGAACAGGCCTGCGACCTCGAGCGCCTCGCCCGACTCGGCGACGGCGCCAGGCTCCGTGCCCGTCTCGCCGATCTTCAGGACGGGGACGCCGCGCGCGACGCACGCGTCGACGAGCTTGGACTCCTCCCCGCGAGGCACGGCGACGAGCGCGCGGGCCGTGGACTCGGAGAAGAGCGCCTCGAACGGGGTGACGCCGTCGCGCTCGGTCAGCGCGTCGAGCGACACGGTGGCGCCGACGCCGAAGCGCAGCGACGCCTCGAGCAGACCCTGCGCGAGCCCGCCCTCGGACAGGTCGTGCGCGGCGGACACGAGGTCGTCGCGGCTCGCGTTGACGAGCACGCCGGCGAGCGCCTTCTCCGCCGCGAGGTCGACGCGGGGCGGCACGCCGCCGAGGTGACCGTGCTCGACGTCGGCCCACGCCGACCCGTCGAGCTCGGCGCGCGTCGTGCCGAGCAGGTAGATGCTCTCGCCGGTCTCGCGCCAGCCCGACGGCGTGGCGTGCGCGACGTCGTCGAGCACGCCGAGGACGCCCACGACCGGGGTCGGGTGGATGGACGAGTCGATCTGACCGGGCTCGCCGGTGCCGTTGTAGAGCGAGACGTTGCCACCGGTGACCGGGACGCCGAGCTCGCGGCACGCGTCCGCGAGGCCCTCGATCGCCTCGACCAGCTGCCACATCGAGTCGGGGTCCTCGGGCGAGCCGAAGTTGAGGCAGTCGGTCACCGCGAGCGGGCGGGCGCCCGTCGTCGCGACGTTGCGGTACGCCTCGGCGAGCGCGAGCTGGGCGCCCGTGCGCGGGTCGAGCTTGGCGTAGCGGCCGTTCGCGTCGGTCGCGAGCGCGACGCCGAGGCCCGTGGACTCGTCGACGCGCACGACGCCCGAGTCGTCGGGCTGCGCGAGCGCGGTGTTGCCCTGGACGAACCGGTCGTACTGGTTCGTCACCCACTCCTTCGAGGCGAGGTTCGGCGACGCGAGGAGGCGCAGCGCGGTGGCGCGCAGGTCGTCGCCGCTCTCCGGGCGGGCGAGGTCCGCGGCGGTGCGGGCGTTGAGCCCGTCCTGCCACGACGGTCGCGCGTACGGGCGGTGGTACACCGGGCCCTCGTGGGCGACCGTGCGGGGGTCGACGTCGACGATCCGCTCGCCGTGGTGGTCGATCGTCAGGCGACCCGAGTCGTTGACCTCGCCGATCACGGCCGTCTCGACGTCCCACTTGCCGGTGATGGCGAGGAACGCGTCGAGCTTGTCCGGCGCGACGACGGCCATCATGCGCTCCTGCGACTCCGACATGAGGATCTCGCCCGCGTTGAGCGTCGGGTCGCGCAGGAGGACGTCGTCGAGCCAGACGTGCATGCCGCCGTCGCCGTTCGACGCGAGCTCGCTCGTCGCGCACGAGATGCCTGCTGCACCGAGGTCCTGGATGCCCTCGACGACCTTCGCCGCGTAGAGCTCGAGGCAGCACTCGATGAGGACCTTCTCCATGAAGGGGTCGCCCACCTGGACGCTCGGCCGCTTCGCGGGCACGCCGTCCTCGAACGTCTCGGACGCGAGGATCGAGGCGCCGCCGATGCCGTCGCCGCCGGTGCGGGCACCGAACAGGACGACCTTGTTGCCCACGCCGGAGGCGTTGGCGAGGTGGATGTCCTCGTGACGCAGCACGCCCAGGCACAGCGCGTTGACGAGCGGGTTGCCCTGGTACGAGGAGTCGAAGACGAGCTCTCCGCCGATGTTCGGCAGGCCGAGGGAGTTGCCGTAGCCTCCGACGCCGCTCACGACGCCGTGCACGACGCGCGCCGTGTCCGGGTGGTCGACCGCGCCGAAGCGCAGCTGGTCCATGACGGCGACCGGGCGCGCGCCCATCGAGATGATGTCGCGGACGATGCCGCCCACGCCCGTCGCGGCGCCCTGGTAGGGCTCGACGAACGACGGGTGGTTGTGCGACTCGACCTTGAACGTCACTGCCCAGCCGTCGCCGATGTCGACGACGCCGGCGTTCTCGCCGATGCCGACCAGCAGGTGCTTCTTCATCTCGTCCGTCGTGGCCGCGCCGAACTTCGACAGGTGCACCTTGGACGACTTGTAGGAGCAGTGCTCGGACCACATGACGGAGTACATCGCGAGCTCCGCGGCCGTGGGGCGGCGCCCCAGGATGTCGCGGATGCGCTGGTACTCGTCGGGCTTGAGGCCGAGCTCGGCGTACGGCTGGACCTCGTCCGGGGTGGCGGAGGCGTGCTCGACGGTGTCGAGCGTCGGTCGAGCGTCAGAGCGTGCAGAAGCCTGGGATGCGGGGGCGGTCATCGGTTCCCTCGGGTGGGCGCTGAAGCGGGGAGCGCACGACGGCGCGCGGCCAGTCTACCGGCGTCGCGCCGGACGTCGGGGTGCCGTCCGGCGTGCGGTTCGCCGACCCGTCACGCCGTACGGCCCGGAGCGTCAGGCGACGAGGCCGAGGACGACCCCGCCGACGCCGAGGAGCGGCGGGACGAGCTGCACCAGCGCCGCGCGCGCCTTCGACGGCGACGACACGAGCAGCACGAGGCCCGCCGCGACCATCGACCCGGCACCGGCGAGGACGAGCGTGGCCCCCGCAGTCGTCCAGCCGGCCGCGTGCAGGACGATGCCGAGCGCGACGAGCACCGCGAGGAACAGGTTGTAGAAGCCCTGGTTGAACGCCAGCTCCTTGGTCGCCTCCGCCTCGGCGCGCGACGTGCCGAACGTCGCGCGCGTGCGGTCGCTCGTCCAGGTGAGCGACTCCATGACGAAGATGTAGACGTGGATCGCGGCGGCGACACCCGCGAGGACGAGCCCGGTGACCAGCATGCGCACACTCTCCCACCGCTGGGGCGGCCCCGCCGGGCGGGTACCAGCGAGGGAGTGCCGTCGTGTACTGTCGGAGCGACATACCGCGCGGTCGGTACGTCGCGACGACGACGTCGAGGAGAGGTGGACCAGGGATGGAGATCCTCGGTGCCGTGCTCGAACGGACGGGCGCCCCGCCGCCCTTCGCCGGGTCGCGCCCGCTGCGCGTGACGACGCTCGAGCTCGACCCGCCCGGGCCGGGCGAGCTCCTCGTGCGCATCGAGGCCGCGGGGCTGTGCCACTCCGACCTGTCCGTCGTGGACGGCAACCGCCCCCGGCCCGTGCCCATGCTGCTCGGCCACGAGGCAGCGGGCGTCGTCGAGCGGGCCGGCGACGGTGTCGACGACGTCCGGCCCGGGGACCGCGTCGTCATGACCTTCCTCCCCCGCTGCGGCGCGTGCCCCGAGTGCGCGACCGACGGACGCCTGCCGTGCCGCGCGGGCAGCGCCGCGAACGCCGCCGGGACGCTCGTCGGCGGTGCCCGCCGTCTGCACCGCGACGGCGTCCCGGTCCACCACCACCTCGGCGTCTCCGCGTTCGCGACGCACGCCGTCGTGAGCCGCACGTCCGTCGTCCCGGTGGACGGCGACGTCCCGCCCGACGTCGCGGCCCTGCTCGGCTGCGCGGTGCTCACCGGGGGCGGGGCCGTCGTCAACGCCGGGCGCCCCCGACCGGGCGAGCCGGTGCTCGTCGTCGGGCTGGGCGGCGTCGGCATGGCCGCGCTGCTCGTGGCGCGCGCGCTGGGGCACGAGGTGATCGGCGTCGACGCGGTCGAGGACAAGCTCGCCACGGCCCGTGCGCTCGGCGCGACCGCGGTGCACACGCCCGCGTCGCTGGCCGAGGCCGGGCTCCGGGCGCCCGTCGTCGTCGAGGCGGCGGGCAGCGCGCGCGCGTTCGAGACCGCGTTCGCCGCGACCGCGCCGGGCGGCACGACGGTCACCGTGGGCCTGCCCGCCCCCGACGCCCGGTCGTCGGTCTCCCCGCTCACGCTCACCGCGGAGGCGCGCACCGTCGTCGGGAGCTACCTCGGCTCGGCCGTGCCCGCGCGCGACATCCCGCGCTACGTGCAGCTCTGGCGCGACGGCGCGCTCCCCCTGGAGCGCCTCGTCTCCGCGCACGTGGCGCTCGACGACCTCTGCTCCGCCATGGACCGCCTGGCGACCGGCGCCGAGCTGCGCCAGCTCGTCCGGCCTCACGAAGGGACACCCTCATGACCGAACCCATTCCTCGCACCGCGATCGTCACCGGCGGCGCGCGCGGCATCGGTGCCGCGATCGCGCGGCGGCTCGCCCGCGACGGCCTGCGGGTCGCCGTGCTCGACCTGCGCGAGGACGACGCCGCCCTCGTGGCGAAGGAGATCTCCGCCACGGGCGGCGACGCGCTCGCGCTCGGCGCCGACGTCGCGGACGCCGACGCGGTCGAGGCCGCGGTCGCGCGCGTCGTCGACGGGCTCGGCGCCCCGACCGTGCTCGTGAACAACGCGGGCGTGCTGCGCGACAACCTGCTGTTCAAGATGTCCGACGACGACTTCGACACCGTGCTGCGCGTGCACCTGCGCGGGGCGTTCCTCATGGCGCGGGCCGTCCAGGCGCACCAGGTCGGGGCCGGCTGGGGGCGGGTCGTGAACCTGTCGAGCACGTCGGCGCTCGGCAACCGCGGCCAGGCGAACTACGCGGCCGCGAAGGCGGGCATGCAGGGGTTCACCAAGACGCTCGCCCTCGAGCTCGGCCCGTTCGGCGTCACGGCGAACGCGATCGCCCCGGGGTTCGTCGTCACCGACATGACGCGCGCGACGGCGGAGCGCCTCGGCGTCGCGTTCGACGACTTCGTCGAGGCCGCGGCGAGGGAGATCCCGGTGCGCCGGGCCGGGCAGCCGGAGGACATCGCCGCGCTCGCGTCGTTCCTGTGCTCCGAGGAGTCCGGGTTCGTCTCCGGCCAGGTCGTCTACGCGGCGGGAGGGCCGCGCGCATGAGCGCCACGGCGTCCGGCCCGACGGCGTCCCCGTCGACCTCCTCGACGGACACCGTGATCCGGGTCGCGTCCGTCGCCGACCTGCCGTCCGCCGTCGGGCGCTCGGCCACCTCCGAGCGGTGGGTCGTCGTCGACCAGGCGCGCATCGACGCGTTCGCGGACGTCACCGAGGACCACCAGTGGATCCACGTCGACCCCGAGCGCGCGGCGGCAGGCCCGTTCGGCGCGCCCGTCGCGCACGGGTACCTCACGCTCTCGCTCCTGCCCGTCCTCACCGCGGGGCTGCTCGACGTGGGCGGCGTCGCGATGCACGTCAACTACGGCCTCGACTCGGTGCGCTTCATCGCCCCGGTCCGTGCCGGCTCGCGGGTGCGTGCGACGTCCACCGTCACCGGGGTCGACGACTCCCCCCGGGGCGCGAAGGTCCGCATCCGCGTCAGCGTCGAGGTCGAGGGCTCAGACGGCTCGGAGGGCTCAGACGGCTCGGACGGCTCGGACAAGCCCGCGCTCGTCGCGGACACCGTCGTCCTCGTCGTCCCTCACTGACCGGCCGGGCGTCCTGGAGCCCGCAGGCCACGAGCTGCGCGAACGCCACGAGGCCCGCCCCGGAGCACGCGAGGCGACCCTCGTCCGCCCGCCTGTGGGCCGTCGTCGCCGACGAGCCTCGGCCCGGCAGGGCCAGAGGACCAGGACTCCCACCGGGGCGGTCCGTGCGCCCGAGGTTCTCGGGCCGCCTCACCTCGGGGCGTCGTGCCCGAGGAGCCCCACGAGCACACCCCGGACCAGCCGGTCGAAGCGCGCCTCGAGGTCCGGTGGCTCCGGCGGGTCCGTGGAGGATGCCGCGCCGAGCGCGGCGGCGATGCTCGGGTGCTCGCCGTCCGCCGCGACGGAAGCGAGACGGGCAGCCAGCTCCGCGTCGGCACCTCGTCGCACCTCCGCGTCGACGAGCGAGCGGACGACGGTGTTCACGATCGCGAAGGCCTCGAGCTTCGCGAGTCCCGGCGCGTCGACGGGCGCGAGCGCCGCGAGGGCACGCTCGGCGTACGCCATCGTCCGCGGCCCGGTCCCGGCCCGGCTCCCGAGCGCGTCGAGGAGCCACGGCCGACGGAGCAGCAGGGCGCGTACCCGTCGGGCGAGCTCGAGGACGCCGTCGACGCCGTCGTGCTCCAGCGTGAGGTCCAGGTCGGCGAACGCCTCGTCGACCATGAGGTCGACGAGCTCCCCCCGCCCCGCGACGTAGCGGTACAGCGAGGCCGGTGCCGTCCCCGCAGCGGCAGCCGCCGACCGCATCGTCACACCGTCCAGCCCGTCGGTGTCCGCGACGCCGCCCGCCGCGCGGCCGAGACCTTCGCGCGTCAGTGCGGGGGCAGGGCCGCGAGCGCCACGTTCCGGACGGTCCCACACGGTCGGTGCCACGTCGTCCTCCGTCATGCTGATACCTTTACTGCGAACCTTGATCGCAGTTTAGAGGAGGTCGGCATGGACGGCAACACGCTGTGGACTCCCACCCGGTACGCACACAACGGGCCGGTACGGATCGCGTACGACACGTTCAGGGGCAGCTCCGGCGACCCGCTGATGCTCGTCATGGGGCTCGGCACGTCGAGGTTCTGGTGGCCCGACGGTCTGTGCGCAGCCCTGGCCGACGTGGGCTTCGAGGTGCTCCGCTACGACCAGCGCGACGCCGGCGAGTCGACGCGCATGCCGGACGTGCGGACCACGAACCCGTTCGTGGCGCTCACCCGCGGCTCGAGCGAGTCCTACACCGCGGAGGACATGGTCGACGACGCTGTCGCCGTCCTCGACGCGGCTCGCATCCCCGGCGCGTTCGTCGCGGGGCACTCGATGGGGGGTCTGCTCGCCCAGCGGCTCGCGATCCGGCACCCGGACCGGGTGCTCGGGATGGTCACCGGGGGCGCCGTCCCCTCCGACGCCTCCGGCCTCTCCTCCTGGCGGCACCTGCGGATGCGCACGATGGCTCGTCTCGCCCGGATGTCGTTCCCCGAAGGGCGCCAGGGCGACATCGACGCCTCGGTCGCCCTGGCGCGGCTCATCGCCTCGTCCGCGTACCCGGCCGACGAGGTCGCCGTCCGGACCTGGGCGGAGCTCGAGGCCGACAGCGGCCCTCGTGACAGGAAGGCGCAGAGCCGTCAGATCGGCGCGTCCTGGAGCGGGGGGCGCCTCGCCGACGTCGTCGCCCCGACACTCGTCGTCCACGGGGAGGCGGACCCGCTCGTCCGGCCGAGCGCCGCGCGGGCGGTCGCCGGCGCGATCCCGGGGGCGCGCCTCCGGATCTTCCCCGGCGTCGGCCACGACCTCCCTGCGCCCTGGTGGGCTGAGTACGCGCGGGAGATCCGGGCGCTCGCCGACCAGGTCCGGGCGGCGAGCGCCTGACCCGTCAGGAGATCCGCTCGAGGACCATCGCCATGCCCTGGCCCCCGCCGACGCACATCGTCTCCAGCCCGTAGCGCCCCCCGGTCTCGGCGAGGCCGTTCACCAACGTCGACGTGATGCGCGCGCCCGTCATGCCGAACGGGTGCCCGACGGCGATCGCACCGCCGTGGACGTTGAGCCGGTCGAGGTCGACGCCGAGCTCCTTCGCGCTCGGCAGCACCTGCGCGGCGAACGCCTCGTTGATCTCGACGAGGTCCACCTGGTCGATCGTCAGCCCGGCGCGCGCGAGCGCCTGGCGGCTCGCATCGACAGGGCCGAGGCCCATGATCTCCGGCGACAGCCCGCTGACGCCGGTGGAGACGATCCGGGCGAGAGGCTGCAGGCCGAGCTCGTCGACGACGCGCCCGCTCACGACGACGACGGCCGCCGCGCCGTCGTTGAGGGGGCAGCAGTTCCCCGCGGTCACGGTCCCGTCGGGGCGGAACACGGGGTCCAGCCCCGCGAGCGACTCGACGGTCACCCCGGGGCGTGGTCCGTCGTCGGCCGTCACGCGCGTGCCGTCCGGGAGCGTGACGGGAGTGATGTCCCGGGACCAGAACCCGCTCGCGAGCGCCGCCTGCGCACGCTGCTGGCTCAGCGCCGCGTACTCGTCCTGCTCGCGGCGCGACGTGCCCGTGAGCTGGGCGACGTTCTCCGCCGTCTGGCCCATCGCGACGTACACGTCGGGGAGCTCGCCGGCGAGGCGCGGGTCGGACCACGGTTCCGCACCGGACCCGGCGCGCCGGGCGGTGCGCGCGACGGCGGTCGCGAACCGGGGGTTGGTGAGGTCCTCGCCCGGGATGTGGTCGGCCGTGCCGCGCGCGGTGCTGCTCACGGACTCCACGCCGGCGGAGACGAACACGTCGCCCTCGCCCGCGCGGATCGCGTGGAACGCCATGCGCGTGGTCTGCAGGCTCGACGAGCAGTAGCGGTTGACGGTCGTGCCGGGCACACCGTCGAGCCCGAGCAGCACGGCGACGACACGGGCCATGTTCATGCCCTGCTCGCCGCCCGGCTGCCCGCACCCGAGCAGCAGGTCCTCGACCCGGCCGGGGTCGAGCGTGGGCACCTGCGCGAGCGCGGCCCGGACCATGTCCGCGGCGAGGTCGTCCGGGCGCACCTCCCGCAGCGACCCCTTGAACGCTCTCCCGATCGGTGAGCGGGCGACGGCGACGACGTAGGCCTCCTGCACGGTGGCCTCCTTCCGGTGGTGGTGTCGGTGGTGGCTCAGACGAAGGCCTGGACGCCCGTGATCGCGCGCCCGACGATGAGCGTGTTCATGTCTCGCGTGCCCTCGTAGGTGTAGACGGCCTCGGCGTCGGCGAAGTAGCGCGCGACGCCGTGGTCGAGCTGGATGCCGTTGCCGCCGAGCACCTCGCGGCAGCGCGCGACGGTCGCCCGCATTCGCGTGGTCGCGAACGACTTGGCGAGCGCGGCGTGCTCGTCGCGCTGGTTGCCCTCCTCGGCGAGCAGCGAGAGCCGGCGGCACAGCGCGATGCTCGCCGTGATGTCGGCCAGGGACTCGGCGAGCTTGTCCTGGACGAGCTGGAACGACCCGAGCGGGCGGCCGAACTGCTCGCGCCGTGCCACGTAGGCGACCGCGGCCTCGTACGCCCCGACGGCGAGCCCGACCGCCTGCCACGCGACCTCGGCGCGCGTGGGCCGCAGCACGGCCGCGACGTCGCGGAACGACGAGACGCGCTGCAGGCGGTCCTCCTCGGCGACCTCGACGCCGTCGAGCTCGATGTCGGCGTTCTGGACCGTGCGCAGGGCCTGCTTGCGCTCGATCTTCGTGACCGTCAGGCCGGGCGCACCCGTGCGGACGAGGAAGCCCTTGACCTGGTCGTCGGCGACGTCCTTGGCCCATACGACGATGACGTCGGCGAACGTCGCGTTGCCGATCCAGCGCTTGGCCCCGTGCAGGACCCACGTGTCGCCGCGGCGCTCGGCCGTCGTGCGCAGGCCGCGGGACGTGTCGGACCCGGAGTACGGCTCCGTGAGCCCGAACGCCCCCATCAACTCGCCCCGGCCCATCGGCGGGAGCCACTGCTCGCGCTGCTCCGGGGAGCCACCACCGGCGATCGCGGTCATGGTGAGCCCGGTCTGGACTCCGACGAACGTCGCGATCGACGGGTCGACCCGCGCGAGCTCCAGCGCGACCCAGCCGCGGTAGAGCATCCCGTTCTCGAACCGCGCGGTCTCCGGGAGGTGGGCGCCGAACAGCCCGAGGTCGGCGAGCCCGGGGATCAGGTGGTGCGGGAACTCTGCGCGGTCCCAGCAGTCGTCCGCGATGGGGCGCACCTCGCGCTCGAGGAACACGCGGATGCGCAGGACCTGGTCCTGCTCGGCGGGCGCGAGCTCGGTCTGCACCCCGTAGAAGTCGCTCGCGAGCGTCGCGAGCGTCGCGGGTGGTGCCGCGGTGGTCGTGGACATGCGTGCCTCCGTGGATCGACGGTGATCTCCTCGCTGCCAGTGTGCATCAAAATCCAAAATGTTGCACGCATCGGTCCTCGCGCCGGTAGAGTGCCCGCATGGCAGGTGACGACGACGCCCCCGGCACGGAGCCGACCCGAGCGGCCGCCCCTTCGGCGGTCCTGGCGGCGAGCGCGCCCGCCCCCGCGCCCGGCGTACCCCGGCCGGAGGCTCGGCTCGGGCACGTCGGGACGGCGGCGGCGCCGTCGTGGCTGTCGGAGCGGCTCGTCTCCGGGACGCACGCCGACACCGTCACGGCGTTCCGACGGGCGCGCGAGACGTTCATCGCGGGCGAGCGGATCGACATGGGCCGTCTCGCGACGTCGCTCGGCGTGGACCGCACGAGCCTGTTCCGCTGGGTGGGGAACCGCGACGCCCTGCTCTCCGAGGTGCTGTGGTCGCTCGCCGTACCCACGCTCGAGCAGGCCGACGCCGCGGCCGCCGGGATGCACGGGGCCGAGCGCGTGGCGTCGGTGCTGACGACGTTCGTCCACGACCTCATCACCGCCGAGTACTTCCGCACGTTCCTGCGACGCGAGCCCGCGCGCGCCCTGCGCCTCCTCACGACGAAGGAGAGCCAGATCCAGCGGCGCTACGTCGCCGAGGTCGAGGCGCTCGTCGACACCGAGCTCGGCCCGCGTCCCCTCGGCCGTGACATCGAGGCTCGTGAGATCGCCTACCTGCTCGTCCGCATCAGCGAGTCGTTCACGTACGCCGACCTCATCGCGGGCGACGTGCCGAGCGCGACGCGCGCGCGGACCGCGTTCGAGCTCGTGCTGCACCTCGACCGCCCCGGTACGGGCGCACCCTCGCCCGCGTGACCGCCCCGGAGGAGCCCGTGACCGATGCACCCCCCGTCTACGGACATCGCTCGCCGTTCCCCACCCGCTGGAACGACGACGACGTCTACGGCCACGTCAACAACACCGTCTACTACGAGGCGATGGACACCGCGATCAACACGTGGCTCGTGCGCGTCGCCGGGCTCGACCGCCTCACCGGTCCGGCGATCGGGCTGTGCGTGAGCAGCTCGTGCGAGTACCGCGCGTCGGCGTCCTTCCCGGACGCGCTGGAGGTGGGGCTGCGGGCGGGGCGCCTCGGGACGTCGAGCGTCGTGTGGGAGCTGGGGATCCTCCGCGCGGGCGAGGACGTGCCGATCGCCGAGGGGCGGTTCGTGCACGTGTTCGTGGACCGCGAGACGCGACGCCCGACGCCCGTCCCGGGCACGATCCGTGCCGCGATCGAGCGCGACCTCCTCCGACCCGCACGCTGAGTGCGGGCTCTTGTCGCCGAGAGGCCGCGACGACGACAGATTTTCAGCACTCAGCGGTCGACAGAGGACCGAACGCACCATACCGACCGCGCGGTATGATCGTCGGAGCCGGGGTCGCCCGGCGCCCAGACGTCGCGCGACGCAGCGCGGAGAGGTGGTCGACGATGACCCGTCCGACGGCGAGCCCGCCCGGGCTCGACGTGCACCGGCTCGACCAGTGGTTGCGCCGGACGCACCCCGAGCTCGCCACGCAGGACCCGCTGTCCGCGACGGTGATCGCCGGGGGCCGCAGCAACCTCACCTACCGCGTCGAGGGCGCCGTCGTGCCGCTCGTCCTGCGCCGGCCCCCGCTCGGCCACGTGCTGTCGACCGCGCACGACATGGCGCGCGAGCACCGCGTGATCGCGGCGCTGCAGCCCACGCCCGTCCCGGTGCCGCGCGTCGTCGACCTCGTCGACGACCACGACGGCGCGGCCGGGACGGGGACACCGTTCTTCGTCATGGAGCACGTGTCCGGGGAGGTGCTGGCGGACCCGGCCCAGAACGCGACGTACTCCGCCACGGAGCTGCGCGCGCTCTCGCTCGAGCTCGCCGAGACCCTCGCCGAGCTGCACCGGGTGGACCCGGCCGCCGTCGGGCTCGCGGACTTCGGCCGGCCCGACGGCTACCTCGAGCGCCAGCTGCGCCGGTGGGCCACCCAGCTCGACGCGTCGCGCTCGCGCGACGTGCCCGCCCTCGAGCAGCTCGGCGCGCGGCTCCGCGAGCACGTCCCCGAGCAGCAGGCGGCCGGGATCGTGCACGGGGACTTCCGGCTCGACAACGCCATCGTGAGCCGCGAGGCCGGGAGTGCCCCCCGCGTCGCGGCGATCCTCGACTGGGAGATGGCGACGCTCGGGGACCCGACCGTCGACCTCGGCATGCTGGGCCTGTACTGGGACATCCGCGCGCTGGGCGAGGCCGCCGCGGGCGTCGCGACGAGCGCCGTCGACGCCAGGGCCGGGTACCCCGCGTTCGAGGAGCTCGTCGACGCGTACGAGGCCCGTCGGGCCCGGCCGGTCCCCGAGCTGTCCTGGTACCGCGCGTTCGGCGCGTACAAGCTGGGCGTGATCCTCGAGGGCGTGCACTACCGCTACCGGGCGGGCGAGACGGTCGGCGACGGCTTCGACGTCATCGGCGATCTCGTCACCCCGCTCGCCGACGAGGGCCTCGCGCGTCTCGCGGGCGCCCGGAGGGGATGAGGCGTGGACTTCGAGCCCGACGCGACGACGCGCGACGTCGTCGAGCGCACCCAGGCCTTCCTCGACGAGCGCGTGCTCCCCGCCGAGCCCGTGCTCGCCCACCAGGTCGAGGCGACCCCCGACGACTGGTCGTTCCGGCCGGTCGTGCGCGAGCTGCAGGCCGAGGCGCGCGAGCGTGACCTGTGGAACCTGTTCCTGCCCGGGCCGGACGGCGGCGGCCTCACGACGCTCCAGTACGCGCCGGTCGCCGAGCTCAGCGGCCGCAGCCCACGCCTCGCGCCCGTCGCGATGAACTGCGCCGCACCCGACACGGGCAACATGGAGCTCCTGCACGAGTTCGGCACGCCCGCGCAGAAGGAGCGGTGGCTCGCCCCGCTCCTCCGTGGCGAGATCCGCTCGGCGTTCTGCATGACCGAGCCCGACGTCGCGTCGTCGGACGCGAGCCAGATCGCGACGCGCATCCGCCGGGACGGCGACCACTACGTGATCACCGGCCGCAAGTGGTGGTCGACCGGCGCGATGAACCCCGACGCGCGGGTCCTCGTCGTCATGGGCGCCACCGACCCGGACGCGGACCGGCACCGCCGGCAGAGCATGATCCTCGTGCCGCGCGACGCACCGGGCGTGCACGTCGTGCGGCCCCTGACCGTGTTCGGCTACGACGACCGCGAGCACGGCGGCCACGCGGAGATCGTGCTCGACGACGTCCGCGTCCCCGCGTCGCACCTCGTCGCGGGCGAGGGCGACGGGTTCCGCATCGCCCAGGCCCGGCTCGGTCCGGGCCGGATCCACCACTGCATGCGCGCGCTCGGCATGGCCGGACGGGCGCTCGACCTCGTCCGCGAGCGCGCGACGACGCGCACCGCGTTCGGGCGCACGCTCGCCCAGCAGGGCGTCGTCCGCGAGTGGGTCGCCGAGTCGCGCGTCCAGCTCGAGGCGCTGCGCCTGCTCGTGCTCAAGACGGCGTGGCTCATGGACACGGTCGGCAACCGCGCGGCGATGCGCGAGATCCAGGCCATCAAGATCGCCGTGCCCCGCGCCGTCCAGCAGATCCTCGACCGCGCGATCCAGGTCTTCGGCGCTGCCGGTCTATCGGGCGACCAGCCGCTCGCCGAGATGTTCGCCGCCGCACGCGCCATGCGGCTCGCCGACGGGCCCGACGAGGTCCACCTCGCGACGCTCGGCCGGGCCGAGCTCGCGACCCCCGCACCACCGGCGCCGTCCGGGCGCCGCTGAACCGCACGACGACCCCCGCACGCCCCCACCACCGACACCGAAGGGACCTCGACCAATGACTGCTCCAGGTGACCTCGACCGTGACCTCTCCCCCGCCCCGGCACCGCGCGACGCCACCCGCCCGGCGCCCGCCCCGTCGTCCACCGCCCCTGACGCCGCAGCCGGCCCCGTGCCCGACCCCGTGCTCTCCGGCCCGGGGTTCGGCACGCTGTCCATCGCGGCCAACCTCGCGGAGACCGCGCACCGTCGGCCGGGCGCGACGGCGTTCCTCGTGGGCGACGCCGTCGTCACCTATGGCGACCTGTGGGACCAGACGCGCGCGTACGCAGGCGCGCTGCTCGCCCGGGGCGTGCGCCCCGGCGACCGCGTCGCGATGCTCGTGCCGAACGTGCCCGACTTCGCGCGCGTCTACTACGCGGCGCTGTCGATCGGCGCCGTCGTCGTGCCGATCCACCTGCTGTTCAAGGCCACCGAGATCGAGTTCGTGCTGCGCGACGCCGGGGCGAGCCTCCTCGTCGCGGGCGCGCCGTTCCTCGCCGAGGCCGGGCCCGCGGCCGACGCGGCCGGGATCCCGACGGTGACCGTGCTCGTGCCGGACGCGCTGCGCGACCAGGTGCCGTTCCCGCGGCTGGAGGACGAGGCCGCCCAGGCCGAGCCGGTCCGCACGTACGCGTCGGTCAACCCGCTGGCCGCCGCGACGATCCTCTACACGAGCGGCACGACCGGGCGCCCCAAGGGTGCGGTCGGCTCGCACCTGGCGATGATCGAGCAGGTGCACGTCGCGCTCATCGACACGTTCGACCTGCGGCCCGACGACGTCGTGTTCGGCGGGCTGCCGTTCTTCCACACGTTCGGGCAGATGGCGGTGCTCAACATCGCGTTCCGCAAGGGCGCGGCGATCGTGCTGCTGCCGAAGTTCGACCCGGACGAGGCGCTCGCGCTCCTCGTGCGGCACCGCGCGACGGTGTTCACGGCCGTCCCCACGATGTTCGTCGGCATGGTCCAGGCCGCCGAGCGCAACCCCGACCGGCCGCCGCTGCGCTACGCCGTGTCCGGCGGTGCCGCGCTCCCCGTGCCGCTGCTCGAGGCGTTCTCGCGCACGTTCGGGGCCGAGGTGCACGAGGGCTACGGGCTCACCGAGACGTCACCCACCGCGGCGTTCAACCCGGTCGGCGAGCCCATCCGGCCCGGGACGGTCGGGCGCCCGCTGTGGGGCGTCGACGTCGAGATCGCCGCCGCCGACGTCGACGACCGCGTCGACCTCCTGGGCCCCGGCGAGCTCGGCGAGATCGTCATCCGGGGCCACAACCTCTTCAAGGGGTACCTCGGCAACCCGGAGGCGAACGCGCAGACCGTCGTCGACGGCTGGTTCCGCACCGGCGACCTCGGCACCAAGGACGCCGACGACATCGTCACGATCGTCGACCGCAAGAAGGACATGATCGTCCGCAACGGCTACAACGTGTACCCGAGCGAGGTCGAGGACGTCATGGCGGGCCATCCCGCCGTCGCCCAGGCCGCGGTGTTCGGCCTCGCGGACGACACGCGCGGGCAGGAGGTGCACGCCGCCGTCGTGCTCATGCCGGGCCGGACGGCGGACCCCACGGAGATCATCGAGTTCACCCAGCAGCGCGTGGCCGCGTACAAGTTCCCGCGCCACGTGCACCTGGTCGAGTCCCTCCCGCTGGGCGGCTCGGGCAAGGTCCTCAAGCGCGAGCTCGTCGCGACCTTCGAGGCCGCTCGGACGACCGAGAGCGCGTAGCCCCGCCGAGGTAGAACCCTGGTCGGCCGAGGTAGAACCCTGGTCCGCCCAGGTACGACCTCGGTCGGGCGGCGCGGGCGGTGGTGGTCGGGTCCGCGTGCGGGGCGGCGTCGGTGCTCGGGCTGTCCGCGCCGTCACCCTGGCCTTTCGGGCTTGGGTTTGAGGAGCGCGGCCTTGACGCCCTTCGCATCCGACGCCGCCCCACCCGCTCAACCACCACCTCACCCGAGCGAACGCCCGGGCCTGGACCGCCGAGAGAGAACCCGGTCGCGCGACGTAGAACCCTGGTCCGCCGAACCCCGGTGTGCCGAAGGAGAACCGTGGTCGCGCGAGATAGAACCCTGGCCGCGCGAGGTAGAGCCGTGTCCGGCCCTGGTCCGGCGCCGAAGTGCGGGAGCCGGGTGCGCGAGCCCGCTGCGGGCGGGTCGACTGATCACCAGCTCGCCGAGGCCCCGTCAGCACCATCCGGGTGAGCCCCCTACCGCTCGACCCAGCATCCGGGCGGTCGCCCGAGGCGAGCGAGGACCGGGTGGGACGACGCCGGGAGGGGTGGGCGGGGGCGCCGCGTCGTGGTCGGGCCTGGCGGGAGCGCCGCGAGGAACGAGCGGCGCGGATGGTAGACGCGGCGCCCCCACCCACCCCGACACCCAGGGCGACCACGCGGCGTCGGGCAGCCTGACCACGGCTCTACCTCGCGCGGCCAGGGTTCTATCTCGCGTGACCAGGGTTCTACCTCGGCGGACCACGGTTCTACCTCGACGGACCGGGGTTCTACTTCGGCCTACCCAGGGTTCTCCCTCGTCAGGGCTGGGGGACGCCGTCGTTCTCGAACGGGACCGGGTCGCCGGTGAAGTCCTCGACCGGGCCGTCGGCGGAGTCGGTGGCGTAGACGGGGCCGACGTAGTCCTGCACGCCGCTCGCCACGACCGTGATGCCCACACCGTCGTACGCGGAGTGGCTGTCCGCGGAGAAGCCGAGCGGCATGATCCCCGCGCCGACGACGTCTCCGGACTGCAGTGCCTCCACGAGGCTCTCGCGCGTCGGGTCGTCGCCGGCGCGGGCCAGCGCCTCCGCGAACGTGTAGGCGACCGACATCCCGTAGACGGTGTTGCCGTCGAACGGCGCGCCGTCGTTGTACTCGCCGTTCACCTCGCGGAAGTGCGCGACCCACGGGTCGTCGGGGCTGAAGGAGAGGTAGTTGGTCGAGACGAAGCCCTCGAGCAGCAGCGGTGCGACGTCCTCGCCGAGGAAGCCCGCGAGGGTCGGGTAGTCGCCGCCGGACGACGACGAGAGCCACCGGGCCTGGTAGCCGAGCTTGGCCGCGGTCCCGAGCGCGAGCGCCGTGAAGCCGTTGACGGTCGCGAGGAAGTTGGTGTCGCACCCGGCGGCCTGCATGGCGCCGATCTGCGCGGAGACGTCCTGGTTCGAGACGGAGTACGTCTGCACGGACGCGAGGCCGTCGGCGCCGAGGACCGCTTCGAGGCCCTGCTGGAACTCCTCCCCGAAGTCGTCGTCCTGGCCGAGCACGCAGTAGGTGGTGCCGTCGAGCTCCTCCTGGGCGTAGTGCGCGAGGGCCTTGCCCTCGACCACGTAGTCGGTGTTGAACGCGAACGTCCAGGGGTATTCCTCGGGCTGGTCCCAGCTCGTGCTGCCGGACGCGACGAAGAGGTCGGGCACCTCGTTCTGGTCGAGGTAGTCGAGGACCGCGGAGTGTGTCGGTGTGCCGAGCCCGTTGAGGATGGCGAAGACCTCGTCCTCCTGGACGAGCTCGCGCACGACGGTCTGGGTGTTCGCGGGGTTGTACCCGTCGTCCTTGACGACGTACTCGATCGTCCGGCCGTTGATCCCGCCCTTCTCGTTGAGGTACGCGAAGTAGGCGGTGGCCGCGGCCGAGATGGACGAGTACCCCGCGGCGGCGGGGCCGGTCAGGGGCGTGTGCGTCCCGACGGTGACCGTGCTGTCGGTGACGCCGGTGGCGTCGCCGCCGCCGTCGTCGGTCGCGGTGGACCCGGGGACGCTGCAGGCAGCGAGGCCGAGGGCCAGCAGGGGAACGAGCACGGGAGCTGCGGCCGCGCGCGGGCGGCGGGTGGTGAGTGACATCGACGTCACCTCTCTGTGTCGGCGTAGGTCGGTTCGGCGGGAGGTTCTGCGGGGTCCGGCTCGGCGGCGGCTGGTCCGACGGCGGCAGGGTCGTCGGCCGGGTCGGGGGCCGGGGTCGACGGCGCGCGGCTCGGCCGGGACGAGTGCCGGGACCTCGATCGGGACTGCAGGGCGCCGACGACGCCACCCGGGGCGGCGACCATGACGACGACGAGCAGGACGCCGAACAGCAGGACGGCGAGGTTGCCGTCGAGCCGCTGGGCCAGGTCCGCGGGCACGGGCAGGGCGTCAGCCGCGAGGCCGGCGAGCCAGGGCACGAGGACGAGCAGGACGGCGCCGACCATCGCGCCGCGCAGGCTGCCGAGGCCGCCCAGGACGACGGCGACGAGCAGCAGGAGCGACAGCGCCAGCCCGTAGCCGCCCGGGGCGACGGACTGGGTCACGTAGCAGAGCACGGCGCCGCCCAGGCCTGCCCCGACGGCGCTCGCCGTGAAGGTCGCGACCATGACCCGCCTGGCGGGGATGCCGGCCAGCCGGGCGGCGACGGCGTCGTCCCGCACCGCGCGGATGCGCAGGCCGAGCCGGCCGTCGCGCAGCAGCGCCAGGCCCGTGACGACGACGGCGGCCACGACGACCGCGACCCATGCCTGCCACTGCTCGAGGGCGACGAACCCCTGCAAGGGTTCGGGCACGCCGTCGAACGCGACCTGGATGCCCTGGTCGCCACGGAGGACCGTGCTCCACGTCGTCGCGAGCGCGGGCAGCGCGAGGACGAGAGCGAGGGTGAGCCCGGCGAGGTAGGGGCCGTGCAGACGTGCACCGGCGAGCCCGAGGAGCAGTCCCAGCGCCCCCGCGACCAGGGCACCGGCGAGCACCGACGGGACGACCCGTGCCGCGCCCTCCAGCCCGGCCTCGGTCAGCGCGTTCGCGGTGAGCGCGTAGCCGTAGCCGCCCGCCGCCATGAGCGCGGCGTGCCCGAGCGAGACCTGCCCGGCGAGGCCGACGACGAGGGTGAGCCCCGCCGTCGCGCACAGGTAGACGGCGACGAGCGCGACCTGGTAGCTGCGGAACGGGTCGAGGAACAGGACGGCGACGAGAACGGCCGGCGTGACCAGTGCGGCGAGCAGCAGGGTGCGGCGAGCACCGGTGAGGCCGGGCAGCACACGGCGGGCCGGAGGGGCGGCGGGAGTGCTCATGCCCGCCTCGCCTCCCCCACCGCGAGCAGGCCCTGGGGCCGCACGAGCAGCACCACGACGAGGAGCACGAGGACGGCGAGGGGCGCCACGCTCGCGCCCAGGTACCCGGTGACGAGGCTGATGAGCACGCCCACCCCCACGCCGCCGACCAGCGCGCCGACCGGCGAGTCGAGGCCGCCGACCACGGCGACGGTGAAGCCGAGGACGAAGAGCATGTCGGTCGCGTGCGGCGTCAGGCCGAGCTCGGTCGGCACGAGCAGCACCGCGGCGAGCGCGGCCACCGCCGACGAGAGCGCCCACCCGAGGGTGAGCAGCCTGGACACCCGGACGCCCAGGATGCGCGACACCTCGGGTGCGAACGCCGCCGCCCGCATCTGCAGGCCGAGCGGGGTGCGGGTGAAGAGCAGACCGAGGCCCGCCATGACGACGAGCGCGGCGACGAGGACGAACAGGTCGTACGGCGAGAGCAGCGGGACGCCGCCGACGCTGATCGGCGTCTCGTCGAAGGGGGCCTCGACGGGCAGCGTCCGACCGCCGACGAGGATGCCGAGTGCGGACTGGAGGATCATCACGAGGCCCACCGCCACGATGACCCCGGCGAGCGGCGAGCGGCCGGCGATGCGACGCATGAGGCCGCGCTCCACCGCCCAGCCGAGCGCCGCGCCGGCGACGAGGGCCGCGACGAGGCCCATGACGAAGCTTCCCGTCAGGCCGGTCACGACGAACGCGACGTAGGTCGCGGTCACCGCCATCGCCCCCTGGGCGAAGTTCACGACGCGCGCCGCACGCCAGACGAGGACGAGCGAGAGCGCGAACAGGGCCAGCACGGCCCCACGGGCGAGGCCCGTGCCGAGCAGGAACACGAGTCGGTCCATCAGAACCCCAGGTAGGCGTGGCGGAGGGTGGTGTCGTGCAGGAGCTCGGCGGCGGGCCGGCTCGCGACGACCTCCCCGAGGCCGAGCACGACGCCGTGGTCGGCGACCGAGAGCGCGCTCGCGACGTTCTGCTCGGCGAGCAGGACCGTGAGGCCCGTCGCGTCGCACAGCCGTCGCAGGACGGCCATGATCTGGGCGACGACGCGCGGCGCGAGCCCGAGCGACGGTTCGTCGAGCAGCAGCACGCCCGGTGCGGCGACGAGCGCGCGGGCGAGCGCGAGCATCTGGCGCTCGCCGCCCGAGAGCTGGTGCCCCGGGCTCGTGCGCCGCCGAGCGAGCGGCTCGAACAGCTCGTAGGCGTCGGCGATCGCGGCGCGCCGCTCCGCAGGGCTCCGCCACAGCGCGCCGAGGCGGAGGTTCTCCTCGACCGTGAGCTCGACGACGACGCCTCGCCCCTCGGGCACGTGCGCGAGCCCGCGCCGGGACCGGTCCTCGACGCTGACGCCCGCGAGGTCGTCGCCGTCGAGGCGGACCGTTCCCCGCGCGGCGGGCACGAGTCCCGAGGCGGTGCGCAGCAGCGTCGTCTTGCCGGCGCCGTTCGCGCCGACGAGCGCCACGATCCGTCCGTGCGGGACGTCGAGGCGCACGTCGCGGAGCACGGGCGCGCCGCCGTAGCCGACCGTGAGGCCGTCGATCTCGAGCGCGGCCGTCACCGGTCGACCTCCGTGCCCAGGTAGGCCTCCTCGACCGCCGGGTCGTCGCGGACGTCGGCGGGCGTCCCGCTCGCGATCACGCGGCCGAAGTCGAGCACGACGACGCGGTCGCACACGCTCATGACGAAGTCGACGTGGTGCTCGACGAGGAGCACGGCGCAGCCCGACGACGCGACCCGGCGCACGAGCGTCGCGAGCTCTGCGATGTCGTCGGAGCCGAGCCCGCCGGCCGGCTCGTCGAGCAGGAGCAGGCCCGGGCGCGAGACGAGCGCCCGCGCGAGGGCGACCTTCTTCTGCTCCGGGTAGGGCAGCGTCGTCGGACGGACGGCCGCGAGGTGGCCGATCCCGAGGTCGTCGAGACGCTCCTGCGCCGCGCGCGTGCGCTCTGCGGCGTGGCGCTCGGGGCTCGCCGCCACGACGTTCTCCAGGACGGAGAGCCCGGCGAAGAGTCCCAGCCCCTGGAGCGTGCGTGCGACACCGTGCCCGACGAGCCGCGACGGGCGTGGTGCGCGCGGGCCGCCGGTACCGCCGAACGAGACGGTGCCCGCGGTCGGCGCCACGAGCCCGCACACGGCGTTGAACAGCGTCGTCTTGCCGGCCCCGTTGGGGCCGATGAGACCGACGACCTCGCCCTCGTCGACGTGGAGCGAGACGTCGGCCAGGGCGGTGAGCCCGCCGAACCGCACGGTGAGACCGTGCACGGCGAGCCGCGGGACCAGCGTCGCAGGGGGAGCAGCGGTGGCGGACATCGGCACCTCTTCGTGTCGGATGACGCCCACGATACAACAGAGACCGACCGGCCGGTATGTCGATTCGGCAACGATCTCTCGTCTCCCGGCCCTCCCTTCGTCCGGTCCGGCCGAGCCGTACGACACCGCGATCGCCCCGCACGAGAGAATGGCGCCCATGCTCAGCACCCGGCGTGCCCGCCACGAGCTCGTGTCCGCTGCGCTCGCCGCTCGCGACGACGACGAGCTGATGGCGTTGCTCCAGGCCGCGCCGTCCAGCGGTGTGGGTGTGGGCGGTGGGTCCTCGGTGCTCGACGTCGACGGCGTCGCGGTGTTCGCCAAGCGGATACCGATCACCGACCGCGAGCTGGCGCACCCGCACAGCACGGCCAACCTGTTCGGCCTGCCGATGTCGTGCCAGTACGGCATGCACCGCCTGGCCGGACCGGGTTTCGGCGCATGGCGCGAGCTGGCCGCGAACGTCGTCGTCACCGAGGGGGTGCTCGCCGGCGAGACCCAGGCCTTCGCCTTGCTGCACCACTGGCGGGTGCTGCCGGGCCGCCCGCCCGTCGCACCCGAGCACCAGGACATCGAGGCGGTCGTCGCGCAGTTCGGAGGCGACCCTGCCGTGCGGACCCGGCTCGAAGAGCTGGCCGACGCCCCCTCCAGCCTCGTGCTCTTCCTGGAGCACCTCCCCGACCGGCTTCCCTCCTGGCTCAACGACCCGGTGGCCCACGCCGAGACGGTCGAGCGGCAGCTCTTCGAGGCCGTCGCGTTCCTGCGCTGCCGCGACGTTCTGCACATGGACGGCCACTTCGGCAACATGCGGGCCGACGACGACCAGATCTACCTCGTCGACCTCGGGCTGGCCACCTCGCCGCGTTTCGAGCTGTCCGACGCCGAGCGGGGGTTCGTCGCGCGCAACGTCGACCACGACGCCGACTACGCGGCCATGCGGCTCGTGAACTGGCTCGTCACCACGGTGTGCGGGGTGCCGATGCCGGCCAGCGGTGGTCCGGTCGCACGCAACGCCTACGTGCGTCGATGTGCCGACGGCGAGATCCCCGACGACGTCCCGGAGGCAGTGGCAGGCATCCTCGCCCGGCACGCTCCCGCCGCCGCCCGCATGAACGACTTCTGCTGGCGCCTGTACGGCGGCGACGTGGACGCCCGGTATGCGGGGCGGCCGTAGCCGACGGCCACAGCAGGCGACACGAGAGCGGGCAGGGCGCCCACAGATCAGGAGTGCGGGATGCCCGCGATCATGCCGCCGTCGACGACGAGCTCGGTGCCTGTGACGTACGCCGACTCGTCGCTGGCGAGGTAGACGACGGCGCCGGCGACGTCCTCGGGGCGCGCCGGGCGCTCGAGCGGGATGTGGGGCGAGTCGGGGTCGAGGCGCTCGGTCATGGCCGTGAGGACGAACCCGGGGTGGACGGAGTTGACGCGGATCTGCTCCGGCCCGAGCTCGACGGCGAGCGACTTGGTGAGCCCGCGCACGCCGAACTTCGACGCGACGTAGCCGTGCAGGCCGGGGCTGCCGCGCAGGCCCTCGACCGAGGACACGTTGACGATCGACCCGCCGCCGGCCGCCCGCAGCGCGGGGAGGACGGCGCGCACGCCGAGGTAGGTCCCGGTGAGGTTGACGGCGATGACGGCGTCCCACTTCTCGCGCCCGTACCGCTCGATCCGGCCGGCGTTGGCGATGCCCGCGTTGTTGACGAGCACGTGCAGCGCACCGAACGCCTCGACGGTGGCGTCGACGGCGGCGGTCCAGCTCTCCTCGTCGGTGACGTCGAGCCGCACTCCGAGGGTGCGGGAGCCGAGCTCGTCGGCGAGCGCCCGCGCGTCGTCGTCGAGCACGTCGGCGACGACGACGCTCGCCCCCTCCGCGTGCAGGGCACGGACGTACGCCGCGCCGAGGCCGCGGGCCCCTCCGGTGACGAGGGCGACCTTGCCGTCGAGCCGAGCCATGAACGGTCCTTCCGTCTCAGGGATGTGTCTCGGTCGTCAGGAGACCTGCACGACGAGGCGCCCGGTCGTCGAGCCTTCGGCGAGACGCTGCACGGCCTTTGCGGCGTCCTCGAACGGCACGACGTCTCCGACCACCGGGCGGACGACGCCGTCCGCCACGAGCCGGGAGATCGCGTCGTGGGCCTCGGCGACGAGGTCGGGGCGGACGCGCGCGTAGAGCCCCCAGTGCAGGCCGAGGACCCCGTAGTTCTTCACGAGCGCGTGCTCGGGGCGCACGGACTGGATGCGCCCGCCGGCAAAGCCGACGACGACGATGCGACCCTCGAACGCGACGCACCGCACGGACGCGTCGAACGCGTCGCCACCGACCGGGTCGACGACGACGTCGGCCCCGCGCCCGTCGGTCGCCTCCTTGACGGCGGCCACGAGGTCGTCGCGCGTCCGGTCGAGCACGACGTGCGCGCCGGCGTCGCGAGCGACCTGGGCCTTCGCCTCGCTCCCGACGACCCCGATCACCCGGGCCCCGGCGGCGGCCGCGAGCTGTACGGTCGCCGTCCCGACACCGCCGGCGGCGGCGTGCACGAGCACCGTCTCGCCCTCCCGCACCGCGGCCCGGCGGTGCAGCGCGAACCACGCGGTCTGGTAGGCGATCGTCAGGGACGCGGCCTCGGCGTCGTCGAGCGACGGCGGCGCGGGGAACACCTCCTGCTCAGCGAGGACCGCGACCTCGGCGAGGACGCCGATCCGCGAGCCGACGACGCGCTCCCCCACCCGCACGCGCTCGACGCCCGGCCCGACCGCGACGACGTCCCCGCACAGCTCGATGCCCGGCGTGAACGGCACCTCGGGGCGCACCTGGTACTCGCCGCGCGCCAGCAGCACGTCGGGAAAGTTCACCGCGACGGCGCGCACCCGCACGGCCACCTCGCCCGGCCCGGGCACGGGCTGGGGCACCTCCACGACGCGCAGCACGTCGCGCGGCTCGCCGAGGCTCGTCACGTGCCAGGTTCTGATTCTCATCCGGCCGCTCCCGTCGCCGCCTCGGGCAGGACGCTGCGGCCCGCGTTCTCCGCGGCGATCGCGACGAGGAACATGTCCGTGAGCTGCTCCGCCACCTGGTCCTTGGTCTCGGGTCCCGTGGGCGAGTACCACGTGGACAGGTAGTGCACGTCGGAGAAGAAGTGGGCGACGAGCACGCCCATGGGGACGTCGGTCCGGTACAGGCCCTCGGCCTGCCCGCGCTCGATGATCCCCGC